>Ga0272448_1005800_pt1 | contig 13520 bp, 11 predicted proteins | sample YNPCB0191_FD_202220 | JGI IMG/M metagenome (GOLD analysis project Ga0272448, IMG submission 202220) | Hot spring sediment microbial communities from Yellowstone National Park, WY, United States - YNP-CB-019-1 | ecosystem: Environmental > Aquatic > Thermal springs > Hot (42-90C) > Sediment...
TGACTTGTCGAGTTGTGAGATACTACTCCAGTTCATGAAAAGTGATCCGCAATGGGAAACAGTTTCAATCGACGAGAACTACGCCATTTTTCGCAAGATAATGGGTAAACGGGAGACCTGCGACTGGGTTGGTCAGCCTTTCAGTGCCAGAGGGTATCTCCGCACGCTGTATACTCGCGACAAATTCAGCGGAATCGGAGTCATTAGGAGAGGCGTACGGCTGGCAAAACGCATAGCTTCAAAAGCCATCAATCCTGCAAGGAAGAAGCCCCAATAGGTGTCAGACGCGTCACGTTACGCCTCTCATCCGTCACCCTTGTGACTTTTCGGCCAAGACCTCGCGACTAATTTCTGATCTAAGGGCAAAAGGTTTCAGCACGTGATTCTGAAGCCTCTCGGTCAACCGATTCAACGGTCACCGTGGTAGAAAGCAAGGAAAGCATCGTCACTTTTATCCAAAATTTTCTGACACTCTTCATACAATTATCCCCTCCTGATTCATACAGCCTGCGTATTTCTTCTTCACACCGATGATTTGTTCATTTGGTCGCCTGAGACCAAGTACACATGCTATCCTACGTTTCAAGCGGGGTATAATAGAGTTACCGCATTGCTGTTTTCCAATCGGCTAAATATCTAGTCGATTTACGTAAAACATATTTGGACACAAGCAATCGGCGAAATACCGCAAGTCTTGAAGCAAAGGAATGCGCTCTAATATGCTTTTCTTGAGAGCAAAGTATGGCCTGACCTTTATCCTCTTGTTTGCGCTGGCTTTTGTCCAAACAAAAGGGTTTGCCCGCGAAATGAAAATCCCTTCCATCGACAGAGTTGCCCGCGCCGACTGGCCTTACAAAGTGCTGACAAAACTTGCTGCCGATAACCTCGTTCCGGGATACGCTGCCAGAGTTTTTGAAGGCGACAGGCTTTTCGACCGCATCGAAATGGCGGGGATCGTTTCCCAAATCATCCGATCCAACGCTGAAAAAGACCTCCACTACGGCCAACTCGTTTTGATCAACAAACTCCTCTGGGAGTTCAAGCCCGAGCTTAGATTCGTCGACCCGGAAGCAATCCGAATCTGGGAACAGCGGCCAAACAATTTTGATACGAAAAAGGCCGTGTTGATGGGTTACGGCACAGGTCTGGCAACGATCAATCCGAATACCAATCCTTCGAGCAATATCTCCGGATCAGGTTTTCTCAATCTGTCCGACAAAGCGTTCGGCATGGCATCGTTTGCAGTTCGACGCGAACAATTCTTCCACCAAAACAGCTCCAATTCGGCGCCGGACAACGCTTTGGTAGAAGGCTATGATAGAAATCTGCGGTGGACGTTCGGATTTCGCCAGATGAATTGGGGGCCGTCCTATGTGGGCTCGCTTATCCAATCGGATAATATCAAGACGTTTCTCCAGGGGCAAGGAACAGGAGAAATTCAACTCGGATTCCTTGGATGGTTCAAAGTCACTCAACTTGTCGGCACATGGAATCAAGACGATAAGACCGTGTTTCTCATCAGCAGGCGATGGGAAAAGCCGCTTTCCAAAAACCTTCATCTTGGATTTACCGAAGCAGGGAAGACAAACGTATTTCCAAACCCTTTGATCTTCGCAGTGCCGATATATGTATACGAATTGATCTACAAAAACCAGTTAGATCCACAGTTCAACGCGGTTTACAATCTTGACCTGACCTATCGGGATAACTCCGGAATTCAAGGTTACTTCGAGTGGGTGATAGATGATATCACTGCACCCAAGTGGCTGTTTCCTGACAGGTTCACAGTGCCTCAAAGAGCCGGTTATACCATTGGCTTCTATACACCTCATCTGTTCAAGGGTAATCTTGCTTCTACATTTCGCGCAGAATACACGTTCATCGATCAACTTACTTATACGGCAAGAAGGACGGCTCAACCTGAATTGGCTTATACTTACGGGGGGGATGTGATAGGGAGTCCTGTAGGTCCCAACTCGAATGCTTTTTACCTCAGACTGGATCAGTACATTTCGCCGAAGCTGGACATAATTACCGAATACTTGAACCAAAAGCAGAGGAGCAACGGGGTACCGTTAAGAGGAGACCAAAGCCAGGTTTCGGTGCAAGTATCTTACGACATCATGACTTCGACTTCAGTCGGAGTTCGAGTCGCACCGTACACTATAACCTTTCCCGGAACCCCCTCCGAGAAGGGAACGCTTTATGAGTTCCGGGCATCCTGGGCATTCTAATGATTGGGCTAGTACTCGACCAAAGAAGTTGTAACGTCTAGTGAAGGGGTCAGACCTGTTCTTTCGAGAGAGTTCACGGATGTAGATAGGAGTCCTAATTCGCAAAGGGAGACTTTGAAGCGAGCACCTCTGTTTGAGCGCAAGCGAGTTAGGAGCACAGCGGAAAGGTCTTCCTTTGCCTAGTTCCATTATCAATAATCGTGAAATATTGCGCAAAATTATATTGGTGGGGTACTAGCCTACCGCTGACCTGAGAATTTCTGCGGTTTGTGCGGCCGTACGATCCCAAGTGAAAGACGAAGCTCTTTCTCGACCTTTGGATCTCAATTCCTCTTGAAGATACAAGTCGTTAACGAGCATAAGTATACGGGACGCTATGCTGTCGATGCGTGTCGGATCACAATAAACGGCTGCATCACCACATACTTCCGGCAGAGAACAAGTCTCCGAACAAATCACCGGACAACCGCACGCCATAGCTTCCAAAGGAGGGAGTCCAAAGCCTTCGTAAAGTGAAGGTAGGATCAGGCAATCTGCGTGCAAGTAGTACTGCTGCAGCACGTCAAACTCCACATACCCGGTAAAGCAGACTCTATCTCCAAGTGCCGCTGCTTTGTCTCCAACCTTGGTATCGGCGGTGATGAATCCTTCCTTCTTCCCAACGATCATCAGGTCATGAGGGATTCTTTCAGAGATGGATTCGAAGACAGAGAGGAGACCGATCAAATTCTTGTGCGGCTTGACGTTCCCCACAAAAAGCAAATAGGGACGCGGATGTGGGTTCTCCGCCTTTTTGCATGTAAACCATTCACTCCCTACTCCCAGGTGCACTACGTGAAGCTTATCGTGCGATATACCGGTCAACCTTATCAATTCATCGGCGGTAAACCGTGAATCACAAAGCACCGAGTGGGCACGTCGTTTCAACGCCGAAAATACAAGCTGTGCATACGCCCTTTTGTGGATTCCTCCTACGAATTGAGGCATGGCAAGGTGGAAAACATCATGAATCGTCACCATCAGCCGCCCGGGAAAAGCAACCGGAATGTTGTAATGAGGAGTCCACAAGAGCTCCTTGACCGGATGCAGATGTGCGGGGATTTCCAATTGCTCGCCGAGAGAGTAAATTGGGGAGGCACATCTATCGACACGCACGTTTTTGGACCGAGTCCATTGTTGCTTGTTGAGATCGTCAGCATCCCCCATCAGGTGGAATTGCATATCGGAACAAATACTTGCCATACGAGGAACTAGATTGCTAATATAAGTTCCGATCCCCGAATGATGCATCATGCGCATATCTACAGCAATGGTATCGAGTTTCATTCGCTTCTGACAATCCTTCCTACCGCCATCAACAAACCAAGCACCGCCCAAAGATTCATCGACGATGGGGGGAGCAAAATCGATTGGTCGATTCCAAGCTGGGCTACACAACCTATGATTCCAACCGACAAACCTATTGCAAACGCCGGATGAACGATTTGGTGCTTTCCAATTTGCCGAATTTTCAAGCCGAACCCTATGCTGCCGATCAACGCAGAGGCAAACAGCGAAAGCCCGATCAAGCCGGACTCAAGAAGGATGGTCAGCAGAGAGCTTTCTGTGCCGTCCACCCAATGTCCGTAATTGCCTACATAACCTTTCATTCCTGCGCCAAATATGACTACAGGGATCAGGCTCGAAACCGGCATAGACTCATACGCTTCTTTGAAATCCTGATACATGGGCATACGACCTGCCGCAGTAGGGTCGTAGACCAGTATACGTTCGGCGAGTTGCAAGCCGAAGATGCAGAGAAGTCCAATTGCCGCATACCCGATCAGGAAGTAACAAGGGACTCTTGCCGGCCACATGTAACGAACCAGGATAAGAAGCGATATTAACGACACGATTATCGAGCCTCTGGAAAGGGAAAGAGTGATATTCACCATTACCAGAATCGACAGGATCACAAAGAAGAATCGTTTCCTGCCCGATGAAACAGCGGACAAGGCAATGCACAGCGGGAGCACCAGGGCAAGAAAATTGCCGAACAAATTGCCGTTTTGGAAGGTCGATACGACTTTTAACCCTACTGCGGTAAGATTGCATTTTTCTTCAAAAACTCTCGGCAGGAATGCGTCCGAGTAGCAGATGGTTATTCCCGGAATCATCACCGTGTAGTGACCGAAGATGTATTGTATGATGCCGTAGACACTGACTATCAATGTAGAGCCGATGATCACTTTGGAAAACTGCCGAAGCCTATCAGGAGAATTTACGAATTCTCTGACAATAAAGAAGATCGGGACATAGCCGATTATCCCTGCAGCATTTATCAAAGACTCCTTCGCATCCGGTACGCGGATAAACCCGACCAACAAACTGACTACACCCATAAGGACAAAGCCTGTGGTGCCGTAGACGGCTAAACCCTCGTGCATCGAGCGATATCCGGTGCTGATCCTTATCCTGGAAGCAGGTCGACACACCCACAAAAGAACGAGCAGCCCGTAAAGGACACTTGGAAGGGTGATCGGCACTTCAGACACCTTTGTACCGGCACGAGGAATGGTCATGCTCGTTCCGACAGCAGCCAGAAGGAGCGCATAAACCACAGAATTATAGGTTATCGGCTTTTCGATACTTTTCATTTTCAATAGGTGGTTTGGAAACCGTTCCCCGAAACTATGTCTATCCAGTTCGGCATATTGCTTGCTTCCCGCTTTTCAGCAGCAAATATCACCGTATGACTGAGGGAAGGGAAGGTTCTCGCCAAAAGTTTTGCATATTTCGCCGGAAAAGGATGAAACCCAACACCTGTTTCATCGACAATATGGAACATGCCGTTCAACTCGATGAACTTTCTAAGGGACGAGTGCGTGAATCCTCGAACGTGCGGCCCTATGATACGTATGGAAGTAGGCTGTGCACCAAACAGCATTAACAATCGGTTGTGCAAACTTGCGAGATTTGGCACTGAAAACAACAAAACCCCTCCCGGACGAAGAATTCTGTGTATTTCAGACATAGGTCGATATACCTGCTTCAAGTGCTCGAACACCTGATTGCAGATCACGATATCGAAGAAATTGCTGTCGAACGGAAGTGCATCCTGTTCGAGATCGACTTTACAAGCCTTGAACTTGCTTTGTGCTTCCTTCAAGGGCTCATCGAAATAATCGACTCCGTAGATCCCATTTGCGGGCAGGCCAAGAGCTTCTGCGTACCCCATCGTCTTGTCGCCGTCCCAGCAGCCGATATCCAGAAGGTTTTCAATAGGAGTATTCTTTCTGGCGGCAATTCTGCGTAGTATTCTGCATAGGTCGTCGAACGTCTGGTTTATCACGCCTTCGCATAATTGGACACCCATCAGCGATTCCTTTCCATGTCGGCGATACTGTGATTTCCTGCCGCCAGTTTCAATATCCCAAGCACCCTATCCCACTGCCGACGTCGAACGCGGTTGATTAAAGTAACGAGTAAACCCAGGTAGATCGTGGGCAGAGTGTACGGAAAGAACTTCCTGGCAACAAGAATCTTGCTCCGAACAAAGCAATAATCCGAAAGCCTGGACTTATCGAAAACCCTGTTGTTCTTTCCTCCCGTACTCTGTCCTTCCTTGTGGTATACAATGCTTTCCGGAACATAAAGGTATTCGAATCCATCCGACCCACGGCAAACCCAATCCAATTCTTCGAAATACAGGAAATACTCTTCGCACATCAAACCAGTATTATCAAGGAACTCTTTGGAGACAAACATGCTTGCCCCGGCGATGTAATCGAGTTTACTCTTGATTTTAGACTTTCGGAGTGTGGCCGCCGATTGACCGCTTCCAACGGATCTGCAAAAACCAAACCATTTGTTGTACGAACAACCACCTAGAGCCTGAACCTTCTCCGGCTGATCGTAATGAAGAAGTGTCGATCCGCAAATCCCTGCTTTTGGTCGAATAGAAGCCGCTTGCGCCAAGTATCTCAATGCATCAGGCTCGACAACGGTATCGTTGTTTAAGAGCCATACAAATGACAAATCGTCTTGAGAAAGCGCATATCGCAATCCGACATTGCATCCACCTGCGAATCCCAGGTTGTCGCCGATATCGATCAATACCAATCGGCTTTCATGATTAACGGCGTTATCGCCGCATCGCTTGAGATTTCGGTCGTACACTACATAAGGAATCGGCTTGAATATCGGCGGACTGGTAAGATGTCGAAGCGGATTGCTTTCATTCACCTCCGCTTTTATGTCCCCCGTTGCCCAATCCTTTATATATTCAAGCGAGTTATCTTTCGACCCGTTATCGCAAACAATCACACGATAATCAGCGCCTTCGAGACGAAAAAGGCTTTCCAAACATTCGATCGTATCGCGCCATCCATTCCAGTTCACGATAATGATATAAACCATAGTTCCGATCTCCGCCGAATCAATGAATCGACTTGGTTTTTGGCTGGCAAATACCGAGCACTTCCGCGCGAAGGTCTTCCATGGTCGAAACCGAATCCGATTCCATTTTTCGTATGACAGCCCGATTCGCTTCTCTCATTCTTTCAAGCCCCTCGACATCCGGAAGTTTCATAGCCAACAGATCATCGAGAAGAAGATAAGAACATCCGTATGCTGCAAAATCCCCGATATTTGGCTGAATCACGATCGGCAACACTCCGGCAGACAGGTACTCCGTGAGTTTGGTAGGACAAGCGACTCTGTTCACGGGATGATCATTTCTCAATAAAAAGCCGAAATCGGCACGAGCATAATAATCTTCTACCTCCGACCTCGAAACCGATAACAATTCGACTTTGCCCTCAAGTCCCTTATCACGAAAGCGGGTTCTGAACCATTCCGGGTCACCCGTAAGAATGATAAACTTGAACTTTTCTTTCAGCTTGCCGATAACATCGAGCATCATATCCGCATTCTGCCAATGGTCGGTTCCACCTGCATAAATGATCGTGTATACATCATCCGAAGCAGACACGCTCCTTACAGTTTGGCTTTCACCGCAGCGCATGTTCGGGAAAACATAAGTCTTGATGTTCGACAGTCGGTGCTTTTTCCGCAAGTGTTCGGCCATTGCACGAGTAACTGTGATCAGCGCATAACTGCGAGCTACCGCACATGCTTCTATGATATCGAAGAACCATGTACCTATTTTGCTGCCGCAGCTTGCCAATTCTTCCGGAACTATCCCATGCATTTCCGTAAAGACAGGGCGCAAAAAGTACAAAGGCAGGATGAACTGAGCCTTGTATACGGAATGAACGTAAAGACATTTACCTTTCAATCCTAAAAACATTATCAACCAGAAATGAAGAAAAAAGTTCAGATGCCAGACTTTGACTTTGTCCGACGGACGACTGATGTGCAGAAGCACGTTCCGGCGGTAACTTACATCCAGGTAAACCCTTTCAACGGATTGAAAGACATCGTCTATTGCCTGAACCCGCTGCATGTAGCCGCTTTTCTCATTCAAAGCATTTGGATATGGAGCAAAGAAGATCAACATTTCTACCTCAACCAGTTGACGGGTGCGTGTAAAGTTTGTTGGCAGCAAGTATGCGCCATGCCTGTCCATTGAAAGCAGTGGAAAGCATCCAAAGCGAGCACCCACCCCCAGAGATGATCGTTACGATCTTCGCCCAGACTGTAGGGGGTCTGGGGGATTGGGCGCACAGCGCAGAGGTGGCTTTCCATGTCTCGTATCAAGACCATAGCTTGCCTTTCACCAACAATTACTATACCCACCCCCTGTTGATAAAGCGGCTTTCCAGGCTCGGAATGCATTAGGCACATAGTCTTTCCAACACATTAATTGCCAAGATCCGCCCGGCTTTCTGTGCACTTGCGGACATTCTCCATTTTGAACCATTGTGAGAAGCGTTTGATAAGAGCTACCCATTGCTTCAACGGAAAATCGAGCCTTAGCCGTTTCAGCGCAATCTTTGCTCATGTGATCGTAGAGTGCTCGATCGTTGTATAGAGTTTCGATTGCATCTACGAAATCATCGACATTCCCAGGATCGCACAGATAACCGGTTCGTCCATGCTCGACAAAGGTATCCGTCGCGCCGGGCAAATTGGACACCACCGGCACGCACCCGTTGATCTGAGCTTCCGCCACTACTAACCCGAGACCTTCAAACCTGGAAGGCAATAAAAGCAGGTGGTGGCTAGACATTTCCCGATAAACCGATTCGTTATCACAATAGCCCATGATACGGATGTGCTCGCTTGCATCGCAGATTTCGACCTGCTTTTCAAATGAATTCTTGTCCGGTCCATCACCGATCACGTCGAGGCTGACATTCAAGCCGCGTTTCCGTGATCTTGAGACAATCTCGGGCAGCATATGGATATTCTTCTGCTCATCATAAAGCCTGCCGACGTAAAGGCAGGAGAAACCATCTGCGCTTTTGCTGGGTGGAGAGAGCGGCATATCCGCGCCGGTAGGGATCGTTTTGATTTCTTTGTCCGGGCATACTGCACGAGCACGCGTTGATACCCGTTCGCTTACTCCTATGGCCAGATTCCAGCAATCCGTATTCATCAATCCCACTTCAAAAATGAGCGGATGATCATTGTGCAAAATGGGAATCGCTATTACGGAATCTCCGATATCGCTCAATGCAAGCTGAGTGTACCTGCAATGGTTGATGAATACACACTGGTACGCCGCTTCCCTGATATGCTTGGCAATCTTGCGTATATGCGAAATAGGAGTGACGGATTCTGATCGTCTAAGACAGATGCTTGTTAATCCGCTCCTTTCAACCCTGCTCCACCACGCCCCAGGTTTCATTGATGCAATCACCGTTACATCATGCCCATTTGCCAACAGGTATTTACCCATCCGGAGAACGTATGTCTCCATGCCGCCGACCGCCATCTCGGGCACGACGATTGCGATCTTCATCACACCTGTCTCCCGGCTGCATGTATGTAAAGCCCTATCGGAGAATTCCGCAAACCTTTCAATTTGCCGCTTACCCATCCGGCGGCTGTTCTCGGCTTGAAGATTTTAACTGTTGGATAGCTGTGTATGATGCCGCAATGCAAGACTCGAAAACCGGCACGTTCAACAGCACTTTGCAGGCTGCCGACTGTAAAATAGAGAAGATGCACAGGCGGAACACAGTCCTTTTCAGTTGAGTTTTGAACTTCCGGACAATCCCAGTTCGGCACCGTCAGGAAGATTTCGCCGTCCGGTGCAAGAACATCGAAGCAAGTGCGCAAGAACTCCACAGGGGTTTTCAAGTGTTCGAGCACTTCAAACGATGTCAGAACATCGTACTTGTGCCCTTCATCTCGGATCTCTTCCAGGCTCTTGTTCAACATGGGAAATCCCGCATTTTGACTCCCGATTTCCACAGCCCGGGCGCTAATGTCTATTCCGGTAACATCCCAACCTTCATTAGCGGCGGCCCTGCCGAACCTTCCAACTCCACAACCTACATCGAGCAGCTTTCTTCCACGAGGCTTCGAGAGATGCTCAAAAAATGGGGCAAAGGTCACTATGCGCTTGAAATCGGAAACGCTCATCCGCTCCAGTGTATCCAAATGGCTGCTTATGTATTCAGGGGTGTCGTATATGCCGGTGTAGTCGACCTTCTCGAAAAACGCATCAGGCGAATACACCAATCCGCATTTGATGCATTTTCTCAGGGGATAATTGCCCAGACAACCGGAACCATCAAAGCTCTCAAACCCGCAAACCGGACATGTTGTGTCCGTGAGAATTTTGTTATTAATATCCCGTTCCATCATAAACTTGTTTACCTATCAGGTACTTTCTCGTTATGTAATAAGAGATCAAGCAGGCCGGGACGGCAAGCATCGGTCTGAAACCAACAGGCGTTATGAATGCTCCACAAAGCAGAAGTGCCATCAGCAGTATGGAGGTGTATGCTCGTACATAGACACACCTTGGAACATCGTTTTTAAGTACCTGAAATGCCCAAAGAGTGATAACCACATAAGAAACCGTGCTTGCCATAGCCAATCCCTCGGCGCCCATTGCAGATACTGTGAAGTAGGCGATCAAGAACATTACAAGGCCGTACGAAAAGTTAATCGCGCATCCAAGCCACATCATCCCTTTGGCTTGGATTGCAGGACCTGTCGCAGCCCCCATGCACGAAACCATAACCCCCGCCAAAGTGATTATCAAGACATCCGATCGGCCTGAAAACCCGTGCCCGTATAAAGACATGATATACTCCGACAGAAACATCAACAGACACCCACCGGGTATGCCTATCAACATCATTACCGCCTGGTTTGCGGCGGTAGTCTTGGCGAAATGCTCGCGCTCATCCCTGCCGTGGCATTGGGAGAGTATAGGGAGACTCGCCTGCATTATCATTGCCGGAACGAACATGATAACCGCTCGCCATTGGTTTGCGGCATTGTAAATCCCCATCTCGGCATAGCCGTTTGTGCATTTGGCCAGTGTTGTATTCGCCGCCCAGGTCAGCGGAGTCATCAGTATACTGCTTAAAGCAGCAGGGAAACTAAACAGCCACAAGATGGGGATTTCTTCTCTTAGATTTGAAAACTGCAGCTTTATGTCGGCCTTAGCACATTCTTTGTGAATCGCATGATAATTCAAAATCCAGTTGATCACGGTACCGATTATCAATGCCCAAAGTCCACCGACAAGGCCTTTTGAATGCACAAGGAAAAGCATCAAGGGAAAGGTGATAATACCCGCCGTCAGGTTTCTTTCCGCAATTACCTTGAACGCTTCAAAGCCTGCAAGAGTACCGTCTTGAGCTGTAGTAAGTGTTGTGAATAACAGAAAAACAGATCCGAGCTTCAGCGCACCTGCCAGATGCGGATCAGCCAGCGTTCGTGCCGCAATCCAGGGAGCAAAGGCAAAAAGCACTCCCGCCATGACCAGCCCGGAAAGCAGAGAAACCATTTCCGAAAGCGCGATTATTCTCCCTGCTTTTACTCTGTTCGTGGTTCGAAACTCAGACACATACTTTGTAGCAGTCAGTCCCAGGCCCAATCCTGCCAAAGTTCCGAACATACCCAAAGTGACCTGCACGATACCAAACTGACCGAACCCTGCTTTGCCGAGCATTCTGGCAACTATTATCGACGAAAGCATCGACAGCACCCGGACTATCAATGTCCCGACAAACGACCAAAAAGTACCCTTCGCCAGCCTGTAGCCTATTGGAGATTGCTTTAATCTGTTGAGGTGGAGAATTACCTTTTTGTTATATAAGTCACTGAACAATGAAGAAGTCAAAGTACCAGGTTCTCCGATGAAGATCAGCATAGGCCCAACAGAGAAAGAATTGGAAACAGCAAAGTGCTCGACCAATTTAATGTTGATAGGTGTCATTCTTAGCAACGCGAAGAATCTCGCAGTATCTACGACCAGATTCTTCGCCTCCACCTCCGCTAAAGCCATGGTGGATAAGTCACCTAGGACGACACATCACTTAACTTTTTGATCGAGTACCAGCAGCGTCGAGCAGAAATCTCAGGATTTGTAATCAAGCGGACGCTAGAAACAAGCCGATTTGCTGAATAGTAGTACGGTTATCTCCAGCTTGTATCTACCCGATGAACAGCAGGGACAAACATTCCGAGGGAGTCACCGAGTGGCAAGCGGATTTGACATTTGTTAGTAGAGGCTATATCCTTATTTATGCTCTCTCTTGATCATTTGCTTATTTGGCAAATTGGGGATGTATATTCCTAGTTATTGCCAGGCAACTTTGCCAAAGCCGACAAATCAGACAACAGTTTCAGGCGCAGGAATGAGCAATTCTTCTATCCTTTTGGGGCCTTATGCCAATGGACAACGTGTTTTTCGAAAAACCGATCCTAAATTCACCCTACGAATACCCCTCACGTCACTGGGAACTCGATGAGTCGGGTCAGCCAACGCAAAGGATACTGGAGAAACGCCGTCGTGCTGACTTTATCACCCCAATTCCCAAGCCCAAGAAGCGAAAGGGCTCAGTTAGCCAGTCTTCACTACTCTTCGACGAGGGTAAAGGGCTTTCCACGGCAGAACAACAATACGACCCCACTTCAATCATTAACGATCTTCGTACCCACGTAGATAAATGGCGACGACTACCGAACCCCAGCGATTGGAAAGTCACGCCGGAGACGGCACGCTTACTGCATCATTGGCGAAATCATCAATTTGGCGGCATTCGACCTTTCTTCTGCCAAGTGGAGGCCGTAGAGACGGCTATCTGGTTGACGGAGGTCGCTCCAAACGATAAGGCTGGCAAAGCTTTCATAGAGCATCTCGCCAAAGCCAACAATGACGCGAATCCCGAGTTGTCAAGGCTGGCGTTGAAGCTGGCAACTGGCGCAGGCAAGACTACCGTAATGGCTATGCTGATTGCCTGGCAAACAATCAATGCTGTGCGCCGACCGAACAGTAAGAAGTTCACAAGGGGATTTCTCGTTGTCTCTCCGGGTTTGACTATACGTGATCGACTGAGGGTACTTCTGCCAAATGACCCCAACAGTTATTACCAGAGCCGCGAACTAGTGCCGAGCGATATGCTCGGCGACCTTGAACGAGCGAAGATCGTGATTACCAACTACCATGCGTTCAAGCTCCGAGAGAAGGTAGAACTCTCAAAGGGTGGCCGTTCGCTTCTTCAAGGTCGTGGCGAAGCTCTGAATACTGTTGAGACCGAAGGGCAGATGCTTCAGCGGGTCATGCCAAGCCTTATGGGACTTAAGGACGTACTGGTCATCAACGACGAAGGTCACCACTGCTATCGAGAGAAGCCGCTCGATCCAGACGAAGAAGAACTGAAGGGTGATGAAAGGAAAGAAGCTGAGAAGAACAGAGAGGCGGCCCGCCTCTGGATCTCCGGACTTGAAATTGTCAACCGAAAGCTCGGCGTCACCCGCGTCTTCGATCTATCAGCTACCCCATTCTTTCTCGGCGGTTCCGGCTATGCCGAAGGCACACTGTTCCCATGGACGATGAGCGACTTCTCGTTGATGGATGCTATCGAATGTGGTATCGTCAAGTTGCCGCGCGTGCCCGTTGCTGACAATATTCCGGGCGAAGAAGTCCCAATATTCCGCAATCTTTGGGAGCACATCGGCAAGAAGATGCCGAAGAAAGGCAGAGGAAAAGGGAACGTTCTCGATCCTCTAGCCATACCTCCCAAACTGCAGACCGCACTTGAAGCCTTGTACGGACATTATGAAAAGACTTATAACCTATGGCAGGAGTATGGAGCTAAGGTACCTCCATGTTTCATTGTCGTTTGCCAGAACACATCCATCTCGAAATTAGTC
>Ga0272448_1005801_pt1 | contig 13516 bp, 11 predicted proteins | sample YNPCB0191_FD_202220 | JGI IMG/M metagenome (GOLD analysis project Ga0272448, IMG submission 202220) | Hot spring sediment microbial communities from Yellowstone National Park, WY, United States - YNP-CB-019-1 | ecosystem: Environmental > Aquatic > Thermal springs > Hot (42-90C) > Sediment...
AGCCCGAGCCGAGGTCAAAATTAGTTGGCTGGTCAAAAAGCCCCTTGAAAGTGCCTTCAGTGTATTGGCCAAGTTTGGCGACCATCTTTTCCGCCCCGGTCATATTTTGAAGGACTGATTGGAGGTCCTTAAGCAATGGCGGCTGGTTTTTTTGGGATTCAATATCAGCGGTGATATCTTTGAGGGCATAGGTCTCAAAAAGGCCTTTTTCCAAAATAGCATCTTCCTCGGGTGAAAGGCCGCCAAGCATTAAAGAAATCAGGCCATGGAGCATAGTGATGTTGCTTCGAAGAATATCTTCGCCGCTGGCGTTTTGGGAGGTTTGTTGACCGGGTTGGGGCAAATCAAAAGGATTAATGCGTTTGTCGGAATCTAAACTGACTCGCAAAAACGAGCCGCCCACGGCTTCGCAAAGGGCCTGGTATTCATTTTCCGGATCAATCACAATGACATCCGTGCCGAGCATCAGCGAACGCAAAGCCTCAAGTTTGACGGCGTAAGATTTGCCGGCGCCGGCTTTGGCAAAGACCACGGAATTGGCATTTTCTAAACTAAAGCGATCAAAAAGAATTAAAGAATTATTATGCCGATTTAAACCATAAAGAATGCCGTCGTTGGACGAAAGCGTTGCTGAAGTAAAGGGGAAAGTTGTGGACAGCGAGGCTGTGTCTAAATTTCTTAAAACATTAAGTTCATCAATTCCCAACGGCAAAGTAGAATTAAAGCCCTGCTCCATCTGTAACAATGCTTGTTTAGTATAAATGAGCATTCCGCCCAAAGTTGATTCCAGCTGTTCGGTGATGGTGTTGAGTTCATCAATTGATTTGGCGTAAACAGTAAAGTAAAGCGCATATTGGAAAAGCCGCATTTCGCCGCGCTGCAAGACATCGCGCAATCCTTCAATATCTTCAATCGCCGTTTCCAGTTCCGGATTGCGGACCATGCCCTTTTCCCGCTCAATCGCCAAAGATGATTCCAATTGACCGGCTTTTTTCTTCAGTTGAGTCATCATTTGTTTGGTGCCGATGGGATAAATAAACATGGAAATATCCAAAGTAATGTCATAATTGATAATCGGCGCCAACCAATTGGTTTGGACATAACGAGGATAAGTAAAAACAAACAAGGTCCGGACAAAAAGATTGCCGAGCTGGAGATAATTGGGCTCAATTCTAAAAGCCGCCGGGGCAATTAAATCCAAAACCGAAGCCATGCCTTGTTGGAAAAATTCGGGCACTGGTTGCCCGACGATTGACGCGCCGGAATTCGCTGGCTGTTGCCAAAAACCCGGAGATTGTTGATTGCCGGGAGCGGGTTGATTACTAGGCGGAGGCGTTGGCACTGGTCTCCTTTCCTGTCTCGGCGGCCTCTTTTGGCCGGAAAATCTCAGATTCCACGATTTCTCCCTGCAGCTCTTCGGCGGCGGTGATTTTTTGTTTATTGGCTTCTTCGGGGTTATAAACGCCGTAAAGCAATTCGATAATTTGTTGGGTTGACAGCAGAGCCGAACGGATGCCGATCGAACCCAGGCCGGCCTGGATTACTTGGACTCGCTGATCAATTTCCTTAGAATATTGTTGAAATTCTTCCTCGCTTAAAATTGGCGTTGGCGCGGCTTGACCGCCGGGGACCGGAATCTTGGGCGTGGCGATTTTGGGCGGCACGAGATAGGGAACAATCACATAAAAACGCTTGTCCATAATATTGGCTAAATTGATCAGGCGTTTAATGAATTCAATGTAGTCAGCGGTTTGCATTCTTAAGAGTTCGTTGGTTTGCTTATTGGCCCGATCTTCAAGTTTGGCTAAATAATTGGAAAGGTCAAGCCTTTTCGATTGCATTAAGATCTGAATCGGAAAGTCCAAAGAATTAAGAAAATTTTGATAGGCAAAAATAATCGCGTTTTGTTCCTGTTCGCTTTTTAAAGAAAAATTAATTGAGGAACACAAGAGGATTTTCCGCAAATTACCGTCTTTTAACACCACTGTGCCGTCGCGAATTTCGGCAAAGGGCAAAGCATCTTGGGTGGAGCCGATTTCTTGTTTGGGACCGAAGAGTTTCAAAAACCCTCCTTTGCCCCGCTGTGGCGGGGAATTTTCCAAATCCGAAGCACCAAATCCGAAATAATCTCTAAATTCTGCAAATGTGCAAAAAGTTTTGAATTTTATATTTTTGATATTGGAATTTGTTTAGGATTTAGAATTTCGAATTTAGGATTTCTGGATACCTCTGGTATCCAGTGTCTGGGCCAGTTTTTCTAATTCGCTTTTTTCAATTCTTCGCTTTGATGGGGCGGGGGCGGCCTTTTCTTTTTTGGCGACAGCGAAAACTACGGGTTTCACCAGACCGGTTCTTTGCCAAAGGCGTTTTTTGGGCCGGCTTAAATAAACTAACCCCGCCTTAAGAAAATGGGACAAGGGCTGGTCCTGGATTTTTAAAAAAGCCAAAGCTAAAGCAATCAGGCCAATGGGGGTAGCCAGGATCCAGAAAAGAAAGCGCATATGCAAAGAAAGATAAAGTAAATAAATAATTACCCCGCCGCCAAGAACATATACAAACTGAATTAAAGTCAGCGGCCCGACAATTTTGTCTTCCAAATCAATATTCTGGGGTACCTTAAATTGCATGCCCCTCCTTTAAAAAACGCAAAGCTATTGGCGTGTGACATTTATATATTAACATAAATCCAAAATTTGCGCCACAATCTTGGCAACTTCCCGGGCGAGTAAAACTACCGCTTGAGTGTCGGTAGCGGAGCGCGGGTTGACAAATTGCCAAACTAATTTATTCTTGGTTTGGGGGAAAAGATTAAGTCCATTTTTATTTTTCTTTAGAAAGGAGCCAGTCTCATGGCAAGAAAACTTTTTACTTCCGAATCCGTTGCCGAAGGCCATCCGGACAAGATGGCTGATCAAATTTCCGATGCGATTTTGGACGCCATTTTGGCTGATGACCCCCGCGGCCGGGTGGCTTGCGAGACATTATTAACCAATGGCATTTGTTTTATTGCCGGCGAAATTACCACCAAGACTTATGTGGATATTCCCAAAATCGCCCGGCAAGTGATTCGCGAGGTTGGTTACACTGACGCTCAGTGCGGGTTTTGTCATGAAACCTCGGGCGTGGCGGTGGCGATTAAAGAGCAATCCTCGGACATTGCCCGAGGCGTTGATTCCTATAAAGAAAAAGATAAAACCGGGGAAATTGTGGCTGAAGATCTGGAAAACTTGGGCGCCGGCGACCAGGGTTTGATGTTTGGTTTTGCTTGCCGCGAAACCCCGGAGCTAATGCCCCTGCCGATTGTTTTGGCCCATCGGCTCTGCCAGCGATTGGCCGAAGTCAGAAAGAAAAAAATTATTAAGGGCTTGCGGCCTGACGGCAAATCGCAGGTGACCGTGGAGTATGAGGACGATCAACCGGTTCGCATTGAAAATGTCTTGATTGCCGCCCAACACGAGCCGGAAATTAAATTAGCCCAACTCAAAAAAGAGATTATTGATAAGGTCATCAAGAAAGTTATTCCCGCCAAATTACTTGACCGCCGAACAAAATATTTTGTCAATACCACCGGCCGGTTCTGCATTGGCGGTCCCCAAGGGGATACCGGGCTGACCGGCCGTAAAATTATTGTTGATACTTACGGCGGGATGGCCCGGCACGGCGGCGGTTGTTTTTCCGGCAAAGATCCGACCAAGGTTGATCGCTCGGGTTCTTACGCCGCCCGTTGGGTGGCGAAAAATGTCGTCGCCGCGGGCCTGGCGGAGAGATGCGAAGTCCAAATTGCCTACGCCATTGGCCGGCCGGAGCCAATGTCCGTCCGCGTCGATACTTTCGGCACGGCGACCGTCGAAGAAGCCAAAATTGAAGCGGCGATTTTGAAGGTTTTTGATTTAAGGCCGGGAATGATTATTCAGGAACTCGATTTGCGACGGCCGATTTTTCGCCAGGTCGCGGCCTACGGCCATTTCGGTCGCCCAGACCTTGATTTGCCATGGGAAAAGACCAATAAAGTCAAAGAATTACAAGTAGCAGCAAAATCCTAAATTCTAAACTCGGATAAAATTTCTGACGAAATAAAACAAATCCCAAATTCAAAATCATAATTTTTAGACTTTGAAATTTAGAACATTAAATATTGTTTGGCAGTCAAAGGCGCTCAAAGAAGCGAAGGAATAGTTTTTTCCAGTGATATTAAAAAAGACCAGCCGATTTTATTCGGTGGTCTTTTTTAATTTAATCTGCCAGCAATGCAGGAGTGTTCATGCGCCCCTCGGCATTGAACCATTACTGGCAGGTTAAGGGAGGGCTGGCGCGAGACCAGCCCTCGCGATTTTACTCCACCTCCTCAAAGCGCAATTCCACCGCTTTCAAGCGGCGGAAGCGATCAAAGCGGTAGGAGCGGCCCTGGACAGTGACATCAGCCTCCTGTGCCGAGGTCACCAGTTCCATTTGGGCATACAACGGATGGAGGCCCAACTCGCAAAGCCGGGCCAGAACTGATAGCGGGCCGACAACCACTAAGTCATCGTACCCTCCCTCTTCAAAGCGCCTCTTGATTTCTTCGGCGCTTGAAAAGGGGTTGACGTCCTGAACGACTTCGATCTGGCCAAAGATTTGGCCAAGTCGTTCAATCTGCCGGCCGTGCGGCTGATGCCGCGACAGCCAGAGAATCCGTTTCGGCATCTTTCTTACCTCCTATGGGAAAGATTCCCGCTTCTGGCCTTTACTCTTTCCGTAGTCCACGCTTTAGCCTGTTTAAGACAAGCTAAAGCTTGAGCCACATTTGTCAAGACCAGGAGTGGGAACCCCGCCCCCGAATGGGGGCGGGGGATTCCCTTAACCCTTGCCGGCCTCCAGCCGGCCTGGGAGCCCTGCCGCTCCGAGCCTCACCACTTCGCAGGTGACGCGCCCAGTTTTTGCCGCGGAACTGGGAAACCGCTGAGTTGTTCACCCTGACGCTACTGCACGAGTAGCGTCAGGGTGGCCAGGTCAAAGATGATCTCCTTGGGGAAAACTTCCCCCTTAGAGAACTTCTTGACCTGGCTGGCGACCAGCGCGGCGATCATAAATACATTATATATGATCGCCTGCGCGGTACAGGGGGCCTCGCTCGCCTCCTCGTCGGAGTAGAGCGTGCCCTCGTACCAGCGGACGCTGGTCGGGTCGCAGGGTCTGACTGAATGGATGCGGGCGACCTCCGCACCCATCCGGGCCTCTACGTAGAGGCTGACAGCGGGGTTGTAACGCACCCGCTGCCAGATTCCCTTCCGGGCCGCCATGGTGTCCACGCCGGACACCACGACCCCCGAAAGGGGTTGATTCTCAAATCGCTCCTGCCGCGCCTCGGGCTCAATGCCCGCAAAGTCACGGCAGATAGCGGCCAAGGCCTCGACCTTGGCCCGCCCCAGGTCCTCAAACCGGAAGACCTGGTTTGGGAGGTTGTGGAGCTCTACCGTGTCCGGATCGAACACGGTCAAATGCTCCACGCCCATCTTGGCCAGGGCCAAGGCAGTGGGGGAGCCGATGCCACCGGCTCCAATTATATTTACCCGAAGACTGGCAAGGTCCTCGGGGGAGACAACGTCAAGTTGTCTCCAGAAGTCCATCCGGGGAGCCATTACCGGCCTCCCTTCCTGGACTTCTTTACGAAATTCCAGCCCGGCCGCCAGTAAGCGCTCTTCTCGCTGAGCGCAAACCGACCGAGGCCTTCCGGCCCCAGGCCGGCCAGAATGGCCGGCGGCGGGGCGGGCCGCTTGACCTTGGCCTCCACCTCGGCCTCAATGGCCGAGCGGAGGCCTGCGTCCGGCTCAAACCGGACGCTAAACTCCAGCCCATCCAGCGTCAGCCGGATGGGCTCAAAAAGATCCAACCGGACCAGATACTCGCCTCGTTTATTACCAACGAGGCTGAGCATCCAGCCGTTTGAAAACCTTCCGGCAGTGGCATCGTCAGTGCCACTCCAGAAGGTTCCCATCCCAGCGTGGCTGTGCCACCACAGCTTTAGCTGGGACGGGTCGAGGCCGGTGCGCACACTCTCGAGCAGGAACCGGCTGACATCCTCGGCCGACAAGTCGGTCGAGGCGCCGGTGCACTCCTGCTCGAGGAGGTGAACCTCCGTGATTAGGAAATCATTTCCGAGCCGGGTCACGGTCCCCAGCCCGGAAATTTCCCCCTCGGCCAGCTCGATATACAAATCGAGCTTCTGCTTGGCCGAGGGGGTGATGAACACCGTCGGAAAGGAGGAGGTGCGGCTATTCATCTGCCCCCTCCTTCTGGCCCGTCGCAGCGACGGGCCAGTCGTAAACCCGCCGGCCGTACGAGTCGTCCTCGTTGATGGTGCGCAGGAACTCCAGCATCACCTGCGCCACCACCGCAAACTCGTACTCCCCGACGAGCTTGGCGAGGCCATCCTGGATGTTTCCCAGGCATGGCCGATTTCCACCCGCGTCGTGCGGGTGAAAATTTCCGTTGACATTGCGGGTCAGATTAAAGACCCGCACACCCGACCCATTGGTCGGGATCTCAATCCGGAACTCCCCCAAGTCCCGGATTGTCCCATCCCGTAAGGGACGGGTTACCAGATGCTCAGTAAAGACGGAAATTAATCCGTCTTTCACTGAGACCCGCTTGACACCAGGCACCGCCAAAAGGCGGTCAAACTCCTGGGTAAAGCGGGATGCGTCATTCCGCTGAGCCTCGGCCAACTGCTCCAACTTGCGCCGGAGGTTGGCCTCAGCCCGGACGGCATCGGCGAGCTTCTGGGAGAAGACGGCCTGATTTTCGACCGCTTCCTCCAGAGCCCGCCGACTTTCGTCGACGGCTTTCTTGAGGCGCCGTCCGCATTCGCGGACGTACGCCTCTCGAGAGCGCTCCCGCTCAGCCTCCGCCAGCTTTCGCTGGCGTTCGGCCTTTTCCTCTGGAGTTGCCGCCAACTCCGTTACCACCTCTTCGCAGAGCCGGCGGAAGATCTGAATTTCCCGATCTGTGCCTTTGTGGCACAGATCGTGGTGGACGAACAAGTTGGACTCACCAACCAGTTCGCCCACCGGCCAGCCGGTCTCGGGATCCATAATTGAAATCCCTTGACCGGAGGGCAAAAAACCCTCATCCCGGCAATCAACCCGGATCCCCCAGATGGTTTCTGGGACGGGTTGATTTGCCGTCCCCCCCGGCGACGACCAGATCCAAATGTGGAACTGGCCGTCCTCAATGGGGGGGACGGTATCTCTGTGCGGAACATGAAAAACTATGTTCCGCATCAAAGCAGGGGGGAGAACTTCCTGAGCGGTCTTTACAAAACCGCCCTCGTTACTCCCATCCCAGCTCGCCACCTTTACGGTGGCGGCGCTGGCTGAGGAAGTTGGTCGGACCTCGAGGAAAAAAACCCCCTCGAGGTCTGTCTGGGTCGGGCTTCCCAGCCCGACCAGACCGAGAATCTCCAGCACCCTTGCCCTCTCCTCTTCGGGGAAGGCGAGCCCGGAGATTGCTCTCGGTCGGGTGACCGAGAGCTCCGAGAAAACGACCCTAGCTTGCGCCAGGGCCTCACGCCTTTCGGCGTGATCCTCGATTAGGAGCCACATCTGGCTCCTCCTTTCTGCCCTTGGGGATCATTCGCCCCAGGGCGGTTTTTTCCATCCAGCTAAAAATTTTTAAAAAAATTTTTAGTATAAATAGAAAAAACCAGAAAAATTGACGATTTGGGAATCCCCCCGCCGGAAACCGGCGGGGGGAATGCCCTAACCCTTCCCGGTTTTTTATTGTAGACCGGGAACTACTTGGCTTTCCCTCCCGAGTCGGGGATCATTCGCCCCTATCGGCAAGGTACTCGCCCGCCCCGCCAAAGGCGGGGCGGCACAGTGTCGGTATTTTTTAGGCTGATCCGACCAACAGCCTTCTCGGGTTTGACAGCTAGGTTGGTTCGGTTTTTGGGCCTGGGGCTGTGCCTCCCATTCCCATTACCGAAACAACCTGTTGGTGAGTTTTTATATGGCGGTGACTCACCCGGGAGATCTGTCTCCCTTGGCTGTCCGCCGGGGAACTGTCCCCCCTTGGGGGGAAGAATCCCCCTTCTATCTTTAATGAGTATTAAAAATAAAAGGGGAATCCGCCCCGGCGAATGCCGGGGCGGGAATTCCCTTAACCCTTTTGCCGGCCTCCAGCCGGCTTGGGAGCCCTGCCGCTCCGAGCCTCACCACTTCGCAGGTGACGCGCCCAGTTTTTGCCGCGGAACTGGGAAACCGCCAAATTAGCCCCCCTACACCCCGCCCTTGATGGGCGGGACGAGGGTGACCACGTCACCGTCCGCCAGGACGGCGGACGGGGTCGTGGGGGCACCGTTGACCCGGAGGTCATAACCCCCCGGGTCAACTTCGGCCGCGGCCAAGGCCGCGGCCACAGTCGCCTCCCCGCTGTCGGGGAGGTACACCTCGGTGACGCGGCTTCCCAGCCGCGCCACCTTGACGAAAATCTCGGCCACCTTTTCCTCCTTTCCCCGCCCACGGCGGGGTGGTTTATTTCCATCTGGCTAATCCCGCCTTGGCGTAACAGACCAGCAAAGAACGGGACCAGCACAGATGGAAATAACCAAAGAAAGGTTCTCTCCAGCGAGGGTCTAGATGGGGCATCCTTGACTTGGACCTCATCGGAATGTCAAGTAGGCTAATCCATCCCCGGCCGATCGCCAGAATTTACTTACCTTGAAAAATACCCTCCGGACTCCTGAATCCGAAAGGGCATTTACAAGGAGAAAAACCAGCCTGAAAATCCCGGCTGGCCAGCCAATCCCGCCGACCATTAAAATGGTCTGGCGTTGCTTATCTTGCGGCTTTAGCCGCCAGTTCAAGATTGCGCTGGCCAGTTTCGTCGCCCTCCAGAAAGTAATAAATCTGTCTCTAAACTCCTGGGCTAGGGATAGAATTGTTACGGAAATATGAGTTTAACAGGTCAAAATGGTCGTTAAAATTGCAAAAAATTGGGTTAAGGTCGCTCTAGAAGCGGTTAAGATAGCCCTCCAGCCTGAGCCGGATAAGCTATTTTGCCTTAAATCCCGAAGGATAGAAGGCAAGGGGTTCGTTCTTGTAACCTGTCAAACCTTCAGACTGGTCATTACTCCTGTAAATATTTTCTTTTCAAGGTGCTGACTGCTGAAAGGGGTGATTGAGACCCTCTTCCATCGTCAACCAATGATTATAGCATAATCCCTGATAAATGTCAAGGATTTGTGATACAATTTAAATAATTCAAAATCAAAAATTACAAATAGAAATTGCCAAATAAAAGGCGAAATTGTGGTAAATTTATCCTTAAAACCCAGTATATAAATAAAAATTGTCATATAAACTTGACAATATTTTTGAGTATGAGATAATCGTTACAGATATGAAAAAAGTTTTTCGACCCCAAAAAGAGCCGAAAGTGTTACATTACCGTGACATTTTAGCCCAAGCCGGTTTGGAGGAAAAAGAGGCGATCGTTTATGAAACTCTTTTAAAAAACGGCCAAATGGCGGCAGGCGAACTTTTGCCAAAAACCATTTTTAAGCGCGGCGATCTTTATAACATTTTATATGCTTTAAAAAGCAAAGGTTTTATCAGCGAAAAAGAAATCCGCGGCCGCAAGCGCTTTGAGGCATCAGACCCGGGCAAAATTAAAGATTATTTGGAAGAACAAAAAAGAAAAACCGAAAACAGCCGCCGGCTTTTGGATAAAATTTTGCCGCAAATGATGTCCGATTATAATTTGTTTGTCGCCAAACCCTCAGTCAGATGCTACGAAGGCAAGGCGGGTCTGGCGCGGCTTTATGATGAGCTCAATGCCAGCCGGCCTAAGGAAATTCTTTTGCTCCGTTCGGTTTTTGATGATCAGTGGCCGGAAATTGACCGCTTAGTTAATCGCCAAATCAAAAAACAAATTCAATTAAAAATCAAAACCAAAGCCCTCACCCCGCTAGTGGCGGAGACTAAGAAAACCTATTTAAATTTAGACCGTCAGCGTTTGGTGGAAAGGCGGATTTTAAAAAAGGAAATTTTTTCCCTGCCGGCCCAAGTGCTCATCTGGGACGAAACTGTGGCGATTACTTCCTTTCGGGGCAAAATGATCACCAGCATCATTGAGGATGCCAACATTGCTTTAACTTTTCGGATTATTTTTGCTTATATCTGGCAGGCGTCAGCCAAAGGCCATCAAGCAATTGTCAGCCGCTGGCAAGCCGCCCGGCCAGAAAAGCATTCAAATTCCGGCAAATTTGGCCAAAAACTGCCGGCGAAGAAAGTTCTGGACTAAAAGACAAAATATTGTGATGGCCGCCTTCGGGCGAGATTCTATCTAAAAGACTGGCAATCAAGGAATCGCGGCTGCCAATATCTAAAGAAAGTCGGCCGTGGGGAAATTGCTCGTCCTTAAAATGGGGATCCAAATCCAGGCGGAGACCAAATCTTTTTTTGTCCGGCCAGACAAAATCCGCGCGAATGCCCGGCTGGGTGGCAATGGATTTTCTTTCACCGGTTTTCTTGTTTTTGATGATCGTGGTTCCCTTTTCAGGCCTGACTGTTAAATTGACTTGCCAGCCATGAGCGTTATCAACTAAAATCCAGGTGGTTGAGTGGCTGGGCTGGTCAAGGATTTTTCTTTGAACTTGGAAACTTTCTCCTTGACTGGCAATCGCCTCGGTCAGTTGATCCAAGACAAAGGCAAATTCTTGCATCGCCGCGGTCAGTTCGGCCAAAGTGAGGGTTTGGCGCTTTACTTCTTGCATAGCCCGGAGAAAATCAACCGTTTTCCTTAAAATCGCTTCCGTAACCTGGGCGCAAAGATGCCGGGGATTGATAAAGGGATTTTCTGGGGAAAAACTTTCCCATTTGGCGCCAAATTCTTCGGCCAAAGTCACCAACCGAGAAAAATGTTCAAAAAATAATCTGGCTTGTGGCAGAGGCAATTCTGTTCCGATATTGAGCACCTCATCTGCTTTTTGGCTGCCATATTCCATGGCAATCAGGCTCCTTAAGCCTTCTTCGCCAAATTGACTGGCAAAATCAAAGAATTTTTTCCTTTCCTCATCATCGGCTTGATCAAGATAAAGCAAAACCCAGCCTTGTTCGCGGAGGTTCAAATTATTGAAATGGAGATTTGATTCCTGGGGAAATAAATGAAGAAAGGTTTCAAAATATTTTTGGCAAAAATTATTCAAAATTTTTTCTCGGAGACGGGCTTCCTCAGGCGTCTCATCAGCCTTAGAATAAAAGAGAAGTTCTTGGGTAATTGTCGTCATTGCTTTTTTTATGGCCTGCCGGCTCGGTTGCTGGAAATCTTTTCCTTCCAATTGAATAAAACCAGCTAAAGCCCGGCTTTGATCAAAAATTCCCACTTTGCCGTCAGCGGTGATTCTTTGGGCAAAATTTTGTGGATGGTTATATTCGCCAAGATCAAAACGCCGGCCAAGATAATTTAATCCTTCTTCGGAAATGCCAATTTGGCCGAGTTCAAGCCGGTAAAGAAGCGAAAGCAGACGGCGCTGATCTTGCGGCTCGGAGGCGGTTGCTAATTCATTCAAAACAGCAGAAACTCCCGCCTGAGCATCGATTTTTGAAATGGTTTCGGCGATCGCCGGTCCGTAAGCCGGATCACGGTTTTTGCCCCAAAACTTGAGAAGAAAATCGATGGACGCAGAATCGCCACATTCAGCGAGTTTACTGATACTGGCGGCGATTGTTTTTTCATAACCCGTTTCATCGGCCGGACGACCGTCGGCAAAAGCGGTGTAGTTGGTTTTAAAGGCAAAATGATATTTAGCCAAGCCCATGACCGCCGATGGATGCTGGGTAGCGTAAATTATTGAATGCAACCAGCGATCAGTAAAGATTCGCTGATTATCCAAAATAGGATAGCCTAAACGCATTTTCTCGTCGAAACTGGAATTATGGACCTCGTGGAAGACAATCGCTTGATGGCAGTAAATAATGACTTCTTTTAGGAAATCGCGTTGATCCGCTGCGGCTAGGTTTTTAAACTCAGTTTGGTTAAAAACTTCTTCCTCCGGCTGAACGTAGCCCCAGTCTAGACCATTGACTATCTGTTCTGTTCGGTCTAAATATTTTTTAAAAAGCTGAGCGATTGGGCCAAAACGGCCAAATTGTCGGTTATAATCTCTCTTATAATCGTCCAAGAGGGCCTCTCGCGCCAGTTTGCTTCTGGCGCTGACGGCTAAATAATTCGGCAGCTGGTGGCCGAGCCGGTTACGAGGATCCTTTTGGACCTCTTCTACAAGCTCTTGCCAGCGCCCGGGTATCGTTTTAGCTGCCGATTCAAGCACTTTACAACCAAGAATATATTTTAGATAACCGTTGTCACTGTCATTGAAGCGAGGGTTGGTAACCAGTAAATCGACCAGTTTAGCATCTTCGGGGAAAGCCCGGAAATATTGTTTAAAATCATCGGCGCCCACATAGATATGACCGGCGCTTTCAGCCATTAAACGCAGGCGTTGTTGGGGATGGAGTTTTTTGAGTTGTTCTAAAAAATCACCTTCAAACAGACGATCACCGTCTTTTTGAAGTTCCTCTTTTAACTCTCTTTCGCGTTGATCTTCGGGTATTTCAGCGTCGAGCAGCGAGAGAATTTCCTCTTTTTGGTTTTCTTCGATCGGTCTTGCCCCTGGTTCCAAAGTTGGCATGCCTGTTTTTGTTTCCATAAGTGTAATATATCACCAACCAGAGCAACCGTCTAATTTTTTGCCGTCATCCAAGGAATAACTTTGGCCTTATTTTCTGCGCACTCTAATGAGACCAGAAACTGGGATGATTTTAATTCCCTTTTGGGCCAGTTTATCTAAAAATAAATTCATGCCGATCGAGTCTGAAGAAATGTGGCCGGCGATAACGACATTAATATGATATTTTAAGGCCTCCTCGCGATTTTCGTCTTTCATATGCATGCCAATAATGGTGCCGACGCCGGCTTGGGCGAGTTTTTCATAGACTTCTTTACTGCCTTCGGTCCCGCCGGTGATTTCCAGGGCGACAATTTTCCCGGGCCGATTTTCCGGGCTACCGGCAAATATCCGCGGGCCAGCGTTGTTTTGGCTGGCAATTTTATATTCCGGAATTTTTCTCAAGCGCTCGACGAGCTCGCCAACGGTTTCAAAATTTTTTCGCTCCAGCCATTTGGTCAGAAAGTTATAGACGAGATTATCGCAGACAGTATGGGTGCAAATCAGCGGAATTTTAGCCAGTTTAGCCGCATCCACTGTCTGATTGTGGTTGGCTCCGGAGAGAGAACGGCTAACTTGTTCGATTCGCGCCTTCATCACGCCTTCGGCGACATTAATCGGCACGCCTTGGGCCGCCATTAAATCGGCTTGCATGTTCATCACCTCATCTAGGGCCGCCAACGCTTTGCCTTGAGGATGATGACTGATAATTAAGTCAGGCTTTAGGTTTAAGGTTTTAGCAAGGGCGATATCGCCGGAATTAATATCAATGCCGGCCAGAACGGTTTTGACGCTGGCTTTCGGATCGCCGTA
>Ga0272448_1005803_pt1 | contig 13515 bp, 3 predicted proteins | sample YNPCB0191_FD_202220 | JGI IMG/M metagenome (GOLD analysis project Ga0272448, IMG submission 202220) | Hot spring sediment microbial communities from Yellowstone National Park, WY, United States - YNP-CB-019-1 | ecosystem: Environmental > Aquatic > Thermal springs > Hot (42-90C) > Sediment...
TCCCATCATCCGAGAGCAGAACATTCGCCCCATTGCCGCGATGAACGAACCGAACCGATTCGGCCTGGAACTGCCCTTCGTTCGGAACGAACACCGCCGGCGAGGAGTCGAAGAGCTGGAGTGCGTGGTCACGCAGTGCAGGATCGGCCGCCGCCGCACGCCCCGGAGCCCATACGGGTGCCCGCCCTCCAGCCCCGCCCCATGGCCCCACACCGCCGCTCCCGCCAGACCAGTCGGACGTTCCCGCACCAAACACAGCGACGCACGCCCAGAACGCACCCATCGCCACCCAGAGACGAACGAACCTCTCTATCCTCCGCATGACCGTCCTCCTCCTGTGTAACAGGTTAGCTTCCGCGCAAAGCCCGGCTTCCATGCTGATAGTATAACATTTCCCCCCCCGTGTCAAGCCCTCGGCAGCCGCCGGGTGCACGAACAGTTTTGCTGGGTGAGCCCGGCCCGAGGGCGCGGACGGTCCGAACTGCCTACCTCCAGGCAGGTGCCAGATGAGGGAAAAGGGCAACGAGATCGCCCCTGCGAACCCAGCACTTGGCCTGGGGCGGCCCGGCGTGGGTGGGTATCGATGGCCGTCCCTCTGGAACTGCCGCAGGAAAATCTGGGCGGCCGGGCACTAATCCACCGGACTCGTGCGAGAGCGTTTGTGGCCCCTCCGGCTCTCGGGAAGGACGGGTAGGAGCCGAAGGCAGGAGTGGGGAAGGAACTGCTCAGTACGGGATGGCGAAGGGTGGGGGATGGAATGGGCGCTCCGGCAGCCAGGTAGGCTCCGGCTGTCCCGGGCCGAATGTGGGCCGGCGGAATGGACCTCTCGAGGAGTCGTGGACTATTTCTTTTCTTGCGGTTTCTCCGGCGGGAGGCTCTTGCCGATCGCAGCGACCTCGCCAGCGTAGCAGGCGGCGCGTGCGTTCGCCAGCTCGTACTGAGTGATTGTGCTGATGGGATAGGTGAATGCGTCCGTCTCGCGCTGGAGTGCAGCTGTCTGTGCTTGCAGCGCCTTGGCGACGTCGCGGGCGAACGGTTCGTGCTTGAATACCAGATAGAGCAGGCTCCGAATATCCGTACCGGTGAAGACCTCGCGCTTTGTCTGAGCGTATCCGCAGACAAGCTCGCCTGTACGGGGGCTGATTTGCGAGTACCACATCGCCGCGCGATCGCCGTGATCGCCGACGTACCACTGGTTGCGGTCAGGTTCACAGACTTCCTTCCATAGTCGGTCGGCCGCCTGTTTCCACTCCCGGTCGCCGGTTTCGAGATACAGCCGGGAGAGTCCTGCAAGCGGGTTGCTGATGTAGCGCCACGAGCCCTCGCGGACGAGTGCCATGGCCTTGCCCATGCGAAGCGAGGCTTCCCATGCCGGGCGGTATCCGGCGGCGTGGTAATAGTCCACGAACGGGTCGAGCATCGAGTGGCCCGTGTCACCGCCGCCCAGCCAGATGCACTCGTGATGACGCCGGCTCAGCCCAACGTACTCCGGCCACAGTGCACTCCAGCGGATCGTGCCGACTTCGAGGAGGTGGCGCGTGTTGGATTCGGCGAACTTGAAGAACCGGCGGTCGCCGCTGCGGAAGAAGAGCAACCAGGGCGTGTCCACGATGTCCTGTTCGTCGAGGATCCACGCGTAGCGCCCGAAGTCGAGCCAACGATACAGGTCGCGTCCGAACACATTCGGGATGCCCCCATACGTCCATTCTCCGTACCAGTCATAGGCCTCGCGGTGACGCTCGTATGCAGCAATTAGGTCGTGGAACCACGTCTCCAGCTCCGGATGCGAAGCCGGGTCGTAGGGGCTGAGGTGCAGCATGGCGAAGGTGTTCCGCAACCACTTCGGCGGTACGGAGCAGATCACAGGCTCGTTGAAGACTCGCTCGAAGTCCTGGACGGGCCTCGCCCCAGTCTCTATGATGAATTCATGAGTGCGGCTCATGCCCGTTGCACAGGCAGCCGCGTCGGACGACGACGGGATCCAGCCCTCCTCCCGCGGCATGAAAGACAGCTTTCCGGCCTCCTCGGGCCAGTAGTCAAAAGTGACCGTGCCCGTGGCCGGATCGGTCGTGATCCTCTTCGGGTGCATCCGCCACAGGTCTCGGTGGAAGACCGTGATCGGAGCGACACCTTTGGCTTTCGATGTCCTCAACTGGACGGCACCGCTCGCCCGGCGGCCGCCCGGCGCCGCCTTGCCGTCAACCGTCAGAGCGAAGTGTTCCGAGCCGGTCTGATGGAGCACGAGCTTGCTACCGAAGGAGAGCAGTTTCCCATCGGCTTCCACGTCCACGGTTTCGAACTTCTTCTCTCCAAGGCGGAAGGCGATCCCGTAGCCTTGGAGTTGATCCTCCATAGGCGACCCGCAGAAGACGACGGTATGGTAGAGTCGGTTCCAGGCCTGGCCTCGGTAGAACTCCCAGCGCAACTCGCCCATGCAGACGGCCCGCCCAGCCGCGTCAAGATACCAGCCGTTCGCACGGATGACCGCGCGGATCGGGCCGTTTTCCTCGATCTCCACCCCGGCTCCGTCGCCTCTTAGCGCAAAGGAGTAGCGGTTCCCCTTCCCGTCGGTCCACCAAAGGTCCCCCGGGCCGAAGTACCCAGCCAACTGTTCGGACTTCAGGACGCGGATCTGCGCCACGCCCGTGTCCACGAGGAGGTGTTCGCCACTGTCGCTCACGAGAGGTGGCAATGGTGCGACCGCGGGGGTTCCGGTCTTCAACTGGTAGAAGACAAATCCGTTTGGAGGGACGGTTGCGAGGAAGTCCACGAGCAGCCAGCGGAGGCTCCCATCATCCCATGTAGCCATTGTGCTGGTCTGTTTGGGGATCTCTTTACCTGTGGGATCGGTGAGGACGATACCCGCGTCTTTCTTGACGACCCCGCGCGGGAAGGGGACACCGACTCGGACAGGCCAGTCGGTCCGCGCCACGCCGCTTCCCTCCTCGACGCCGATCGGTACCGTCACTACGCCGCCCTCGACTTTGCCGGATTCTGCTTTCGCCAACGCGGCGACGAACGGTCGTTCTTTGTACTGCTCGCGGCCCTTCTTGAGAAACTCCGCATGTCGTTCGCCGATGAGCATCTGGGGAAGCGTTTCATAGCGGATGATCGGTTCCTCCAGCCCTTCTTCGTAAACCTCGGCAGCGAACACGTACTTCCCGTCGGGAAGTGTGTCGAGGGGGACCTGGTCGCGTATGTCCGCGATCCGGTTTCTGCCGGGGCGAAGCAGATACTGGGACCTCTTGTCGAGCTTGATTTGTCCTGCTGCGTCCTTTGCGGTGACTCGGAAGGTGAGTTCGTGTGAGTCCTTTGTGCTCGGGAAAAGCTCGCCGTAGTACCTGGCGCGGAGAGCGAGTCCGCGGAGCCAGAGCCTGCCGTTTCCGTAGTACAGAGCGGCCGCGTCGTCAGCGGGCTTTGGAACCTTGTTGAGGGCGCTTACGCACAGCATCGCATCGGCGAAGCCCCAGGGCCGGAGAGCCATGCGGTCGCGCCGATGGTGGCTGTGGCTGAAGCGGTTCGCTGCAAACGCCTCCCAGGCCTTGTTTTCCGGCGGGACTTGGGTGAACGGTGCCAGAGACGATATGTTCGGTTTCACGAGCGCGAGGAACTCAGTTGCGCGTTTGATCTCAGCGGGGTCCCCGAGGACGCCCATGGGCAGGGACTTTGGCTTGTCGGCTGCCGTGAACGGGCAGTATGAGAACGCGAGGGTGACCGACTCGCCGGGTTTGCCGAGGATCGGCATCGGATAGCACTCGAGCGTCACCGACCCGTGGAGCGGCTGGTTCGGCTTGTAATCCGTCCAGGTAAAGTGGATCGGACTCTTTTCTTTCTCGAATGTCATCCACAGCCCCTCTCCCGTCTTGTAATTCACGGCCAACCAGTACCCGTCATGGGTGTAGAGCCAGTTATCATAGCCCCAACCGACCATCACCTTGCGGACGATGCCCGGCTCGCCGGGCGAGAGGACGCAGGAGTTCTCGCCCATCGGATCGCCGATGATGCACCAGGGGTGCCACCGAACCCAGAGACGGTACGGTTCCTTGCCTACGTTCGTCTGACGGATGAAGACGACGACCTCGGGGCTGGAGTGCATGAGTCGAACCTCGCGTTCGATCTTGATAGGAGCGATCTTGCAGGAAAGGAGAACGGCTTCGTAGCCCTTGCCCGAGCGCAATTCGGCCTGATACGGGGCCTCGCCAAAGAGCCGGGCCGGTCCGTCAGGTGAGGGGATCGTAGTATAGTCTATCCACCCATGCCCAAACCTGACCTGCCCCTTCTCGTCGCGGCCGACCGTGCCTGCGACGAAGTTCGTACCGGTCTTCTTGTTGACGAACTCGGCAATGCTACCGCCAATCTCCGGGACGACGACGAGCCGAACGTGCTCGTTCTCCAGGACGATCGCACCCAGCCCGTTCCACTTCGTCTGTGCGGCCTTCGTCCGGGCGAGGCAGACACTGCCAAGCAATACCAGTCCTGCTGCGAGAATCGCATTTTTCCAGTTCATATCGAGATCGCCCCTCTCTTTCCTCGGTTATGATACCCGGCGCGGCCAGCGGCTACAAGCACGGGGGAGGCGCATGGAAGTGCAAATGCCCCTGTGAAGCAGGCTGGGGGGCGAGGGTATTGCCATTAGTCGGGGTCGCGAGCGGAAGCGCGGCGGATGGCGAAGCGGGCGTTCCCCGTGTCTCCGGTCATGGTATGGGACCACTTCGATGCAAAGCTCCGGGCGGCACACGCTGCAGCAACTTGCAGCCACGCCTCCGGGGCAACGGGTGCCGCTCGGCAGGCCGGCCATTTGGTTGCGGTAAGGAGACTGCGGTATCATTTGGTGAACTATGCGACGAATAGGTTGGCGGCGGTTCGGGGGCGGCTGCCGCGGCTCCGCAGGAATGCGTTCGAACAGCCGGCGAGGCTTTGGGTGCCGGTGGACTTCCCCCGCACGCATCGGGACAGGATGGCGTGTGGAGCGAAGCCTGCTCATCGTTTTCTCTGCGGTGACTTTTGCTTTTCTGGCATCCCGATGTTCGTGGGCGGCGCAGCCCTGGGCATCGTACAGGATGAAAAGCATCTACTGGCGTCCCTACGCCGACGATGAGGATACACTGGGCCTTTTCCACCTGGACCGGGAGAGGGCCGTGAGCGAGGAAGAGGTCGAGACCGAGACTGCCAAGCCCAATACAGCCAAGCAGCCGCAGGAGGATGTGCTCCTCGCGGAAACGACGGAGGAGGAGGCCTCCGGTATAGCAGTCGCCGACGCCAGCCGCCTGAGGCGCAACGCACGCCTCGTCGGAAGCACCGAATGGGTCGAGCGGGGCGTGCTCGACGGGGCGCTGCGCCTGAAAGGCAAGGGCAGCGCTCTCTGCACCCCACCGTACGCGGAACTCAGGGAGGGAGCGTTCACGATCGAGTGCTGGGTCCGGCCCGAAGCCGCACCGAAGGAACCTGCCGTGCTCGGCGCTCTGGAAAGTACTCGCCCCAACAAGCTTACCTACGAACTGCGGTACCTGCCTGAGGCGCGACTCGAACTCCTCTGCCTCGGGAAGTCGCTGGGCAAGAGCCAGAGGTCGCTCGAGCCGGGGAAGTGGCAGCACGTTTCGATGATCTTCACCGGGGCCGCTCCTCCCGAAGAGTCAGGCCTCCCGCAAAATGTCATCGCCTTGTTCATCATGGGCGAGCTCGATTCGTGCTTCGAGGGCGAGTACCTGGAGTCGGCGCGCAAGGACCTGAGCGGTGCGGTGCGGGTGGGGAACGATCGCGGAGGCGATGCCCCGTTCCTCGGCGAGATCGATGAGGTGCGCGTCTCGGCAAAGGTGCGGATGTACTACGTCCTGGATACTGCCTGGACCGACCCGGCAGGGACACGCACGGTCGTCGCGGATCAGCCCTATCTCCGGCAGGCGCGGGACGTAACGATGTATGTACCGTTCGATGGTAAGCCCGAGCCGGAGTTCGCGACGGAGGGGACCACATGCAGCGGCTCACTCTCGACCGGCACCCCGGCACCGAGGGCGGCGCCTGTCGCGTTCCGATACGCCGAGGGCGTTCGGGGCAAAGCGATTGTGGTGGGCCCGGATTGCCGGATGCCGGTCTACTCGGCCACGGGCAACTTCAATCCAGAACGGGGGGCTGTCGAGTTTTGGTTCAGACCTTATGATTGGGACAATCGGAAGCCGCAGGGGATGCCCCAGATTGACCCGATGGAGTTCGTCCCGCTGCTTCGGGTCGTGGCGAAATCCGGGCGAACACGCAAGCACCCGGCTGAGCTGCTCACGCTCCGAGCGCTGCACAAGCGGGCCGCCGACGCCCGGAAGCCGGCCAAACTCGATCCCGGCCACTGGTATCATCTCGTCGCCAACTGGTCTGTCGGCGGGACGACCGTCTATCTGAACGGGCTGCCGGTGCCGGATAGCACAATCTGGTGTACGGCGGTGCGGGGCGAACCGGGAGAAAAGCTGGTGCCAGACAAGCTCTTCTTGGATCCGATCACCCCGAACGTGCTCTACCTCGGCGAGCACACATTGATCGACGAACTGCGGGTGTATTCGCGCCCGCTGACCTCCGAGGAAGCCTGGAACGCCTACGCGCGGTTTTTCCCGCAGCCGGATCTCAAGCCGCTCCCGTTCGCCCATGTCTATACGCGGATGAGCGGCGCCGAGAAGGCGATTTCGGGATCGGTCGAGGTCCTGGGTCCGAAATGGTCGGAGGTTGCAACGGCGACGCTATCGGTGTCGGTGCCGGAGGCCAAGACGCCGCTTGCTCGATACAGGATCGAGAGCTTCGCGGACGGATCGGGCGAGTTCAAGATGGCGCCTGTCGAGTTCGGGTTTGGTCCTCACCGCTTCGAGTTCACCTTCTTCGACAAAGATGGCAGGACCGTGGGGCAGTGCTCGGCGACGCACGACCGTGTGCGGCCGCCCTGGCTTGGCTCGACTGTCGGCATGCACGACAAAGTCTTGCCCGGCTGGACGCCGATGGAGGCGTCGGGCAAGGCGGTCAGGCTGTGGGGGCGGGAGATCGTGATCGGAGGCTCCGGCATACCGGAGAGAATCATCTCGCAGGGGGAGAACATGCTTGCCGAACCGATCCGGGTCAGCCTGATCTCCGACGGGAAAAGAGTCCAACTGATGCCAGAGGCCGAGGCACCGACGATAGAGAAGGCGACCGAGACGGTCGTTGTCACCCGCGGTGCGATGATCGGCGGCGGCTGGCGCCTCGAGACACGCATCACCACGGAATTCGACGGCCTCATGAAGGTCGAGTCCACACTCTCCGGTAAAGCACCGGTCAACCTGTTTCGCATCGAGATTCCGCTGAACCGCCGAAATGCGACGCTCATGGGCTTCTGGTCGGGGGATCCCAATTTCCGCTGGAGCACCTTCTACGACCTGCTTCCCGAGTCGTGGGGAGCGGCCAAGTCCCCGTCACTGATCATTTGCGACGCGCTCAGCATCCATCCGCTCACGTTCACAGTCTCGCCGCACCGAGATGAGCCGCTCCGGCAGGTGTGTTTCAGAAGCAACCAGATATGGTGTTCGTACCCGCCGCTGACGGGCAGCTTCATCCCCCTCGTCATCCTGGCAGACGACGAGCGGGCGCTCACCTGGTTTGCGGAGAACGACCGGGGCTGGACGAAGAGCAAGACGGTACCCGCAGTCGAGGTCTATCGCCTGCGGGACGAGGTGACGCTGCGGCTGAACATCATCCACCTGACTACGACCCTCTCGGAGCCGCAGACCTTTGTCTTCGGCCTGCATCCGTCGCCCGTGAAGCCGCTTCCGGAGGACTGGCGTTCGGCGGCTGGGCAACTCAGTTTTGCCCTGGCCGACTCGTTCTCGGGCGAGCTGCTCAAGGGGGAGGGTGAATACGCTAGTTTCTGGATCTTTCCGGAGGACTACGACTGGGCAGCAGCCAAGCGCCGCGCCGACAAGTACATGAAGCGTTACCCTGGCGGCTGGGGATTCGGCGGCCCGTTCTTGTACATTGACCGCAACTGGGTCGGCATCCCGCCCGACGCCTCGGAGTACGCTGGGGTGTGGTGGCGATCGGGCAAGTTCCGCTACCTGCCGGAGGCACGAAACTGCTACCTTTGGAACATTGACCAGTGGCTCAAACACAAGCTGATCAAAGGGGTCTACATTGACGATTGCTGGATCGGTGACTTTACCGATCCCGAAACGGGGCCTGCCTACAAGATGCCGAACGGCAAAGTGCAGCCGGGCTACGAGTTCTTCGACTTCCACGAGTTCATGAAGCGGCTCCGGTGGGTGTTCCATGACAACGGCGAGCGACCGTGGATTTGGTGCCATATGACACACACGCTCTATATGCCGTGCCTTTCGTTTGCGGAGGTCATGTTGGACGGTGAGGATCGCTTCCTGCGGTGGGGAGCGGACGCGGACTTCATGGACATGTGGCCTCCGGGGCGGCTTCGGTTCAACAACGGTGCTAAGTGGGGCGTTATCCCGCACTGGTTCGTCAAGATCGGCGGCGACGACAGGCCGACCGTCCCGATGCCGCACTGGCAGTACCACCAGACGCGATCCTACGCGGGAGCCTGTGTCGTGAACGACATAGTCACAATGGGGGTGCCGAGCGACGTCTGGAAAGGCGGTTTCTACGACGACAGAGCGAAGTTCGTCGGCTACTGGTCGCCTGAGAATCCGGCGAAATGCGAGCCCGAGAACATCCATCCGAGCTTTTGGATTGCCGAGGGAAGGACCGTCGCGATGATAGTCAATCGGAACAAGGATGCGGTCGATGCGAAGCTCGAGCTGGACCCCGCTAAGCTCGGCTTCCCGGGAGCGACGATCGAGGACCTGATTGTCAAGGACATTGATACCTACGACCCCCCGAAGGGCGAGGACATCCGAAAGGTAGAGGTCCCGAAGGCACCCACGGAGAAGGTCGAGGAGAAGGACGACTTCCTCGAAGCTCTCGAGGAGACCGAGCCGGAGAAGGGAGGCAGGACGGCGAAGCCGCTCGGGGACCACGACTTCCGCTGGGACGGGGGACGGCTCGCCCTCCGCATACGCGGGCATGACTATAGGATTCTCTCGTTCGTTACGAAGAAGAAATGAAGCGGATAGTGGAGATCTGCACCAAACGTTGGTTCCCGAATGGCTGCCGGCAGTTGCCTGTGGTCCTTCTGGCCTTGGCCCGTCGGAGGGCGACCGGCAGAGAGGGGATTAGGAGCGAGAGTAGGAGTAGGATCGAGAGCGATGAGGTACAGTGAAGGTCGGATCGGGCGGGTGTTTGTCGTCCGTTTGGAGGACGGCGAGAAGCTGCCGGGCGCCATCGAGGCATTTGCCGAGGGGCAGGGCGTGGCGCGCGGGATGTGTATCGTTGTTGGCGGGATCGACGACGGCGGTCGGATCGTCGTCGGGCCCGAGGATGGCGAGGGACTCCCGGTCGTTCCGATGCTCATCGGGCTTCGCGGTGTGCACGAGATCCTCGGCGTCGGCACCCTTTTCCCGGACGGGCAGAACAAGCCTCGTCTGCACATGCATGCTTCGCTCGGACGGGGCGAGGATGCCCGGACCGGCTGCATCCGTCCCGGCCTCGAGACCTGGAAGGTCGGCGAGGTCATCCTTTTGGAGATCGTCGGCAACTCCGGACGCAGGGTCAAGGACGACGCGACCGGGTTCGAACTCTTGGAACCTTGAGTGAGTCCCATGCCACGCATCACAATGACGCCGGCACCCGGAACGGGCCGCCTCCTGTTCGAGGGCGAGGTCCTTCAAGTCCGCCTCGAATCCGATGCTCCGCTGAGCGCGGACGCTCGGGCGTTTCTCCGGACCGACCTGAACACGGCTGCGCAGAAGCGGCGACAGGTGATCGCCCGCGTGGAGGAGGGCAAGCCGCTCGCTTCTACGGGATGGCATAACGTCCAGATGGAACGGGTTGACGAACGACGCTTCGAAGTGCGGCTGATCGCCTATGTTCCCGGGTACTACGAGCTCAAAGGGTTTGTCCAGCTCGGTGATGAGCAACACTGGGTCGAAGGGCCGAATGCATCCGTCTCGATCCATCCGCTCAAGTGGCGGAAGAGAAACATCCTGTACTGCGCCTTCCCGCGCCAATTCGGGCCGTTCAAGGAGATGGATCACAGCGGCAAGGCGGTTGACCCGGCTGAGGCGTTGGAGCTGGACCGACGCGGCTTCGTTGTAATTCCCCCGAGCGGCACCTTCGACGACCTGGCCAAAGCGGTTCCGTTTCTGATCGAGACCCTCGGTGTTCGAGTCATCCATCTCCTGCCCGTCCAGGACTGGTCGGTCTTCTACGGGCGAATGGGGCGTTTCGGGAGCCCCTATGCGGCGACGGACCTGACGAGCATCCACCACGCCTACTGCACTTTCGACACCAAGCGCACGCCGGACGATCAGTTCCGCGCCTTCTGCGCCAAGGTCCACGCTCACGGTGGCGAGTTGATCCTGGACGTCGCCATCAACCATGTCGGTTGGTCATCGGAACTGCTCAATTCGCACCCGGAATGGTTCCTGCGGGAGGCGGACGGGTCTTTCAAGTCCCCAGGCGCCTGGGGGGTGGTGTGGGGCGACCTTGTCGAGTTCGACTTCACGAAGAAGGATCTCTGGCGATACATTGCCGACGGGCTGCTGCTCTGGTGCGATCGTGGAGTGGACGGGTTTCGTTGCGATGCCGGCTACAAGGTTCCCGAAGAAGTTTGGGAGTACGTAACGGCTCGTGTGCACGAGGTCTTTCCCGACACGCTTTTCTTGCTCGAGGGGTTGGGAGGCTCGTGGGATGCGACCGAGCGGCTCCTGCGGGCCGGGGCCATGCAGTGGGCATACTCCGAGATCTTCCAGAACATCAGGCGCGAGGACCTCGAGTCCTACCTCCGCCATCACGACTGGTGCTCATCCCAGTACGGAATACTTGCTCACTACGCCGAGACGCACGACAACGAACGTCTCGCCTCGAAGGGTAGTATCTATGCACGGATGCGACTTGCTTTGGCGGCGTTGGCGAGCTACGCCGGCTGCTTCGGTTTCACGGCCGGGGCCGAGTGGCTGGCGACCGAGCGGGTCAAGGTGCACGGTGCGAGCGGGCTCCGGTGGGGGAAGACTCCGAACCTCGTGGATTGGATCAAGCGCCTTTCTCGCATCCTGTCCGAGCATCCGGCCTTCCGAGGGGTCGCCCGCCTGGAAGTCTTGCCAGGTGCAGGCGACATCCTCTCGTTTGTTCGCACAGCGGAGAACGGAGCCAAGCTCCTCGTCATCGCTCACCTCGGAAGCGGCGCGGGTGCGAAGCCCCAGGCAATCAAACGAGGCGAGTTCCAGGGCCGATACAAGTGTCTCCTCACACAACGCACGCTCGACCTGAACGGGAATCTCACGCTCGCTCCTGGCGAGGTCCTATGCCTCGACCTCGGGGGGCCTGCTGAGGAGCCGAAGGACTACGAAGAGCTGCTCCGCCTTCGCGCCATTGTCGCGGACCTGTGGGGCGCTGCGTTCAGGCTCGACGGGTTAGCGGACCTGATGCAAGCCGTCCAGGAAGGCGGGCTTTGCAGTCTGCTCGCCAGCACGGGCGATACAGCCGGCGGGCTGGCACAAGACATCCGCACCCGCACGCCGGAGGACGCCCTCCTCTCGGTAAGCCGCTGGACGATCGGGCACAGCGACCGCGTTCACCTTATGTCCGAGACGCAGTTCCTTGTGATCGAGCTGCCTAACCTCTTCCGTGCGCGGATAGTGGGGAGCGGGAAGGCGCGCGAGATCAGGAGCTTCCCGGATTTCCGGGGTAGCGGATTCGTCGCCTATGCCAAGCTTGCCCCCGGCTCCTACGATCTGCGGTTGAGCGTCCTCGAGGACCGGGCATCACCGGTCTGGCGGGATGTGCGCGGCCGGATCGAGGTCGCCCCGGTCGAGGCGGTCCCACCTTGCACGACGATCCCTGGCCGGAAGATCAAGGACGGCGACCGGTTCCTCCTTACCTCGGAGGACGGATCCTACTCGATGCTTCCACTGCGCCCTGGCACCGTCGAGAGCAAATACGATGCCCTCTTGGCGATCAATCCCGATCCTGTTATCCCCTCGGAGAGGCTCGTGCTTGTCAAGAGGCTGCGGTGTTGGCTCCGCACACCGCTCTACAGCATCCCGCTCGACTCGATATTCGTCGAGAGGTTCGAGAGCTATCCGACACCGACATGGCACTTCGCTTTTGAGGGGGACTTCGGTCAGATTTGCATTGCTCAGGAGGTCTCGCTCCGGGGTAGGAGCGTGGGGGTGAGGTTCTACTGGCATAAGTTGCCCGAGGGGTTGGAGGCTGACATCATCGTCCGTCCGGATCTGGAGCTGCGCTCCCACCACGCCGAGACCAAGGCATACACCCTCGACGAGAGAGCGTTCGCCGCGGCTTACGTCCCTACGCCCGTCAACGACGGCGTGAGAAGAGAGGTGTGCCCGGGACTGTGGTTCAGAGTTCAGGGACCGCCGCATAGCTTCCACATGGAGGGCGAGTGGAAGTACTCGATCGCTCATCCGCACGAGGCGACTCGAGGACAGGAGGCACTGGGTGATGCCTTCAGCCCCGGCTATTTCAAGATTCCTCTGGATCCGAGCGGCGGCGAAGTAGCGATTTGCTTCGGTGTCGAGGAAAGTGGCAAGGGTTCCGGTTTCGAAACGCGAGCAGCGCAGTCCGGAACCAGATCGGACGGTTCTCTCCTCCCGATTGCTCGTTCACAGTCCGCGCCCCCGGACTTCCTCCTTGCGGCTGCGCGGCAGTTCCTCGCCCGCAGGGATGGCTTGTGGACCGTCATTGCCGGCTATCCGTGGTTTCTCGATTGGGGCCGCGACTCTCTCATTGCTGCTCGGGGATATTTATCTGCTGGGATGACCGACGTTGCCCTGGATATCGCATCGCTCTTCGCCTCGCTGGAAAGGGATGGGACTGTGCCGAACGCCCTCTTTGGCCGGTCCGATTCGAATCGGGAAAGCTCGGACGCTCCGCTCTGGCTGCTCGTGCTCCTGGATGACCTGGAACGGGTCATGGGATGGAAGGGGCTTGTTGCCGGGGGACGCAAGCGCAGGGTCGACCTCCCCGCCGTCGCCCACTCGATCTTGCAGAATTACATGAAGGGCACTCCAACCGGCGTCAGGATGGACGAGCGAACGGGTTTGATCTACAGCCCGGCGCACTACACGTGGATGGACACCAATTACCCAGCCTGCACACCGCGGAACGGCTATCCTGTCGAAATCCAGGCTCTGTGGGCGAAGGCGCTGCGATTCGGTACCAGAGTCCTACCGGAAGGCCGCTGGGAGGCTCTTGCTGCGAAGGTGGAACACTCCATCGGCACGCTCTTCTGGATCGAGCATCGCGGCTACTTCGCCGACGTCCTCCAGGCGCTGGCCGGCGAAAGTGCGCTTGGTGCACCACGCGACTCCTCGCTCCGCCCGAACCAACTCTACCTTGTCGCGTTCGACATCGTCGCCGGCCGGAAGGCGAGGAAGGCCGTCCAGGTTGCCGCTGAGCACCTCCTCGCTCACGGCGGCC
>Ga0272448_1005809_pt1 | contig 13503 bp, 11 predicted proteins | sample YNPCB0191_FD_202220 | JGI IMG/M metagenome (GOLD analysis project Ga0272448, IMG submission 202220) | Hot spring sediment microbial communities from Yellowstone National Park, WY, United States - YNP-CB-019-1 | ecosystem: Environmental > Aquatic > Thermal springs > Hot (42-90C) > Sediment...
GTGATGACCGGCTCCTGGATCATCGTCCGGTACTTGGCGGACCTGATGATGCTGTTCAGCCGGTCAACCATGCGGCCGTGGACCGTACGCAGCTTGCCCCTCACCTGCGCCAACTGCGGACTGGCGTTATCCACCACCTCGCCCTTCTCGCTGATGCAGCGCTGGACCTCCGCCTCTACCTTCGGGAACAGCCCGAGGGTTCTCCCAATCTGCGCCAACAGAGGCGTCTCATCCGGCGCTTTGAGGAGAGACTGGCGCAACCTCCTGGCGGCAGCAAGCGTGCTAACAACGTCCAGAAGCTCCTGGGGCTGGAGGAAAACGCCAAGCGCGGTCTTCTGGATAAGGGGGCGGATGTCGTGGACTCCGCCCATCGGGATGCCCTGCCGCGACGCAAGCAGCCTGCGCGCTTCCGTCACCTCTTTGAGCGCCGTGGTTATCCACTTGAACTCAGCGTGGGGCTGCATCTCATCGATGAGGTCCAGCCCCAGCTGACACGAGGCGTACCCCTTCAGCTGCTCCTTGACCTTGTCGAACTCGAGTACTCTGAGTGTGTGCTCGTCCATTGAAATCGCCGTGGCGCGCGGCGGTCGGCCCAAGCCCCAGCGCCACCATCTCTGTATCGCGCTCGGCGGCGGGTCTGCTCAGCGCCGGGGGGCCACCCGGGGCGGGTGAGGCGCGCTACCCATTATACCAGATGCTAGGCCGCGCGGGTACGCTTGAGTGAGAGCTGGTAGTGCCTGCCAGTACGGCGCTCTTCTACGCGCTACCGTCTCCAATGCCCCGCTTCATGGCGGAGCCGCCAAGGTCGGCGGGTATGCTGGAGATGCTCGCGCAGGGGAGACGATACTGGAGCGTACCGCACGTGCATCCCCCGGCTCGGCCTGAACCACGCCCTCCACCCCTGCGCTGAGCGGGACGCCCAGAAGTATGCAGCTTCGGCCTGCGATTGCGCCCAGGCCTGGTGTGGCCGCACTGGTACCGCACAGGCCGAGCGGCACTCGCCTTTGGAGCGTTGACTGCTCCCACGGCACCTGCCATAATGCCGCTGGGGCCGGGCTACTGCACTGGTGCAGCGAGCTCACGGAACGGACGGAGGAGGTCAAGTAGATGCTGCGGACCGGTAGCTGGGTGCGGTTGGCCGCCATAGCCGTAGTCACCTGCATCACCGTGCTGGTGGGCGGAGTTGCATGGGCCGAGGACGCCGCGGGCGGGATTGAGGGCACGTGGCAGGGCAACATCAAGGCAGCAGGCACCACCCTCCGCCTGGTGCTGCACTTCAGCAAGACCAACGATGGCTCGCTGTCCGGCACGCTGGATAGCCCCGACCAGGGCGCGATGGGCTTGCCGCTGAGCGTGGTGACCCTGAACGGCGCCGCGCTTCACCTTGAGCTTGCCATTGCAAGGGCCTCGTACGACGGCACCGTGAGCGGCGACGAGATCGCGGGTACCTGGAAGCAGCTCGGGGCCTCCATCCCCCTCACTTTCCGCCGTGGGTCCAGCATCGCGCCCCTCAGAAGGCCGCAGGAGCCAAGCAAGCCGTACCCGTATTCGGAGGAGGAGGTCGCCTTTGAGAACCCGCGGGCGCGGGTGCACATCGCCGGCACGCTTACCATCCCAAGCGGAGAAGCGCCGTTTCCCGCCGTCGTCCTGATCTCCGGCTCCGGCCCCCAAGACAGAAACGAGACCATAAGTGGCCACAAGCCGTTCCTGGTGCTGGCTGACTACCTCACAAGCCGGGGCATAGCCGTGTTGCGCACCGATGACCGCGGCGTCGGCGGGTCCACCGGCAACCCGCTCACATCCACCACGCGGGACCTGGCAAGCGATGTGGCAGCCGCCTTGGCCTTTCTGAAAAGCCGCCCGGAGGTGGACCCCAACCGGATGGGACTGGTGGGCCACAGCGAGGGAGCCATCATCGCACCGATGGTGGCCGCCAGCAATCCCAACGTCGCCTTCATCGTGTTGATGGCTGGCACCGGCCTCCCCGGTGAGCAGATCATGAACCGCCAGGCCGCCCTCATCGGCCGCGCGGAGGGCCTAAGCCCAGCCAGCATCCGAACCGCTATGCGCTCGCAGCGGCTCGCGTTCGCCGCCATCAAGCGTTACGACGGCTCCCCAAAGCAGCGTGCTCGGATTCGGGCGCTGTTGGCCAAGGTCGTCACCGCTATGCCAGGCACTCCCCCTTCACGTGACGCCCAAAACGCCCTGATCGACGCGCACATGGCCATGCTCACCTCGCCCTGGTTCCGCTTCTTCCTGACGTACGACCCGCGTCCCGCCCTGCGGAAGGTGAGGTGCCCGGTGCTTGCCATCGGCGGAGAGAAGGACCTCCAGGTGCCCGCCAGGGAGAACCTGCGCGAAATCGCCAAGGCGCTGAGGGCGGGCGGCAACAGAGATGCCACCGTCCGCGTCATGCCGAGGCTGAATCACCTGTTCCAGACCGCCAAGACCGGCGCGCCCTCTGAGTATGGCCGCATCGAAGAGACCATCTCGCCCGCGGCGCTGAAGGTGATCGGCGACTGGATCGCTGCTCACACCGCGGGACCCCGAGCCTAGGGTCCCGCTACGCCGGCTTGGCGGCCCATGTGTGCAGGCGGGCCATCTGCAGCACGTTTTCGCCGCGGAACTCAGGCGGGAAGATGGACCAGCTCCCCTGGAACCGCATCTCGGCGATGTCTTGGCGGTCAGCCAGCGCGGGCATCTCCGGCAACGCCCGCAGCGATGGACGCCGGGCCGTCAGCAGGTCGATGCAGGTGCGCATGAAGGCGTTTGGCCCAACCTCGCCGCCGCCCAACGGCACCGCTGCAGGGAGATAGCCCTCCGAGCAGAGCCGATCCGCGGCTATGGCGGCCTGCCCTACCGCCTCGTTGGTTAGGGCACCTTCATTCCGCGCTCTGCAGGGGGAGTGCTTGGGCCCCAGCAACCTGCGCACCGGCACGGCATCCGGCGTTCGCCCGTCTCGCACACGTTGGGCCACCGCGCGCACAACCAAGCCAAACAGCTCCGCGGGCGTCAGCCACTCGCTTTCGGCGCGCACATAGGTCGGCTTCTCCGGAAGCTGCGAGCAGATATCAAGCAGCTCGTCCAAGCGAATCCAAGGCGTGGGTTCCATTCTGTGTCGCCTATACAGCTCTGCATAGGTACACAGCTCCAGGTCTGCGTCGCGTGAGACCCACCTGAGGAACGCCTCGAAATCCTCCTGGAGGGCGGTCACCTCATCCTGCGGTCGGAGCGGTGCAGGGCGCCACATCTCGCGCGGGGGGTTCGCGCCAGAGCGGAAGTTGTCCGGAAACGCGGAGGTGACCAGCCTGCACGGGTGCGTGTACATCACCAGGTAGCCGCCCTCATGCCGATCGCGCGCCCGAAGGAGGTCGGTCTGCATAAGCGTGAGGCGCTGCTCGCGTGGAACGTCGAAATACCGATCGAAGCTAAGGTGGTAGCACAGAAACAGGCAGTTATCGTACCAGAGGGGACGACCTGGCGCCAGCTCGAACGGCGCGTCGCAGAAGACCGGCACGCCCAGCATTGGCATGGCGGCCGCCACTTGGGGGCCCCAGCTGGAGCCTGGCTTGCAGTATGCCACCGGACGATCACCAAGTATGTGCGTCACGTCGGCCAGCCCCCGCGCCTCCCTGGTGAGCACGGCGGCAAGGCCCTCGTCCCAAGACATGGCGTCCAGGTACTCGGCGTGAGTGGGGTGGGCCGAATGCATGTCGGAGTGGTACGCCACCTCCAACTCGCGCATGGCCGCCAGAACGTCCTGCCTCCCCCGGTCTCTCAGGGCGCGAGCGAGCTCGCCAACCACGCAGGTTGCAGCCGGCAGACCCGCCTGCCGCATGGCGCCGGCCCACCACTTCTCCGCATCGTCGGATGCTGGGGTCTCGTAGTCCTCGGAATCGAAAGAGAAGATCAGCTTGACTGACATGAGGCGACTCCATGCTCGGACCATCAGGTTCAGGGCACCAAGCTGATGCCAGTGGGGGCCAATGACAGGATTAGCGCCCGCCGCCGCTTCTCCTGCCGCTCTCGCCCGCCGAGTGCAGCTACTGCCAACGGCGCTCAAGAAGCTCCAGAGGAAAGCAGTGAAGCGCCAACCCGGCGTACCGGGAGGATTGGCGCCTCCCCAACACACACGTCTCCCAGGCACGTGCTTCCGTTCACGCAGGACCCCCAAACCCCACCAGCGAACCTGAGCCTGCCATGTCGGACGAGCCCGCCGAAACATCCGACCGCCGCGCCAACCGCGTGCGCGCCCGCAGCTACGTGATCGTGCTTGCCATCGGTGCGCTCCTTATCCCACTCGCCGCCTGGTACGGCTATTTCGCGTACCTCATCGTTCAGGCGATCCTGTGGAGCCAAACCTCTTTGCTGCGCGGCCCCGTCTTCGTCTTGTGCCTCCTTATGGCCGTCAACGGCGCCGTGGGGGCCGTGCGCAGGCGATGGGCCCTCTCCGGCCCGGCGCTCATCGCGCTCTACTGCATGCTGGCGGTCAGCACCGCAGTCGGCGGTATTGGCATGGTCCAATTCCTAGTGCCAACCCTGGCCAGCGCCCACTACTTCGCGACGCCGGAGAACCGCTGGCACGAGTTCCTGGTCCACATCCCCCGCTGGCTTGCCCCACAAGACCCCCTTGCCCTCCGCGACTTCCATCAAGGGGGCCACACCCTCTACACGCCCTACTCGCTGCGGGCATGGACGGTCCCTGCCCTGGTATGGTGCGGCGTGGTGTTCATGATGGCGTGGATGACCCTGTGTGCATCCGTGCTGCTCAGGGGCCAGTGGGCGGATCGCGAGCGGCTTACATTCCCGCTGATCTACCTGCCAGTGGAGATGGCGCGAGAGGGCGGCGGCTTCTGGCGCAACAGGCTGATGTGGCTCGGCCTTGCCGTTGCGGGCGCCGCCGAGTCCGTCAACTACCTCAACTTCCTGTATCCCAGCTTTCCATACCTGCAGATCAAGCCGTACAACGTTGGGGCCGAGATCACCCAGCCGCCCTGGAACGGAATCGGAGCCCTCTACCTAGCCTCCTACCCGTTCATGATCGGTGTGGGGTTCATCCTCACGCTTGAGGTCTCGTTCAGCTGCTGGTTCTTCTACCTGCTTGGGAAGCTTGAGGGCGTGGCGGCCGTTGCCACTGGAATGAGCGACCCCGGCCGCGGCCCTACGCTGGCGCGCTTTCCATATCAGGCGGAGCAGGGGGCGGGGGCGTTCGTGGGAATGGCACTGCTGGTCATTTGGCTGGCGCGGGGTCATCTCGCGGGGATATGGCGACTGGTACGCGCTGGCAAAGACTCCGGCCACGAGATAATGCCGTACCGCGCAGCGATTGTTGGGCTCCTGGCGTGTTTCGCAGGCCTGGTGGCGTTCGCATCCGCCATGGGGGTGCCCCCGGCGATGGGTGCCGGGTTGTTTGCCCTGTATCTGCTCTTCATCATAACGCTGGCGCGCGTGGTGGCGGAGGCTGGCGCGGGGTGGACCTGGGCCCCCACCCTCAACCCGCACGGCCTCGTGTTCGCCGGCGGCATGCAGGGAACGCCAACCAAGGCGCTGGTGGGCATGGCGTACCTGAACTGGTGGGACCTGGAGTACCGAGACCACCCGATGCCGCAGCAGATGCAGGCGCTGCGCATTGGCGATGCCGCGGGCGTGAGCCACCGCACGCTTCTAGGCGCCATGGTGGTTGCGCTCGTGGTGGGGATCCTCGGGTCGTTCTGGGCAGAGTTGGACATATTCTACCGGTACGGCGCCGCCACAGCCAAGGTGCGCCAGTGGGTGCCCAGCATGGGCCGCGTGCCGTTCACCATGCTTAGAAGCTGGATGGATAATCCAACGCCGCCAGACCCAACCGGCCTGGCCGCGGCGGGCGTTGGCCTGGCGGTGACCGTGGTGCTGGTGCTGCTCCGCCAGCGAGTGCTGTGGTGGCCGCTCCATCCGGTGGGTTACGTGCTTGCTGGCACGCCGTCGCTGGACTACATGTGGTTTCCCCTCTTCGAGGCGTGGGTGACCAAGCTGCTTGTGCTGCGGTACGGCGGGATGAAGGCGTACAGGCGGGCGCTTCCGTTCTTCCTGGGCCTGATTCTGGGAGACTACGCGGTGCCCACGTTGTGGGGCGTGTGGGGCACAATCACCGGAAATCAGATGTACCTAAGCTTCCCACACTGACGCGCCACGGGCGGCGCACTCGAGGGCACGGCGGCAGCCGCGGCTAAGCGCTGATGCAAGCTTCCCCTCTCGCCATGGTTGCATTGCACAGTGGGGCAGGTGGCAGTGGGTGAAGGCGGCCACGATATACAGCGCGCCAAATGCATTTCAGCGCTCATGATGGGAAAGCTGAATGATGGAGGCTAACGCCCTGCACCGGGGTGGAAAGCGGCTTTTGGGGGAAACTGGTGGAGCTGGGGGGACTTGAACCCCCGGCCTCTTCCATGCCAAGGAAGCGCTCTACCTCTGAGCCACAGCCCCACCTGAGTTGACGAAGCTAGTATAGCATCAGCGCTAACTGGTGTCAACAATTTGCGGGCAGGGCCTTGCTGCCAGACGCCTTTCAGCCAGCACCAAGCGCCAACCGCCCGCCGTCAACAATCTGGGGCGGCGCGTCACTCCAGACCGTCATCCGCGGAGGGCGATTCGGCCCCGTCCTCGCCATCCTCTTCGGCCGCCTCCTCCAGAGCCTCCTCGAAGTCGTCTCCTAGGTCCTCTCCCATCTCGCGGCCCATCTTCTTCATCCACTTGGCCACGCTTCTGGGGTCGTTCTCATCGAGGTCGCTCAGGTTGGTCGGATCGGCCAAGGAGTCCAGTACGTCGTCCTCCGAGCGAACTCGAGAGAAGCGGGAGATGAGCTTCTGGAGGTCGGTGCCGTGGCACTTGGGGCACTCAAGGGGAGAGCTGTCTGCCACAACGCCCACCAGGGCGCTGAACTTGCGCTTGCACGCGTTGCAACGATACTCGAAGATGGGCATTGGAGGTAACCACGCCGGGCGGGTTCACCGCCGAGGCATAAGCCGAGCGGCGCGCTCCACACTGTGGTGGCAGCGCGCCGCGTTAAGGGCTAGCCGATCGCCCAACTGCCAACGGGTGGCAGATCGGGCGGGGAACTACATATCGTAGTCGTTGTAGCCGCCACCGGGACCGCCCGCGGGGGTCTTCTCCTTCTCGGGCTTCTCAGCAACCAGCGCCTCGGTGGTCAGGATCATGGCGGCGATGCTGGCCGCGTTCTGCAGGGCGCTGCGCGTGACCTTCACGGGGTCAACGATGCCAGCCTTCACCATGTCCACGTACTCGCCGGTTAGCGCGTTGAGACCATGGCCCTTCGGCAGGCCCTTCACCTTCTCCACCACAACGCTGCCCTCAAGGCCGGCGTTGTTGGCGATGGTGCGCAGCGGCTCCTCCAGGGCGCGCTTGACGATGTTCATGCCGATGCCCTCATCGCCCTCCAGCTTATGCTCTTGCAGGGCGGGGAGGATGTCCACCAGCGTAACGCCGCCGCCCGCCACGATGCCCTCCTCAACGGCCGCGCGCGTGGCCGAGAGGGCGTCCTCAAAGCGGTGCTTCTTCTCCTTGAGCTCGGTCTCGGTGGAGGCGCCAACTTTGATCACGGCCACGCCACCAGCCAGCTTGGCGAGGCGCTCCTGCAGCTTCTCCTTGTCGTAGGAGGAGTCGGTCTCCTCGATCTGCTTCTTGATCTGGTTGATGCGGCCCATAACCGCCTCGCGGCTGCCGGCGCCCTCAACGATGGTGGTCTCCTCCTTGGTAACGGTGACCTTCTTGGCGCGGCCCAGCATGCTGAGGTCCACGTTCTCAAGCTTGATGCCGAGGTCCTCGGAGAGGAATTTGCCGTTGGTGAGGATGGCGATATCCTCTAGCATGGCTTTGCGCCTGTCACCGAAGCCGGGCGCCTTCACGGCAACGCAGTTGATGATGCCGCGGATCTTGTTCACAACCAGGGTGGCCAGCGCGTCTCCGTCAACGTCTTCCGCGATGATAACCAGCGGCTGGCGGGCCGAGGCGACCTTCTCGAGCAGGGGCACCAGGTCGGCGGCTGCGGAGATCTTCTTCTCGTGGATGAGGATGAGCGGATCCTCGAGGACGGCCTCCATGCGCTCGGGGTCCGTCACAAAGTAGGGCGAGATGTAGCCCTTGTCGAACTGCATGCCCTCAACCACCTCAAGGGTGGTCTCGCGCCCTTTGGACTCCTCAACTGTGATGACGCCGTCCTTGCCAACCTTGTCCATCGCGTCGGCAATGATCTCGCCGATCTCGGGGTCGTTGCCGGCGATGGAGGCCACGTGGCTCACTTCCTCGCGGCCGGTAACCGGGATGGAGAGCTTCTTGATCTCCTCCACGGCCTTCTCAACGCCGATCTCGATGCCGCGCTTGACCGCCATGGGGTTGGCGCCTGCGGCCACAACCTTCAGGCCCTCCTGAACGATGGCCTGAGCGAGGACGGTAGCCGTGGTGGTGCCGTCACCGGCCACGTCGTTGGTCTTTGACGCCACTTCGCGAACGAGCTGAGCACCCATGTTCTCGTACGGGTCCTTCAGCTCCACCTCCTTGGCAACGGTTACGCCGTCCTTTGTAATGGTCGGCGAGCCCCATTTCTTATCAAGGACCACGTTGCGGCCCTTGGGACCGAGGGTCACCTTTACAGCGGCCGCCACTGTGTTGGCGCCGCGCTCAAGCGCCCTTCTGGCCTCCTCATCGAACACCAGCATCTTGGCTGCCATTCGCTCTGTCTACCTCCCTCCAACACTCCGGCCTGCAGCGCGGAGCTACTCCTTGATGGCGTAGATGGAGTCCTCTTCAAGAATGATGTAGTCCTCGCCATCCACGGTGACCTCGTTGCCACCGTACTTGGCGTAGATGACAACATCCCCCACTTTCACGGCCGGGGGCTGCCGCTCGCCGTTGTCCAACACGCGGCCGGGCCCAACGGCAACCACAGTGCCCTTCTGCGGCTTCTGCTTGGCTGTATCAGGAAGCACAATGCCACCGGCGGTGGTCTCCTCCTCTTCGGAGGGCTTCACCACAACCTTGTCACCCAGCGGCTTTATCAAGAGTTTCACCTCCCACGGAAAGTGTGGCTTCGGCTTTTGCCGGAACGGGACACTGACCCACGGATTAGCACTCTCATGGGTAGAGTGCCAACACCGGGCACATTCTAGCACCCGCATCCGCAATTCGTCAAGGGCTCAACCGGCTTGTCGAAGCGCACAGATCGCCAGGCCTGCGCGGTCAAACAGTGGTAGATGGCAACCGCCCTCAACCTTTGGGTCTGCGCGTGCGGCCCCCAGCCTTCAGCATTGACAGCCTTCTGCCGATACAGTAGCCGGAGGTACCGGTTAGATGCGTGATGCAAACAAGGCCGATGTTGCCCGCCAATCGTGGCAGTCCACCAACGAGCACCGTTTGCGCGACTACCGCGCCCAGCAGATCCTCAAGAGCATCCACGATGAGGTGCACCGCCACAGGGTGGTGCAGACGCTGCTCTACCCAGCCAGAAAGGCCGGCTAATCCACTCCGTGCTGCGGGGGCGGTTACGGCATCAGCAGGCCGCCGTTGACGTGGAACACCTGCCCAGTGGCGTACGCGCACTCGTTGGACGCCATGAACACCATCCACCTCGCCACTTCCTCGGCGGTGCCGGGCCTGCCCATCGGGATCCCGCTCACAAGCGCCTGGAACACCTCCGGAGTAGATACCTTCTCGTGGAACGGGGTCTGTATGATGCCGGGCGCCACGCAGTTCACGGTGATGTTGTGTCCCACCAACTCCTTCGCGATGTTCTTGCTGAACGCCTCGATGCCCGCCTTGGATGCCGCGTAGTGCGCAACCCCCACTCCACCGCCGTTGCTCGCCGCGATGGATGAGACGTTTATGATGCGGCCGCCGCCCTGCGCCTTCATGATGGGCGCCACCGTTTGGCAGAACAGAAACACGCTTCGGAGATTGATGGCCAGCACGCGCTCGAACTCCTCGTCGCTTATCTGCTCAAGCGGCCTGCGGGCAATGGCCCCTCCGGCGTTGTTGATCAGCACGTCTATTCTGCCGAAACGCTCCGTGGTGGCCGCAACCGTGCGCTCCACGTCGGGGCGACTGGATGCGTCGGCCTTCACAAGGATGGCGTCGGCACCCGCCGCTCGCACATCCTCCAGCACGGCGCGCGCCGCATCGTCGGAGCTGAGGTAGTTCAGCGCCAGGTTATCGCCCAACGCAGCGAACGTCCGGGCCGCGGCCGCCCCTATCCCCGTGCTGGCCCCGGTTATCAACACCGTCCGCTTTGGCATCTGCCGGTCTCCTTTCTTCAGGCGCGTGTGCTATGCCCTAAGGCGCGTCCGAACGCGTTCCATCGCCTCCTCGGTTGCCTCACGGCTGGCGAACGCAGTTAGGCGCACGAACCCCTCGCCGCTAGGCCCGAAGCCCACCCCCGGCGTAACCACCACGTTCGCCTCCGTGAGCATCCTGTCGAAGAACTGCATTGAGGACACGCCGTCGGGCGTCTTGGCCCAGATGTAGGGCGCATTCACGCCGCCGTAAGCTTTCAGACCCACGGCCGTCAGCGCCTCTCGGATGATGCGGGCGTTCTCCATGTAGCTTTGAACCAGCGCGTCACACTCACGGCGGCCATCCTCGGTATGAGTGGCGGCGGCGGCAACCTGCACCGGGTAAGAGACCCCGTTGAACTTGGTGGACTGCCTGCGGAGCCACAGCGCGCCCAATGGGTACGGCTTGCCGTCTGCAGTGGCGCCCATCAGCTCCTTTGGCACCACGGAGTAGGCGCATCGGGTGCCAGTGAAGCCAGCGGTCTTGGAGTAGCTGCGGAACTCCACCGCCACCTCCTTCGCCCCAGGCACCTCGTAGATGGTGTGGGGCACGTCCTCGTCTCGGATGTACCGCTCGTACGCCGAGTCGTACAAGATCACCGCCCCATGCTCGCGTGCGTACTCCACCCAACGGCTGAGGTCGGCCCTGGTTAAGGCGACGCCGGTGGGGTTGTTGGGCGAGCAGAGGTAGATGAGCTGAGCGGGCTTGGGTGGCAGCGGCGGCTTAAGTGAGTTGGCCTCCGTGCACGGGAGGTAGATCACACGGCTGTAGCGGCCATCGGGCTGCAGGTCGCCAGCGCGGCCGGCCATCACGTTGGTATCCAGGTACACGGGGTACACCGGGTCGGCGATGGCTACGATGCAATCCGGGCTGAACAACTCCTGGAAGTTGGCGGTATCGCACTTGGCGCCGTCGCTTATAAACACCTCGTCTATGGACAGATCGACGCCTCGCGGTCGGTAGTCGGTGTCCACGATGGCCTGGCGAAGGAACTCGTAGCCCTGCTCTGGGGGATAGCCCCGGAAGGTCTCGTCGTGGGCCATCTCTTCAACGGCGGCGTGCATTGCTTTGATGACCGATGGCGGCAACGCTCGGCTGATATCCCCGATGCCCATCGAGATGATTCGCGCGCCAGGGTTGGCTTGTTCATAGGCTGTAACGCGCTTCTTGATCTCGGAGAACAGGTAGGCACCAGGCAGCTTGAGGTAGTTATCGTTGATACGCACCATCTGTCATCCTCACTCTTCGGCTTAGTTGCCGCGAATCGATGCGGCACGGCCCGCGTCACCGCGCGGGCCTAGCCATACCTTCGCTCCGGGCGCAGTTCATTCCTTCGCTCCTCGCGCACACGCGCACACCTTGCCGGGCAGCCAATGTACGGGCTGGAGACATGGGAGGTAGGTCGCAAGTAGGATGGAGTGACAAGACCCTGCAAGCAGAGCTGAACGCCTCTTCTCCTCACCGCATGCCATCGGTTGCAGGCGAGTGGTGAAGGCAACGCCCAGTCCGGTTCCCCTCACCCCCCGGCCCCCTCTCCCACTGCGCGAGCTTGGGGAGAGGGGGAGCCTCCGGCGTCCCAGTAGCTTACACAACCAATCACACCCCACACGCTCCTCCCAGCTCCCCTCTCCCCGTAAGTGGGAGAGGGGTGGCGAAGCCGGGGTGAGGGGAACCACGAGCCTTGCCTATTCGCCTTCTCCATCATACAAGGGGCAGGGGTGAGGGCAACTACCCCCACGAGCCCTCCCTAACCGCCTCTTCCATCACACAGGGCGCATAGGCAAACAGCGAAGCGCAGAGACCCGCCAGAAGGTGGCGCCGGAGCAGCCAGCCCACGCGGTCTGCATCATCCCCCTCCGTAAGCCCCCACTGCCGACAGGAGGACTCCCCGCCTATCCGTGGAAGAAGCAGGCTGAGGTCAACCATAGCGCGGCCTCTGCCTCTGGCCTCTTGCTAGGCACACAGTCACACGCTGGGCGCCCAAGTGGCGTTTCAGAAGAACCGGCGCGCCCCGGGGGAGGGTCAATATGGGTCGCAAAGGCTTCACCCTTATCGAGTTGCTGGTGGTCATCGCCATCATCGCGATCCTGGCAGCCATCCTGTTCCCCGTCTTTGCCTCCGCACGCGAGAAGGCCCGCACTACCACGTGCCAGTCCAACCTCAGGCAGATCCTGCAGGGCATGAAGATGTACTCCTCCACCTACGACGAGTACGAATGCCCTCCGTTCAAGTACGTGGCCAACCGCACTTACCTCTACTGGTGGCAAGATCTGCTTCAGCCTTACTACAAGACCTACGACACGTTCATCTGCCCAAGCGATCAGGAGCCGTTCGTCTGGAACAGCCTGCGACCTAAGGGTTACAAGCCACTGGTCGGTAGCTACGGCATCAACACCATCGAGTTCTGGACGGTCACCAAGGAGTGGACCGGCAAGACGCTGCTGCACCACGGCTACCGCGACCCCACCTACGGCAGTGGGGGCACGCAGGACAGCGGCGACGACGTAGGTGCCAGCGTCTCCGAAAGCGATGTGAAGGATCCCGCCAACTGCATCTGGGTGTGCGATTCTTCCTTCATCGAGATATACGACGAACGCTGGGTGGATTACGCCAATAAGACCGGACGCACACGCTCGGACTACGGCGTGGAGGGCCGCCACAATAAGGGGTTCAACGCCCTGTTCGGGGATGGCCACGTGAAGTGGATCAAGTACGGCTCGTCGCAGCCACACCAGTGGTCGATACAAGACGACGCCAACGTCCCTGGCGGTATGCGCAAGTAGCGTTGGGAGGTGCGCGACCTCGCAGGGGAGGGCGGCACGAGCGTATGATGCGTCCGGGGCCGCCCCCTTGGACTACTGGCCTCCTTGCAGCGCCCGGAAGGATGCGCCCCCGCCCCGGCCTTGCAGGCGGGCCCCGCCCTCGCCTCGAATGAGCAGAAGGGAGCGGGCTGAAACGACGTCTCCCCAGAAAGGAGCTATCTCATGCCTCTGCCTCCGGTGGGCGCCCAACTCATCGTATTCGGGCGCCACGACGACATCAACAAGAACCCCGATGGCATTCTAGACACACTCCGCAACGCTGGCTACGACGGCGTGGAGGGCGGAGCCAAAGACGCGGAGATGTACCGGCGCAAGCTCGACGAGCGGGGCCTCAGGTACGCCGCGTCGCACACGGGCCTAC
>Ga0272448_1005810_pt1 | contig 13502 bp, 14 predicted proteins | sample YNPCB0191_FD_202220 | JGI IMG/M metagenome (GOLD analysis project Ga0272448, IMG submission 202220) | Hot spring sediment microbial communities from Yellowstone National Park, WY, United States - YNP-CB-019-1 | ecosystem: Environmental > Aquatic > Thermal springs > Hot (42-90C) > Sediment...
CTATGAAGAAAAAGAAGGAATTTTAAGTTGTACTTCTTAAAATATGAAATTTCTATTTTGCTAAAAATATGAAATTTCTATTTTGCTTTTACACTTTAATAAAAATTGTTTGTTTTTGGTTGCCTCTTGTGATAATATGATAGCAACCGTTTTGTATAGTAACTCTGGCGCTTCTAGGCATATCCATCACCTCAAATTTAATAGACGAAAGAAATTTAAATTTCTCACTTAAAAAGATAAAAAGGGGACAGGTTTAGGTTCAAATTGAGAACCGTCCCTAGAAGGAGACGGGATGGATTTTGAGGTTATTGTGGTAGGAGCAGGTCATGCAGGAATTGAGGCAGCTTTGGCTTCCAGTAGACTCGGTTGTTCTACACTTTTGATTACCTTAAAAAAAGAAACGATTGGAGCAATGAGTTGTAATCCTGCAATCGGTGGGGTAGGAAAGGGCCAACTCGTAAAAGAAATTGATGCTTTAGGCGGTCAGATGGCTAAAGCTACGGATGCTTGCGGAATCCAATTTAGAACCCTTAATGCCTCCAAAGGTCCAGCAGTATGGTCTTCACGGGCACAGGTAGATATGTATAGGTATGCAAAATATATGCAAGATGTAGTAAGTAATCAGGAAAATCTAACGATAAAAGAAGCAGAAGTAAAAAAGATTATCGTAAAGGATGATTTAGTCTTAGGGGTTCTTACTGATAAGAATGAAGAGATCTTGGCTAAATGTGTAATAATTTCTCCGGGTACATTTTTAGATGGGCTTATCCATGTAGGGCTTAAACATCATTCTGGAGGTAGATACAATGAGCCTGCCAGTATTGATTTAGCAAAAAACTTAAAAGAATTGGGTTTTTCTTTAATGCGTTTTAAAACCGGAACCTGCCCGCGCCTGGATAAAAAAACAATTGATTTCTCAAAACTTACTATCCAATACGGAGATGAACAACCTAAACCATTTTCTTTTTCTACAGAAAAGATAATTCAAAAACAAGTTCCCTGTTATATCACCTATACTAATGAAAAGACCCATAAAATTATCTTAGATAATTTAGATAAATCTCCCCTTTATACCGGAATTATTAAAGCAACCGGTGTAAGGTATTGTCCTTCGGTAGAAGATAAAATAGTAAAGTTCAGAGATAAAGAAAGGCATCAGGTATTTTTGGAGCCCCAAGGTTTAGATACGGATGAGATTTACCCCAATGGTTTATCTACGAGTTTGCCTGAAGAAGTGCAACTAAAAATTCTTCATTCAATTGTAGGATTAGAGGAGGTAAAGGTAATTAGATTTGGTTATGGCATAGAGCATACGGTAGTAGATGCGAGAGAACTTTATCCTACTTTGGAGACAAAAAAAATTAAAAATCTTTTTTTTGCCGGTCAAATTAACGGAACCACTGGATATGAGGAGGCAGGTGCTCAAGGATTAATTGCCGGGATCAATGCCAGTTTAAGAGTAAAAAATAAAGAGCCTTTGATTTTAGACCGCGCAAGTAGTTATATCGGAGTTTTGATTGATGATTTAACCACCAAAGGAACGAATGAGCCATATCGGATGTTTACCTCCCGCGTAGAATATAGGTTAATTTTAAGAGAAGATAATGCGGATTTAAGGTTAAGAAGAATTGGTTATGATTTAGGTTTGGTCTCCAAAGAGGAATATCAAAAAACTTTAGCCAAAGAAGAAAAAATTAAAAAAGCAAAGGAATTTTTAAGAAAAACTATGGTAAAACCAACTCCCGAAATAAATGATTTCCTTTTAAAATTAAACACCTCTAGTTTAAAAACCCCTGTTTCTTTAGAAACACTTTTAAAAAGACCCCAGATACATCTAAAAGATTTAAAAGAATTGTGCCTTTTAGATGATAATTTTAATTTGCCCCAGGTAGAAATTGAGGTAAAATATGCTGGGTTTATCCAGAGGCAACTAAAGGAAGTAGAGCATTTTAAAAATTTAGAAAAGATAAAGATCCCTTTGGACTTAGACTATCAAAAAATTCCCGGACTTTCGCGGGAGATAAAAGAAAAACTAATGCGCTTTAGACCCCTTAACTTAGGTCAGGCAAGTAGAATTTCCGGGGTAACACCGGTAGCCATTTCCATTTTATTGATTTATCTAAAGAAGAAAGATGGATGAAGATAAAAATTATCTTATCTTAAAAAAATATGCCCAATCTTTAGGCATAGACCTTTTTGGCGTAGCGGAGATCAGTGCGATAAAGGATGAATTTCTCATTTCTCAAGAAGTCTTAAAAGATATAAACAAGGCGATCTCTTTAGGGGTAAGGGTTTCCCGAGGGATTTTAGAAGAAATTAAAGAGCATCCTACCAAGCTTTACTTTCACCATTACCGCATGCTCAACAATTTTTTGGATCAGGTTGCATTAAGATTGTCTAATTTAATTCAGAAAAAAGGATTTTTGGCTATACCTATACCTGCCTCCCAAATCGTTGATTGGCAAAACCAAAAGGCACATCTTTCCCATAAAAAGATCGGTTTTTTAGCAGGATTAGGTTGGATAGGAAGGAATAATCTTTTGGTAAATGAAAAATTGGGCAGTCAATTCCGCCTGGTTTCTATCCTTACGGATATGCCTTTAAAAGTAGATAAGCCTATAAAAAAAGACTGTGGTAGTTGTTTTTTGTGTTTAGAAGCCTGTCCAGTAGGAGCCATAAAAAAGGAACAAAAGGATTTTGAGCATTTAAAATGTTTTGAAAAATTAAAAGAATTTCAGAAGCAAAGATTTGTTGACCAGTATATCTGTGGGATATGTGTAAAGGTGTGCAAAGGAAAATTATAGATTAAAATGACTTTTTAATAAATTAATGGTATAATAATTTTATTAAATAAATAAATAAAATAAATGAATTTCTGGCTGATTATATTGGTCTTATTATCCGGTGGCTACATCGGCTGGACCATGGGAGCCAATGATGCGGCAAACTGTGTAGGTGCGGATATTGGCTCAGGAAAAATGACTTTAAGGCAGGGGATAATTATTACCTGTCTTTTTAGTTTTTTAGGTGCGGTTCTTTTAGGTTCAAAAGTAATTAAAACTATTGGCAAAGGGATTGTTCCCTTAGATAAATTAGACCCAAATATTTCTTTATTAGTGGCATTATCCGCATGTTTTGGTGCAGGAACTTGGCTTTTAATTGCTACTTTAAAGGGCTTGCCGGTTTCTACCACGCATTCAAGTGTGGGAGCGGTAGCAGGCGCAGGTTTGGCGATAAGTGCACCGATTATCTGGAAGAAACTTTTAGATATATTTATCTGCTGGGTATTTACTCCTTTAGGTGCGGGTTTAATTGCTTTTATATTATATCGACCATTTCGAAGATTATTCTATTTAATTTTACCTAAAAAATTTATCAATCCGATGATTACCCTGCTTATATTTTTAACGAGTATGTATCTTGCTTTTACTTGGGGAGCAAATGATGTGGCAAACGCTACTGGTGTAATTACCGGAACCGGAATTTTAAATTCTAAACAAGCAGCTATATACGGAGCAATTACCATAATAATAGGCATAATTACTTTAGGTCATAAGGTAATTAAAACTGTGGGTTTTAGTATTACGCGCTTAGCACCTTTAATGACGATTACCGCAGAACTTTCCTCAAGTTTAAATGTGCATATTTATACTCTTTTAGGGATTCCGGTTTCTACCAGCCATTCTATTGTGGGAGCGGTAGCAGGAGTGGGTTTAGCCAAAGGGATGAGGATGATTAATCGAAAAATACTTTTAGAGATTATCTTTGCTTGGGCTTTAACTCCTTTTTGTGCAGGTTTAATTTCTTTTCTTACTTTAAAAATAATTAATTTTTTTATTTAAAGGAGGTAGGATAAAATGAAAGAAAGAAATATCTTTGGTTGGTTAGGGATGGCAGAAGAGATGGCAATCCTAAAGGATGCGCAGAGCCATGTGGAGGAAACTTATAGAACTGTGCAGTTCTTCTCGGAAGCAATTCAGGCATTTATAAATTCTGACCTTAAAGCCAAAATTACCGCAATTGAAAAGGTAAGAGAAAGTGAGCATAATGCGGATGTTTTGCGTTCTAAGATGGTAAGTCAACTTTCAGAAGGGCTTTTAATGCCACCAGACAGAGAAGACCTAATGCATTTTGTAAAAACCTTAGACAGGATTGCGGATTGGACAAATGGTTCCGCACGGATTTTAGGTTTTATTGAAGAAAAACTTCCCCAAAATATCTTAAAGAATATTGCGGATGCTACAGAGTTAATTGTTTCTTCAGTCACAAAACTGCGTCAGGCAATAGAATTTTTGACTAAAAATGAACTTAAAAAAGCAGTCTTAGAATGCGAAGAAATAGACCGTTTAGAACATGAGGCAGATGACCAGAAAAAACTTTTGATTGAATCCATAATCCATGCTAATTTAAATCCTACCACCTTACTTTTAACTTATCAGTTGGCTGAGTACTTAGAAGGGGTTACGGATAAAATTGAAGATGCAGCAGATTTAATAAAGGTTTTAGCAGTGAAGGCAAAATAAGATTAATCTGGGTAATCTTAAATAAATCGGTGTAATCAATTTTCTTTAATGAAAAAAAGTATAATTTCTTGGATTAGAAAGCAGATTAAGGATTCTAAAAAAAATGGTGTAGTTTTGGGTTTAAGCGGAGGTTTGGATTCTTCTGTAACCGCAGTGCTTTGTCGATTGGCTTTGGGGAAAGAAAAAGTTTTGGCTTTGATTTTACCCTGTGAAAGTCAAAAAAAGGATATTGAAGATGCTAAAAGTTTGGCAAAAAAATTTGCTATAAGAACAAAATTGATTGACCTTACGGAAATATATAATCAACTAATTAAAATTTTACCTAAAGCAAATCTGCTAACTTATGCTAATTTAAAAGCGCGTTTAAGGATGATTGTTTTATATTACTTTGCTAATAAACTTAACTATCTTGTCTGTGGAACTTCTAATAAATCAGAATTAATGACCGGATACTTTACTAAATTCGGTGACGGTGCAAGTGATATTTTACCGATAGGAGGTCTTCTAAAAACCGAAGTAAGAAAATTGGCAGAAGAATTAAATATCCCTGATTTTATTATCAAAAAAGTTCCTACCGCAGGACTCTGGGAGGGGCAGACTGATGAAAAAGAATTAGGCATAAGTTATGAAGAGTTAGATAAGATATTAAATGCTCTGGAGAATAAAAGAAGAATTAAGATAGAAAGAGAAAAAATAGAAAAGGTAAAAAAGATGATTAAAAACTCTGAACATAAAAGAAAAGGAATGGTTATTTTAAAAATAAAACGGAGGTAAGTAAAGATGGATGAGATATTGGAAATTTTAGAAAATAATGCACGTATTTCTATTGAGGATATTGCCCGCTTGTTAAAAAAGAGCCCTAAAGAGATAGAAAAAAAGATAAAACATTATGAAAAAACAGGAGTGATTTTAAAATACAAAACTTTAATAAATAAAGAACTCATCAAAGATGACAATTCTTTAGTGAAAGCATTAATTGAAGTAAATATCACTCCCCAGAAAGATGTAGGATTTGATAAAATTGCGGAGAGAATTTATTCTTTTCCGGAAGTGGTAAGTTGCTATCTTGTTTCCGGCACCTATGATTTGCTTTTAATTGTCGAAGGAAAAGACCTGCATACTGTGGCCAATTTTGTCGCTGAGAAATTAGCGCCCTTAGAAAATGTAAAAGGAACTACCACTCATTTTCTTTTAAAAAAATATAAGGAAGACGGAGTGATTTTAAAACAGAAGGAAGAGAATAAAAGAATAGCCATATCATATTAGTAGGTAGTAGATAGTAGGTAGGAGTTAGGGATAAAATTAGTAATCGGTAATCAGTAATTGGTAAATGGTAATTAAAGTGAATTTTTAATCAGGATAACGAAATTAGGAAGTTAGGTGTTAAGGTTTTTAGGTATTTAGGTGTTAAGGTATTAAGGAAGTAAAAACTATACGCTAAACGCTATTATAAGTAGGGAGTAGTAAGTAGTGAGTATTGAGTAGTAAGTATTGAGTATTGAGTAGGGTAAGATGGTAATATCTAAAAAAGTTAAGAATTTAAAGCCATCAGGGATAAGGATGTTCTTTGATATGGTTTTGGGGATGAAGGAGGTTATCTCTTTAGGGGTAGGAGAACCTGATTTTGTTACTCCTTGGGTGATTAGAGAAGCAGGAATTTCAGCTTTAGAAGAAGGTTTTACTTCTTATACCTCCAATAAAGGACTTTATAAATTGAGATTGAGTATAAGTAGGTATTTAAAAAATAGATTTTCTTTAGATTATAATCCTGATGAAGAAATTTTAATTACGGTAGGAGTAAGCGAGGGTTTAGATTTAGCCTTACGGGCATTAATAAATCCTAAGGATAAAGTAATTATCCCTTCTCCCAGTTATGTCTCTTACGGACCTTTAACGGAATTAGCGGGAGGAGTTCCTATTTATATCGATACCCGCAAAACTAATTTTAAACTTACCCCTGAAGTTTTAGAGAAAAATATCTTAAAAGGAACAAAAGCAATTATCCTTAATTATCCTAACAATCCTACAGGAGTCTCTTATCAAAAAAAAGAACTCGAAGAATTAAAAAAAGTAATTTTAAAGCATAAAATTTTCTGTATCTCTGATGAGATATACGGAGATTTAACCTATGATTTCCAGCATATCCCTTTTTCTACTTTATCCGGTGCAAAGCCATACACAATTTATCTTAATGGATTTTCTAAAGCTTATGCGATGACCGGCTGGAGAGTAGGATTTGCCTGTGGACCAAAAGAAGTTATTTCTGCAATGACTAAGATCCATCAGTATACAATTATGTGTGTTTCTACCATGAGCCAATTTGCTGCCTGCGAGGCATTGTTTTCTGCAAAGAAAGATGTGGAAAATATGTTTAAGGAGTATAAAAGGAGAAGAGATTTTCTTATGCGAAGACTTAAAGAGATAGGGCTTGATTTTGTAAAACCCCAAGGTGCATTTTATATATTCGTTTCTCTAAAAAATACAGGATTTTCTTCTTCCTTAGATTTTGCTAAAAAATTATTAGAGGAAAAAAAGGTAGCGGTGGTTCCCGGTGTGGCTTTTGGAGAAAATTACGCTGACTATATCCGTATTTCTTATGCTACTAATTTTGAGAATTTAAAACTTGCTTTAGAAAGGATTGAGGAATTTATAAAAAAAGGGAGGTAGGATTATGGCTAAATTTAATAAAAAAGATATTTTGAAGTTGGTAAAGGAGAATAATGTTAGGGTTATAAGACTTTGGTTTACCGATGTATTAGGTTTTTTAAAGGGTTTTGCTATTACGGTTAATGAATTGGAAAAGGCACTGGATGAGGGGATGGGTTTTGATGGTTCCTCTATTGAAGGGTTTGCCCGTATAGAAGAATCAGATATGATTGCTCGACCCGATTTGGATACTTTTACAATTTTTCCTTGGCCAAAGGATGAAGATTTTAAAGTTGCCCGGATGTTCTGTGATATCTATACACCCCAAGGCAAACCCTTTGAGGCAGATCCCCGTTATATATTGAAAAGAAATTTGGAGAAGGCAAAGAAGTTAGGATTTACTTATTATGTAGGACCGGAATTAGAATATTTTTATTTCAACTCGCCTGAGTCGCCTCAACCCTTAGATAAAGGAGGTTATTTTGACCTTGTGCCTTTAGATGTGGCACAGGATTTAAGAAGGGATACCATTTTTGCCTTAGAGGCAATGGGAATCAAAGTAGAGTATAGCCATCATGAGGTTGCTTTCAGCCAACATGAAATAGATTTAAGATATACCGATGCCCTTACTATGGCAGATAATGTGATGACTTATCGGTTAATCGTAAAGGAAGTTGCCCGTCAGCATGGAGTCTATGCTACCTTTATGCCTAAACCTATCTATGGGATAAATGGTTCAGGTATGCACACCCACCAATCTTTATTTAAAGGAGATTCCAATGCTTTTTTTGATCCCAAAGATAAATACCATCTTTCTAAGGTTGCCAAATGTTTTATCGCGGGATTACTTAAACATGCACCGGAGATAACCGCGATTACCAATCAATGGGTAAATTCTTATAAAAGGTTAGTCCCCGGATACGAAGCACCAGTTTATATCTGTTGGGCACAGATGAACCGTTCTGCTTTAATTAGAGTTCCGATGTATAAACCTGGTAAAGAAAAAGCAACCCGTATTGAATACCGTTCCCCGGATCCTGCTTGCAATCCTTATTTAGCCTTTTCCGTGATGTTGACTGCGGGACTGGAAGGGATTCAGAAGAATTATAAATTACCTGAGCCAGCAAATGATAATATCTATGAGATGACGGATGAGGAGAGAAAAAGGTTGGGGATAGAATCTCTGCCTGAGGATCTCTTGGAGGCAATAAAGATTACGGAAAAAAGCCAATTAGTAAAAGAAACCTTAGGTGGTCTTTTATTCGATTATTTTATCCGCAATAAAAAATTAGAGTGGGATGAATATAAGGCGCAGGTAACCCAGTATGAGATAAATAAGTATCTACCCATATTATGAAGTCAAAGAATTATCAGCTCTATCTTAAACAGATTGAAGCACTCTCCAAGGTAGCCAATCTCATCACTTCTGGATTATATCTTGAGGAATTGTTACGCTTGATCGTAAATGTTACCGCAGAAATTATGGGCTCTAAAATCTGTTCTTTAATGTTAGTTGACCCTCAAAAAAAAGAATTAGTTATCAAGGCAACCCAATCCGTATCGGAAGATTATAATAAAAAACCAAATATCAAATTAGGGGAGGGTATTGCGGGAAGAGTGGCTTTAGAAAATAAACCTATCTGCGTTTTGGATGTAAGAAAGGATAAGCGCTATCTCAATCAGGAGATCGCCAGAAAAGAAGGGTTAGTTTCTTTGGCCAGTGTCCCTTTGGCGGTTAAAGGTAGAGTAATCGGAGTGCTTAATTGCTATACTTCTAAAAAGCATCGTTTTACAAAATCTGAATTGGCAGTTTTAAGTACTTTGGCTAATCAGACCGCCATCGCTATTGAGAATGCAGAACTTGATATAAGAGTCCGTAGCGCAGAAGAAGAACTAGTCAATCGTAAATTCATTGAGCGGGCAAAGGATATCCTTTCTCAAGAGTTAAATATTTCACCTTCACAGGCATACCGTTTAATCCAAAAACAGAGTATGGATAGTCGAAAACCTATGCGTGAAATTGCGGAAGCCATTATCACTTCTTATGAGATAAAAAAACAAAAGGATAAACCTCTTTCTTAAATAAGACTCCTTAGATTTTTTCATTTCTCTTGACGGGGTATCTATATTGTGTTATAGTAAAAAATTATAACAAGGAGGTAAAAAGATGAAGCGGTTATTTTATCTTATTGTCTTAGGACTTTTTATCTTTTCGGGTTGTACATTTGTGATTCAGAAAGGAAGGCGCTCTGATATAGAAAAGATTGAGGAGTTATCTAAGAATTTAGAGGAACTAAATAAGGCAAAAAGACTTTTGGAGGAGAGGTTAAAGCAGGAAATTAAGGATAAACAGGTGCGTTTGGAGATGTTGGAGAAGGGTTTAGTAATTACCTTTGTGGCAGATGTGCTTTTTGATTCGGGTAAAGCCACAATAAGACCTGAATATTATCCTATTTTGGATAAAGTGGCCAAAGTTTTAGAGGAGACTTTACCTTATAACTATGTAGGGATTGAAGGGCATACCGATAATGAACCTATTAAATATTCGGGTTGGAAATCGAATTGGGAATTATCTACTGCGAGGGCTTTAAGCGTTTTACATTATTTAGTAGATGAGAAGAAATTATCCGCAGAGAGATTTTCTGCAATTGGATACGGAGAGTATAGACCTATTGCCTCCAATGATACCAAAGAAGGTCGGCAACTTAATCGTCGGGTAGAAATCGTAATTATGCCCAAATTGATTAAAAAAGTTTCAACCGAAAAAGAAGCCCAAAAAAGCACCACACTTAAAGAAACAAAAACTAATCTAAAATAAATTAAGGAGGAGTCTAGATGGAGGAGTACTTAAGAAATAGAATTATTCTTATCCTTTCTATTTTAGTATTTATATTTTTTGTAACTACAGTTACCTCCTGTAGTGAGATTCATAAGTTAAAAAAGAATTTCAATAAGGAGATGCTTACGCGGATGGAATTGGAGGAAAAGATTAATAACTTCTCTCAAGAAAAAAATACCTGTGAAAATAACTTAGATAAATGCCAAAAGGAATTAGGAGAAACTAAAACAAAGTTAGAGAATTTAGAAAAAAACCTTACCCAGCAAGAATTAATAAATAAGAGTTTAAAAGAGGAGTTAGAAAAGGTTACTAAACTAAAAGAAGCCTTGGAAGAAGACCTTAAAGAGGCCCTGACTGCTAAAGGAAAGAAGTAGTAAGTAGTAAGTATTGAGTAGTCAGGAGTTAGGAAGTTAGGGGAGTTAGGGAGTTAGGTGTTAAGGTATTTAGGTTTTTAGGTGTTAAGGGATAAGAGAAAAAATAATAAAAAACTATACGCTATACGCTATCCATTTGTGGTTATAGATATGGGTGATGAGAATGTGTTTCAGTTAATTTCAGAGATATCTCAAAAGACAGGTGTATCTTTTATTTTAATCGGAGGATTTGCGGTTAATTATTATAAATATACAAGACAGACTGTAGATGTTGATTTTCTTATTGAAGAAGAGAATTTTCAGAGAATATTAGGTTTATTAGAGAAAGCAGGTTATAAATTGGATTATTGCCAGCAAGCTTTTGCTCGGCTTATTCCTACTAAGAACTCTCTACTTATGGATATTGATTTTATGTTTGTTGATGAAGATACCTTTGCTAAGATTATTAAGGATAGCCAAAAAACTAATATTGCGGGCTGTGACTTTAGAGTTCCTTCGTTAGAGCATCTGATTGCGCTTAAACTCCATGCAGTTAGATACAATCCTAAACTACGTTTGGCAAAAGACATACCCGATATTATTAATTTGATAAGAATCAATAAGGTGGATGTAAAAAGCGAGAATTTTAAAGAGTTATGTTTGAAATATGGCACGCAAGAAATTTACCAAAAGATTCTGGAGAGTATTTAGAAAAATAGATGGATAAACTTAATTTGCCGATAATTAAAAAACCTATCTTTGAATCTAAACCACTATCGATGGATAAATATTTGGAATTTGTTAATTTTAACTTAAGATATACAGTGGATAAAGAATTTAGTCGGCGCTGGAAAAAGATGTTTTTTGTGAATGTGCGGTTTGTACTGAAATAAGCAAAGACACCAATTTAGTAGGCAGGAGTTAGGGAGTTAGGAAGGTAGGTAAGTTAGGTGTTTAGGTATTAAGGTATTTAGGTATTAAGGTTTTAAGGAAGTAAAATAACGAAAATAACGAAATTAACCAATAATGGATAGAAAAGAGATAGAGGAAAAGGTAAAGGAGATATTGGCAAAGGAATTAAATATAAAAAAAGAGAATATAACCCCTGAAAAAAGACTTATTGAGGATTTAGGGATGGATTCATTTAAGGCAATTGAGATAATATTTGAAATTGAGGATAGTTTTGGAAAAAGGATTAAAGATAGCGAGATTAAAGATATAAAAACAGTGAGAGATATAATTCAACGTTTAGAAGACTCCCGATCTTAGATTATATAAGTTAAAATTTAAAATGAGTTTTACTAACGCCTCAAATATTTTTCCTGAGGTTAAGAAATTTTGTGAGATGGTTCAGAAAATAAAACCCTACTTATCGAAATTTCCAAATAGATGGCCTAAATTTCAAGAAATATTTGATTCGACTGTTAATCAAGTAGTTTTAGAATTCCAAAGGATCGAAGAAGATATTGCTAACAAATCTAAATTAAATAGGATTAAAAAATTATTTTGTGATAAATACAGAAGATATTTTTTGCATGGAGAGTTAGTAAAGTGGAGCTTTGAGAAACCATTTGGGTATCCCGGAGATTTTAAAATTATAGATAAGATTTATCAAAACAATCCCAGTACAACCGGTTTAGATAGACTATATGATAATCACTTTTTAAAATTGACTGCCTCTTGTGCTACGCGTGAAAGAAAAGAGGATTTTAAACAGGAACTTTTTAAGTTTATAAAAAACCAAGAAGATAATGAAACGCGAATAATGAATTTAGGTTGTGGCTCTGCAAGAGAGATTAAAGAATTAATAGAAGAGAATCCGCTTAAATTATTTTTGAAAGTAACTTTCGATTGTTATGATTTTGATAATAGGGCAATTAATTATGCAAAAAAACTTCTGAAGAATATTTCTAATGTTAACTTTTTTGAAAAACATGCTCTTCGTCTCGCGTTTAGTAAAGATATAGAAAAGGAGATTTGTTGGAAATACGATTTGATTTATTCGACAGGGCTTTTTGATTATTTGGATGAAAGATTAGCTACAAAATTAGTCAGTAACTTAAGAAAAATTCTTAAAGACGGTGGGATGATGAAGATTTCAAATTATCGAGAGAAATCTAATAATGATTCAGCTTATTTAATGGAATGGGTCTGTGAGTGGTATCTTATTTATAGAACTGAGGATGAATTTCGAAGAATTTTTCTTAATGCTGGATTTTCTCAAAATGAATTACAAATAATACCTCAAAGAAGTAAGGTTATGCAATATTGTTTTGCAATCCGAAGGAGATGAGATGTATTATATAATTTCTAGTATAATCAATTTTTTATCGAGTTTTGGAGTAGTTATTCTTGTACTTTTTAAAAAGAGACAAGATAGGGTTGGTAGATCACTTATGTTATTTAACCTTACCATAGCGATTTGGGCTTTTGGATATACCCTTTGGCAATTAAGCAATACATATGAGCAAGCTCTCTTTTGGATCCGTTTTGCTATGGTAGGATCTATTGCTATTCCTGTTGGTTTTACAGAGTTTATTATTCGATTTATAGAAAAAGAAGACAAATTTCATTTATTGAGAAAAATTAATCTTTTGATAGGTGCCGTTATTGTTCTCTTTTCATATTCACCTTGGTTTATCAAAACGGTAACTCCTATATTAAAGTTTAACTTTTGGCCTGTCCCTGGTGTTCTTTTTTATATATTTCATGTATGGTTTGCAGTTAACATTATTTTTTCCTGTATCTTAGTATTTACCCAATGGAAAAATAGCGAAGGTATTGTGAGGGTAAAAAATGGATATGTGCTTTTAGCCTCTATTATTGGTTTTGGTGGAGGAATGACAAATCATCCTCTTTGGTATGGTATTTCTGTTCCTCCTATAGGTAATATTGGGGTGGGTTTAGGTGTGCTTATTTTTTCTTACGCTATTCTTAAATACCGTCTTTTAGACATCACTATCGCCCTCACCCGTGCAGGGATCTTTACAGTTGTTTATACCCTTGTTTTAGGGCTACCTTTTGTTATCATAAAATGGATTAAGCCAGTATTAATTCCTCTATTAGGCGAAAACTGGTGGATAGCGATTCTTGTTTTTGGTATGGCTTTAGCCTCAGCCGGTCCTTTTATTTTTATGTATC
>Ga0272448_1005814_pt1 | contig 13496 bp, 9 predicted proteins | sample YNPCB0191_FD_202220 | JGI IMG/M metagenome (GOLD analysis project Ga0272448, IMG submission 202220) | Hot spring sediment microbial communities from Yellowstone National Park, WY, United States - YNP-CB-019-1 | ecosystem: Environmental > Aquatic > Thermal springs > Hot (42-90C) > Sediment...
GGGGCAGTGCTTTCCATCGAGCAGATGAAAAAACATTTCGATGTCCAGAAACTGGAGACACCGTTTCTGGTGATTGACAAACGAATCATCAAACGAAAGTTCAGGGAGATAAAGGATAGTGTGAAGGGGGTCAAGGTATTTTACGCGGTCAAGGCCAACTCCAACCTTGAGATTTCCAGGTATCTTGACTCTCTGGGTGCTGGTTTTGAGGTTGCCTCGACCAACGAGCTTAAAGACCTGCTGGCCATCGGGGTCAGCGCGAAGAAGATTATCACCAGCAACACCCTGAAGATACCGGAGTTCATCAAAGCGGCACACCAGGCGGGTGTGGAGTATTTCGCCTATGACACGGAGATGGAGATTGACAAGCTTTCGGCGCTGGCTCCGGGCAGCAAGGTTTATCTCCGGATTGTGGTTGACAACACCGGCAGCGAGTGGCCGCTGTCCAAGAAATTCGGAGCTGACCCCTCGCGGGCGCTGGAACTTCTAAAATATGCGAAGAACTCCAAGGTTACACCTGTGGGCATCACCTTTCATGTCGGCTCCCAGTGCCTGAACCCTCTCAACTGGTCGAACGCTCTGATTACCACCGCGGAGATTTTCAATATGGCAAGGCGCGCCGGCATCGAGCTGAAGCTGGTCAACCTGGGCGGGGGCATTCCGGTCAAGCACATCAAGAAGACGCCCAAGCTCGCGGAAATCAAATGGCAGATTGAGAAAATCCTGAACGAGGCCTTTGCCGACTATCCGGAGCTGGAGTTGATGATTGAGCCGGGAAGGGCCGTGGTCGGCGATTCCGGAAACCTGGTGACCTCGGTTATCGCCAAGGCCGAGCGCGGCGGAGAAAATTGGCTTTATGTGGATGTGGGGGTGTTCAACGGCCTGATGGAGAGCATCGAGGGCTTCAGCTATGAGATTGTAAGCGAACTGGAGCTTAGCGGCTTTGTGGACAGAGGGGATTTCATCCCCTACACCATCGCCGGACCATCCTGCGACTCGGTGGACACCATGTTCAAGGATTACTACTTGCCCAAGAACCTGGACCTGGGAGACCGGCTTTACATCAAAAACGCCGGAGCCTACACCCTTTCTTACGCCAGCAACTTCAACGGCCTGGAACCGCCCAAGGTCTATTTCATCGAAGACAAATAAATTCTTTCTGGAAATCGTTTAAGGACTTCTGCCAGTATCCGCCGCAATTGTTTTGGTTTTATCCCTCTGCTGAAAAAATTCAGCCGGTGCGCACAAGCCGCTTCGATTTAAATTGGAAATATGAAATCTGGAAGTCTTTTCAGTTCACCGGCTGATGAGCGTCCTCTCCCTCTTCCTCCGGCGCGGGAACGGCTTCGGCCTTTTCCTCTTTTTTCTCCGGCGCGGCTCCGGCCTTGGTCTGGCTGAAGACTTCGCGGGTCAGGGCGTTGGCCAGGACCTGGTCCATATGTTCGACCAGGACGATGTTTAGTCCAGCGAGCACTTTTTTGGAGACATCGGCGAGGTCTTTTTCGTTCTCCTTGGGGACGAGCACGGTTTTTATCTCGCCGCGATGTGCTGCGAGCAGTTTTTCCTTGAGGCCTCCGATGGGGAGCACGCGACCGCGGAGGGTGATTTCCCCGGTCATGGCCACATCGTGCTTAATCGGCACCTGGGCGAAAGCGGAGGCGATGGCCGCTCCCAGGGCTATGCCCGCGCTGGGGCCGTCCTTGGGTATGGCCCCCTCGGGCACATGGATATGAATGTCATGCTTCTGGTAGAACTCCTCGGCCAGGCCCATCTCCCTGGCGCGCGAGCGGATATAGGACATCGCTGCCTGGGCGCTCTCCTGCATGACATCTCCGAGGTTGCCGGTGATGAGGAATTTGCCCTTGCCGGGCACTATCGAGACTTCGACCTGAAGCAGTTCTCCTCCCATCTCGGTCCAGGCCAGGCCGGTGGCAACTCCGATGATGTCTTCCACCTCGGCCTTTCCGAACCTGAACTTGGGCACGCCCAGATATTTGGCCACAGCCTGGGAGCTGACCTTGAATCTCTTCTGACCTTGCTTGGCCACCTGCTTGGCGATTTTGCGCATGATGGAGGCGAGTTCGCGCTCCAGCGAGCGCACTCCGGCTTCGCGCGTGTATTTGCGGATGATGGTGAGGAGCGCGTTATCCGAGAACTCGATTTCAACCTCCTCCAGGCTGTGCTCTTTTTTCTGCTTGGGGATGAGCCATCCCTTGGCAATGGCCATCTTGTCGACCTCGGTGTAGCCTTCAAGGCGGATAATTTCCATCCGGTCCTGCAGAGCCGGTGGAATAGTCGGGAGCTGGTTGGCAGTAGCGATGAACATGACTTTGGAGAGGTCATAATCCATGTCCAGGTAATGGTCCTGGAACATGAAGTTCTGCTCCGGGTCCAGGACTTCCATCAGCGCGGAGCTGGGGTCTCCCCGAAAGTCGGAACTCATCTTGTCGATTTCATCGAGCATGAACACCGGGTTATTGACCCCGGCCCGGCGCATGCCCTGGATGATTTTGCCGGGAAGCGCGCCGATGTAGGTCCGGCGGTGGCCGCGGATTTCAGCTTCGTCGCGCACGCCTCCCAGGGAGATGCGCACGAACTTCCGACCCATGGACCGGGCCACGGATTTGCCGAGCGAGGTCTTGCCCACACCCGGAGGCCCGACCAGGCAGAGAATCGGGCCTTTAAGTTTTCCGGCCAGCTTCTGCACCGCCAGATATTCCACAATGCGTTCCTTGACCTTCTCCAGGCCGAAGTGGTCCTCGTTCAGGATTTTTTCCGCCTCGCCGATGTCAATCTTGTCCTCGGTGTGCTCGTCCCACGGGAGGGACAGAACCCAGTCGATATAATTCCTGACCACGGTGGCCTCGGCGCTCATCGGGCTCATCAGCTTGAACTTTTTCAGCTCGCGCTGGACCTTGTCGAGCGCTTCCGGGCTAAGTTTCTTCTTCTTCAGCTTGTCTTCAAATTCCTGGTATTCCCCGCGCAGGTCATCTTTCTCCCCCAGCTCGCGCTGGATGGCCCGCATCTGCTCGTTGAGGTAGTATTCCTTCTGGGTGCGTTCCATCTGTTTCTTGACCCGCGAGCGTATCTTTTTCTCCACCTGCAGAATCTCGATTTCGGCCTGCATCAGCTCGTATAATTTTTCCAGCCGGCGGGTGGGGTTATCAATTTCCAGGATTTCCTGCTTGTCCTCCAGCTTGAGGTTCAGATGGGCGACGATGGTGTCAGCGAGCCGGCCCGGCTCATCGATGCCGGAGACGCTGACCAGCATGTCCGGGGGGATGCGCTTGTTGAGCTTGACATAGGTTTCAAAGGTGGCGTTGATGGAGCGGACCAGAGCCTCGGTTTCGACATTCTGGTCCTCAACCTCCAGGATTTCTTCAACCTCCACCAGAAAAAAGTCGATGCGGGGCAAAAACCTGCGGACCCGCGCGCGTTTCTTGCCTTCGACCAGGACCTTGACGGTGCCGTCAGGAAGCCTTAGCAGCTGGATGATGGTGCTCAAGGTTCCGACCGGATAAATATCCTCGGCCGACGGGTCATTGGTCTTGGCGTTCTTCTGGGCAACGAGCAGGATGCCCTTGTCCGAGTTCATGGCCTCTTCCAGGGCGTTGATGCTTTTTTCCCTTCCCACGAACAGGGGCACGACCATATAGGGAAAAATCACGATGTCTCGCAAGGGCAGAAGCGGCACGGTCTTGGCATCGTTTTCTTTCAGGGGCTTGTCGTTTCCATTTTTATAAGTCATGGCCCGGGCCTTCGCTTTCTAGGAAGCGACTTCAACTTCCTTTTCCAGTTCCAGAATCGGCTTTTCGCGTTTGACGACCACTTCCTCGTTAATCACACAGCCGCGGACATTTTTGCGGCTGGGGATTTCATACATCACATCGAGCATGATTTCTTCGAGAATGGCCCGCAGGCCCCGCGCCCCCATTTTGCGGCGAATGGCCTCGCGGCCCACGGCCCAGAGCGCGCCGTCGGTGAACTTGAGCTTGACATTTTCGAAGTCAAACAATTTCTGGTACTGCTTGATGAGTGCGTTCTTGGGCTGGCGGAGGATATCCACCAGGGCCACATCGTCGAGGTCGTGGAGTGTGGCCACCACCGGGACGCGGCCGACGAACTCGGGAATCATCCCGTATTTGATGAGGTCTTCGGGCTGGACCTGGGCGAGAATCTCGCCGATGTTACGCTCGGTCTTGGCCTTGATTTCAGCGTTAAAACCGATAGAGCCTCCGGCCACCCGCTGCTCGATAACCTTGTCCAGACCTACAAAAGCTCCTCCACAGATGAAAAGAATATTGGTGGTGTTGACCTGAAGGAACTCCTGCTGGGGATGCTTGCGCCCGCCCTTGGGCGGGACATTGGCGATGGTGCCTTCCAGGATTTTGAGCAGGGCCTGCTGCACGCCTTCGCCTCCGACATCGCGGGTGATGCTCGGGTTTTCGCTCTTCCGGCTCAACTTGTCGACCTCGTCAATATAGACGATGCCGCGTTCGGCGCGCTCGACATTTTCATCGGCGTTGCGCACCAGATTGAGGATGATGTTTTCGACATCCTCACCCACATATCCGGCCTCGGTGAGGGCGGTGGCGTCGGCGATGGTGAAGGGCACATCCAGGAACTTGGCCAGGGTCTGGGCAAGCAGGGTCTTGCCGGTGCCGGTCGGCCCGATGAGCAGGATATTGCTCTTCTGCAGCTCGACATCGCCGCTGGCGGTCTGGCTGTATATCCGTTTGTAATGGTTGTGGACCGCGACCGAGAGGATTTTCTTGGCGCGCTCCTGGCCGATGACATACTGGTCGAGGAACTCCTTGATTTCACGCGGGGCTGGAATCTTGGCGCGGCTCTGATAGGATTCGCGTTCGCGTTCGGTCTCGTCGGCGATGATTTCGTTGCAAAGCTCGATGCACTCGTCGCAGATGTAGACGGTGGGACCGGCAATCAGTTTGCGCACCTCCCTCTGGCTCTTGCCGCAGAAGGAGCAGCGCAGCGTGGAACCGCTGTCTTCGTTTCTCTTCACCATCTATACCTCTTGCTTCTTTGCAAGTCAGGCCCGTTCGATAATCACTTCATCCACCAGGCCGTAGTCTCTGGCTTCTTCGCCGCTCATATAATAATCGCGTTCGGTGTCAGCCGCGATTTTTTCCAGGGGCTGGCCGGTGTGCTTCTGCAGAATCTGGTTGAGCTTTTCCTTCATCTTCAGAATCTCTTTGGCCTGAATCTCAATATCCGTGGCCTGGCCGTAAAAGCTGCCCATGGGTTGATGGAGCATGATGCGCGAATTGGGCAGGGCGTAGCGTTTGCCCTTGGTGCCGGCTCCCAGTAAAAGCGCGGCCATGGAGGCGGCCTGGCCGATGCAGACGGTGGCGATTTCCGGTTTGACATATTGCATGGTGTCGTAGATGGCAAGACCGGCGTTGACCACTCCGCCCGGGGAGTTGATGTAGATATAAATATCCTTGGCCGGGTCGTCGCTTTCCAGGAAGAGAAGCTGGGCAATCACCAGGTTGGAAATCTCGTCGTTGATGGCCGTACCGATGAAAATGATGCGGTCCTTGAGCAGGCGTGAATAGATGTCATAACTGCGCTCGCCGCGCGGCGTCTGCTCAATGACAATCGGTATCAGGTTCATTTTTCGGCTTCCACCTCTTGCTCGGGGGAATGCGTTTCTTCCGAGCTTACCCTCTTCTCTTTTATTTTAGATTGCGAAAATAAAAAATCAAGAGCCTTGTCTTCCAGCCATTGCGCCCGAAAATGTTTAAGCTGTTCCTCGCCCAGCTGGTCTTTGAGCTTGGAGGGGTCAAGCTGGTAGACTCCGGCCAGCTCCTTGAACCGGCGTTCCTCATCCTCGGGGCCAAGCTCAAGCTTCTCCTTTTCGATAATCGCCTCCAGAATGAACCCGGCCTTGACCTCTTTTTCCGCCCGCTCCGCGAAATGGCTGGAAAACCTCTCCAGCTCTTCCTCCCCCGGCTCCTTCAGACCCATCCCGCGCAGACCGTTAGCGGCCAGCTCCCGGCTGTGGCGCCTGACCACGCTTTTGGGCACCTCCACCGGATTCTGTTCCACCAGTTTATCGAGCAGAGCGCGCTCCATCTTAAGCCGGCTCAAGCGCTTGAGATAAGTGGTTATATCTTCGCCCACCTTTTTGCGAAGTGCGGCCAGATTTTCCTGGCCTCCAAATTCCTTGGCGAAATCGTCATTCAGCTCGGGCAAAATTTTTTCCTTCAAACTCTTGAGTGCGACCGTATAGGTCAGCTCCTTGCCCGCCAGCTCTTTGCGCGGGGAATCTTCCGGGTATTTCACCTTGAAAGTCCGACTCTCGCCGACCCGGATTCCGGCCAGTTGCTTGGCAAAGTCCGGGATGTATGCCTCCTGGCCCATGGTGTATTGCAGGTTCTCGCCGCCGGCTTGGGGAAAAGGTTTTCCATCCAGCTCGGCTTTGAGGTCGAGCACGAGCAGGTCGCCGTCCCTGGCCGGACGCTGCTCTTTGGGCTCCTGGTAGACCGCGTATCGCTCGCGCAGTCTCTCCAGCTCGTAGTCAATGCTTTTTTCCGAGAGCTCGTAGATTTCCTGCTCGATTTCAAATCCCTGATACTGCTTGAGTTCCACAACGGGCTTAAGCTCCACCTTGAGGGTGTAGCTGAAGGGCTGGTCAGGCTTCAGTTCGCCCAGTTCCACACCCGGCTCGATTATGGGCTTGAGCTGCTTCCGGTCCAGAGCCGGGGCGATGGTCTCTTCCAGCAGCTTGCGCAGAACCCGCTCGCGGATGTAGTCCTGGAACTGCAACTCCAGAATCTTCCGCGGGGCCTTACCTTGGCGGAAACCTTTGATGCGAGCCTCTTTCTGCACCTCGGAAAAGGCCAGCTCGAATTCGTCATGCACCTGCTCCGCAGGAATCTCCACCTTCACCTTCTTCTCAATCGCGCTGATATCCTCAACCTCAACTTTCATTCTCCAACTCCTTTATTTGAATAGTGAACGCCGGCTGTCATCCGGCAGCCGATGAACTAAAATCTCAAATTTATATTGCACCGCATCCCGGCTATCGGGTCGCGAATTTCTTCTTCCGTTTCCTGGCTGCTGGTGCGAGGGAAGGGATTTGAACCCTTAAGCCCGAAGACATGGGATCCTAAGTCCCACGCGTCTGCCAGTTCCGCCACCCTCGCATAAAAAGCGCCGGCCGGTCCGCGGCCGCAATTTCACGACCTGAAAGAGCCTGAACTTCCCTGCTCCCTATGTTTAACCCTTGCTTTCCAATCAGCTGCAACAAGTTCTCAATCATGATTTTATCATATCCGGGGAGAGGCTCCAAGCTTGGAGTCGCAGTGGATGCTCAACGCCGGGTTTGGCGGTCGACTTTTTTAAGGAAGTTGAGTCCCTGCGAGGCCAGCTCTTCCGGGGCTGTCCGCGAACTTGCGCCAGAGGCAGCAGAGCCTGGCGATGTTCTTAAGCTTCGGGTCAAACGACTCAATGGTTATTAAGCCGTCATATCCGACAGCCCGCAAAGCCCGGTAAAATTCGTCCCAGGGGACCAGGCCGGTGCCGGGAATGCCCCGATGGGATGGCCTCGGGAGATAAGCCCGCCCGAGGGATTGATGGGCTTCTTCCCGTTGATTTTAGTCTCGCCCGCTTCCGCGGCAATGCCTCCCTCGCCCATTTTGAAAAAGCCAAGCGCCTCGGTCTGGTGCAGCTCTCCGAAGGCGGTGGCGTCGTGCACCTCCGCGGTATCGATGTCTTCCGGGCCAAGGCCCGCGCGCTCATAGGCTATCCTGGCCGCCCGCTCGCCTATGTCCGGCTCATTTTCCCCCCTGGCTCTGCCGGAGACCAGGACCGAGGCCCTGACCTTGACGGCGCGCGCCTTCAGTCCCAGCCGCTTCACGGTTTCTTCCGAGGCGAGGAGTGCCGAGGCCGAGCCGTCGCCGATGGGCGCGCACATGCTGCGGGTCAGGGGATATGAGACCAGCCGGTCGCAAGCCATAAGCCCAAGAATCAAGACCGACCCCCGGATGATGCTCTTCCCGGCTATCATTCCCCGCCCACTTGCGCATCATAGTGTTTGTCCAATCTTTACGCAAGAGCCGCGCCCCTGGCGACTGGATATAGACCTTGCTTTTGATTCCCGGGGACTCAAAACCTGGACGGGTTTGCCAGACCTCGCAAACTGCTGTATAAAAGAAACATCATCCCCGGACCCGAACCATGAAGCCCACGCTCAAGCATTTGTTTAAGGAAGGCATCGCCGCCGGCGCTGTCGTCATGATTGCCTGGTCGGCTGTTCTGGCCGTGGTTCTCACCGGGTTCAACCTTCATGCTTTTACCCGGCTGGACCTGCTCAAGGTCAACATTGTGCTTTTAGTCTGGTTTATCGGTCAGGGGATTCTGCTGGGAGCCGGCGCGGGTCTGGCTTTGCTTATCCTTGCTTTGCTCACCGGCGTCCGGCCCTTTTACTCACGGCTGCCCTGGCTGGCTTTCAGCCTGCTTTATCTTTTGCTGATGGCCGCGGGTTTTCGCTATAATCCTTATCTGCTGAAGGCTTTTATTCAGCCGTCGTCTCTGCTGGCGCCGGTTCTGCTGCTTCTGGTTTTTGCCGCGGGCGCAGTCGCTTTGGTCAGCAAATGGCTTTATCCGGTCAAAGCCCTGACCCTCTGCCTGAACGCGCTCCTGCTCCTGCTCTTGCTCTTGGCCATGCCTTTGAGTCTGGGGCGAAAGTCCCCGGCCGGGAAATCCAGTGAGCCTTTGCCTGCCGGGATTTTGAAGCCTCTCGGCTACAAAGTGGTGCTGGTCGGCATTGACGGCATCAGCTGGGAGATAGCTGACCAGCTTCTTTCCGAAGGCCGGATGCCGGCCCTGTCCTCCCTGATTCAGAAAGGAGTGCGCAGCCATCTCTTGACCTATGAACCCACGGAAAGTCCGCAAATCTGGACCACCATGGCCACGGGCAAAGGCCCGGAAACGCATGGTGTTCAAGGATTTACCTGGGAGCCGGTCCCCTTCACCGAAATTCAATACAACAGCCTCAAAATCCCGGGGAGAATGGGCATGCAAACCATCCACAACCTGGTAATGAAGCGGCTGCTCCATTCCGAGGTATATCCCCTGAACAGTTCCATGCGGAGAGAGAAGGCGCTCTGGAACATCTTCACCGAGCAGGGCTTAAGCTCGGGGGTGCTCAACTGGTGGGCGAGCTGGCCTGCGGAAAAAATCAATGGGCTGCTGGTGAGCGACCGGGTCATTTACTATCGGGAAACGGCCAAGCTGGGCTTCAAGCCGGCTGATTCCGGCCTGACCTGGCCGAAGGAACTGGCGGATGAGCTCGGCCACTTGCTCTTGACGCCGGAGGAGGTAAGCGATGCCGACTATCATCGCTATATGATATTGAGCGATGAGGAGGTGAGGAGGATGCGCCAGGCCCCTTACCACTATTTTTCGATTGAGTCGGAATTCGCTTACTGCATCAGTCTGCAGGAAAGCACCAGGCGGATTACCGAACGGCTGATGACTGAACACCCGGAAATGGATTTCTGGGCCATCTATACCAAGGGCACGGATATTTTCAGCCACACCGCGATGAAGTATTCCGTCCGCGTCAACGACCCGGCGGTGTCCTCCGAGGACAGGCTCAAATACGGGCAAGTGATTGACCAGGCCTACATCGATGCGGACCGGCTTCTGGAGGAGATTATCAAACGGTCATCCCCGGAATCGATTTTTTTGGTGGTGAGCGACCATGGTTTTGAGCGGGAAGCTGACGGCCAGTGGGACCATCACTTTGCGCCTCCGGGGGTGGTGGTCATGGCCGGCGGGCCGGTTCAGAAAGGAGCACAGTTCCAGAAACCGTCGGTCTTTGATGTTGCTCCCACCATCCTCTACCTGATGGGACTGCCCCTGGCCCGAGATATGCCGGGCCGGGCCTGGACCGAGGTCTTGTCCCAAGAATTCGTTAACTCCCATCCGGTCAGAACCATTGAGAGTTATGGAACATATACGCCCCCGCCGCCTCCGGTATCCACTCCCGAGCAGGACAAGGACATACTCAAACACCTCAAGGCCCTGGGATACATCAGATAGTTGAGAACCGGCTTCAGCCCGAAGCCGGTCTGCCCGAGCCTGCCACTTATTTTGACAATCAATCCGGTTTCCAGTATCTATGGATAAGGCCGAATCCGGAATTAGAGCCGAGCCAGGCTCAAGCGGGAAAGGCCGGAAAAAAATTCAAGGAGTGAGTATGGGAAGCGTAAAAGACCTGATGGTGCTGGAACAGCCTGACTCGGCAAAGCCCGGCAGAGCGCGTTTTATTTTTTCGAACCGCTACTCGGTCTTTGACTGGGGAGAGATGCCTGACCACCTGAACCACAAGGGCGAGGCCCTGGCGCTGCTTTCCGCGTATTTTTTCGAAAAGCTCGAAGCCATGGGCATCCACTCCCACTATCTGGGGCTGGTGGAAGACGGCCAAGTCAAGAAATTGTCGGAACTGAAAAAACCAAGCAACCAGATGGAGATAAAACTGCTGCGCGTGCTCCGTCCGGAGCTTAAAGGCGAGAGCTATGACTACTCGGTCTATAAGCGGGAAAAGGGAGGATACCTGGTCCCGCTGGAGGTGATTTATCGAAACTATCTCCCGCCCGGAAGCAGCGTGTTCAAGCGACTTCAAAGCGGCCAGCTCAAGCCGGCCGAACTCGGTTTGGATAAAATGCCCGCTCCCAACCAGAAGCTGGAAAAGCCGCTCTATGATTTTTCCACCAAGCTGGAAATCACCGACCGATACCTGACCCGGGAAGAAGCCAGGGACATCGCCAATCTTTCTGACCGGGAAATGGAAGAGGTGTGCAGACTCTGCGCCGCGGTCAATGAGCTGGTCACCGAGGAGTTCGGCAGGAAAGACCTGGTCAACGAGGACGGCAAGATAGAGACCGGCCTGGGCTATGACCGGAAATTGATGCTGGTGGATGTAATCGGCACCCTTGACGAATGCCGCTTTTCCTACCAGGGAATGCCGGTAAGCAAGGAAATAGCCAGGGTTCACTACCGAGAGACCCCCTGGTTCCAGGCGGTGGAAGAGGCGAAAAAAGCAGACCGCCAGAACTGGAAGAGCCGGTGCGCGCTCTCGCCCGAGCGCCTGCCCCCTAAGCTGAAGCAACTTATTGAGCAGCTCTACTGCGCCTGCACCAACGAGATAACCATGATTCACTGGTTCAAGGACATCCCTCCGCTTAACAAGGTGCTGAAAGAAATCAAACAAATTCTGCCTGGATGAAAATCCATCTGCCCGGCCCAGGGCGCGGGCCTTGAAAAAATATTTTCCATGAAAAATCCAGCCAGCCGGCCGAGAAATTTTTTGCTGCTCCTCCCCGCCTGCCTGCTCGCCCTGGCCGCCAGCGCCGGGAATGCGGTCGCGCAAGAACCGGCTGGAAATGAAATCATGTTCGGAGTGGTCTTCACTCCCGAGGTCAACGGCCGCAAACTTGCCTCCCAGGTTCAAGACCTGAAAGAGCTGGGCGTGTCTTGCGCCAAGTTCTGGCTGGACTGGAACCAGGTGGAGCCGAAGCTTGCCGCCTTTGATTCAGTCTCCGGTAAATTCGGCAAAGCACCGGACGGGAAAGGCTCTGACTTGAGCCTGGAGTTCTTGCGCGACCACCCCCAGCTGGTCGAAGAATACGCCTTCCCGGAAAGACCGGGCAGCAACTTCCACGGCCTTCTGGACTGGTCCCTTCCGGACCGCCTGGTCAAGGAGTTGAACGCCGCGGGCATTGCCCCGCTCCCGCTCATCGGAGACGGAGCGGCAACACCTGCCTGGCCGGAACCAGCATCTCAAGACCGCGTCTCGCCGGAGCCTCTTGGCCGGCGCTGTTCCACCAAAGTGGCCGGCGAGACCAGATATTACCGCGGCATCGGCCGCGAGCCATATCTCGCGCATGTCTATCTTATGGCCGCGGGCATGGCGCGGCGCTATGCGAAAGACCCGGACAGGATACTCTGGTGGAACACGGAAAACGAACTTAACTGGGCCTATATCCATACCACGGTTGCGGGATGGCGCTGCGGAAAGGAATGGTCAGACCGGCAATTCCTGGCCGAGCTGCTCGCCGCTCTCTATCAGGGAATCAAAGCCGGAAACCCCGAGGCGCGTTCCGCCATGAATCTCAACATCCACGACCCGAAATGGGTTCTCGACCTGAAAAATTTCGCGCCGGAAATGGACGGCATCGGCCTGGGCGCTTACCCCAACTACCTTTTCGCATGGCCGGTCTTGGACGGACTCTTGAACTCCGCGGTCGGAAAGGCGGTCCGCCGCTCACAGGGCAAGCCGGTCCTGGTCCTGGAAACCGGCTATCCCGCAGGGCCGAAGTTCATGGGCTGGAACGAAAATCTCCAGGCCCGGTATGTGCGCGACTCGGTGAGAGGAGCCGTGGGCCAGGGCGCCAAGGCCTATATCTATTTCAAGCTGGATGACACGGACCTGGCTATTTCGGCCGCCAGTCTGCAGCGCGTGGAAAATCACTGGGGGCTGGTCAGGCTTGACGGCTCCCGCAAGCCAGCCTTCCAGGCCTACCAAAAAGCCATCGCCGATTGCCGACAAAGGAATGACTCGGCGCCTTGAGCCTCAAGGCCGGCGACCACTTACAGCCCAAACCTGACCCCCCTCCCCAAATCCCACCGGAACCATCCACCCTTCATCCCCGCCCCGACATTCCCGCAATTTATTCCGGAATACTATCACCCCTCTTGACATACTATTATCTTTACTGTATAATCTTTTCGGTTTTATCTTTGATGGGTGCATAATGAAGATTGCTCGGGGAAAATATTGCCCGGGACAAATGATTGATTCCCGGCTGCGGGGCCGAAAATGCTGAAACTGTCCGACAACCCCGCGGCCCGCTGGCCCATTGGCCGCCCTCTCCAGGACGACCTGGGCAACTGGTGGGTGGTGAGGGTCAAGCCCAGGGCTGAAAAAGTCCTCGCCTGGCAACTGGCCGAAAAGGGCATCGGATACTACCTCCCCATGTTCACCAAGAGAACCCTCCGCCGCGACAACCACAAAACCAGAAAGTCCGTCCTCTGCCTCTTCCCCGGTTACATCTCCATCAACAACTATCCCCAAGTCAAAGACCCGATTCTACGCACCGGCAAAATCATCAGGGTCATTTCCGTGTTTGACCAGGAAAAATTCGTGCGCGAGCTGGAAAATATCAGGCGGGCGCTGGACCAGGCCAGAGAGCTCGAGCTCCATCCGCAATTAGCGGTCGGCGAACGAGTTGTCATCGCCGATGGCCCGATGCAGGGGGTCGAAGGAGTGATTGAAGACATCAAAAATCCCGAGAAAATATTCCTCAATGTCGAAATGTTCAACCGCGCCGTGGCCATAACCATCAAGGCTGACCTCCTCATGCCCGTGCACGGCTTCAGCCTGCCGGCAAAGGCCGGCCAGGACAAGCACAGAAATGCGGGATTAGCTATTTGAAAAGGTTGGTTGCACCGGGATTTTTTGCTTT
>Ga0272448_1005818_pt1 | contig 13484 bp, 17 predicted proteins | sample YNPCB0191_FD_202220 | JGI IMG/M metagenome (GOLD analysis project Ga0272448, IMG submission 202220) | Hot spring sediment microbial communities from Yellowstone National Park, WY, United States - YNP-CB-019-1 | ecosystem: Environmental > Aquatic > Thermal springs > Hot (42-90C) > Sediment...
AAAATGCCTCATCAGGGATGCCTTCTTCCTTGAGCCCCCCTATCACATTTTCCATTTTTCTTTTACTGCCTATCATACCTATGTATCTGAAATCCTTTTTAAGGAGTTTGGCGAGAATTGCCTTGTCCCTTGAAAAGCCCCGTGAAAGGACAACTACATAGGTGTTTTGCTCAGAAGGAAGCCTTTCTGCAAAGGCCGGCATATCTTCTAAATGAATATCTTCAATGTCAGGGAAGTATTCCTTTTGAAGAAAATCGGGAGTATCATCTACAACAATCACGTGAAAACCTATCTTTTTCATCATGGGAGCAAGTGACCTTGTAATATGTCCTGCACCAAAGATGATAAGTTTTTCTGGAGGGAGGAGAGGCTCAATGTAGACCTCCACAGTGCCACCGCACATCATGTCAAGCCCACCCTTTTCTATATCAAGGGTAAAGGAGGCAGTCTTTGGTTTACCCTCTTCAATAGCTTTCATTGCCTCCTTTATAATTTTGTTTTCGAGGTCTCCACCTCCCAGTGTCCCAAAGATATTTCCATCTTTTAAGACCACCATCTTTGCCCCAGGTTTTCTTGGCACTGACCCTTCTGTCCTTATAACTATGGCAAGGGCAGAGGGGGTATTTTTCTTTTTCATCTCTGTAATTATTTCAAATATATTTTCCATTGCAACTCCATATAATTTTTAAAAAGATTATCCTTTTTTCTACTACGCAACCTTGATTTCTGCTATTACAAGTTTTCCTTCTCTTGCAAGTTTTGCTATGAGGAATATGATGCTGTCTTTTGAAATCTTGAGTTTTTCTGAAATGTCAGATGGTGTGGCTTTACCCTTTTCTTTTACAAACTCTATGACCTCTGCCTCGAGATTCTTGAGCCACTCCTCGAATAGACCTCTCATCTCAGGTGTAGCGTAGGAGGCTGCTCTCGCGGATTCGCTCATTGAACCCATCATCTGTTCCATCACCTTCATGCACATCTCAGGCATACTGCCACTTTCTTTCATCATGTTTTGCATCATATTCTTCATCATCTCAGACATCATGCCCATACCCATTTTTGGTTCTTCAGTCTTCATAAACTACACCTCCCTATCTTTATTTTTTTCTCCCATCCATTGGCGCATAAAGGCCATAGGTGGGCAGATAAATTTTTGTTCCTCATTTTTGTTATTTTGTTTCAATTTTACACCACCCAGTGATGCAAGAAGGTCTATCAAATTAGGTTCTGTAACGCTGTAATAGATAAACGCACCCTTCCTCTCTGTTGAAAGTATTCCACTTTCCCTAAGTGGCCTTAGATGGAATGAAACAAGGGTCTGGGAAAGGCCTGTCATCTCCATGATTTCGGATACAGATTTGCTCTTTTTTTCTATGGTAAATATAATCCTCAGACGATTAGGATCGTTGAGGAGTTTGAATAGTCTTGAGAGTATTTCTATTGTTGCATCTTCAATCATATTAGCATCTCCTCATATGAGTATATACTAATATTAATAACTATTGCCATCCTTGTCAATAGAGAGAATGGGAAGGCTTATACGAAGCCTCAAATACTGGTACTCAATGCTGCCTTAACTGATCATCAAGCCTGGGCTTTATGCATTCCTTCAAGAATCTCATGGCATCATCCTTATCCCCGTCCAAAAGGATCCTTAAGAGGCAAAGGGTCTCCTCTGGCGAAAGATCGATGATAACCCGTTTTATGTTCATAATTAAGGGCCTTTCTTTATTTTATGGCTCAATGGATGTGTCCGTGGTTGTTTTCTTTGCCATTTGTCTGACAGTAGAGATTGGTATCACATGTTTTGCTACTGCATTCTATCTGGAGGGTACTGTGATCTATTCCGTTTTCCCTCAACATAACCTCGATTCTTTTCTTTGTTTCCTCAACCTCTGCCAATGTTTGGTCATTTACCAGGATATGGGCAGAGAATGCGATATTCTTATGCGCCACAGGCCAGAGGTGGACATGATGGACATCAACTACATCAGGCATATCAATAATCTTTTTTACAAGCATCTCTACATCGAAACCCTTAGGTGTCAAATTGAGAAATATCGAAACGGTGTCGCGCACCAACCGGACTCCTCCCCAGATGATTATGCCACCTATGAGAACGCTTGCAATGGGGTCAGCATAAGTCCAGCCAGTGAAATAGATAATAATACCCGATATGATAACCCCAACCGATGAAAGGGTATCACCGAGGACATGGAGCCAGACGCTTTTTATATTTAAGTCCTCATGGTTATGACCCAAGATAAATGCCATGACAAGATTGCCCGCAAGGCCAAGGCTGGCAATCCCAAGCATAACAGAAATATCTATCCTGGGCGGAGTAATAAGCCTTTCGTAAGACTCATAGAAGATGAGGACAGCAATTACGAAAAGGCTTACGCCATTGATGAGTGCAGCAAGAAGACCAACCCGCTGGTATCCAAGGGTAGCGTTTTTATCCGATGGCCTTTTGCTTATTCGAGCCGCCGCAAATCCAAGGGCTATAGCAAAGGCATCAGTGACCATATGCCCGGCATCGCTTAAGAGGGCAAGGCTATTACTTAAGTAGCCGCCTATCAATTCGCCGGTAAGAATTAGTATAGTTACAGAAAATGTAACGGCAAGACGTTTTTGATTATCCCATTCCCACATTATTTGTGAGTCTAACCCTGTGTTGTGCTTGTCGGTGGTCTGACCTGACAGGTTGTAGCACAGGAATAAAAAATAATACCTGAAATAATGATGAGTATAATAATGATAAGCCGTTTCATTGGTTTCACCTCGTCATTTTTTTCAGTTTCTGAAGAGCGCTTATAATATCGAACCCACCCACAAAGGTTTCCTTTTTCCCATCTCTTTCAATGACACAGGATGGTGTTGCATTTATTTTGTCATCGCGGAGAAATTTCCCGAATAGGTCGAACGTTGGTTTTACATCATAGGGTTTGATTTTTATACCTTTTGTATTAAGAAACATCTCCAGTTTTTCTGGTTTATCTATTTTCTGGTTTGAAGCCTCAATAAGGGCATTTCGTACTGCCAGCGCATGCTCCAGGGTTTTCTTTTCATTGAGACCATATAAGAAATAACGGGCATACAGAGAGGATAATTTATAAAAGGGTGTGTCTATAAAGGTAAAGGCAATAATATTGTTCTTGATGAGGTCGGTAATAACCGGTTCAAGAGATGGTTCCATCTGCTTACAGGGTGGGCAGAAATAGTCTGTATAAAGCCGAACAACCACATTTCCACTGCCGAAGGTCGAGAGAGGTGGTTCTTCTGCATATACAGGTGTCACAGAACCTCTGAAAACAAGAGAGAATATAATGAGAGCAACAATCATACATGCCACAATCAGTTTTTTCTTTTTCCAATTTAAATTCACAAAAAATTGTAACATAAGCATACCTCCAAACGCCAGGCAGTAAGAACAGTAGGTATTATGCCAGATTTGAAATCCAACAAGATATACCTCTATGCCTGCCCCGGCAGATAGTAGAATAAGTAAAAGTGTATCTTTTTTTAAAATGGCGAGGACAATTATCGCCACCATGTATCCGATACCAATGTACTGTAATTCAATGTTAAAAATGTCACCTTTCAAGTATGAGCACGCTGTCTCGCAAATGGTATAAAAATACTCAATTCCAATGGCAATCAAGGCGAGGATAATGGTGATTGCGTATCGCCATGATAGAACAAAACGTATTGCTTTGCCTATCTCATTTGTGCTCATGCCTTGAGTTCCTTCAACCATTCTTCAATCTTTTCTTTTATCGCATCTCTGACACGCCGTGTTTTTTCGAGTTTTTCTTCAAGGGTTCCTGTAAAGGAAGAAGGGTCTTCAAAGCTCCAGTGGATGGTCTTTGAAAGGAGCCCCGGAAAAATGGGGCAGGCTTCAGCACTTGCTGCATCGCACACAGTAACAACATAGGAGAATAACTCACCTCTTTTGAAGAGATCAAAGACACTCTTTGTCTGGTTCTTTGATATGTCTATTCCGATTTCTTTCATAACCTCAACGGCAAGTGGATTTAGAATCCCCGGCTCAAGACCTGCGCTGTGTGCTTCAAATCGATCACCGGCAATGGTATTAAGCAATGCTTCAGCCATCTGGCTCCGTGCACTGTTATGGACACAAACAAACAAAACCCTCTTTTTATCCACCTTTACCTCCATATAATATCTTTACTTCTTACAGGTATAATAGCAGACTCCCAGTGGTGTCTCAACAGCATAGGGAAAATACTTTTTCTTGAACCAGAGTGCAAGGTGTACAAGGTTTATGAGTACTGGTACTTCAACAAGTGGCCCTATGACTGCAGCAAATGCCTGTCCAGAGTTTATCCCGAAGACAGCAACCGCCACAGCTATCGCAAGCTCAAAATTGTTCGATGCTGCAGTAAAGGAGAGGGTTGCTGCCTGACCATAGTGTGCACCTGCCTTACCGCTCATATAGAAGGAGACGAGAAACATGACTACAAAATAAACGAGAAGTGGGATGGCAATCCTTACAACATCAAGGGGAATCTTCACAATATACTCGCCCTTCAGTGAGAACATAACGAGAATCGTAAATAGGAGTGCGATGAGGGTAATGGGACTTATTTTAGGGATAAACTTTTCGTGGTACCAGACTTTATCTTTTACTTTTATAAGCACGAATCTGGTAATGACACCGGCAATAAAAGGAATACCGAGATAGATGAAGACGCTTTCTGCTATCTGGCCAATGGTAATATCCACCACTACGCCTTTCAGTCCAATGAGGGGTGGAAGGATAGTGATGAAGATATAGGCATATACAGAAAAGAAGAGCACCTGAAAGATGGAATTAAAGGCAACAAGGCCTGCACAGTATTCTGTATCCCCTTTTGCAAGATCATTCCAGACAATCACCATGGCAATGCAGCGGGCAAGACCAATCATGATAAGACCAACCATATAGTCAGGATAGCCACGCAAAAAGATGATGGCGAGGATGAACATAAGAATAGGACCAACAACCCAGTTTTGAATAAGGGAGAGTAACAGAACCCTCCAGTTTTTGAAGACCTCACCCAACTCTTCATACCTCACCTTTGCAAGGGGTGGATACATCATGAGGATTAAGCCTATGGCAATGGGAATATTCGTTGTCCCTGACTGGAATAGATTCCAGAAGTCAACGACCCCTGGAAAGACATAGCCCCAGCCAACACCAATGAACATGGCAAGGAAAATCCAGAGGGTAAGAAAGCGGTCAAGAAAAGAGAGTTTCTTTGAAATAGCCTCAGGCATAGGCACCTCCAATAGCGCCTGTATCGGAGTATGCGTTTCCAATCCCTTCTCTATCGAGTTGAATCATAAGGTTATTAGAGATCTGGCCCACATTGGAACCACCTGAACAGGCAAAGATGAGTGTCTTGGTAGCCTTTGAGCAGCATGTTTCATTGGTTTTTGTATCAGAGCATGTGTCTTTTTCTATTTCATCTGCCATAAATTACCTCCCATTAGATTATTTCGTTAAAAACTTCTTTATCTCCTCAACGGATAGTAGCTTACCCACACTTTTTACCTCACCGTCTATTGCAAGCCCAGGTGTCATCATCACACCGAAATCCATTATCTTATTGATGTCTTTTACCTTTTCGATCTCGAATTCCACCCCTGCCTCTTTTGCAGCCTTTTCTGCATTCTCTGTGAGTTTGATGCATTTAGCGCAACCTGTGCCAAGAATCTGAATCTTCATAGCTATACCTCCCATTTTTAATATCCTATGTTCAATGTTGCTAAAATAAACCTTGAACCTTGAACATTAAACTTTTTACCCTGTTATCCATCCAAATAACATTCCTGCAAATGTGGAAAGTAATACCACGTAGATAATGAAAACAATCGTTTTTTTCGTACCGAGTATGGTCTGTATAACAAGCATGCTCGGAAGAGAAAGGGCTGGTCCTGCAAGAAGCAGGGCAAGAGCAGGTCCCTGTCCCATACCAGAGCCAAGCAATCCCTGAACAATAGGCACCTCAGTCAATGTTGCAAAGTACATAAAGGCACCGACAACAGAAGCAAAAAAATTGGCAAAAAAGCCATTGCCTCCAACAAGAGTAGAAACCCACCGGGATGGAATGATACCATTATCCGTTCCAGGCATACCGAGTAGAAATCCAGCTACAAGCACACCACCTAAAAGGAGTGGCGCAATCATGAGGGTGTAAGTCCATGTGGCATCTATCCAGTTTTTCGTCTCATCGGATGAAACCTTTGTTATCCAGATCATGCCTGCAATGGCAACTGAAAAGGGAATGAGTGGCCATCTATGGGAGAATAGAGCAGTGATAATAACGGCTATTCCTGTCACTATAATGGGTAAGGGCTTAGCCTCAAACCATCTCCAGATGGTATAGGCAAAAATGATCCCGAATAGACCCGTTATGTACCATTTTGAGGTATATATGGCATACCATATGCCGGAAGCCTCCATGGGTTTTCCCCAGTTTGCAAAGACAAGGACGCCTATCATGGATGCCATATACATTACATCCTGATAGAGCCTTCTTTTTGGTTCATCGATAGCTGGTATGGCCATAGCCTTGTTCTTCCTCTCTTCATCGCGAAATGTTATGGCCATAAGTAGCCCTATAATATAAGCAAATGCAACAGCTCCTATCGCCCTTGAAAGACCTATCTGCCATCCCAAAACCTTTGCGGATAGCACAATGGCAAGTACGTTTATGGCAGGTCCTGAATAGAGAAATGCTGTTGCAGGACCCACACCTGCGCCCATCCTGTATATACCTGCAAAGAGCGGTAGTACTGTGCATGAACAGACAGCAAGAATAGTACCGGAAACAGAAGCAACAGAATAAGAAAGGAGCTTATTCGCAGCAGGTCCAAGGTATTTCATCACAGCTGCCTGGGAGACAAATACTGAAATGGCACCTGCTATAAAGAATGCTGGGACTAAACATAGGAGCACATGCTTCTGCGCATAGTCCTGAATCATATAAAAGGCTTCAAGAATTGCCTTCTGGATTTTTATGTTTTCAAAGGGAATGAAGTAGGCAGCAATAAAGGCGCCAACAAGAATGAGAAACTTATACCGATCTTTCATGATTTTTTGTCCTCCAGTTTAGCCCTGCACGCACTGCACATTCTATCTCCATTCACAGCACCTTCAGCTTTTTTCTTTAAGAATTCGTTGAGTCTTTTTCTGTCATCTTTGAGTAGTTCTTCCGGTATTCGTTCAAAAACAGAGAGGAGAAGCAATCTATTGAACATATCTGAATCGTCTATCTGGTAGTGCATCCATTTTCCTTCTTTTCTGTCTTTCAGAAGGTGTGCCTTTTTGAGTACACCAAGGTGAAAGGAAACCCTGGGCTGTACCATATCGAGCGCTGCTACAATATCACAAACGCACAATTCACCATTTTCAAGAAGTTTTAATATTCGCAATCTTGTCTTATCAGATAGCGCCTTAAAGATATTGAGCAATTTATTCATTGTTTTTATTCTCCAAACATTTTTAGTATTACATATAAAATAAATTTTATATAATATATTGCTAGTTATTATTTTTGTCAATAATAATTGGTTAATTATCAGCGATTGAATTGTAACTATACATTATTATTTATATCTGTATACTTATATTTACATTTTTTGTAATGGGCATATAATGTAAACAAGAGGAGGTCAATTATGAAGTGGTGTGTATTTTTATGTGTTCTTTTGTTGCTGTCAGTTAATTTTGTTTTTGCTGATACCTTTAGATGTGGCAGTGAAGTGGTAACAACAGGTGATCCAAAAATAGTGGTGGTTCAGAAATGCGGGGAGCCTCACTGGAAAGAAGTAGTGGCAACGAAAAAAGAAGGCGGTTTTGTGGCAGGAAGCGGAAGAGTGGCACCAGGACAGACTTATACCGAAGGCACTTATGGTGAAACAACGATAACAGTTGAAAAATGGTATTATGACTGCGGTTCGAATTACTTCATCTACGCCCTTACCTTTGAAGGTGATATATTGAAAAGAGCAGTTTCAACTTCACAGAGAGGTAGCGGCAAATACGAGTGTGGAGGGAAGTGAAAATTGTTTTTTTAGTTTATTTCAATCAAACACGTAGCCTGTAGGCATCCTGTGGCCCTTTGAATCATCATTTGTAATCCACGAATGTTTTTCTCCCCAGATAGGGAGCACCCTTCCCCTTAACCATTCGAAAGGCAGGTCAGCCTGAGGTTCATATATTTCTATGTATTCTATATAAAGGTTGCCTGAAAGGTCGTAGTGAGGAAGTGTTGCATCACTGGTTCCATCGAATTCAACCACTGGAACCCCTATCTTCTTGCACAGTTCCTTATCAAAGGCTGGTGTTACATTTACCCATCTATCCTGGAGGTATAGTTGTGTATACCCATGGCTTGGGAAAGTAGTGAGCCCTGTTTGATTCATTAATGTTTGAGGTGCCTTATGGTTTTTAATCCTGGCAAAAATCAGCCGGGAAGGGATGCCTGCTGCCCGTGAAAGCGCAGCAAGAAGCACAGCCTTCTGTACACAGTAGCCTTTTTCCCAGGCGAGTACTTTACTTGCAATAAAATCTTCAAAAAAAGTAGAAATCATGTACACATCGTAATGGATGCTATCACGGACAAAATAAAAGAGAGACACTGCCTTATCACGATCGCTATACCATTGGGAGGTCAGTTCCCCTGCCTTTTTAACAATTGCCTGATTATCGCAATCAATAGCCTTTGTGGGTCTGAGATATAATTCCATAGGAAAGGGAAGATAGTAATTACTCAGTTGCCGCTGCTTCTATTGCCTCGACAATCTTTTTATAGCCTGTACAGCGGCAGGTATTGGAAGAGATTGCGCGGACAATATCTTCTTTCTTTGGTTTTGGATTACGGTCAAGAAGTGTTTTTGCGGTCATTATCATACCTGATGTACAGAAACCACATTGGACTGCACCTTTTTCAATAAACGCCTTTTGAAGGGGATGAAGTTTTTCTCCCTTTTTCAGCCCCTCAATGGTGGTTATCTTCATGCCGTCTACTTCCGGGGTGAGAATAAGACAGGATCGAACAGGGATACCATTGAGAATAACTGTGCAGGCACCACAGGCACCAAGACTGCATGCTTCTTTCGCACCTGTCAGGGATAGCCTCTCCCTTAAGGTCTCAAGGAGGGTTTCGTAAGGTTTTACCTGAAGTGTTACTTTATCGTTATTTACTGTAAATTTTACCTTTACTGTTTTCATGAGTGCGCCTCCCTGAGAACATTTGTTATTACCCTTTTTGCAAGAATCCTTGCCATCTTCTTCCTGTATGAAGCAGGAAGAATTGTATTGGCAACAGGTTTTGAATCATTGTATATGCGTTCCATAACGTCCTGCACAGTATTTTCATTCATGTTGTCGAGGGAATAGAGAAACGGGCGTGCACCGATGGCGCCTATTGAGAGTAACCCTTTTCCGTTTTCAAGGGTGAATGCTGCACTGACAAGCGGGTAATCTATGGAGTCTCTCACTCTCAATTTTTCATAGGCACCCTTTGTCTTACGCAAAGGAATATGTATGGCGGTGAGAATTTCCCCCTGAAGAATTGTGAAGGGGGTTTTGCTATTACCAGAGAAGATCTCTTCAAGTTTTATTCTCCGTCCACCATTAATGCCCAGAAGAGATACCTCTGCTGAGAGGGATAATAACGATGGTGCGTTGTCACTGCAATAATTGGCAAAGCATGCCTTTGCATTTGGCACAACATTACACGTTTCCCCGCCCATTTTGAAACAAAAACCTTTTGCCTTACGCCACTCAAGGGATTTATTGTAGAAGAGGCAACGCGTATTCTGTAAAATATTTCCGCCTATTGTGCCTCTCATCTGAAGGGTTTCGCATGATGTGGCGTCGAGAGACTGGAAGAGGGCAGGGAAATATTCCCTTACCTGAGAGTGATTCTTTATTTCAAAAAGTGTTGTATTTGCACCGATTGAGAGCCACCCATCTCGAACTGAAATCCCTGTAAGCTCTTTAATTGCCTTGAGGTCAATAAGCATGTCTATTGCGTGAAGTCTCAATTTCACCTGCGGTACTATATCTGTTCCACCCGCAAGATAAAAGGTGTTCCCGTTATTCTTTTGAAATAGCTGAATTGCGTCGTTGATGCTTTTTGCTTTTTTATACATTAGGCGGGGCAGAATCATTCCTCTTTCTCCTTTCTCTCTTCCATTAAATTCAGAATCCTGTCAGGTGTTAATGGTAATTCTTTAAAAAGTTTACCGGTAGCATTGTATAGAGCAGATGCAACAGCGCTATAGGCATTCATGCGTATCGTCAGTCCGCCTTCTTTTGCGCCGAATGGCCCCTCAGGGTCCAGGGAGTGAATGATGGCTGTCTCTATATCAGGCATGTCACAGGAAAGGGGAACCTTATATTCAAGAAGGTCAGGATTGAGAAGAAAGCCTTTATGCCAGATATTCTCTTCCATGATTGTAGCTATACCCGCCTGCTGGATTGAGCCTTCCATCTGTCCTTCAACAGCCATAGGATTAATCGCTCTACCGCAGTCATGGGCTGCAATGAACCGTGGTATTCTTATTTTTCCTGTCTCAGGGTCAATACTGATTTCTGCCACAGAAGTGCCGAAAGAAAATGTGCCCGCCATCTGACCATAGGGTCTTGAAACCCATTCACGCTCAAAATCAATATACGGGAAGTATGACCCCTTGCCCATTATAGGATTGCCTCTGAAAAAGGCTTCCCGAACAATCCAGGAAATGGGCATCTTTTTTTCAGGATTGGTTTTTGAAAATGCCATTCTGTCTTTGAGAGCTACATCGTCTGCATTTGTTGTGAGTTTTTCTGCTGCAATAGCAATAATCTGTTTTCGAGCATCCTCACATGCTGCTTTCACAGCATTTCCTCCTACAAATGCTGCTGCCTGAGAATAGGCGCCGGGGTCAAGGTTTGTTATTTCTGTATCGGCATTGATAAGGTTAATATCTTCCATGGGGATCCCGAGCACTTCAGATGCAATCTGAATCATCATCGATTCATTACCCTGGCCATTATCCACAAGACCTGTTACAATTGTTGCCTGTCCATCATCATTTAACTTTACATAACAGGATGAGCCTGAGCGAAAACCCATAGGAAAACCACACATAATTGCCACACAACCCATTCCTATACCATTGTATTTTGACGGTGTGTGCCATTTTTCTTTAAACCGTGACCTTTTCGCCGCCTCCTCAATTGTTTCGTGAAGACCGCAGCTAATAATCTTTGATTGTGTTGCTGTGGCCTCGCCTTTTCTGAGACCATTCTTTTTTCTAATATCCACAGGGTCCATGCCGATTTCCCTGGCAATTAAGTCCATCTGTGCCTCATTCCCTGCAAGAAATGCCCTTCCATGGCAACCATACATACCCCGGATACCCTTGTTGGTAAACACTCTGTATCCATTGTACCGTACATTGGAGAAACGATAACATTCTTCATAGACATAGAATGGTATGGACGTTGCTATGGGTCCGGTACTGCTGTAAGCACCACCATCATAGATTACACGGTAATCTTTTGCTATTATGGTGCCGTCTTTTTTCACGCCTGTTTTTATTGTAGCAATGATATCGTGAACCTGTCGGGTACTTATTGCATTCTCCTCACGGGTAAGAACAAGCTTTACCGGTCTTCCAGACTTTATAGAGAGAAGGGAAGCAATAAAATCACCTGGCGAAACCTCTGACCTTCCTCCAAAGGCTCCTCCTGAATTGATGTGGCGTACTCGGACTTTGTTGAGAGGAATCTTGAGAAGGTTTGAGAGTGCCTTTGCGCGCACATGGGGTCCTGCATTGGGCATCCACAGATCGAGATAACCGTTCTGGTATGAGGCAACAACCGCATAGGGTTCCATCATGGCATACGCCTCACCTGCTGCCTTGAATGTATCTTGACGCACATAGTAAGCTTCTGCCATTGCTTTATCTACTTCCCCTACATCGATATGGACATGGATATTAATGTTGTTCGGATATGCTTCATGAATGAGCGGAGCACCTTCTTTCATGGATTCAAGGGGATCAAAGACTGCCTCAAGTGCTTCATACTCAACCGTAATGTATTCGAGCGCCTCAAGTGCTGTCTCTTCATCGACTGCTGCTACTGCAGCAACATCCTCTCCGATATAGCGCACCTTATCTGTATGGAGCATGGCATGATCCTGTGTATATTTGAAGACACCCCATTTAACGCCATATCCATCAAAACCACTGACAACAGCCTTTACGCCAGGTACTTTCAGGGCACGCTTTGTGTCAATATTTAAAATGCGCGCATGAGGATAGGGGCTACGCAACACCTTTGCCACAAGCATTCCAGGCAACTTCAAGTCTGCTGTATACAAAGCAACACCTGTTACCTTGGCAAGAGAGTCGGACCTTGGAACCCTCTTTCCTACAATGTAATTTTGATATTCCATGATTATTCCTTTCTAAAATGATGAGTTAGATTGTATATACAATATAGGGTAATTTTAATTTTTTTATAGAGCTTTTGCAATATTTTTAAATAGTAAAAGACAAGTACTGTATCATAATAAAGTTTGTTGAAAGTAGTAATTTTGTAAAAAAGACCTTGTATTATCCAGGTCTTTTTTGTAATTTAAAAAGCCATCTCCGGTTTCCATACCTTCCAGACATTGCCTGCGAGTTCAGCACTTGGCTTGAGTGTTGCCTTGCCAGGCTGCCATCCTGAAGGTGTAGCCTCACCAGTGGCACGGACATGCTGGAATGCGTTTATCTGTCTTATAAATTCCATTACATTACGACCAACAGGGGGTGTGAGAACCTCCATTGCCTGGATTACGCCATCGGGGTCAATAATAAATCTACCTCTTATATCAACGCCTGCCTCTTCGTCATAGACACCGTAGACCCTGCCAATCATACCGCCTGCATCGGTAAGAAGAGGAAAGGGCACACCACTTGGCACCATTTTGGAAAGCTCGGTTTCCTGCCATATCTTATGGACAAAACGGCTATCCACACTCATGGCAAGTACCTCAACGCCAAGGGATTTGATTTCTTCATATTTTACGGCAACTGCCGTAATTTCTGTGGGTCAGACAAACGTAAAGTCTCCAGGGTAAAAGCATAAAACGACCCATTTTCCTTTAAATTTAGATAAGGTGATATTTTTGAATCCACCATTTATGAATGCACTTGCCTCAAAATCTGGTGCTGGTTTTCCTACCTTAGCAATCATGGTTAACACCTCCTTTTGTATCGTTTGTTGTGCTTCGGGTGCTTCTGCCTTCGGGACACCTATGGGTCCCCTTGAAGGTTTAACGCATGATTCCTGCTCCCCCATGAAACACCTCCTATAAAAAGTCAATTCATAAGACCTAACAAACAGGCCTATCGTTAAGGTTTAAGCGGCCAAGACATAACGTCTTGCAACCTTACTCATCTCTACATCCTTTGGGTCTGACAACATTTTCGAA
>Ga0272448_1005820_pt1 | contig 13479 bp, 13 predicted proteins | sample YNPCB0191_FD_202220 | JGI IMG/M metagenome (GOLD analysis project Ga0272448, IMG submission 202220) | Hot spring sediment microbial communities from Yellowstone National Park, WY, United States - YNP-CB-019-1 | ecosystem: Environmental > Aquatic > Thermal springs > Hot (42-90C) > Sediment...
AATAATTATTTTTAATTGCGTTCTTTCTTTCTCACTTAAATTTTGACTTAGATTTTTAAGAATCAGGTCTGTTTTTTTATACATTGCTTCTCTTAATTCTGTTCTAAAATCATCACTTACAATACCAATAATTATGATATCAGGATTATAATTTAACACTTTTAGTTTTATGTTTTCTATATAATGTTCAAAATTATATCCTGGAACTCCAAAATTCATTACTTCATATTTTATGCTGTTGTTTTTTTTGTTTTTATTTAGTTCTCTTTCTAAAATTTTTGGCCAGGTATCTTCTAATTCTACAAACATTCCAAATGTAAAGGAGTCTCCTATAGCAGCGATTCTTATTGTGTTGTTAGGTTTTTCTAAACTGAATTCATAATCTCTAAAACCATGAGAATTGATTTTTACATTGTAATCTTTAACTTTACAGATGGACCCATCAGATATTGTTTCATAATTTGGTTTTAATTCATATCTTAATAAAGAATTGTTATTTAAAATTTGCCTATAATCCACAATTCTATCTGGAGGGTAACATTTATTCAAAATTTCTTTGTATAAAATTAGTCCATATAAAGCTTTTATGCTACTTTTTGAAAAACAAATTATTATTAAAATTAGAATTATAAAAATTATGTTTTTTATCTTAACGCTCTTAACCATTTTAATTTTCTCTATAAAAATTTTTCATGTCTTTTATATTTCTTTTCTTAGCCACTCAACAACTTCTTTTAGCCCATCATCAAGTTTCACTCTTGCTTCCCATCCGAGTAGTTTCTTTGCTTTTTCCACACTTGGTATTCTCTTTTTAATATCATACTCAAAACCAGGCACGAATTTAACTTTAAAGGGCTTCTTAACATTGCAAAGCTTCCATAATCTTTTAGCCAAATCAATCATTCTTATCTTTTCTTCACCACTTATGTTAAAATCTTCATTCTTACCTGCTTTCTTTTCCATTGCTGTTATTATTCCATTTGCCACATCACTAACATGAGTAAAGCATCTGATTTGTTTTCCATCACCCAACAACTCAAGAGGATATTGTTCTTGTAATATTTTTTTAACAAGATCAGGAATTACATGAGCATAACCAATTTCTTCTCCAGGGTATTCATTAATACCATATGCATTGAATGGTCTTATTATTGTATAATTTAATCCAAATTCCTGATTGTAAGCCCTACAATAATACTCTCCACTAAGTTTTGAAAACCCATAGGCGGTTTTTGGAGGTGGTATTTTACAAACATCTTCTTCTTTACTTGGAAATCTTTTTGCGCTTTCAAAAACCATTGATGAGGAAACATATACTATTCTCTCAACATTATTCTTTACAGCAGCGTTGAATACTGATGAATTTATTTTATTATTTTCGCTGATTATTGTTGCAGGGTATTTGTGAAAATAACCAATCCCTCCAATCTTTGCTGCTAAATGAATTACATATTCACATCCTTGCATAACCTTTAAAGCTTCTCTTTCATCAGTTAAATCTACCTTGTAAAATTCAATTCCTCTTACTTCATTGCTTTTCTTAATTGCTCTGCTTGATTCCTTGCTTAGATTGTCCGCTATTCTTATCTTATACTTATCCCTGCTCTTTAACTGATTAACAACAGCACTTCCAATGAAACCAGCACCTCCTGTTATAAGAACTCTTTTCATGATTAATCAAAATATCATAGAAAAGTTTTTAAAGTTTTTTAAAGTTTTTACTAATTATGAAGTTTGTTAAAAAATTGAAAAGGATTCCAAAGTTCTTTTTGTTGATTTTCTTATTAGTATTCACACTTGTAATGGATGTTTTCCTATATTTTTGGGAGAGAAGAAAAGGATTTAAGATTCTTCCAGGTTCATAAATTTTGGGTGGTTAATTTGAGCTTTAAAATACCTTTTAACAACAACAAAAAACTTGAAGAGATTTTTAATAGAGTAATTGATGATGTTGAGTTGCAAACCATTTGGAAGTGTTCAAACATAACTGCCATTAACAGGTCAGGATTAACAGATCACGGACCTGTTCATATTGCCATTGTTGCCAATAGTGCTTTAAGATTATTTAGGCTTTTAAAAGAAGCCAAGATTGAATCAAATCTTGAAAAGGACTATAAGCTAAGTTATGAGGATGCAGAGGTTGTTGTTTTCCTTGGAGCGATAATGCATGATTTAGGAATGAGTATTCACAGAACAAATCACCAAGAGTACAGCATTTCAATCGCAATAAACATATTAAACAGGATCTTAGGAGGGATATATAATGATGAAGAAAGAATTATTATTAGAACAGAGGTTTTACATGCAATATTAACTCACCATGCAAATTATAAGCCATTGACAATAGAAGCAGGTTGTGTAAGAGTTGCTGATGCACTTGATATGGCTCAAGGCAGAGCGAGAATTCCATTCAACATTGGTAAAATTGACATTCACTCTGTTTCAGCGCTTTCTATTGATGAGGTTTACATAGAAAAAGGTTCTGAAAGGCCTATTGTTATAAAAATACATATGAACAATTCTGCAGGAATATTTCAGATTGATGAGTTATTAAAGAACAAACTCAAGAATTCAGGGATTGAGGGCTTTATTGAGGTTTTGGCAGAAGTAAAGAACGAAAAGAACATTATAAAAACTCATACTTTAAAATTATAAGTGTATTATTTGGGGTGGAGGTAATGAAGATTTTGATGATTCATCCACACGATATTTATGCAGCTTCAGAGCCGTGGACAATAAGGATAATAGAGATTGCAAGGCAGTTTGTAAAAAAAGGTCACAAGGTAAAGCTAATATATTTTCCATTGCCAGAAAATGAAAGAGGAACAATAAAATCAGGTATTATTAAGGAGTTTGAAACAATTCCTTTAAACAGAAGGAGATGGGCTTTGCCTTACAACATTCACAGGATTTTGAAATATGTTAGATGGGCTGATGTTGTTCATTTTCAAAAGTGTTTTGCTCATGCTTCTTTGCCAGCATTGTTTGGGGCTTATATTTATGGAAAACCAGTTCATTATGATTGGGATGATCATGAGTATGCAATCTACAACTTTCAACCACCATCATTTACCTATGGTTTGTATTTGAATTTTATGGAGCAAAATATGCCAAAATTTGTGGATTCTATAAGCTACGCAAGCAATAGGATTAGGGAGCTTGCATTATCCTTGGGTTTTGATGAGGAATTTATGAGAGAGGCACATGTTGGTGCTAACCTGGATTTCTTTAACCCAAAGGTTGATTCTAAAGATATTTTAGAAAAGTATGGGATTGATAAGAAAAAACACAAGCTTGTTATTTATGTTGGACAACTACAAGGAGGACAATATGCTGAGATGCTTGTAAGGGCTGCAAAATTAATAATTGATAAAAGGGATGATGTCAGGTTTATGATTGTTGGAGGGGGTTTTGATCTGCCAAGATTAAAACACATTGCTAATGAAGAGCTTTTTTTAGGAGAAAAGTTTGTTTTTACTGGTTTTGTGGTTGATGACGAGATTCCAAAACTTTTGAAGGAAGCAGATGTTGCTGTTGCATGTTTCGAGGATAACAAAATAACAAGGGCAAAAAGTCCTTTGAAGATTGCTGAGTATTTAGCAGCAGGAAAGGCAATAGTTGCAAGCAATGTTGGTGAGGTTCCATTTATGCTTGCAGGAAATGGTGTGCTGACAAAACCAGGCGACGTTAATGATTTAGCAAGGGGTATAGAGTTTTTGTTGGACAATCCAAAAGTTAGGAAAAAATTAGAGGTTAATGCAAGAAAAAGGGCTGAACAAGCATTTAATTGGGAGATAACTGCTAATAATATCTTAGAACTTTATTATAAGATTTTGAAATCCTAATTAATTTTAATCTGATAAAATTCCTTAAAATTATTAATTCTCAGCAGGTTTTTCTTACCAACTTTAAACCTTAATGAACAACCTTAATTAACATATATTAGTATACTTTTAAGTATAAAAATAGAAAAATATTTATACTAGTTTAACTTATATATTTATAGAACTATTGGAGGTAATAAAAATGATTGTCATAAGAGTCGGAGAAAGAATTTTAGGAAACCAGCCAAAAAATAAGGATATTGGACTTTTGGTTGAAGAGAATTATAATGCGAATTATAATACTATAAAAACTGTTTATCCACAAGATGTTGACCCTTTCTATCATGTTTATTCATTATACACAAAGGGTTGTTCCAGAAAAGATAAGAATTATTTGGAAAAAGCAATTTTTGAGATTGATACTTATCTAAAAAATAATTTATTAGATGAAAAAACAGTGATTAAAATCAAAAAGGTTGAATATAAAACTTTGCTTGCATTGGGATATTTTAATACAAAACTCAATAATCTTGAGAAAAGAAAGAAGGAGATTAAAAATGAATTAGAGAGAAAATATAAATTAAGCAGTGAAGAGATTAAAAATCTGGAAAATGAGGTGGAAAATTTTTTTGATAAAAAGCAAAAGCCAGTAATCTTTTATAGAGCCGTATTAAACTAAGTTTTTTTATCCTATACTTTTTTATTTTTTATTTATTTTTATTAATTTATTTTTTATTTATTCTTTTAAAAACAATCTCTGATAATTCAAGAAGATATTATTAGCAACATCTTCTGTTGTCATTCCTTTAATTTCAGCAATCTTTTTTATTGTTTCAAATACAAATGCAGGTTCATTCTTTTTATCCTTATACGGACTAAGCCATGGAGCATCAGTTTCTGTTAGAATGTTTTTAAGAGTAACCTTCTTAACAATATTTTGAAAATGAGAACTCTTACAAATAATTGGAGGGATTGAAACATACCAATTGTTTTTGATTATTCTATCAACAAGTTCTAAATCTCCTCCAAAGCAATGCATGATGACATCTCTAAACTGAAATTCTTCAATTATTTTTATTGTATCTGATTCAGCATCTCTTGAGTGAACAATTATTGGCTTTTTTAATTCCCTTGCCAACAACAAAAATTCTTTGAACATTTCTATTTGTTTATCTCTTAAATCCTTATCCTTTATCCAATGATAATCAAGTCCAATCTCTCCAATAGCAATAATCCTGCTTTTTTGATTTCTTATAAAATCAATTTCCTCCTCAATAAAATTCTTCTGAAATTTTTCTATTAATTCTGGATGTAAACCCAAAGCTGGCTTTACAATATTGTATCTTTTAGAAAGTTCAATTGTTTTTCTATTACTGTCCTTATCAATTCCATTGTTTATAATTACCTTAACTCCTGCATCTATAGAATTTGAAATAACCTTTCGGAGTTCTTCTCCTTGAAAAACATCTATATGTGAATGCACATCAACCAACAGCATGAGAATTAGATTTTATATGTATTTTATAATTCTTTCTAAAATTCTTATAAAGCTCTTTGTTTGGGAAAAATTTAAATAATGTTGTTTATTTTTAAAAACCAAAGGAAATTAAACAATAAATTAAACAGCAATGTTAGAAAAACAAGCAAGTGGATTAAAAATGAAATTACGAATGAAAAGAGGAAAAATCAGGGCTCAAATAAATCTTGAAATAATCTTTGTGATTCTAATATTAATAGTTGGTATAACGCTTGTTTTACTGCTATTCAACTACAAATTCCCTTCATCAGGAAAAACTTTATATGAGAGCACAGTTGGAGGTTTAGGTCAAAAAACATACATCTCTCCCTTATATTCAGGAGAATATTCTCAAGAAAACAAGAATAAGACATTTGAGGTTAAGAGAATAATAACTCAAAGTATTGTTTCCGATTACTTTGTTGATTCCCTAGGAAAGAAAGAACACAAAACAGAGAGATTGAATCTTTATTGTGAAAATTCAAAAATAATATACATAAAAATTCCAAAGAATGTTACCATTGATTATATTTCTTTTAACATAACCAATGTTAAAAAAGAATAAAAATTAGGAATAAAATTTTTAGAAGTTAAAATGAAATCAAGCAAGCAAAAACAAAAAAAGCAAAAAACAAGCACTAAACTAACTATAATTTTGATTTTAATAATTTTTCTTCAGATATTTACATTTATCTTGATTAAAAAAAACTCAAGTTTATACACAAGAGATTATGAATACAAAGATTTTAACGATTATTATAAAATAATGAATTTATTAATAGATTCAGAAACAAAACTATCTTCAATGACAACAAAACAAATATTGCCAAATGATGAAAAATTTGAGGATATGTTCGTAATGGTTTACGAAGAAGAAAACCCTGAGAAATTTAAGATTTATAGCATAAGCTATGTTAAGATGCTCTATGAAATGGGTTCTTTTGTTAATTCAAAAATCGGCAATAAGTATTTTTTTATAGCATACTGTCCAAGCATAAATCTATTAGAGGTTTACAATTCTGATTTTAACAATCAAAAACTTGATTTTAGGGTTTCGGATAGTTATTCAACATACAAAACAGGAATTTCATGTAAGAATGCAATTGATAATAAAGGAAGGGAATTTGATGTTTTTAAAGGAGTCCTTTTGAAGGAAAAAACAAAACTCAAAACCATAAATTTTAAGATATTGGGCTCAGAGCTTGCAAATAACATAATGAAAGAATACGGGGTAAGGGCAAATGCAGATTAAAAAAAGATCAAACAATAAGAAAATATTTAATGGAAATAAGAAAACATATTTACAAAAAATCAATTTTGTTCTATTACTCATTATCTTAACATTCACAATCATTAATAATTTAATATTAATAAATAATATTTTGATAAGAACTCAAAAGAATGAAATAAACGAACATAAAATAAGAAATTTTTATGAAGAATCTCTTATAATAAATGACTTGGCAAATAAGAACTATTTAAAAAATTTTGAATTTCAACAAAATAACACAAGATTCTATGATTTGTTTGTTGTTTTACAGAATAATAATAAAACAAAGGCATACAGTATTGGTAGGATTGCAAAGGAATACTTATACTTTGGCAATGTTGTAAATGAGGTTGTTGATTCTAAGAATATAGTTTTTATGTTATGCCCAACATTCAATGTTCTATCAGTTTATGAGAGAAAAGATTTGAAATTTAATCCTTCTTATATAAGGTATAGTTGTTCAAAAAATGCTGAGTGGACAATGTTCATGGATGAAAAAGGAGATTTGTATGATGTTTTGTTTGGAATTTACAGGGGTAATTATTTTTCTTCACAAAGGAACTTATCGATAGAAAAACTAAACCCAATACACTATAAAGTCATGAACAAGATTGGAGTTTTGAGTTTGGAGAACGCTGAAATTTATGAATAAAAATAATGAAATGATTTTTAAAAATGAAAGGAAAAATAGGATTTAGGAATTTAAGAATAAAAAGCATATTAGCATTTGTGTTTGCTATATCTTTAACCCTTTTTTCAGTTAGTTTAGCAAAAGCTGAAAACTATGTAAGTTACGAAAAATACCATGATTCTTTTTCTTTGTTAATAAAGAATTTTATGATAGAAAAACTTTCTTATAATGCTGGAGAAACAATAAGAGGAAGTTTTGAAATCTCAATAAATGAGAACAAGACAATGGCTCCAATAACAGAAGCATATGCTTACATCAGGGTTTTGTATTCAACTGAAAAAGAGAGTTCAGATTATTCAAATTCTTACACAACATTACATTCATTGGGAACAATTGTTATTGGACCTTTCTCATTGAACTTAGATGATAAGAAAAGGTTTGATTTTGATTTTAAAATACCTGAAAATTCTCCGTCCGGAAATTATGTTATTGCTGTTTCCTTAAAAATGAATGATTTTGATATTGCAGGACATAATGAAATACAAGGGCTTTGGGGAAAATCAATAGATTTTAAGGTTAGAAATAAATTTGAAAATTATGCATTGTTTGATGTTTACAATATAAAGGTAAACAATCAGAGATTTAACTTTGCAACATTTACTCCTGAGTTTTCTAAAGAAGAGATAAGAGTTAATGTCCCAATAAAAAATTTTGGTGATGAAAAGTTTGTAAGAGTTCATTACAAATTATTCATTTACAACGAAGAGAAACACAATCAGTTGAAGAAATTAATCACAGATAATATAATAAATGATGAGAATTTTATTGAAAATTTTAAATTTGTTGATTCAAAAGAATCAGAATATGATTTGTATATAAAAGATGATTATGATTTAGATATAAATCTTGGAGTATTAGAACCAGGACTTTACATGCTTAAATTATACATGTCTGATGAGAATAATCTTAGTGAAGAGCTGATTTTTAGAATACCCATAAATGGTATTGACTCAAAACTCCTTTTCAAAAAATTAGACCATTTTCCAATAAAAAAGGATGATAAAGTTATGATTGGAATTGGTTTTTCAAATCCAACCACTAACGCTGCTCTTATGACAAATCCTTTACTGAGTTCGGAAACATATACAGGAAATTTTGAAGAGATAGGAACTCCTTATAGAAACAATGCAATCATAGAAATAAATTTGACATCAAATTCAAAATTGATATTTAACAAGAGAATGCCTGTAATCGTGACTCCTCTCTATGAAGCAATAGAAACAGGTTTCATATCAGAGAAGGATATAACAAATGCTGAGTTAAAAATAGCGATTTATGATGAAAATGGATTAAATGATTATAGTATAGTGAATTATGATTGTAGTTTATTTCCTTCAAAAAATTTAACAGTTGATTATGAAATTAAAAACAGAAATTCAGGTATAATATTAGAAGTAAGAGCAAAAGATAAGTATTGTGAAAAAAGGATAAATTCAAGTTATATGATAATTTCAGAAGGAGAAAGAATTGTTTATGCTGATAAATTTGTGACTCCGATTTCAAGGATTTTATCATTAAATCCTGGAAAGTATAAAGCAATAATCAAAGTTGGAGAGAATTTAATAGAAAAGGAATTTACTATTAAGGGTAATGAAAAAAAGATAGTTAAAAAAGAAAATAAAAGGGATAATGAAAAAGAATTTTTAAGTAAATCTGAAAAATTTATCTTAATCTTATTTTATACTCTACTCCTGACTTTTATAATACTTATAACAATATATTTTGTTTATAAGAGAAAAAAGGGATTAAAGAAAAGTAAAATTCAGAATGATTTTCAAGCAAATTATCAGAATAATAATCCTTAATTAAATAAAAAAATAAATAAGTGAGTAAAATGAAAGGAAAAGAACAAAATAGATTATACAAGAATCAGAAAGGCAATGCTGTTAGTTTTTTGTTTTTTACAATATTTTTACTAATTATTAATATTTTAATTTTTATATTTTTCTCACTCAATGTTTTTGCAGTTCATGTTGTTTTTAAAATGCCTTATGAAACATTAGAAGCAGACCTTGATGCAAAGTGGGGTTTGTTTTTTACAGATGAAGAAGATAACCTTCTAAAAGATGGTTCCCAACTATGTATTGGAGATAAGGTCTTTGTAAGAAAAAAAGCAGAAGTAAACTGGTTCTTTACAGGAGGACAAACACAGTGTCCAGACGCATATTTTATTACAAGTTCTGAAATGAATAGATTGTATTGCAAAAATACACAATATGCAAGTTGTCCTAATGCTCTTTGTTATCCTAATGGTGCATACCATAGATATGATGCCTGTCCTTGGAAGAAATTAGGCCAGGATGAACCGCAATATGGTGATATTTATTGGGAGAAACTTGATGATGCACAAATTTTTGGTAGATTAAATGATTATAGTTGTTTGAATTTAAACATAAAAATGCATGTAATCCCTGGAAATCTGCAATATGGTTATAAGTTAGACAAACATATTATGAACATAATTTGTAATGGAACAACTTCTTCAGGAGAGGATGTGGCTACAGTATCAAAAGAACCGATTGATTCTGGTTTGGAATTAAACCAACCAGGAGATTATGTTTTAGATGCTTCTACAGTTAACACTATTATAGAAAACGCAACAATATACTGTATTTTCTGGCATGCATGGTCTCTTATAACTCAAAGAAATGATTGTCTTAGAAATGCAAGAGCTTGTTTGCCGCAAAACTATTTTCCAGTAACATTAGAACCAGAGTATTCCTCAATAACAATTCATGTGATTGATCCTGATTTAAAACTTGAACTTAGTAATTTAAAGCTTGAAAAGGATAATGAAGGAAGTGCGATTCTAAGTTTTAAATTAAAGAATATTGGAAATAATGATGCAAAGATAAAGGATTTGTTTGTTCTCGATAAAGATGAAAATAAATTAGGTTATGATGTTATTATAGGAGATTTTGAGATAAATAAGAGTGATGAAAAGGAGATTGTTTTGAAGATAAAAAACAGGTTTTGCGAGTTGGCTGATAAGGACTTGTTTTTAAGCATAAAGTATTCTGGCAATCCTGAGATTTATTGTCATGGAAAACCATACTTTGGGAGTATAAAAGAAAAAATACCTATGCCAGAGTATCCTGCGTATAATATTAGTTTAGGGGTTATTAACAGCACAATCTTGGTTGGAAATTTAAGTGTTGGTGATTCAATCTTGTTTGAGCGTAATGAATTGATTAGCCAAATAAATGAGTTTTTAAGGAATTGTGATTCAGCAGAATGCATTGTGCCAATAAACATTTCAATTTCAAATGAGGCAGCATTATTGATTACAAACTTAAGGGTAAGTTACTCAGAATGTTTGTTGCTTAAAGAAATTGTTGCAAATATGCTTGCTTGCTGGGAGAAAGCATCTTTTGGAAATATGAAAAAGGATTTAATGTGTTATCAGCTTGCAGTTCCAAAAGAGTGCGCTAATACAAGGATAACTGCTGATGATTTAGCAGAAATAATGATTAACAATGAACTCTGTGATGTTTTGGGTTTTAGCAAAAAGAATTGTGGAACAAAGGACCAAGTTGATTTTGAACTAAACAAGATTATGGAAGAAGGAGATAACATACTTATTGAGTATAAAAATGGAAAGATAGTTGTTAGTTAAAAAATTAGAAATAATTTAACTTACATATTTTCTCTTCCAAGTTATTGTTATCGATTTTAACCCTGTTTTTTTAATATTAAATTCAATGTTTGCAACACTTTTCTTTCCAAGGGCCTTTTGAACAAGATAGAATATGTTTGTTTTCTCTGGAATCACTATTGAATTCATACTAACCTCGCAGAGTTTTATATCTTCACAATATTCATCTTCACCCTCAATCTTCATGCAAAGTTTCTTACCTTTTTCTTCAATTCCTTCCTCATCAACAACATAAATCTTTTCTGTTCTATATGGAAATATTAGTTGTTTTGTTTCACTTGCCTCTATTCCAGAAAGGCAGGTTGTTTCAATTATCTGCTTTAACATTCCATAATTTTCTTTTGCTTGCAAAACCTCTTGGCTTCTAATATGTTTTCCCATGAGAGTATAAGCTGTTATGAAGATCATACTTCCAATCAACAACCCAGCAATAAGCCACATCCAAACCTCAACTGTTTCCATAATCACCACCTTGATTATCTTATCTCAACAATTTTCTTTTCGTAATCATAAACTATGACTGCTTTTTTCTCACCATCATATATTACTGTTGTGTTCAAATTATGTTTGCTCACTAATTCATTGTAGAGTTCATCCCTTTTTGGCCCACAATCACTTGGCAGAATTATGACATAACAAGTTCCTTTAACATTTCCATCTTCTCCATGCTGCTTGCACAGTTTGACATGCTTAATTATTTCTGATTTTGCTTCGCCACAAGTTGCATTTATTATTTCCACATCTTTTACTCCATCTTTGTTCTCTTCACAAGTTCCTGTTAGCTTGCACATGAATTTTTGTGCATTAAAATAATTTTTTGATATCATCATAACAACAAGCATAGTAACTATTGTTCCTATTAGAACGATGAATATTATCTCAACAGACATCGTTATTCCTTTCTTATTCTTTTTAATTATTTCACTCTTTTTATTCATAAAAACACCTCTTTGATTATACCTTATTATACTTTCATTCTTTGCTTTTTGCTGTTTTTTAATTTTTTTGATTTTTTATATATTATTCTTTTTATACATTTTTTAACAAATCAAATTCCTATTTTTGGAGGATTTGCCATCAATTCATAAACATCCTTAAATAATGGCCATATTATAAAAACTATGAAGAATGCAACTATTATTATCATAAAGAGTATAAGGAGTGTTCTCATGAGTTTTGAATGTGGGGTCTCTTCCTTTTTTTCTTCTTTCAAATTTTTAGATTCTTCAATAGCCCTTGGTTTTTCCAAGACAGAACTCTCTTGGCTCTTTTCTGTCTTTAATTCCTCTTTGCCGGTTTTTTGTGTTTCAACAGAATTTTGAGTACTTTGATTTATCTTTTCACTTGCCATAAGTTGTATTATTTCATTATTGCTCAATTTTTTAAGGTTGCCAAAGAAATCTGTTTCATAGACTTCATAGTCATCAAGTTCTCTAAGAACTTCTTTTGCTTCTGACAATGTACTAAATTCCTTATAAGTTTTTGGGTTCTTTACAATGTAACTCAACTCAAAATCACCTTTTTTTCTTTTGAATTATATTCAATTAGTATGTTTGTTTTTGTTGTTATTTTTGATACTAAAATCTGATCCTTTGTTCCACATCCAAAGTCAGAATTTTGGATTATGTTACACCATTTTCTATTGATTATGATATCTGTTATTGATTTTTCATTTATAATTCTTTTGAATGGGTAGTCCTTTGGTATTGGAATTTCCTCACACATCAAATCATAGTTCAATCTTCCTCTCTCGCTTCTTTCCCAACAATCAAGAATTTTGTTTACAAGTTCAGGCAGCAAGTTATATGCCTTATAAATTAAACTTAAATTTTTTATTTTCAATTTTACGTTCTCTGCTTCAAAATCAATCTTTAATTCACACTCTTCATAACAATTGCTTTTGTTCAGCTCTTCAATTAGAGCATCCTTTATATTTATTTCTTCTTCAGGTTTTGTTGAGTTCAATTCTTCAATAACCCATGTTTTGTTTCCTAACTTTATGCTGATATTTCTTGCAGGCATTTTGTATTCCACTAGGAGTTGCTTGACAGATAATCTTCCAGCAGTGGCATTAATACTAATGTTAATCTCGCACAGTTCATCATCGCAATTATCAAGTGCTTCTTGTATTAAAGTGGTGTTGAGATTTACGGTCATTGCTCCTGTGTATTCTGTTAAAAATTCAGGGTTGGTGTTGTTTAATAGATAAACAACAATGTTAGTTGCTACATTGAAGTCTTTTATTAGGAATCCAACAAGGTTGTTATAAAAATTAAAATCCTTGTTATCGTTGCATTTTGACATCATGCTGTAATGCATTGAATCAGTGTCAAAAAACAGATTTCCATATTCCTTTGAGTCATTTTTGAAAGCCATCAATGGATTGTTTTTGAATACAAATACTTTGGTTATGTTTGGATTGTTTATTTTTATTATAGCACTCTTTCCTGAAAAACTAAGTTTTTCAACATCTTTCAAAAAATCAAAATTAACATTTGATGCCTCAGATTTTTTTATGCATGT
>Ga0272448_1005821_pt1 | contig 13479 bp, 9 predicted proteins | sample YNPCB0191_FD_202220 | JGI IMG/M metagenome (GOLD analysis project Ga0272448, IMG submission 202220) | Hot spring sediment microbial communities from Yellowstone National Park, WY, United States - YNP-CB-019-1 | ecosystem: Environmental > Aquatic > Thermal springs > Hot (42-90C) > Sediment...
TGAACCCCTTCCCGATCGCGGCCAGCAGCGGGCGGTCCACCGCCGCCTGCCTGAACTCCTCCATGAGGTCAAGCACCAGGCTTGGCTTGCCAGGCCTATCCACGTGAAGGAATCCGGCGAACGGCTCTAGGCCGGCGAGCACGACGGCGGACCACACCTGGCCATTGAGGATGCCGTAGCCGTAGTTCAGCATGGCGTTGAGCGGCTCTTCGGCGCCCTGGTGCTCGCGGTGGGTGAAGGTGGTGCGGTCGGCCACAAGGGCCTTCACCGCGTCCCAATAGAGGGCACCCGCCCTTCCCTCCAGGTTCAGGATGGTGGGGCGCATATCGTCGACGGTGCCAGAGGAGATGGCGCTCAGCTCATCTCGCAGGGATTGGATCGCCTGGGCTGCGTCTTTCAGGCTGGCGTACAGGGCGGGGTTGGCTGCCTTGCGGTATTTGGCGAAGTAGTTGAGCGTTGCCGCCTGGTTGGCCAGTTTGCTGGCGGAGATGGCAACCACGAGGCTAAGGCCGCGGCCATCGGCGTAGGCCAACAGCTGCTCACGCCTGGTGTGTACGGTGGCGTTGAGCGTAGGCGAGTGGACTTTGGCGTATGGCCTGCCGGAGGAGGACAGGAACGTTATCTGTATGCCGCGCTCGCAGCAGTCGCGGATGAGGTCACTTGAGATCGAGACGCCGTTGCAGCCGATGAGGATGTGGTCAAGGTCGATGAAGGGATGCTCGGAGACCACCTCCCCCTTACGGCGGACTACAACGCGCTCGGAGTGTCTGCCCAAAAACGTACCAAACTCGGTGACGGTCAACGTGTCCACGTGCGGTATCCTAGCGCCGCATCACGGAAGGTCCAAATGCCTACCAGCATGCAGGGTATGCGGCGCGAATGTGCGCTATGGCAGCTTATCTGTTGCGTCGTCCCATGGCATTCGAAGGCCCTGCTCGGGTGAGTACGGAAGATTCACCACCAGAACGCCGTCGAGATCATCCCTCCGCTCCACAGCGCCGTTGGGACGCAGGGTTGCGTACTGCCGCCAACCAAGCGGCACCAGCAGCTCAGATGCCAACAGAAGCGATTCTGATACGTCTGCTTGGTATTGGCTTACCAAGCACTTGGGAAGCACTTCCACGCCATCGAAGGTCTTGTAGAACCGCTGCTCCATCTCACAGTCGGCATGGAAGGGGGCAAGCGTACCCAGCACGCCCTTTACGAAGTCTTGCCTCGTGTTGCGGTACTCCTCGGTCCACTTGACGGCCAGGCTGCCGCTATAAACCTCGTCCAACCACCCTCCAACGCTGTGCTCGCTGAGCAGAGCTCCGGCCACACCGAACTCCCTGGTGAGCACCTTCAATGCACGCTCCACCAACTCCTGATCGTAAGGCCTGCGATCCACAACTGGCTCGGTGAAGATGAAAGCGTTTCGGAACAGATCGCGTCGGCGTCTATTCACCCGTCCCAAACGCTGAAGCAGAGCGTCCAGTGGAGCCGGGTCGCTGTAGAGGACATCGAAGTCGACGTCCAAGCTAACCTCCACCACTTGCGTTGCCACCATAACGGCTGCGTGCTGGCGGCTGTGGGTTTGAGACCCCACCATCTCCTGCAGCCTGCGCTCTTTGGCGGTTCTGTCACGCGAGTTGAAACGTCCATGCAGCAGCTCTGGGTGCACACCTGCTGCCGCGAGGGCGCGATGGGCGTCCTGAGCTCGGCGAACGGTGTTGCAGCAGACCAGCACGTTAAGTCCGTCCCTGGAGGCGCCCGCGATCGCATTGATGTGATCGGGGGTTATCAGGTCTCCCGGCACGGTGTGCACGCGGTGCCGCTGGAACCTGCGCAACGTTTCCCCATCGGCTACCACCTCGTGGATCCCCCCAACCTCCTCACATATCCAGCGCTTGAGCAGAGAAGGGAATGTAGCAGACATGAGGCAGATGCTTGCTCCGAAGTCGCGCCGCAGCGCTCCCATCATTGGCAAGATGAGCGCAAGGCGAGCGACCTCGTACGCGTGTATCTCATCCATCACGAAGAGGCCGCCGTGTAGGTCGGCAAGCACGGCTTCGTATCCGGGAAGCCTGTAGAAGGCCTTGAGGAGTTGGTACGGGCTGAGAACGCGTATGGGGGGAACGTGAAGGCGAACGAGCGCCGACTCAGCCTTGGCTGCCCACGTGGCTTGTTGTGGGCTTTGCTCCCTATCGAGGTATCGGCGGAACAGTGCGTGCCTTGCCCTGCCGTGCTGGAGGGCCACGTTCGCCTCCCCGAACCGAGAGCTCAGTCTGTCCGCCATCGCGTTCATGCTGGCTTGGTATGGAAGGACGTAGAACAGCCTGGCTGGGCTCGTGTTTGACTGAGCGGCAGCCCACAGTAGCGCCGATTCTGTCTTTCCGCTGCCTGTAGGGGCGACTAGCATTACGGAGCCGGTTACGTCAGCGCACGCCGTTTGATGCGGATAAAGCCCTCCCATCTGCTGCTGCATTTCATGGGCAAGCTGGTGCGCATGTGGCAGAGGCACTGGTCGAGGATCAGGCGCATGGGCGGAACCACAGTGATCTGCCGTGACCAGCCCTCCGCGGGCAAACAGCGCGGACACGGGCAGGCGTGTTGGTGTGATTGTACATGCCAGGTCGTCGGCCCACCTGTAGTATCTACGGAGCAAGCGGCGTATGTCGTTGGGGGCTCTGATCGGGAACTCACCCGCCCTTTCTGGTTCCATTAGGCATGCGGGTAGGCCCACATCGATGAAACCAAGCGACGCGGCCCACGGTTGCGCGTACTCCGACAGCCATCTCCAGAGGGCGTCTAGCGCGCTTTGGTCCATCTCTAGGCACAATGCGCGCAGTTGTTCGATGTGAGCGTGCAAGCCGGTCCCTACGTTGTAGGCTTCCTTCAGGGCTGGGAACTCGCGGTGGTGAGCGGCGATGGCAGCGGTAATCCACAACGCATCGTCGGAATCGACGGCCACTACGTACGGCACAAAGGCCAATGAGAGAACCTCGTGCCGCTTGCCCCATGTGGGCTGGTTGCCCCTGAGTGTCTGTTGGAAGCCGTGGGCGGCCTTCCCCCAGTCGTGGAGGAAGGCCGCCCAATAGAGGCGCTGCCAGAGCTGGGGTTCACCGACTAGCTCCGCCAGGCCCGGCCTTAGCCTCCGCTGGCCAGCTAGCTGGTGGAGCACGCGAGCTGTGTGCTCCACCAGGGATTCACCCACAGTGGCTCCTGGCTCTGGGCTTTTGGCCCACAGGTTGTCCAGCTCCGGTATGGCCGGCTTGTCCAGGATGCCGAACGGATCGATTCTCGTCATTGTGCTGGCTGCAGAGAGTGCATCCAAACGCCGCGGTTCAGGCCCCGGTACACCGGCGATGTTGGATCAACCAGGTGTTCCAGCTTCTGGTCCTCGTAGCGAATCCAGTCTGCAGGCGACGTTGTGAACACGCGGTCTGTGATTACCAGGAACTGGTCGAAGTAGGCGCGCCGCCCGTGCTCCAGGTCGATCCAGCGCGTCATGTGCTCCGTGCGAGCCCTCACTACCACCGGGCGGAGGGACCAAGGGAGAAGTGTATGCTCGTAGTATGCGTCTGGGCGCGTCTGCAGCTCCAGCAGGGTGACCATTGTGTAGCTCACAAGGTCCTGCGACCTCCCAAGCACGGCGGGGTATCGCGGGGCCATGAAGGCTTGCCTCCAATCTCCGGACACGTAAAGGGTTAGGTGTCCGTTGAACAGGAACTGCCTTCTGACTGGCACCACCCCTTCGCCAGGGGTCTGCATCACCTTCCGTGGCCCCCCTTTCCATAACCTACCGCTTGTGGGCTCCAGCAGTATCTGGTGCTCCAGGTCCTCCCCTATGGCTTCGTACTCGAAGGCCACGCCGATCCGCACGCCGTCTGAGGGAACCCAGTAGCCTGCCGCGCTACACAGGTGCCCGTAGAGGGTAGAGAGAGGCGGAACCACGTAGGTGGGTTGCATGCCCACCATGAAGTACGGGTACCTGAACGACGTGATCGGGACCTCCGCCTCGACGCGGGTGACCAACATAGCGCACCCCCTTTACTCGAGCCACTCGGGGTGCTCCCGCAAGTCTCTGGCCATCTTCTCGAAGACGCGTCTAGGATCGTCCAACTCGAAGTCCACGCCGGTAGCCTTCAGGGCCTCAACGACGGCTGGTCTCTGCCCCTCCAGGTACCCTCGCTTCCAGCCCAGGTACACCGGCGAGAGGACCTGGTCCCGCCAAACGGCTATGCCATCCGTCAGCGCCTCAATGCTGATAAGCGGCTCGCCACGATCGTCCGGGCCCACGCAGTGCTGGAATGGGGCCACGCCACCTTTCATCACCGCTGCAATGAAGAAGGACGGTGCCACTGGCGTGTAGTGAAGTGCCTGCTTCGCGCCGCCATCCAACTGGGCCAGAGCCGAAAAGAGGGCAGCCACTCTCTGCACGCGCTGTTCTGTGGGAAGCCTGTAAGCCTCGCCGTTCTCCACTAGCTCCAGACCGCGGTCCTCGGCAATCTGAATTCGGGTGTCATCCAGGTTGCGGTAGCCGGTGCGGTATCTGCGCCAGAACGTGCCACACGCGTGCAGATCCAGATCGAACAGGCCCTTGAGAGTTGTCTTGTAGAACTCATGCTCATGGGGAACTGGGTTGGGCTCGGCTTTGTGGCCAGCCAGGACCTCACCAACGTCTGCATCTTGCCGAGACATGACCCCGAAGTCCCTGGTAGCGTTCACCGGCGCAATGGAGACAAGGGTGCCAACGTGAAGCGGCGAGACGCGGGTGATCTCCGTGTTAGTAGGAGTCTCGTCCTTACGCTCTTCACTCTCGCGGGCTTGCTTGGCGTCTTCGCGCTGCGAGGCGGCGCGCATGTAGCCGAACAGATCGTCGTCCCACCACTCTATTGGGTTGCTGTCCGTGTAAGCGATTTTCTTCTCACGAAAGATGGGCGCAGCCTTCCATCCGGGAACGGAGCTCAGCGTCTCCCTAAGCCAGTACCGAAAGGCCTGGGCGCTTACGTAAGGGTAGGTGCCTGCGCGCGTACGGATAGACTTCACGGCCACCACGTTGTTGGTTCTGCCGCCCTCAACGCCTCCTTGATTGTTCAGCGCAGATGCTGGAGCATCGATCAGCCATACACCGTTCACATGGGCCATCTTAGGAACCCTCCTCTGAGTTGGTTGGGCCGGATGCGAGGGCATCGCTCGGCTCGGCTAGGTGAAAGTCGAGTACGTCGGCGTGCTTCGGCAGCCAGTGGCTTTCATAGAGCTGCTCAAGGATGCGCAGGAGGACTAGGTCCCTGCTCAGACTCCAGTCCGGCCGGGGGTCCTCCTCGCCGTACTCGAACACAGTCACGAAATCGTCGAACGTCACAAGTGGAGGGCGACCTGCCCTCTGCTCCGAAACTGAGGCGTTGACCAGGGCCACTCTGAAGCCCCGGTACGACCTAGCAAGGTGGAGCTCGCGCAGCAGGCGATAGTCTCTCTCCATGATATACTTGGCCAGGCTATCGGCAAGCGTTCGAATCGTCTCTATCCTGTGTTTGTCCATACCTGCCACCCTTTCTAGGAACAGCTCTGTCAATGGCCAGCTGAGCTTGTCCAGGTCTCGGTCTAGCCCATAGTCCCCGCGCGGATCGTCTTTGCCGGTGTTGAGGAGCTTTGCCCTGCACAGATAGATGCGCACGAACCGCTGCCACTCATCCGGCAAGCGGAACAGATCCTCGTACAGATAGTTGCGATGCGTATCGCGGTCGTCACTGGCCTCCTTGGTCCGCCATGCGGCCGCTACCACCTTGTGCCACTGTTCGCTATATGCATCCGCCTCAGCCTCCATGAGGAACGCAAACACCATCCCGGGCAGGTGGTATATGCGGATATCCGGCCCCTGGCCCGAGTTGGTGAAGTGGTAGGCCGTTAGCGAGGTTGGGCGCCCTGTCTTGTCCACAGCGTCCTCGTGCCGCTCCATCGCCTCGGCGGCCAGCTTCCGCAGGTTGTCTATCACCCTCGTCTGCGGCTGCGAGGCACCAGGGTACTTGTCTCCGTCCAGGGCTAGCCGTCTCTGATGCCATGCCAAGTGTTGCTTAGCGAACCGGAACGTCAGGTTCGGATCGTCAGTGTGCACAAGGAGCGCCTTGCCACCACACCATAAGCACCCAAGCGGCGCGGCCGCAATGCTGAGCATGCACGCCGGACACAAACGGAGCCCCGCGTTACCGCCAGGGAAGAAGTTCACAACGCCTACTCCGGTAAGCATGGGCACGTGCTGGCGGTACGCGCGGACGCGAGCGGGTTCTCCACACAGCACGCATGTGCCCTCCTCCGCACCGGCGAGTTCCCGGTAGGCGTACAAGTGCTCGGCCCAATAATCCTTCCTCTTCTCCTCCCCCGAGGTTGGGTTCACGTAGGCGGAGTTGGGAAACACGCAGGTCAGGTAGCTACTAAGGTACTTGCGCTGGTACTGCTGCCGCAGGTAGTCAGCAAAGTCCTCCATTTCCTGGGCCGTTACGTCCTCCGGCCGCTGCTTTCCGAAGTAGGCAGCTATCGTTGCGGCCCCCACGTCGACGAACGGGTGGCCAACATACTTCAGTTCGCACTTCGCGGATCGGTCGCCTGGGGGAATGGCCGACCCCCCAGGACTGGACCCGCCTTGACCTCTCATGGCGCCAACTCCTTTCTCGATCATGAGGCTATCACGATGGCAGCTCATAGCGGCCCATGCCGAAGACGCAGCTATCGCCAACGTGAAGGATGCTGCCCCACAGCAGCGCCTCTAGAAACGGCGATAGATCGCCGCGATACGTGACGCTCCCAACAAACCCAACGTGGGGCACACTCCGACCCTGGCGACTCGAGTGGTGCTCCCACGTCACCGTCCTCAGATCGCTGGCCACCAACTCCACTTGCTTGGCTTGCTCTACCAGGCTGCCCCAGTCTGCCTCAACCACGTGGCCACAGTGTCCCTTGGATAGCGCCGACAGCCTCCTGAGCAGCGCCCTCACCAGCGCCTCGAAGTCGGGTTGGCGCACCATCTGCCGGTCCTTGCGCAGATGCGTCGGCGTCACAAACCGAACGGTAACCTGGTTGGGATCCAGAGCGCGCGCCGCCGCGATCACGTCGTTGTGGGTTATCGGAAGACTCACTCCTCTGGCGGTGGCGTCCTCAGCGCGGTACACCTGCTCCTGGCCGCCGGTGAGCGGGTTCACGGCCTCCATACCGGCCAGCAACACCCGCCCTCGCCCGCGGCCCACGCCACGGGCCGCCATCTCCCGCAGAGCCAGAAGAAAGTACGGCATCAGCTGCATGGCACGCCCGACCAACACCAGCCCAGCCTTCATCTCCTCGCCGGCCGGTATCTCCGTCGCAAGGTCATCCGGCGGCTCCACCACGAACGGCCGCGGGAACGACTCGAAGCCAACCGTGCCCGGCACGCCCTCCGGAGCCCGGCAGGCAAACAGCACCGGAAAGTGGCAGGCCGATTCCAGCGGGCATCCTCCGCACTCCTTCCTCGCCCGCTCGAAGCACACCAGCGATCTGAAGGTGTTGATGAGCGCTCCACGGAAGGGACTGCCTTTGAAGGGGGGCAAACAAAGGGGATCGCGAGCAACAAGCCGGATCCGGTAGAAAGCTGCGGTCAGGCCATCAAACAATGGAGTCCCCCACTACATGATGTGGCTGGCCGGTAGGGCCAGTGTGGTACCGCCAGATCCAACTGAGCTGCGGTACCATGAGCAATCCTAGCAGGCCCGAGTGCAGTATCTATTCACTACGCAGTCCGATCGTAGGATCTCGCTGCTGATCTGTGGGCCTCAGCAACCTGGCAGCGCAGCTCTTGGGGCTCAAGCGCTTCGGCGTGTGGCCCGTACTGCAGGACCCAGCGCGCGACCTCATCCAGCGCCCCTGTGCGGAGCCGCAGAATCACTCCTCCGTCGGGGAGCGGCTCAACCGACTGCGTGGCATGGTAACGGCGCTCTTTCACCCATCGGGCCTGGTACGCGTCGAAGCGGACCGCGATGTCGTATACCTTCTCTCCCCGCTCCGCTCTGAACCCGCGCTCCAGGTAATCCTGCAGGTTGAACGTCGGCGACCGCTCGAACTGCTGGTCTAGGATCTCCCACTCCCTAATGCGCACCAACAGGAAATCCCGCCAGGTGTGCCTGGAGTGGCAATAGGCTATGAGGTACCAATCGCCTTGCACGTTGTGAAGGCGATAAGGGTCCACCACCCTTTCGGTAACCTCGCCCCTGCTGGCGGTGTAGTACTTCATGCGTACCTGGCGTTGCTGACATGCCGCCTTGTTGAGGTCCATCACCAGCTTTGGGTCGGCCTCAACGGTGGCGCCTCCGGTGAAGGCCACCATGTGGCTGAGGTCCTCGGCCTGGACAGTGACGGTATCTGGCAGGTGCGCGCGGATCTTCTGCAGGGCTGATTCGAACTGGCGCTCGAAGGGGGTGCCGAGGTAGTGGCTGGAGAGTTGCTGGGTGAGGAGGAACGCCAGTAGCTCGCCCTCCTGCAGCAGGATGGCAGGAAGCCTGTAGGTTGGGTCGGTGTAGTACCAGCCGCCGCGCTCGCGATTGTAGCCAATGGGAGCGGACAGTCGGTTGACCATGTACTCGCGATCGGCGTACGCCTGCCTCCGGCTGATCTCGAACTTCTCGGCGAGCTTCTGTGCGTTGGGGTAGTTGTAGCCCTGAATCTGGGCGTCCAGCCAGAATATGCGCTCGAGTTGAGACATGGCAGCAGTCCCAAGGACCTCCTAGCTTGGTGCTACTGAACGTAGATTCGCTTTGGGGGTGCCCACCTCCTGCCCTAGCGTGTGCGGAGGCGGGCTGTACGCCAGGTTGCGGCGGCGAACAATCCGACGAGGAGGCCACGGACGAGCGTCTGAAGGGACGATGAGCCGCTTGAAGCGCTTGGTTCCTTGCCGCCCTGATTCCGGTCCCCTTGCGGCGATCGGAGTGGGGCATCACGGTTCATCGCACGCCACGTGTGCGGATCCCACACCACGCGGAAGCGCTGGCGTTACAGGCCGAGGATGACGGCGGCGGAGGGCTCCACATGCGCCAACCCCAGGCAAGCGTGCCCGTCCGTGGTCCCTCTAGCCCGGGTTGCTCGTTGTTCCCAGCTCCCGAGAGAAGCCGATGATGGCATGCTGTTCGGCGAAGCTAACCGATCGGCACTCCTCTTCCGCCCAAGTCTGCGCGGTGGAAAAGGCAGCAGCGGGTGAGGATAGCCGATTGCCACCTGCACGGAAACGCTATGCGGTGTAAGGCGTTGCCCTGGCGGTGAGAGCAGCAAACGGAGGCGGTTGCGCGTCGTCTACCTGCCGACCCGGGCCGAAGCGCGCTTCTTTCTGGCAGCCAGCCACTCCATAAGGGCCGGCGCGGGCCGACAGTTCAGCAGATCGTCTGCGGTAAGCCACGCCCGTCGCGCCTGGGCAACGCCCCATGGCATGAATGATGCGAGATGCGCCGTTGCGTGGGCGTCGGTATTGACGCAGAGCAGAACGCCTGCGGCGTGCGCCTGCCGCGCAAGCGAGCCATCCAGATCAAGTCTGCTTGGTCCTGCGTTGATCTCCAGAGCCACGCCGCTCTCAGCCGCCGCCGCGAACACCGCATCCAGGTCCAGGTCGATCGGGTCTCGCTCGCCAAGCAGGCGGCCGGTGGGGTGCGCCAAGACGTCCACGAGCGGATGGCGTACCGCGGCAAGCACCCGAGCCGTCACCCTCTCGCGCGGCTGGCCCATTGCGGAATGCACGGCGGCCACCACCAAATCCAATCTGGCCAACACTTCGTCTGGCAGGTCCAGCGACCCATCGGCGCGGATGTCCACTTCGCTGCCGTGCAGCAGCGTGATGCCGGGCACCTGGCGCCTCACCTCCGCCACTTCTGCCGCCTGCTGCTCGAGGCGCTCTAAGCTAAGGCCTCCAGCGTTGGCGCGCCCCGGCGAGTGGTCGGTGATTGCCAGGTAATCGTAACCAAGGTCCTTGGCGGCCAGCGCCATCTCCAGCACCGAGGCAGAGCCGTCGCTGTAGCTTGTGTGGCACTGAAGGTCGCCGCGGATGTCCGCGTGTGCAACGAGCTTCGGCAAGGTATGGCGAGCGGCCGCCTCGATCTCACCGGAGCCGTGTCTTATCTCTGGTGGAATGAGATCGAGGCCCAACATGCGGTACACATCCTCTTCGGTGGCGCAGGGCTTGGTCTCGCCGGTGGAGAGCCGCTTGACCCCGTACTCGCTGATGCTCAACCCCTTGGTGGAGGCGAGCTCCCGCAGCTGGATGTTATGCTCTTTGCTGCCAGTGAAGTGCTGGAGGAGCGATCCGTAAGCTTCCGGGTGCACCGTGCGGAGGTCGGCCTGTACGCCGGCGCTCAGAAGAACGCGTGCCTCGGTCTCCCCTTGGGCCACCACGCTACCCACCTCGGGGAACTGCACAAAGGCGCGGATGGCGGCGGGTGGGTCCGTTGAGGCGGCGACGAAGTCCAGGTCGCCAACGGTAGGCTGCCAGCGGCGCACGCTTCCGGCGGCGTCCGCGTCAGTGATGCTTGGCAGTGCGCGCAGGCGCTCCTTCACTGCGCGCGCCACGTCGTAGACGCGGAATAGAGGTAGGCGGTCTGGGCGGGCGCGCAGCCGCTCGATGGCGGCGAGGATGTTCGCCTCGGTCTTTCCTCCGATGCCGGGCTTGCCGCGAAGGGCGCCCGACCTCGCGGCGGCCTCGAGCTCGGCTAGGTTCGAGATGCCCATCTCCCGCCACAAGCGACCGGCGGTGCGGGGGCCGATGCCAGGCACCTTGAGGAGCTCGGTGACGGAGTCAGGCACCTGCTCTCGTAACCTCTCAAGGTAGGGGGAACGTCCCTCGCGCAATAGATCGGCCACCTTGGTGGCGATGGCCTTGCCGATGCCTCTCAGCTCCTGGAGGCGACCCTCCGCCACGAGCGCCTCGGCCGGGTATGGCTCCTGCTCCAGCACCCGCGCGGCCCGGCGATAGGCGCCAACCTTGAAGGAATCCTCGCCGAGGATGTCCAGGCGGTCCCCAATCTCGTTCAGGACCTGTGCGATCTCTTGGTTCGTCACCCCACGTGCTCAAGCTCGCCGTGCTCAGCCAGCAGGCTTTTCACCTCGTCATCCGTTGTCTGCTCGAACTGCTCGTACCAGGATCCAACGCTGAGGAGGGCGGTAGGCGCAATCACGTACACCACCGCATCCGCCTCGCGACGGAGCATCTCCAGCGATTGCATGGCGGCTACAGGCGCCGCCACGATCACGGCGGACGGACCCCTAAGTTTGGTGGCCCTAACCGCCGCCAGCATAGTATAGCCCGTGGCGATCCCGTCGTCCACCACGATGACCGGCCTGCCATCCACAGCAACTGGCGGCCTGCCCTCACGGTACTCCTTCGAGCGCCTTGCTATCTCCTCCCGCTGCCTGGCCACCTCGCGCCTTAGGTATTCCTGCGTGACGCCTAGGTACTCCACGGCTCGCTCGTCCAGCACAACGGAGTCGCCGCCTGCCGCCACGGCACCTATCGCCAGCTCTGGCTGTCCGGGCGCGCCAAGCTTGCGGGGTATAACCACGTCCAGAGGCGCACCAAGCTCCGCGGCCACCTGTGCAGCCACCACCACCCCACCCCGTGGTATGCCTAGCACCACCGCGTTCTTCCCAGCGTACTCGTCAAGCAGCTTAGCCAGCCTCTTGCCAGCTTCTTCTCGGTTTCTGAAGGTCATGGCCGCACTCCAATTGCGGTCCGTCAGGGTGAGGAAGTGGAACCAATTCCATTCGGCCCGCATCCCCAACCCAGCGCTGCCCTCGCTAACACCCGTGCTGTAGCAGGTTGCTTGCTACAAGCCTGCCTGCGCTGTTGCCATCACGGTACCATCAACGCCCCGATGCATTATACCCTCCAGCGCCAACTTGCCATCAGATGGCACCGGCAACTGGCGGAGTGCCCCGGCGCGGTGCCAGCCGCTCTTCGCGCTCGTTTGACACCCTTACGGCGGGTATGGGATAATTGGGTACGCGCCTACCGGTCTGCCGGTACATGGCGGCTTTCACGGTTACACAGCGGAGGGCTTAATGCTTACCAAGAAGCTTCTGATGATTCCCGGGCCCACACCAGTGCCCCCGGAGGTGCTCCAGGCTCTGGCCACGCCGATGATCAACCACCGTGGGCCGGAGTACGCCGAGCTGCAGCGGGAAGTGGTGGAGAACTGCAAGTACGTCTTTCAGACCAGCGGCGACGTGCTGGTCTTCCCCTCTGCTGGTACCGGCGGCCTCGAGGCGGCGATCGTCAACGTTCTCTCTCCCGGAGACAAGGTGCTCTCAGTAAGCATAGGGGCGTTCGGCGATCGGTGGGCCAAGATCGCACGCACCTTCGGCGCCGAGGTGATCGACTGTGCGTTTGAGTGGGGCGAGGCCGCGGACCCGCAGGTCGTCGATGCCGCGCTGCGGGCCAACCCGGATGTGAAGGCCGTCCTGGTCACGCACAACGAGACTAGCACAGGCGTGACCAACGACCTGCGCGCCATCGCCGAGGTGGTGCGCGCGCACGGTCCACTGCTCATGGTGGATGCCATCAGCAGCCTCATAGCTACGGATCTGCAGACCGACGCCTGGGGGTGCGATGTTGTAGTAGCCGGCGCGCAGAAGGCGTTCATGATCCCGCCCGGCCTCGCCTTCATCGCCGTCAGCCAGCGCGCTTGGGACGCTAACGCCAACGCCAAGATGCCCCGGTTCTACTGGGACTTTGCGCCAATGCGCAAATACATGGAGCGGGACCAGACGCCCTACACCCCCGCAGTGAACCTCCTCTTTGGATTGCGCGTGTCTCTTAGGGCCATACGAGCTGCCGGCCTAAAAGCCAGTTTCGAGCGGCACGCCCGAATGGGCCGGGCAGTTCGAGCCGGGGCACAGGCCATGGGGCTCAAGCTGCTGGCGGATCCAGACCACGCAAGCAACTCCGTTACCGCCATCATCGCTCCGGAAGGCGTGAGCGTGAAGGAGCTTCGCAAGCGCATGCGGGAGGAGCACGGAATAACCACCGCAGGTGGCCAGGGCAAGCTTGAGGAGCGCATATTCCGCATAGGCCACTTGGGCTACATCACCGAGCCAGACATAATCGCCACCCTAGCCGCCCTCGAGCGCGTGCTGATGGAGCTGGGGCTACCGGTGGCCCCCGGCAAAGCCGTGGCTGTGGCCGGAGAGATCCTGTCGGGGAGGAAGCAGGCATGAAGGTGCTTGTGGCGGACCCAATCGCCCAAGAGGGCGTGGCTATCCTCCAGCAGCAGGCCGAGGTGGACGTGCGCACCGGCCTCCCGAAGGACGAGCTGATCCGCGCCATCCCAGACTACGACGCCCTGGTGGTGCGCAGCGAGACGAAAGTTACGCCCGACGTCATCGAAGCCGGGCGGTCGCTCAAGGTCATCGGCCGAGCAGGCGTTGGGGTCGATAACATCGCAGTGGACGCAGCCACCCGCCGCGGGATCATCGTCGTCAACTCGCCTGAAGGAAACACCA
>Ga0272448_1005822_pt1 | contig 13479 bp, 8 predicted proteins | sample YNPCB0191_FD_202220 | JGI IMG/M metagenome (GOLD analysis project Ga0272448, IMG submission 202220) | Hot spring sediment microbial communities from Yellowstone National Park, WY, United States - YNP-CB-019-1 | ecosystem: Environmental > Aquatic > Thermal springs > Hot (42-90C) > Sediment...
TTAGGATGGCATGGAAAAATCTCACTTCACCCAAAAAAGTAAAGGAGTTTCAAAGGAGTTAGAGGGAATGTGTCCCTCTAAATTGGAATCGATGCCCCGCCCCCTCTGTTACCCCGAGGAGTGTAAGCAACGAAGGGTCTCCTCCTACCCTCTGTCACCCCGAACGTAGTGAGGGGGTCTCCTCTTTTTGCTGTTCAATTGTTTAATTGAGCAGAATGTTTTGTAAAAATGATCAAAATGAGTAAAATAAGGTGATTGCAGATAGTTTTGTGAGGTTGACCTTCATTTGTTGAGGTTATGGCAAAAAGTTTGCGATCGGAAGGAACCTTGAAAACTAAAGAGGTTTAAGAGGGTGGGTTTGTGTGATAAGACAGCCAAAGGACGATTTTTGAGTAAAGGTAAATATATTGACATAGGGTAGGTTACGGAAGATCGGAAAATTAGCCCGCATAAAAAGTGCGTTTGTTAGGGTGGCTGTCTGAAACCGTGCCCTGCTTTTAAAGGGATTGCGACTTAAATTTATAACGTCATAAACAAAGTACTTCACCCCCACGTCTGAAACCGTGCCCTGCTTTTAAAGGGATTGCGACTTAAATGGTAAAACCCCATTAGAGTTTCTAAAAGAAAAAGAGTCTGAAACCGTGCCCTGCTTTTAAAGGGATTGCGACAGCCTCAAAGGATGAAAGAGGCTTAAAACTTTTCGGCAAAGTCTGAAACCGTGCCCTGCTTTTAAAGGGATTGCGACTTGTGAATTCCACTAACCCTTGTTTGGCGAGAAAGCCAAAGTCTGAAACCGTGCCCTGCTTTTAAAGGGATTGCGACAATGAATTTAAGAACTCACCTTGCGCTAGGACAAAATACATGTCTGAAACCGTGCCCTGCTTTTAAAGGGATTGCGACGGCTTGAATAAGAGATAACAGTTTTGAACGGTATATCGAGGTCTGAATCGGTGCGCTGCTTTTAAAGGGATTTTTAATCGAGGAGGTGAACTGACCCTCCTCGAACTCCACCCGAAGAAGAAAAAGACTTTTCAAAGGAGTTAGAGGGAATGTGTCCCTCTAAATTGGAATCGGTGCCCTGCCCCCTCTGTTACCCCGAGGAGTGAAGCAACGAAGGGTCTCCTTCTCCCCTCTGTCACCCAGAACGTAGTGAGGGATCTCCTCTTTTTGCTGTTCAATTGTTTAATTGAGTAGAATGTTTTGTAAAAATGATCAAAATGAGTAAAATAAGGTGTTCGCAGATAGTTTTTTGAAGTTAACCTTCATTTGTTGAGGTTAGAAGAAATTGTTTGCGATCGGAAAGAACATTGAAAACTAAAGAGGTTTAAGAGGGTGGGTTTGTGTGAGAGGAGAGCCAAAGGACGATTTTTGAGTAAAGGTATATATATTGACATAGGGTAGGTTACGGAAGATCGGAAAATTAGCCCGCATAAAAAGTGCGTTTGTTAGGGTGGCTGTCTGAATCGGTGCCCTGCTTTTAAAGGGATTGCGACGTTTTGAACGGTACTTCTAAATTAGAAACGGAATCCCCAGTCTGAATCGGTGCCCTGCTTTTAAAGGGATTGCGACGGGTATCCGGGAGAAAAATGCCGTACTCCTACTGAGATACGGGTCTGAATCGGTGCCCTGCTTTTAAAGGGATTGCGACTTTTTTACCCCTGTCTTGCAACAGGGGTATTTGTTGAACGTCTGAATCGGTGCCCTGCTTTTAAAGGGATTGCGACAAATCTGTTCTTAAATCAATAATAAGCGTTTGTAATGGTCTGAATCGGTGCCCTGCTTTTAAAGGGATTGCGACAGATAAACTTATGAGCCCTCTTTGCTCCGGCTTTGGCATTGGTCTGAATCGGTGCCCTGCTTTTAAAGGGATTCTTTATTCGAGGAGGTGAACTGACCCTCCTCGAACTCCACCCAAAGAAGGGAAAGTCTTTTCAAAGGAGTTAGAGGGAATGTGTCCCTCTAAATTGGAATCAGTGCCCCGTGTTTAAGGGGATTCTTATTCGAGGAGATGAGAATATCCTCCTCGAATTCCACCCAAAGACAGAAAACGGAGGAGATTCCTCACTTCGTTCGGAATGACAAACAATGGAGGAGGGAAAAGTCCCCTCCTCCAGCTCAACCCAAAATTAATTTTTGCCGTTTTGGGGAAACGGCGGAGATCCTTCGCTACGCTCAGGACGACCAAAATACAGTCGGTTGGGAAGGGGTGTCCCCTTCCCATTATGTGTCGCCCTGAGGATCGAAGCGGCGAAGGGTCTCCTACTTCAATGGAAGAGGTAGAGAGACCCTTTTCGGAACTCAACTTAAAACATTAGTTCCCTAAGTAATGAATCAGAAAATCTTTTTGACCTAAAAATGTATTTTAAGAAGTCTTACGGTAGACACTTAACATGTTCCCATGTTTATAAGATGGAAAGGAGCATCGGTGCTTGTTTGATTTTTAAAAAGTTTTATACTTAGAAATGACGAAAGGGGCAATTTAAAGGAGATATATGGATAAGGAACTAATAGAAATAAGAAGAAAGTATGAAATACTCAAGGAATATTTACCGGTTTTTCCATTTACTTTTGTTTTAAAGTCTACTGATTCAGTTAATCTTCCTTTCTATACAGGTTCTACTTTTAGAGGTCTCTTTGGAATAGCATTTAAAAGAATAAGCTGTACTCTCTCAAGAACGAGTTCCATAAGTAAAAAAATTGAGCATGAAAAAGAAAAAAAGTTAATAAATTACGATTGTAAAAATTGTATGTTTAGGTTCTCCTGCCCTTATATGAAAATATTTGAAGGATATATAGAAGGCGAAGAAACTCCACTTGAGAATGTTCACACTGTGCCACATCCTTATGTATTAGAACCTCCTTTTAATTTAAATCTACATATCTATAAGAAGGGGGAAGAATTAAGTGTTGGTGTTAATTTGATTGGAAGACATATTGATGATTTACCATATTTTGTTGCTGCATTTAACGAATTTGAGAATCTCAGAGTGGGAAAAAGTGGAGGACATTTGTCATTAAAGAGTGTTTATTATATGTTAGGTGAGGAAACCAAACCTGTCTTAGTTTATGATGAAGCAAATGGGCTTTTATGCACTTCGGACATAAGACCTCGAGATGATTTTAAAGAAAAAAAGATCGAAGAAATTTTGCGGGATAAAACACTCAAGGTTAGATTCTTGACCCCCACAAGGATCGTATATAAAGGACAATTGGTAAAGAAATTAACATTTTTTATTTTTTTAAAAGGAGTTATATCAAGAGTTAACGATTTAATTTTCCTTTACTCTTCTATAGATAATTTCGAATACCCAAAAGATGCAAAAGAAAATCTATTAAATGATGATTTTAATTTTAGAGAACTTCTGGAGTTATCTAAGCAGATAGAAATTAAGGAAGATAATCTTTTCTGGTTTGATTGGAGAAGATATTCGAAACGACAAAATAGAAAAATGACGCTTGGTGGACTTATGGGAGAAATAATATTTGAAGGCAATTTTTCTAAATTTATTCCATTTTTAACACTGGGAGAGTATTTACACATAGGTAAAAACACTACGTTTGGACTTGGAAAATATCTGATAGAGTAATATAATAATACAACATTTGTAGAAAGGAGGCAAGTATGAACGAGCAAGTGAATGTGGATTTTATTAGTAAGATCAAGAGCCCTGATGTTAAAGGTCTATCTGATTTTAAGGATGAGGATGTGGTTAAATTTGGAGAAGTGTTTGGAGGGAAAATACTTAAATCTGAAAGAATGAATCAATTGAGAAAATTTCTGGATTTCTTAAAGAAGATAGAGTATCACTTCAAGCAGAAACCTGAAGAATTCAAACGGCAAGAAGTCCTAATCCTGAAAATATATTTAAAAAACAGCGAAACTAAGGCAACACACGAATTAAAAAAAGGATGGAACAGTCTTATTCAGGTCATGGATGAATCGCTTAATAAAATAAGAGACGGAAAAGACGGATATAAAGATCTTCAGAAACTTACAAAAATGTGGGAAGCAATTATTGCGTTTCATCAAAAAGGATAAGGAGGAGAGAGATGCAAAACGAATTTTCGCAAGAGGTAAAAACAATCAATGGCGAGATTTTTGGAAAAGTTCTTGGGAAAGTTGTCATTAGTGGCAAAATTAAATGCTTAACAGGACTCCATATTGGGGGTCCGGGCGGTGAACTTGAAATTGGTGGCGTTGATAATCCTGTAGTCCGAGATCCAATGACTAACGAACCTTATATTCCAGGGTCTTCTTTGAAGGGAAAACTCAGGTCGTTATTTGAAAAGCATATTTACCACAACACTGTTAATGGAATATTAATCGAGTTTAATAGAGGGATAGGTAAAGGAGGAAGAAAGCACGAATGTGAAACAGCTGAGGATGCTTCTAAGTGTCCTATATGCAGGCTTTTTGGGAGTACTGGCAAAGATAATGGGACTAATTTTCCCTCTCCTTTGGTTATAAGGGACTGTTTCTTGGATCCTGAAAGCATTAAGGAATTAAAAGATATTAATTCAGAATTGCTTTATACAGAATGGAAGGTAGAAAATACTCTTGATAGAGTAACCGCAGCTTCAAACCCGCGTAATATGGAAAGAGTTCCAAGAGGTGCAATTTTTAATTTTGAGATTGTTTATGCAACATATGATAAAAGGCAGAATATTTTAAAGGAAGATTTAGAGAATTTGCTTAGTACTTTCAAAATGCTTGAATTAGATGCACTTGGTGGTAGTGGCTCAAGAGGGTATGGGAAAGTCAAAATAGAGATATCCGAAATCAAGTTTGAATCTTTTGCTTACACTACAGAAGAAGAGAAAAAGAAAATCGAGGATATAATACAAACAATCAAAATAGAAGATTTTAAATTTGAAGTTCATAATTCATAAGCTGTGGTGATTTTATTATGGATACTTACCACTTAAAACTTACAACTCTTTCCCCTGTATTTATAGGAGGGAGGCAGGGGAATGACTTAAATCAATGGAAGTTTTTTAAAGATGCAAATAATATTTATGTAATTGACGAGCTTGGGTTGGCAAAGGCTCTTAAGGAAACGAATAAAATTGAAGAATTTTGTAATTTTGTAAACAAAAACAGTCAGGATGGGTTACAGCGATTTTTAAGTGATAATAAGTATCTTGGAAAGGAAAAATCTGCATTAGCTAAATATTCTTTTACCTCAGACAATCCAGAATTTCCGTCTTCTTCTTCAATTAAAACCTGCGTAAAGGATAAATTTTTAGTACCATATGTCCCGGGTTCTTCAATAAAGGGATTTATCAGAACCGCTTTGCTTTATGACTTTTTAGACACTATTAAGACTGCTGACAAAGGTAGGTTTGTAAAGTTGGTTAATGAAAGTATTGATAGCGCTAAAAATAATAAGAAAGCAGATGACAAGATTATTGCCGAAACCATTTCTGCCTTTGCAAAGGAGAACGAGGAACAATCTTACTGGGATATTTTGAAGGCCATAAAAATAAGCGATGCATACGCTAAAGATAAGAGCGTAAGTAATATAGTGAAAGGTTACAATGTTAGAGTCTTCCAATCTCACCCAATATCTATTTCAGTTGAAGGGATAAAGGACAATGTCGAATTTAACTTCGATGTTGAGATTGATTATTTTATGGTTGAGCAATTGAAGGAGCAATTAAAGGAGGAGCTTAAAAAGGAAAGAGAACATAACACAGATGAAATCATTTTAAGTTATCTTGACAAAATAGGTGCGAAATTTCAACTAAATAACCTACTCGCTATTTGCAAGAAATTCTCATCAAAAATTATAGAGAAAGAAAAAATCTACGCTTCAAGTAATAGATTTAACGAAATAAGTAAATTCTACAATACCATAGAAAATAGCCCCAATCTCATCCGAGTTGGTTACGGTTCGGGGCTTTTATCTACAACAATATACTTATTGTTGGAACCTGAACAACTTGAGAATGTCAAAGAGCGTTTCTTTAGACACAGCAGGGAAAGAAACGAATTTCCCAAGACTCGAAGATACATTGTTGATAATGAAAAAACTCCGTATCTACCTTTTGGGTGGTGTAGCATTGAAGAGGTGAAAGATGGAAGAGAAAAATAATCCATTAAACAAATTTCTTAAGTTTGTAATAGGAATCCTGAAGGAAAGATATGATGTGGAGGATGAATGTTTAGGAAAGATTGAATTTGAAGATCGTGAAAAGGAAATTTTAAAAAAAGCGGTTGAAATTTTGGGTTCAGCAGATAAAGAAATTTTATCTAATTTTCCAACAACATTTGGACTGCAAGGTAAGGATTGTAAAATTCCTTTAAAGTCAATTTTTTCAGAAGTCTCCTTGAGCAAACCTCATGAACTTGTAGATATATTTATTTACCCTGAATTAGATAAAATTCCTTTTCCTCAATCACTCGATGAAAACAAAACCGTCATTTCTAATGGCCTTAAAAATTCTTTTTTGAAAGACTATAAAACTCTTTACGAAAATAAAGAATTGAATAATAATACACTTCTATTTTTCATTGAAAAGTACGGTGGTTTTATTCCTGTAAATGGTTATCTTCAATCTACGCCATTTTATGATTATGTAAAGGTTCTTGGAGCAGTTTATGCTTCGCTTTTAGCACAAAAAGATAATTACAAAGATCCGAAACTTATACTTATTGGAGGAGATCTTTCGGGTATTCAAGACTTTATTTTTTCTATCTCTTCAAAAGGTGCACTAAAGTCTTATAGAGCACGTTCTTTCTATCTGGGTATGCTTTCTGAGCACATAGTTAATGAAATTCTCGAGAGACTCGATCTTTCAGATTTGAATACTGTATACAATAGTGGAGGAAGATTTCTTATCTTATCTCCTGATATTTCAAACTCTAATGAAATAATAGGTAATATTAGAAAGAATATTAACGAATGGTTGTTTGACAATTTTAGAGGACTTATCTATTTTTCAATTGACTTTGTTCCATTAAGGGAGGATATTAAAGAGAGTTTGGAAGAACTTGAAAATAACCTCGAATCTCTTAAAACAAGAAAGTTTTCAGAATTTATGGGAAAGGCATTAGAGCCTAAAGAACCTATTAAGAAAACAAGTGAAGATGAATGTGAGATTTGTTATAACGATTTGGACGAGGATGTAAAAGAAGTTGTTTCCGGAGTTCGTGCTTGTAAGACATGCAGGGAATTATTCAATGTTGGTAGGGCATTAGGTAACTCTAAATATGTCCTAAGGCTTAAGAATAAAACCGAAAATATTGGTGCTGGATTTGAAATTAACAGAACCCATTACTGTTTGATAGATAATATCGACCAAATTGACGATGGAAATTATGATAAAGCCTGGATTATTAATTCGTTTGATATTTCTGACTTTATAAAGTTTTCAGGGAAAAAGCCTTCAAAGTTCCTTTTAGGAAATTACCTTACGAAAGTTAGTGATCTCAAAGGGAAAGCAAAAGAGAAAGAAGGGGAAGAATTTAAATCTAACAATCCCTCTGGAAATTTGGATGAAGAAGATACGGCTTCTTTTACTGGTTTAGCATTTTCTTCAATAGGATTGAAGAGATTAGCTGTATTAAGAATGGATGTCGATAATCTTGGGACAATTTTTTCAAAAGGCCTGCCTGTTGTCTCATTTCCAAGAGTCTCTGCACTTTCTAGATTACTTGACTATTATTTTAAATACTATATGAATTCGATTTGTGCAATGGATACAGGGAAAACAGGCTTTTTGGACTCAGATATATGTATGATCCCAAAAAGAGAGGTTCACAGAAGACCAGTTTCTATAATTTTTAGTGGAGGAGACGATTTACTTATTGTAGGTGCCTGGAATGAGGCTGTGGAACTTGCCTATGACATTGAGAAGACATTCAACAAATTTGTTTGCAATAATCCTGACATTACTATTTCAGGCGGGCTTTCTTTGTCCCATTATAAGTATCCATTTAATAAAGCGCAAAACGAAGCGAAGGTTGCCCTTGAATTTGCTAAAGAGAATTATGTTTTCTGTGAATTGACGAGTTGTAGATCTTCCTACAACAGATGCCCTTTTTACGACAGTAATAAATGCCTGATAAAGAAGAGTAGCATCACTATGTTCTTTGATTTATCTCTCAAAAGATTGAAAGAGAATAAAAAAGATATAGGCATTGCGACAAAGTGGTCTGTTAAAGGAGATTATTATAGTAGTGCAGAGGAAATTAAGGACTTTGTCCAAAAGTTTGTCTCATATTTTGGAAAATTTGATGAGAATGAGAACAAATTAACTTTAGAAAAATTGCCCCGTCTTTTTATAAGAAAACTTCTGAATATTTATTTACTCTGGGCGACAGGAAAAGGGATTTATGTAATACCATTGATTAGACTAATGAATAATACCGAAGAGTCCCTTAAAGGCGAAGAATTAAACGAGTTTACTAATGAAATAAAGGGGAAACTTATTAAAGAATATTTTTTAAGGAAAATGTCTACCACCCATATTTTGTTAAAGTGGATTGAGTTTTTAACAAGGAGTGCGGAGGGATAATATGGAAGATGGAATTGAAAGAACTTTTGGCTCAATAAATGAACCGAATGTCTTGTTTTTATTCTATAGAAACGTTGAAGAGTATCTTAGGAATAGAGGAGCATCTTCTTTTAATGAATTTGTAGAAAGCAAAGGAGTTGATCTGCCAGGGTTAGAAAAAATTTCTCCTGATATAGATAAAATAAAAAGAGAAAATCAAAGAGAAGGACGTGTGGACAATAGAGTAGTAAAAGATCTCCTCGCCCCATTGAGAGAAAAAATAATTAATTTAATAAAGAAGACAGAACTTTTTAAAGGCATTTCCGGTAAAAATGCAGGTTCGTTATCAGGTATTTTGAATTATGACAATTTATTTTCATTTTCAGAAGACATTGCAATTCTTTTAGTCTTTAATGGAGTATCTAAAAACCAGGTTTATGATCTTTTATCAATATTTAAAAATCCAAATATTGAGTCGGCTATCCAAGAAGATCCTGTTTTAATAAAGCCACTTTTTTTAATAAATCTTGCAAGCGTTAAGAGCCTTGACAAGGAAACTTTGAACCTTTTTTATGAAATTGCAAATAAGACTAAAACCACTGACGATCTTATGTTATTAAAACATTTTATCGAGGCAGTTTATGTTTACCACAGTGGTTATTATGGAGGGAAGGAATGAAAAACTTGATAACTTATCTTAAACCTAAAAAAGGTGCTTTTCATATAGGAGATGACCTTAAAGGTCTTGAAAGAGCACGAGAGTATGTGCACTCAGATACATTGTTCAGTGGATTAATTCATAGTCTTGCAAGGCTTTATGGAAAAGATTTTGTAGATAGTCTAATTAAAGATTTTGCTAAAGACAACCCTCCTTTTGTTATTTCCTCAGGTTATCTAAGAAGTAATGAAAGGGGATGCTTTTTGCCCAAGCCAAAGTTCCCATTGCCTTACTTAAAAGAGAGGATTTCAGAACAGGACCCTGTGAAGAAGGATAAGATACTTAAAGAGTATAAGGAGATTAGATTTTTGCCGTCTTCTAACCTTAAGAACCTTTTGGAAAGTTTTTCGAATCCAAATATAGATATTAGAGTTTTAGAAGATGCTGTTAAAGGAGGCAGAACTTATTCAGATCTTTTTATCAACATTATCCGTCCATCTTCTTCTATTGATAGAGTCTCAAGTAGCTCTGAACTATTTTTTAGAGGAGAGACTTTCTTAAAGGATGGTGTTGCTATATCAATTTTCTGTAGATGCAGGGAAGATATTGTCGAAAAATTAAAGGAGGCATTCAAATGTTTCGGGAGTTTTGGTGTTGGAGGAGAAAAAACTTATGGCTTAGGACAGTTTAATGTCGAATTTGATGAAAATTACTATGGAATGGAATTTATTTTTACAGGGACTAGTACCGTAGGTGAAAAAGCAAATAATTTTTCATACCTCCTTTCACTTTATTATCCAAAAGACTGCGAATTAGATGTTGTAGAGAAAAAGTCTTTTTACTCTATGGTAGAAAGAAAAGGGTGGTTTAATTCGCCTTATACTAATTATCAATTTAAAAGGAGGTCTGTAATGATGTTCGAGGAAGGGTCTGTGATTGGCTCAGATTCCATTAATGGATGTCTTGTTGATGTTTCCCCGGAATATTGGGAAAAATTTAATATCCCGGTCAAATTTAAGCACAAAGTATATAGAAACGGATTAGCTTTTTCTATACCTTTTAAAGTAGAAGAGTAAATATGGAAAAAGAAAGAAATGTTCTTATAGCAACTCTTGGCGATACTCCTGCAGTTATTGCAGAAATTATTAATAAATTAGCAGAAGAGAAAATTCATCTTGAACAAGTATTGGTCTTGTATACGGAAGGTGTAAGAGGAATAAAAGATAATTTCGTAAATAATTATCTACTCGGAACTATGGGATATAATAAATCAAATAGCCAAGAGATCTATATAAAGACAAATTCAACTCCGAAATTTAGAGACAACGATTTGTTGCCTGACGAGTATATTTTTATTAATATTGGCGTTGAAGACATTTATCCTTCAACAGAAGAAAGAGTCGAAAATGCTATTTATTATTATGTTTTAAGAGAGTCAACCAAAGAAAACACAAATCTGTATGTTTCAATTGCTGGTGGAAGGAAAACCGAAAGCGCCGTCGGATATGCTGCAGGTCTTTTCTTTGGCGCAACAGAAATACTTCATGTTCTGCTTGAGAAGGGGGTGAGAGATGAAGACATAGGACTTTTACCTCCTGGTAATCCTCGCTTTGAAGAAGAGATTAAAAAATATGGGCTTGTCAAAATGCAAAGAATTGCAATATCTGACTTATTCAGAATTGCTTTTAGGAAAAGATTCTTTATTGAGATAAGGGAAATAGAACATGATGATAATGGTAGATTCTTTAAGATTAAAGGCGAGGATAAGCCTTATTCTGCTCCTGAAATTATAGGAGAGGTTTCTTCTACTACATCCAAGATAATCAAAACAGGTCTCAAAAGTTTCATAAACTTGAACGAGGCAATAGAGGAGTTCGGAAAGATAATGCAAGACAAAGAAGAAATTCCTCTGTATAGAAAGTTTGCAAATTTTATACAGGACGATATTCTTTTGTCGGAAGATTTAGGAGTGAATTGGAAGATACGGTGGTTGTGGGGATTAAATGTCTATCCAGAGTTTGTAAACCATGATATTGACCACAGTGGAGAAGTTTTGACAAAAGCATCGAAGATTATAAAAGAATTTGGAATAGGTTTAAATCCTCTTGAAAAGCTGATACTTGCTTTGGGTATAATGTTCCACGATATCGGGATGACAGGTTTTGGAGATAAATTCCACTGGACAGAAGTAAGAAAGATTCATGGCTTATTAAGTGCAATGAAGTTAAAAGACCAAGAAGGCAAAATTTTTAGGATAAATGAAATTTTTACTGAAGATATTTGGAAAGCTGTAAGGACAATATGCGCATTTCATGACGGGGAAAAGTTTTTTAGTTTTAATGGAGAATTTGCCTTTGGAACAAAAATTGAAGAGGAGGTCGCACTACTTAAAGAAGCAAATTGTTTTACAGAGGGAATTCCTCTTGACGGAGTTAAATGGCTTAAAGTAATAGATACAAAAATTAATGAAAAAGATATAAGGTTAAATCTTCTAACAGCACTTTTGAGGCTTGCAGACGCCTGTGATATGGGGAGGAAAATGCTAATGGGAGAAACAGTAAAAGAGTTACAAACTAAATGGAATAGGGTTGGAAAAAGCAAAGCAATTGCACTTGCTAAAGCATTGATAAACTTAGTTAACGATAATTGTATGAGAAACGAATTGTGTAAGGGATTGAAAGATCTTGAAAAATTGGATGTTACAGGAGAGAATGGTAAAAATGGAACAGAAAAAGCAAAAGAATTGTTCGATTTTGTCAAGAACAATTTATCACCACACCCTTACTATAATGAACTTAAAGAAGTTTTTGAAAGAATTTACTACTTTTTTAAGCAATCACCCGATCATTATGACTTCCATGAAAAGATTGAAGATATAATTATCGAGAAACAGGACAAAATTAACAAAATCATAGTAAAAATTCAAGATAATTCGAATGAAGAAGTAAGTAAAGAGGCAAATGAAAGATTAGAAAAAGAAACAAAAATACTGAAAAACTTTGGCCTGGATATAAAAGTGATTGTCAGACAAAAATTGATGGAGGGACAAAATGAATAACCTGATACATAAATTTATGAAAGATTTTGCAGGTATTATTCCAGATGAGGAATTAAAATATATATATTCTAATCTTGAGTCTTTCTTTAATGCAATAGGTCCCGAAGGAGAGCCTATTGCCAATTCTTTTGAAGTTGCACAAATAAAGAAAAATCTCTTCTTATATGAAAAGAAGTATTTACCGCTTCTTGAACAAAACATAAAAGTCTCTGAAAAACTAAAGCCAGATAACCTTTTTCTTACAGTTGGTTTACAGCCAGAGCCTTTAATTCTGAGCATCCTCTGTTTAAAGCCACAAAGGGTTTATCTTTTGCATTCAGAAGAGAGTAGACAAAATGCTAATGAGGTTGTAAATGACCCCGATATTAAAAAATTGAATTGCGAGTTTAGTTTTGCCGAAGTAACAGAATATGATGCTTCGAGAAATTACGAAATCATAAAAGAAATTTTAAATAGTTTGCCAAACCAGAGTAAAACCGTGTTTGACCCAACTGGAGGTAGAAAAATAATGGTCTCTTCAGTATCACTTGCTGCATTTTATTATCGTTTTCCGATGGTCTATATGCATGGAAAAGACATCAAAGGAAAGACTGTTCCTTTTAGCGAAAGGTTGAGAATAATAGAAAATCCTCTCGAATCGTATGGGGATATAGAACTTCAATTAGTAGAGGAGTTATTTAATTCTCACTTTTATGAGGCAGCAGCAAAAACTTGTGACAATTTGCTAAAATCGGTAAAAGACCTTGCTACCTCGCGAAAGATAGAACTTCTAAAAGACCTTATATCCGTCTATAGTGATTGGGATGCGTTTATGCATAGTAAATATTTTGAGAATAACCAAAGGGAAGGACTCCTGCTTAGTGAAAAACTTAAATCTGTGGTTAATGATTTTGAGAAATTTAACCTGCAGAATAACTTACCAGAGAATGTTGAGAACAATATCGTTTTTCTCAAAGAGTTAGATAAAAGTTTCAAGAATTCGCTAAATATAGTTGATGAATACAGGATTGTTGATATATACCTAAACGCTCTCAGAAAAGGAACAGATAAACAAGCAAAGTATGATGACGGTATAGCAAGGTTGTATAGATGCGTTGAGATGTGTTTTACCTACCGCTTAGAAAAAGATTTATCGATTGATGTTTCACATCCAGATTACAATGAACTATGTAAAAATAAAGGCATATCAATTAGTGAACTACAGGACAAATTTAAAGAGGCTTCAGGAAGAGATTTAAGACTGGGTGAACCACTTGGACTTGAT
>Ga0272448_1005823_pt1 | contig 13478 bp, 12 predicted proteins | sample YNPCB0191_FD_202220 | JGI IMG/M metagenome (GOLD analysis project Ga0272448, IMG submission 202220) | Hot spring sediment microbial communities from Yellowstone National Park, WY, United States - YNP-CB-019-1 | ecosystem: Environmental > Aquatic > Thermal springs > Hot (42-90C) > Sediment...
ACAGAGCGCGCCACCGGCGTTACCACCAGAACCACCATGGCTCCGCCTGCCGGCGGCGGTGGTCCTCCGCCGCGCTAAAACAACCTGAAATGAATTCCAATGAAAAATAAAACGGTATTATATAAAACCTACGGGGGAAAAACAGTGTATCTGCTGGCGGTCGGCCTGGCATTGGCTGCATTGATGCTCGCCGGTTGTACAGCCTCATCCGGGAAGACACTTACAGCCGGTCAGACGGTAGAAGTCAAGCGCGGCGATATTGCCATCGATGTGACCAGCGACGGCAATCTGGAGATGCCCAACCAGTTCGACCTGAAGTTCGGCACACAGGGACAGGTTGACCAGATCTTCGTTCAGGAAGGAGACGTAGTCAGACAGGGTGCACTGCTGGCCACACTGGACAACTCGGCACAGATAAACCAGATGAAATCCGCGCTTCTGAGCATACAGACGGCCAAAAACAACATTACTTTTGGCTGCGATACCGACCATTTGCCCTACTACTATCCCAACCTCAGCATACCGCGTCTAATGGAAGAGGCACAGAAAGACATCAACGCATCTTTCAGCTATTTTAACCAGGGTGCCTACAAGGACGCCGGCTACTGGCTGGTCATGACCTATTTCGACATACAGGTCTGTGAAGATCTGATAAGGACCAGGCCCGATGCCGCTGTACTGGCAGGTGCCAAGTCCAACTCCATCTGGTCGCCCGATACCGAAGCTGGCAGTCTGAAAGAGATACCGGCGGACAGACAGGCCATTATCGATTATCTCCAGCAGTACCGCCAGAAACTGATAGATATCAGCAACGCCATGAAAGACGGCAAATATGCGGAGGTCAGGAAAAATATCGAAGCCGCCCGCCAGCAGATGCTGGAAGTCACCTCGCGCGCTAACAGCGCCGTGACCATCAAGAACCGCATGACCTATTACTACGCCGATACCTCTACCAGCAACGATTTCCTGCAGTCCGCCCTTCGATACGTGCAGGACCTGCAAAGTTACCTCCAGAGCGGGGAAGCATCGCCTGTGGAAGCCGCCAAGAAGCTGTACACCGCCAAGCTTAATCTGCTGGTCGGACAGGATGTGCTGCAAAACCAGAAGATGATCTTCGAGGTCGGCGGCGGTACAAACTGGAAGACCTTACAATCATATAACCTCAGCCTGCAATCAGCCGAAATCTCCCTGTATAAAGCCAAACAGGAGATGATGAAAACCGCCATCATCGCACCATCGGACGGGACGGCGGTCAGTGTTGACCTGAAGAAATCCTATGTGCTTTCGGCACAGGACTACTCATCCCAGACCGCGGTCAAGCTGGTTGACACCAAAACCGTCAGGTTCAACGGCAAGGTAGATGAGATCGATATCATGAAGATAAAAGCCGGGCAGAAGGCAACTATTTCCGTCGATGCTCTTCCGGGCAAGACTTTTACCGGCACTGTCAGCTTCATCTCTCCCTACAGCGCCACCAGCGGCAACGTAATCAAATTCACCGTGCTGATAGAGCTCGATCCCTTTGAAGGCGAAATACGTGGAGGGCTCAGCGCTACCGCCACCATCCACGTGGCCAGCGCCAAAAACGTCCTTCTCGTGCCGGTATCCGCAGTTATCACGATGGGCAACAGATCGATGGTGCTGGTGTCCAATCCCACAACCGGGATACCCGAACGCCGGGAAGTCACGGTAGGCATAAAGAACCTGGAATATGCGGAAATCAGGTCGGGCCTGAAAGAGGGGGAGAAGGTGCAGATCGTCGGCGCCGGCAATGCCAACCTGCGCATGCCGTCCGGCAGAACGCCCAACCCCATGATGATGCTTAGATGAAGCAACCAGTTTCAAGTTTTATACGGTGAAGACAACATGATAGAGATTTCAAACATCAGCAAAATATATGATATCGGAGAGGTGAAGGTAACGGCCCTCGACGGCATATCCTTTACCTGCGAAAAGGGTGAGATGATTTCCATTATGGGCGCATCGGGATCAGGCAAGTCGACCATAATGAATATACTGGGATGTCTCGATCGACCAACAACAGGCAGCTACAGACTGGACGGGCAGGATGTAGCCCATCTTTCCGACGACCAGCTTGCCGCCATCCGGAATAGAAAGCTGGGCTTCGTCTTCCAATCCTACAACCTCCTGCCTAAAATAAACGCACTGGCAAACGTGGAACTGCCCCTCATTTATGCCGGCCAGAACCACAGACACGATAAAGCGCTGAAAGCACTTGAGGCAGTAGGCATCGCTCAGCGGGCGCATCACCTGCCACAGGAGATGTCGGGAGGCGAAAAACAGCGCGTGGCCATCGCCCGCGCCCTGATTAACGATCCCCTTGTGATACTGGCCGACGAGCCCACCGGCAATCTGGACACGACCACCAGCCACAGCATAATGAACCTCTTCACCGAGCTAAACAAGAAGGGTATAACCATCGTTATCGTTACACATGAGGAGGACATAGCTGCCTACACACAGAGGACCATCATCATACGGGACGGAAGGATCGTGGAGGACAGGAAAAGATGAGTATCTGGGAAAGCATCAAAACCGCCTGGCAATCGATATTCGCCAATAAGATGCGTTCATCTTTAACCATGCTGGGCATAGTCATTGGAGTATGCGCGGTAGTTCTGCTGGTCGCTCTGGGGCAGGGTTTCCAGACCAGCATGACAACAACCTTCAATAATATGGGTGCTTCAGCGCTCTACGTATCATCCTCAGCATCCAAAGCGGTAACCATCATGCGTCCTTTAACCGTGGAAGATGCCGAGGCTCTCAAAGATAAAACGCTGGCACCGTCCATCGGTATTGTCTCTCCCACCAGACAGACCAGAACCACCGTCCAGTACGGCAACAACAGCGCCAGTTCACAGGTTACCGGAGTTACGCCAATTATTACGCAGATCAGGAATTATCAGGTGGACCAGGGACGATTCATTACCGACCAGGATGTTACGGCACGATCCAGCGTGGCAGTCCTGGGCTATCAGACAGCCATTGACCTGTTCGGCACCGATTCACCTATTGGCAAAACCATACGCATCTCCGGCATCAAGTTCCAGGTTGTCGGCACCCTGCAGAAATTTGGCGGCTTCGGGGGCGACAGCTATATCCTGATACCGCTGACCACCATGCAGTCCAAGATGACGGGAGGAAACGAGGTACAGCAGATAGCCGTCAAGGCCGTCAGCCCGGATCTGGTCGATGCCGCCATCGCCGAGATTACCAGCATCCTTCGCACCAGACACTACATCGCGGCGGGCGCAGCCGACGATTTCCAGATAACCGACATGCGCGAGACGCTGGCCAGCATGCAGCAAACACTGGCCACATTCTCGATTTTTATGGGTGCCGTGGGTGCCATCTCTCTCGTAGTAGGCGGCATAGGTATCATGAACATCATGCTGGTCTCGGTAACCGAGCGAACACGCGAGATAGGTATACGCAAGGCCATCGGCGCAAGAAGACGCGATATCCTCCTGCAATTTCTTATCGAAGCGGCGGCCCTGAGCCTGACCGGCGGGCTGATCGGGCTGGGGCTGGCCGTACTCGGTGCATCGGCTATGGGCAAGGTGCCCATGGGTAACCAGACGATCACACCGGAAATCTCATTTACGATCGTCATAGTTGCACTGGCCGTCTCAATAGGCACGGGACTGCTTTCAGGAACTTATCCTGCTTTCAGAGCGGCACGATTGGATCCTATAGAATCCCTTAGACATGAATAAGACCGGCCCGCACGACCGATTTTTTAACCCTATTTGAGAGCCTGCAACTCGTCGGTGGCCTTTTCTCTCAGACTGTTATCTGCAGAAAGCTGTACAATTTTTTTCAGATCTGCAGCGGCCTGTTCCTTTTTTCCCATTCCTCGCCATGCCAGACTCCTGGTATAGTAGTATAAGGCCTCCTGTGGATCAAGCTGGATGGCTTTATCAGCATCGGCCAGTGCCAGCTCCCATTTATTTATCCTCAAGTAGCAGGACGAACGCTCATTGTATGCCGGAGCAAAATCGGGCTTTAGTTTGATACATCTGCTCAACTCAACAATAGCGGCGGCCTGCATCACCTGGTTATTATAAAAGCGCCCCAGGTCATAGTATGCCAGATAATAATTCGGGGCCACGTCGACCGCACTTAACAGGTCTCTGAGTGTATAGGTGGTCAGTCGTTTGGCCTTGTAATACCAGGCACGGGCCATATAGGCATCCGCCAGCTTTTCGCCTGAACGCTCGGAGGGATTGGCATTAAACTCAACCCTGGCATCATCGATGTCTTTGTCGTAATCACCCGCCTTCAGTGCGGCAGAAACTGTCGCATTTTCCTGCATACTCTCTATAGCGGTCCTGTTCGATGTAAAAGGTACATTGTTCGGCTCAGCAACCGCCCCATTCTCTGCCACATTTGTTTTAATACCGCCGCACGATATCATGCCCATTAATATGATCAAACTTATAACCAGAATATATCTCTTAAGTCTCATGCAGATTGCCAGCTTATGCTCCCGCTTGAAATTTACCTGTAAATTATAAAGATTTTATTTGTACATAGCCATTCATGCATATTTTCAATATCAAAAAACATCTTATACGTACTTTTTTTGTAACAGCCTCAGCCACAAAATAAATCCTCTTTAGCTTTGACATCGAAAATTTTAAAAAATTTTCGCCAAAATACTTGACAGCCATACACATTAATGTTATAAAAAACCAAAGATAAAATTACGTTTGGTTCAAATAGAAAAAATTAATCATTTTAAGGAGGCATAACCAGAATTGGCGCAAGCGACTACCACCAAACAAAAAGAGCTTTTTGACCTGAACTCCGAAGAGGAGCCTCCAGGCGGTACGGCTATTGAGGTAGATGAGCCTCCGAGCTTGCGTTTGCTGAGGAACAGGCAGAGGTTCTTCAGCGAGATATCTGATAAAGACTGGAATGATTGGAAGTGGCAGTTCCGTAACCGGATCGCCAGCGTAGAAGATTTAGCCAGACTTATACAGCTTACCCCACGTGATCGGGTTAACATGACCCTGGTCACCAGAAAGTACCCGGTTTCCATTACTCCCTATTATTTCTGTCTGATAAATCACGAAGATCCCTATGATCCTATAAGAAAACAGGCTTTACCCGCCTTTGATGAAATTGCACTGGCTGGAATTCTTCCTGAAGACCCGCTGGAGGAAGAAAGAGATTCCGTGGTGCCCGGACTGGTGCACCGCTATCCCGATCGTGTGCTGATGGTGGTTACCGACATCTGCCCGATGTTCTGCCGCCACTGTACCCGTAAGCGGGAATGGAGGCATGGCAGGTGGATCCGCTCAGCCGAAGAGATCGATCGGATGATAGACTATATCCGCAATAACCGCGCAATCAGGGATGTTATAATCTCCGGAGGAGACCCACTTACACTTTCTACAAAGCATCTTGAAAATATCATCGCGAGGATCAGGCAGATAAAGCACGTCGAAATCATCCGCATAGGAAGCCGTGTACCGGTGGTTCTACCACAACGCATAGACGAAGAATTGTGCCAGATGCTCTCAAATTATGGGCCTATCTGGTTGAATACCCATTTTAACCATGCCGGGGAGCTGACCGATGAGGCTAAAGCCGCCTGCGACCGCATTCTGCGACACGGCATACCTGTTAATAACCAATCGGTACTGCTGGCAGGTGTGAACGATTCAGTCAGTGCACAGCTCAAGCTCAGCCACGAATTGCTGAAAGCTAAGGTCAGACCGTATTATCTCTTCCAGGCTGATGAAGTTGAGGGTACGGAGCATCTACGCACCACTGTGGAAAAAGGGCTTCGAATTATAGAGCAGCTCCGCGGACATACTTCCGGATTGGGTATACCGACCTATGTCGTGGATCTTCCCGGCGGAGGTGGTAAAGTACCTCTCCAGTCAAGCTATCTGATATCCCGTTCTGACGGCCAGCTAATTTTTAGAAACTATCGAGGAAAAATCTATCGATACCATAATCCGCGGCAGCCTGCTTCATCAGCCGGTCGAAACGGCCGTGGTAGAGTCAACATCCTACAGATGCCACTGCCGCAGTTAACAGCGGCCTGAGTGATAAGTTATGAGAATCGGCCTGTCTTACGATCTCAAAGACGAAATCAAGCAGGAAGGCCGCTTTTCTATTGAAGATGCACTGGAAGAATACGATTCACCGGAAGTCGTAAAAGCCATCTCCGCAGCTCTACGTTCCATCGGTCATATTCCGGTTCGCCTGGGCGGCGGCAGGCGATTTCTTTCTACCGTAATCAAAAAACAGGTGGACCTGGTTTTTAACATAGCCGAGGGACGCGGCAACCACCGCAGTCGGGAAGGTCAGGTCCCTTCCATACTGGAAATGCTCGATATACCTTATACCGGATCAGACCCTCTAACACTCGGTCTGACACTGGATAAACCCCTGGCCAAAGAAATTGTCAGACATGCCGGTGTCCCCACGCCGGATTGGATCCTGATAAAAACAGGCAGTGAGATCGAACATCTCAAAAGCAAAGACCTGCCGCTCCCGGTCTTTATAAAACCCGCTTTTGAAGGGTCCAGCAAGGGTATCCGCCTCCGCTCCATTGCCAGCACTTTGAGAGAGACTAAAAAGCTGGCCTCCCAGCTTCTGACCAGATATAACCAACCGGTACTGATCGAACATTACATCGAGGGGCATGAGGTGACCGTCGGTCTGGTAGGTAATTCGCCTCCGAAAATAGTCGGGATAATGCGGGTTGTACCCAGAAGCAGGTTTAAAAATTTCGTTTACTCGCTTGAGGTAAAGCGTAACTGGCAGAAGCTGGTGGATTATGAGTGTCCGGCAAAACTTCCGGAAACAACAACGAAACGTATTAAAAAATTCAGCATCGCAGTTTATCAGACTCTGAACTGCCGTGATTTCAGCAGGATAGACTTTCGTATAGACAGGGATGGGCAGCCTTATTTCCTGGAAGTGAACCCTTTGCCCGGCCTCAACCCCGTATCGGGTGATTTGCCCATTATGGCAGGTAAAATGGGCTGGACCTATGATGAGTTGATAAAGACCATCGTTGAATCCGCCGTCGGGAGGTATAAAATATCATGCTGAAAGCAGCCATCATATACAACGACCCTTTCATAGATGAACTGGCCTCCGAGAAAGAAAGTGAAGCCATCGTTGGTGTACTGGAAGAGGTAGTACCGGTCAGGAAAGCCCTTATCGATCTAAATATCAACTGGCAGGATGTACCCCTGCGTCCACCGCTTGATAGTGTACGGGAAACGATCGCTTCACTCGATGCAGATGTTATCTTCAATCTTTTTGAAGGTTTTCACGGATATCCAAATACCGAGCCGGCAGTCGCCAGGATTATGGAGGAGATGGGCAAGAAATTTACGGGGAACCCGTCACATGTACTGGCGTTAACTCTGGACAAGTCACGTACCAAGGAAATATTAATCAACAACGGAATATCTGTGCCGGATTATCAGGTTTTAACACCTTCAAATATTGCAGAATTCAGACTCCAATTTCCCTGCATTGTAAAACCGCTCGATGAGGACGCCAGTCACGGGCTTTCAGCAGATAATGTCGTTTGTGATAAAGAGCAACTCGCAAGACAGGTTCAGCGTATTTGTGATGAATTCCGCGGTCGGGCGCTGGTGGAAGAATTTATCGATGGCCGCGAATTCAATGCGTCGATAATGGGCAACGATGAGCTCGAATTGATCGAAATCTCAGAGATCGTCTATAAATTGCCGCCCGAGTTGCCCCGCATATTGACTTTTGAATCCAAATGGTTTGAAGGTACTCCTTACTATGCCGGCACAGGGGTATCATGCCCGGCACCGATAACCCCAAAGCTCAGACGCATTATAAAGGAAGTGGTTTTAAAATCATGCCGGGCGGTTGGTTGTCGGGGATATGCGAGGGTGGATATGCGGCAGGATTCTGCAGGGAACATCAGGGTGCTGGAGGTCAATGCCAATCCCGATTTGTCACCGGGACTGGGCATCGCCCTTCAGGCGGAGATACGGGGCATGAGCTACAGCCAGCTTATCAAGAAAATAATCGACCTGGCGCTGGAGGAGCCGGGATGGCAACTACCTTTAGATTACTGCACAGAGACGACAGGCCTGCCATTTTAGAAATACTCAGAGCTACCCGTGCCTTCTCACCGCCGGATGTACAGGTTGCTGTTGAACTTGTCGACTGCTACCTGAAAGATGGCCGTGACTCGGGTTACCACTTTCATATAGCCATAGAAGATGATTGTCTGGCCGGCTATATTTGCTACGGGCCCACACCTCTGACAAAGGGAACCTGGGATGTCTACTGGATTGTAACCACGCCCCATTTAAAGGGTCATGGTATCGGCAGTCAGCTGCTCAGGCTGGCAGAGGAGAATGTCAAAGCTGAAGGTGGCCGTATGCTCCTGATCGAAACATCATCCAGCCCTCTATATCTCGAAGCACGAAGATTTTACCTGAACCGCGGTTATGTAATCGTCAGTTCGATACCCGACTTTTACGCACCGGGAGATAACAAAATCACATTTCGCAAGGTTCTGTAAAAAATTTATAATACTTACAACCAATGAATAAACTTAAGGTGATATACCGCCTTATTTCCATATATATCCTAATTATTTTGCTGATACCCAGCGTTATTCTGACAGCCGACTGTCGGTCGGTAAATGTGGCGGTCACGCAGTTGAAGGAGACTGTTACGCCACCCTTTACACTTACCTGCCTGCATGTGAACGATACGCACTCTTACGTAATACCCCATAACATCCTGCTCACCATCAACGGCAAAAGGACATTGACCAATGTGGGCGGCTGGAGCCTGCTCATGACAGCGGTTGAAGATATCCGCAGCCACGAGCAGAACGTGCTGCTATTACACGCTGGCGGCATTCTGGACGGCACAATATGGTCGGCCAGATATGGAGGCAGGGTAGATGCAGATGCTATGAATACTCTGCAACTCGACGCCTTTACGCCGGGTGAATGTGATTTTACAGCGAGTCCTTCAGAGACAGGCGCACTTTTCCAGCGGATGAGGTTTCCGGTTCTTGCCGCCAACCTTGATACGGGGGCTGCTACATATCTGGCCGGTTCAATCAGGCCCTATACTATTGTAGAAAGAGACGGCCAGAAAATCGGTATTATCGGGCTGGTTAATCCAGACATTGAACTAAACCCCCAATTTAAGGACTTATCTTTTATATCACCCGAAAAAACGGCCGGAAATTACATCGGTGTATTAAATAATCAGGGGATCAATAAAATCATCGTACTATCGTCTCTTGGCTATCGGGCCGATGTCGAACTGGCCAAAACGGTGGCCGGGATAGATTTAATCGTCGGCAGCTATTCCCATACTCTTATGGGCGGGCCGGAGTTTGAGCAAATAGGTTTAAAGCCGGATTTGCCCTACCCAACCGAGTTGAAGAGCCCTTCAGGAGACCCCGTCCTGATCGTTCACGCATGGGAAAACAACCAGATGCTGGGTCAGATCAAACTCGATTTCGATGATAAAGGCAGGATAATCAATTACACCGGTCGACCGTTTATTTATGCAATGAGCGATTTCAAATTGGCAGATACTGACTGGGGATGGATACATCTCTGTCCATGCCGACCCGATTTCGGGCAGATAATTGAGACAATCACACAAAACCCTGGAATCAAAATTTACTGGGATAATGCCGAAATGTCAGGCACGTTGCAGCCTTATATTCAGGAGATTTCCACCGAGCTCAATACGGTAGTTGCAACTGCAGAGGAGGACCTTCTGCACAGCCCGGGCAAAGGTCCCGGTCCGGTCATCGCAGATGCAATACTGCGGTCTGCCCGCCGGATAATGCCTCAGACCCAAATTGTACTTTACCGATGTTCCGACGTTCACGGAGATTTTTTCAGCGGAGAAATTCTGATTAACGATGTATATATGATTCTCCCACAGCAACAACCCCTGGCTGTTATGACAGTTAAAGGAAACCAGCTTAAATCGCTGCTGGAAATGGCCCTGGATAACGACGCTATCAACAAACTTACCCCACCTCCATACGAGCTTTCCGGTCTGATTGCGACGGTTGATATGACGGGCCCCAGCGGAAACCGCATCCGCAAACTGCAGGTAATAACCGACAACAGCACATACGCAGAACTGAAAATGAACGCCGATTACACCATTGCCGGCACAGCTAAGGAACTAAGCCGGGTCATAGATTTGATTATTAAAAATGCCGGATGGCCTTCGTTCATGGACGGTCTGGTTAAGCCATGGTATCTCGACAACCTGAAATTCGGCAGGCTCGAGACCACCGACACAGGTGCCCTGATCGATTATCTGAGATCGCTAAAGAAAATTAAAAATGCCGCGGAAGAAAGAACTATCCTATCGACGCCTGTAAAGTAGCGGGCATCGCCGGTCGTTTGGCAGGTCAATCGGGTATTTGCCGGTTAATATGCATACTGTCTTCTTTTTTATATTTCGAGCATATGAAGTTCACAGAACTGAATTCTGAAGTCCTTGATTTAATTATGAGAATGAATGTATGATAAAGATAACTAGAGCACGGCTATAGGAGGTCAGTATGGTTATCAGGAATAAAGAAGATGCACAAAGGGTGCTGAGGCATGTACCGGAGGAAAAACGTTTCTACTGTCACGATGGCAAGATTTTGAATAATATCTATGAATTGAAAAACGCACTTGAACATATGGGCGATTCTACCTATAACCATCACGTAACCGATGAGAAGAACGATTTTGCCCGCTGGGTACGCGAAGTTTTGATAGATGATAAACTATCTCATGACCTGGCGAAATGCCGCGACAAGAAAGAAGCGGCCAGAATCGTAGCCGAACGAATTGCCTGGCTACAGGAAAGAGCCTAACTAAATATAAAAGGATTATTTACCGGATATCCCGTGACCATCAGCTACACACCGAAAGATGCCATCATAGATCTGGTTGCGCTGGCGTTAATTGTAGCACCTGAGCCTGCAACGACGGCAATTGGATTGAGCCTCCTGCTTCGCAACCGTGGCAGCTCCGCCCAGAGTCAAATAACCCATCCACACACCTCCTTACCGGAATACCAGTATCGTGTTGATACCATTAGAGGCAGAAAAATCACCTGGGAGGTCAGAACTATCCTACCCGGACAGTTGCCTTTGCCTGATCTTAATAAACCGTCGGTCAAGATAAAACCCAGAGAACAGCTTATTTACCCGGCTACAGCGTCACACAGTTCAGCTTGGGGTACAACGAATGAAAAATTGCCGCCCGGGGTTAAGGTTCATCACACTATCTTTAGGGCGCAGAGCTTAGAACTCCCGCCAAAAAATGTTTTTATACCGGGGCAGACCATTCATCATACCATAAGGGAATTTCCGCGTGTAAGTGCCGTCATCAATAAGAAAGTGGAATCTAATACTATCCATCATACTATCGAAAACAGCCCCGGCTATATCAAAGCCAAATCCGAAGGCATCAGAGTTTCAGAACCCAAGATAATCCATCATACTATTCAGAATTCGCCTGCTATGCAACACGGTAACCCGGCAAATATCACCAGACCCGTAAGGATTATCCAGCACCACACCATAAATGAAGCGCCTAACATTAATATCAACGGTCGCCTAATACGCCTGCCGGCGACAGGAGTGAACAGGCCAACCATATATAAAAAGTAAACTGACCATTCTGGAAACAATGCCCAATAAATTCACACCCGCGTTCCACAGCCCATTATACCGGTGACAGCTAAATTGCCAACAGCGCCCACAAGTCATACAATTATCAACTGGAGCACTAATAAAAATTCTGGAGATTACAGATGCCTTCCAGAGCTAAAAGACACGATTTCAAATCACATATAATCGAAGAATATTACATCACCGAGGAACCGTTTTACCTTCCGCTCAAGGATGAAATAGCCCTTTTTGAGGCAGCCTATGCGGAGAAAATACCCGTACTCCTGAAAGGGCCCACTGGATGTGGTAAGACACGCTTTCTCGAATATATGACCTACCGGATGAGCCAGAAAGAGCTGACCAAACAGGAATCAGATCATCATCATAATCATACAGGTATACCCCTCATTACTATTGCCTGCCATGAAGACCTTACAGCAAGCGACCTGGTAGGCAAGTACCTGCTCGAAGGAGATACCACCAGATGGGTGGATGGACCGCTGACCCGTGCTGTCAAAAGCGGTGGCATCTGCTACCTGGATGAAGTTGTAGAGGCGCGTAAAGACACAATCGTTCTCATCCATCCTCTGGCAGATCACCGACGCTCACTTTATATCGAGAAAAAAGGAGAGGTACTCGAAGCCAGTGACCGCTTTATGCTGGTCATTTCCTATAATCCTGGCTACCAGAGCATACTGAAAAATCTCAAACACAGCACGCGCCAGCGCTTTATCGCAATTGAGTTTACCCATCCACCGAGAGATGTCGAAACCAAAATTATCCAGCATGAAGCGGGCGTAAGCCCGGAATTAGCGGCACGCCTTGCATGGCTGGGCGAGAAAATCCGCAATATAAAAGAGCAGGACCTGTCCGAAGTTATCAGCACACGCTTACTCATCTATGCGGCCCGCCTGGTCAAGGAAGGAATTCCCGCCAGACGCGCCTGCGAGGTGGCGGCCGTCTGGTCCATAACCGACGACCAGGAAGTTCAAAAATCTTTGAAAGAAGTGGTAACAGCCATATTTGAATAGCGATCAGCATCCCATGGATATGGGTAATATTTTCGATAATTCTACAGTTGAGTCTCGAAGCGATAAAAACTACCACGGTATAGAACTTTCTACCGTCGAGCCCGTCCTGCAGATATATTGTCAGGCACTAACCGGCAGGGAAATCCTGTTTAAAGAAGGCAAAACTCATTTACCCTATCTGCGTAATACCTGGTGGACTCAGCTTATCGCAGGTTCAGCCGATAATGATCGCATTACTGTCTTCCTGCCGGCCAGCTTCACCGGGTATACCACATATGATGAAAATTTTGCCTGGTATAAGTCGGCGGCAACTCAGCAGGTATGCCATATCGAGTTCGGCTCATATGATTTCTGTTTCGAAAAGGAGGCACAATTATTTGAGAATCTTCGCTACCAGATCAAGGGCGAAGAGGTAGAAGGAACCTCAGATTTTGGCAAATACTTTTCTCTGTTTGAAAATCGGGCCTTAGCGGCCCGCGCATTTGTCAGCATGGAAAATGCCCGCATTAATTACCTGGTCAAACATCATTACCCCGGTCTGAAAAAGAGTTATACACGCATGCAGGGAGATGCACTGCTGGCTCTGGAAATTACACCGGGTATAACCCTTAGAAATATATTCTGCATTCTGGCTGAAGGTATCGAGTTCGATGCTGTTAGTGCCATTGAAATAGACTCCCTTTACGAGCCGCTCAGGGCTGCATCTGAAATCGTTGTCAGGCTCTGCCATCCTTCAGCCAGTGTGGAAGATG
>Ga0272448_1005825_pt1 | contig 13471 bp, 9 predicted proteins | sample YNPCB0191_FD_202220 | JGI IMG/M metagenome (GOLD analysis project Ga0272448, IMG submission 202220) | Hot spring sediment microbial communities from Yellowstone National Park, WY, United States - YNP-CB-019-1 | ecosystem: Environmental > Aquatic > Thermal springs > Hot (42-90C) > Sediment...
GCTGTGGGTGATCGAAAATTCAGGCCTGACCTGTACTACTTGCTTGCGGTTGTTGTGATTCGGATACCGCCGTTGCGGAGTCGCGAGAAGGATGTTCTTATGCTGGCGGAGATGTTTTTGGACAGGTTTGCCAAGCGCTACGGAAAGACCAAGCTGGTGTTTAGCGAGGATGCAATCAAGGCGCTCGAGGATCATGCATGGCCGGGCAATGTCCGCGAGCTTGAAAGCCGGGTCAGACGAGGTGTTATCATGGCTGAAGGCGGCGTGGTGCGGGCTTCTGATCTTGAACTGCCTGCTGTCGAGACGCCTTGTTTGCCGCACACGCTCAAGGATGCGCGTCGGGCTTTGGAACGGGAAATGATTTTGCAGATGCTTGAGAAGCACGGCGGCAACATTTCGGCGGCGGCGTCTGATCTGCGCGTGAGTCGGGCGACATTTTACAACATCATGGCCCGGCTTGGCATTCAGCGTAAGAGAGTTTTGAAATCGACAAGCAGCGGGCAAATTCTAAACCATGATGAATGATATGGGCACAAATCAAATACCAGATCGCACAGGAGACCAATTTGTTCGGGGATCGAGAGTGAACAAGGTTTGTCAGGTGACTATGAGTTGGTTTGGCGGAATTGCAAGGGCATTGACCGATTTTAGCGGGGCTCCGTTTCGCGGTGTGCGGAGCAATGTGCGTCGGGGCGTGCTTTTGGGGTTGGTGTTAATGCTTGTTGGATGCCAGACGCCGAGCCCGACTTTTGTTCCTCCGGAACAGGCAGGGCCGGATCGCACAATCGTGTTGCAGGAGGGTGACGTGGTGAGAATCACTTTTCCGGCAAGCCCGACGTTGAACACAGTCCAGCAAATCAGGCGCGACGGCAAGATAAACCTGTCGCTGGTGGGCGACATCAAAGCAAGTGGCTTGTCACCGGCGGAACTTGAAAAGGCGATTATCCAGGCGTACGGGGACCAATTAGTGTCGAAAGAAGTGACGGTGTCGCTGGACTCGGCGGCTTTCGCGGTTTTTGTCACAGGCGCCGTGTTGCGACCGGGGAAAGTGATGACGGATCGACCGATAACGGTTCTTGAAGCGATTGCAGAAGCCGGTGGATTCGACCAGTCGCGTGCCAACGTGAAAGCGGTTCGAGTGATACGCCGGGAGGGCGATCGGTCGAAGACGTATGTGATCAACTTGAAACCGGTAATCAGCGGAGAAAGCACAACGCAGTTTTTCATAAGACCGTTTGACATTATCCACGTGCCGGAGCGGTTCTCGTTTTTCTGAGGAACTGAATTGTGCGTGTGTGGGAGGAGTGAGTTGGGTAAAATGTGGTTACCCATGTGGGGATTCTGCAGATGACAGTAGCCGGTTCAAAAAAGACGGTGTTGGTTGTTGATGACGACGAGGAGATTCGATCGCAGCTCAAATGGGCGCTTTCAGACGAGTACGATCCTGTTCTTGCGCAGGACCGGCCTTCTGCCGTTGAGATGTTCGGCGCCAAGAAGCCGATGGTCGTATTGCTCGATCTTGGACTGCCGCCGAATCCTGCGTCGCCCGAGGAAGGTTTGGCGGCGATCGGGGATTTGTTGGCGATCGACAAGCTGGTGAAGATCATTGTGGTGACGGGGCAGACTGAAAAGCAGAATGCTTTGAGGGCGATTGGTGCGGGCGCTTCGGATTTCCTGTGCAAACCGATTGACGTCGAGGAGATGAAGATAATCCTGCGCCGGGCATTCTACGTCGCCCAGCTCGAACGTGAGTATCGGGTGATGCAGCAGCGGCTGGACAGCGGCGGTTTCGAGGGAATGCTCGGGAACAGCCGTGGCATGCAGGAGGTTTTTGCCGCAATCCGCAAGGTTGCGACGACAGATGCGCCGGTGCTGATACTGGGTGAAAGTGGAACTGGTAAGGAGATGGCAGCGCTTGCCATTCACAAGCGAAGCGCGCGCAAAGACGGTCCGTTTGTGCCGATCAATTGCAGTGCGATTCCGGAGACGCTTCTAGAAAGTGAGCTTTTCGGGCATGAGAAGGGCGCATTTACCGGTGCGCACACGCAGCGGAAAGGGCGCATTGAATCCGCGGTTGGGGGGACACTTTTCCTTGATGAAATCGGCGATTTGCCGCTTGCGATTCAGGTGAAACTGTTGCGCTTTTTGCAGGAGCGCACCATAGAACGCGTCGGAGGAAGAACGCGGATCGAGATTGACACGCGTGTTGTGGCTGCCACCAACACGGACCTGCAAAAGGCCGTCGCGGAAGGGAAATTCAGGGAAGATTTGTACTACCGTCTGGCGGTTGTGGTGATACGCATTCCGCCGTTGCGGGATCGGGTTGGTGACATTCCCCTGCTTGCGCGGGCGTTTTTGAAGCGCTTCACCGCGGAATCGGGACACGATCAGATTGATTTTAGTCCGAGCGCTTTTGCTGCGATGCAGAAACATGCCTGGCCGGGGAACGTGCGCGAGCTCGAGAACCGTGTCAGACGAGCGGTCATAATGACGAATAGCGCGCGGATTGACCCTGTGGATTTGGAATTGGCGGAGGTACACGAAGCTGAATCTGTTCGGACATTGCAGGATGCGCGCCAGGCTGCGGAGCGCGAAGCCATTCAAGTTGCGCTGAACCGGCATGGTGGCAAAATCGCTCCGGCTGCGGCTGAGCTCCAGATCAGTCGTCCGACTCTGTACGAGCTGATGGACAAGCTCGGCATTCCACGTCCACGAACCGAAGGCAAGGAATCTGCCGGGGACTGACTCGAGCACGGGTTCATTAAGGCACTTGGAGCAGTATTTCCGCGCCGGCCCAGGATCGAAACCGCCAACCCGTTGAACAGTGCAGATGTTTGGTTTGATGAAACTGGTTCCGCCTAAAGGCGGGACTCTAGCCGCCGCGGGCGGTGCATTGCCCGAGGCGTCGAGCAACGATGCGCCGTTAGAGTCCCGCGTTTACGCGGAACGCAGACAGATCGCTGAACAGTGCAGATGTTTGGTTTGATGAAGTGGTTCCGCCTAAAGGCGGGACTCTAGCCGCCGCGGGCGTGGCATCGCCCGTCGCGTCGAGCAACGATGCGCCGTTAGAGTACCGCGTTTACGCGGAACGCAGACAGATCGCTGAACAGTGCAGATGTTTGGTTTGATGAAGTGGTTCCGCCTAAAGGCGGGACTCTAGCCGCCGCGGGCGTGGCATCGGCCGTCGCGTCGAGCAACGATGCGCCGTTAGAGTCCCGCGTTTACGCGGAACGCAGACAGATCGCTGAACAGTGCAGATGTTTGGTTTGATGAAGTGGTTCCGCCTAAAGGCGGGACTCTAGCCGCCGCGGGCGTGGCATCGCCCGTCGCGTCGAGCAACGATGCGCCGTTAGAGTACCGCGTTTACGCGGAACGCAGGCAGACCACTGGACAGTGCAGATGTTTGGTTTTATGAAACTGGTTCCGCCTAAAGGCGGGACTCTAACGGCCGCGGGCGCGGCATTGCCGGGGGCGCAGTAAAGACGTCCGTTTCGAGCTTGGCGCTCTGCCTTGCCGCGCTGAGTGATATTCGAACCATAAGGGTTGGTTAGCTGAAGAGACTGTTTGATGAAAACGCCGCTCCACAACGGAGCGGCGTTTTTTGTTTTTCAGACCGCGTTTTGTTGTTCATGGCCATCACGCGAAGGTGTCAATCTCGGCGCTCTGCTGTGCCGCGGTGCGTGAAGGGCTTGTTTTGGCGTGCGCGCTGATGAAGGGCCGATTATCTTTGGCGGTGACGTGACGATCCTGCCGATAGTGTCCAGAGAACTGCGTGTTGCTGCGCGGCGCAACAAGACCTACTGGTTGCGTGTCGCAGCGGCGGCGGCTGCTTTGCTGGTATGCGCATGGCTCTGTTACGGCGTGGGCATGCAACAGCCGGCAGTCAACCTTGGAAAATCGGTCTTTTCGTCCCTGACGATCCTTGCTTTCGCGTATTGTCTTCTTGTTGCTCCGTTTGTCACTGCCGATTCAGTGAGCGAAGAAAAGCGCGACGGTACACTGGGTTTGCTTTTTTTGACGGAGCTGAGAAGCGTTGATGTTGTGCTGGGGAAATGGTTGGCAACTTCGATCTCCGCGTTTTACGGGTTGCTGGGCATTTTACCCGCGCTTGGTTTGCCGTTGTTGATGGGCGGTGTAACGCCGGGTGAATACTGGCGGACGGCGCTTGCCGTGGTAAACGCCATTCTTTTTTCACTGACAGCCGGCATGTGTGTTTCGACCCTGAGCCGGGACCAATCGAAAGCTGTTCTTGGATCGGTGGTGCTTGTGCTTGGGCTGACCGGGCTTGTTCCGGGATTGTTTGTTGTGGTCGAGTCGGGTTTTTTCATTCGCCCTCTCAACCAGTTCCCGACAGTGGCGCTTGCAAGTCCTGCATACACGGGGTATCTCGCGCTTGACGCGAGCTACAGGACGGCGCCGCAGAACTATTGGCTTTCGTTGGGGGTGGTGCATTTCATGAGCTGGGTTTTCATGGTGATAACGGCGTTGAGCATGCCCAGAGTCTGGCGCGAAAACCCCGAAGAATCGCCAATCCGGCACAAATGGCTGATGCGCTTTGGGTACACAGCCGGGTGGAAATGCATTTACCGCAAGCGATTGGAACAGAACCCGGTTTTTGCCGTGGCGGGGCGATTACGTTGGCCGCATTTTGTTTTTTGGACGTTGGTATGTCTTGTTGCGCTGAACGTGTTCTGGATCACGTTTGGTTACCGGCGAAACATGTCGAGTTACCAGTTCCATCAATACTTCTCACATGCGCTGGTTTTCACGAACAGGGTTTGGATTACGGTGATGGCATGCAGGTTTTTCCTTGAGGCAAGGAGGACCGGGGCTCTGGAGTTGATTCTAACGACGCCGATCCCGGTACGGACGTTGTTGCGGGGGCATTGGCGGGCGTTACGTCGGTTTTTTGTATTGCCGATCGTGGCCATTGCGGTGCTGCATGTGTTTTATGTTGCGGTGAATTGGCGGCTGGCAAACCTCCAGGGCGGCGTGGGCGGCATGTTGCTGCAGTCATATCTGATCGCTGCCGGCAGCAGCCTGATCAACTTTTTAACCGATGTTCTGGCGCTTTGCTACGTGGGGTCGTGGCTGAGCCTTTCCCTGAGAAAGCCGGGGTTTGCCGTGCTTTACACGTTCGCGCTTGTGATACTTGGGCCGTGGACAATCGGCTATTTCCTTCCCGGGCTTTCGACGATACTTCCTGCAAGCTTTGTCGTGAGACTGAACACCAGCAGTCTGTTGCGAGCGTTGTTCGGCACCGGCTTTGCTTACTATCCGGTTGTGCGAACGCTGGCGTGGGTTTTGAAGAACCTCTTGCTGGTGATTTGGGCAAGGAGCAAGTTACAGCGTCATTTCAGGAGCGCTGCAGCGCAAACTTATCGGTATGACAAGCGCCCGTTTTTCCGCATGCATCCGCCTTCGCCAAAAAGTTCGAGAACACTCAAAATCGAACCGTTGACCGCGGTGGAGACATCCACCGGACATTGATTCCGAGAAGTGACTATTTACACGTCACAATTGCGAACTTCGTTTCGGCCCGACAATGACTTTCCTGCCGGTGGTTGAAAGAGAATTGCGCGTGGCTGTCCGCCATCGAAGCGCATTCTGGGTCAGGCTGGTTTCGGCCGGAGGCGCCGTACTTTGCGCTTTTGCGGTCTTGATTGTGTGGCCCCCGTTCGGAAGTGCACTGCAGAGCGGAAGGGAATTGTTTGTGCCGCTTGCGTGGCTGGTTTTCTGTTTTTGCGTGATTGCCGGCCCGGTTCTGACATGCGATACCATCAGCGCTGAGAAACGCGAGGGCACACTTGGTCTGCTGTTTCTCACGGACCTGCACGGGATGGATGTTGTTCTTGGGAAACTTGTTGCTGCTTCTGTAACATCCGTTTTTGCCTTGCTGGCCGTGCTTCCTGTGATGGCCATTCCAATTCTACTGGGCGGCGTGCAACTGGGTGATCTGCTCCGTACCGCTCTTGTGTTGGGCAACACTTTGTTTTTGTCCCTTGCCATCGGGATTCTCATGTCTGCTCTGTGTGTGCAGTGGCGGAGCGCGTTGGCTCTGACCGGATTCGCATTGTTTTTGATTGTTGTGGTTGCCACGGCAATGGCACCAGGCTCGGTGCACACCGATGATTTGTTGGGACAGGCCGCACAAATCATCAGCCCGGTTTCGGCGATGACACTCGCCGGCAATTATCAGGTCGCGCCGGTTGGATTCTGGGTGTCATTTGGTTCAACCCACGCCATGGCGTGGATTGCGCTTGCCGTGGCCGGTTGGGTGACCGCTCACGCATGGCGCGAACCATCGGGATGGGTAGGAAGAATAGTGCGTCGTCGGATTTGGCATGATTGGTACTATGGAAGTCCCGAGGCGCGGCGCAAGCTGCGTGCGCTCATGGACACAGACCCTATCGCATGGCTCAGGTGGCGGCAAAGGTTGAAGAGATGGTTGCTTTGGAGCACGGTTTCGATTGCCCTTGCGTTTTGGGTTTTCATCAGAGTCCGCTACGCATACTTTACCACGGGCGATGCTGCGGTGTTCCTCGTGGGCATATGGTTGCTGGGGCCAATCAAATGGCTCGCTGCTTCCGAAGCAACGCATCAGCTTGCAACCGAAATGCAATCCGGAGCACTGGAATTGCTTCTTACGACGCCAATCAGCGTGCATGAAATCGTGCGCGGTCATTTGCGTGCGATGGACCGGCTGTTGATGGTTCCTGCCGGCGCAGTATTGATCGTTCAGCTTGGTATGATTGTACTTAGCGAGACCTCGTTCGAAGTTTTCGGGGGCGACGAGCCGACGCTTGGCATGGCCATCGTCGGCATCGTAACAGCCTTGTGGGACATTCGGACGATCGAATGGGTTGGGATGTGGCTTGCATTGAAAAAGAGACGTGCGGACCGTGCATTTGCCGCGACGGTGAGACGGATACTGTTTCTCCCATGGTTTGTATTGCTTGTGGTACTCATGGGGACTGCGTTCATTTACCAACACCGGCCCAGCCCGCCGATGGTGTGGGAACATATTCCGGTTGTGTGGTTCATCATATGCGCCTGTACCAACCTCTATTTTGGGCTCACGGCGCGATACGACCTGCTGGAACGATTCCGTCTGATGGCAGGCGAGCGTTATGAATCGCGTTAGTCCTCAGCGCGGCGCAACCCTGCGCTGTGTTAGAGTCCTGCGTTTATGCGGAACAGTTTGGTACGGGTTATCGGTTAGCGATGCGTGGTTGGTTTCGAGAGACCGTAGACCTCAGCGCGGCGCAGGCGCAGCCGCAATCGAATGATCCGGGCGAGGTAAATGCGTTGATTGCAAGCTTGACACTCCGTCGCGCCGCGCTGAACGGAGCAAGGAGGCGTTCATGGCGCTGCGTCAAAGAAAGGGAATAGCCGTTTCAGTTCGGCGCGATCGGGACGTCTGCCGTACTCGCAGACTTCAAAAGCTTCTATATACTCGATGCGGCCTGCTCGTTCCTCGCCGTACCAATCCGAAATCGCTGATTTGAAGCGCGTGGTCAGGTTCTTTTGTCGATTCCGAAAATACTCACGCACCTGTTTTGCGCGTTCCGCTTGGCCGGCGGGGTCGGCTGGCATTAGCGCCGGTCCGCCATTTGCGCCGCCTTCGTGGAATTGCGAAACCAATTTGTCCAATGCATCGAGTTTCTTCTCGATCACATCGTCTATTGCCACAACGATGTCAGGCGTGAACGGATTTGGTTTTTTGAAAGAATCCGGGAAATACAAGAACACCGGGTTTTTCGCCAAATGCGGCACATCCGGACAGAAGAACGGTACCGTCACCATGTACGCAGCGTCCTGCACGAGAACTCCCGTGTAGCGATGGTCAGGGTGATAGTCGTTTGGACGGGGGCCCATCACAATGTCGGCTTTCCATTCGCGGATGAGGCGGACGATCAATTTTCTGTTTTCCAGTGTCGGCAGGAGTTCTCCATCGTGAATATCGAGCACTTCGCTTGTTACGCCCAGCACTTTTGCGGCGGCTTCGACTTCGGCGCGGCGTCGATTGGCCAACGGTCCGCCTGCGTCCCGCCAATGTCCGATGTCGCCGTTTGTGACTGATACCAATTTGACCTTGTGACCGCGTGCCGCCCACATGGCTGCCACGCCACCGGCTTGGATTTCGCAGTCGTCAGGATGAGCCCCAAAGCAAATGATTCGCAACGGAGCGTTGCTGCCGGCGGTTTGGCCGAGAGCAACAGATCCGGACATTGAGATCAGACCGGCGGAAAAAAGGATCAGGGCGTGCCACAGTTGAGTCACACCGAATGCAGTGAAGTGCTTTTTCATAACAGAAAGATGTTTGAGAATCTCCATGTCACGTTGCGACAATTCAGTCGGAGCGGCAAGCGAATTGTGGGGAAGAACAAAAAGCAATGGCAGAAAAATGGATGGCAGAAAAATGAGGGCGGGAGAGATGGCTGCGGTTGTCCCATGGCGTTGGAGAAGGGATCGCGTCGGGCGTATAAGCGTCGCCATGGTTGCCACGCGACAATCGGGACCGCAAAGAAACGAGAATAGGGATGGCAGAAAAATGAAGGGCAGAAAAATGAGGCGGTGAAAAATCGCCGGGCTGCTGCCGGTGCGTTGGAGAAGGCGACGCCGGGATTGCGCCCGCCGCTGGGTCAATATCGGAACCGCAAAAAGTGAGAATAGGGCAGTAACATTCTTTCGTCTTCTTTTCCTTTTTTCGGCTAACCGAAAAGGCCGACGGGTGATTTTTTGGTGATAGCCGAAATAAACGAAAAGAGGCGAAAAAGGGAATGGCAGAAAAATGGATGGCAGAAAAATGGGGGGAGAAAAGATCGCCGCGCTGCTGCCGGTGCGTTGGAGAAGCGATCGCGCCGTGAGCGCGCCCGTCCCCGGGCGCATCAATCCGGGAACGGCCTGCAGTGATAGAACGGGCATTCAGTCCTTGTATCGTCGAAGGTGACGTGGGGGTCGGCCTTTTCGTGGGGCGTTGTCCCACGGTGGTATAGGGCGCGCCGTTGGCGCTCTGGTCACTGAACAGTGACAATAAGGGCCAAAGGCCCGATCTATACCAGCCTGGGGCAACGCCTCAGGTAAAGTGCGCCCGGCGAGGTAAATAAGGGCTGAAAGCCCGCGCCATGCCAGTCTGGCACACAGAGAATTTCGGTGATAGCCGAAAAAAACGAAAAGAGGCGAAAGAGGGAATGGCAGAAAAATGGATGGCAGAAAAATGAGGCGGTGAAAAGTCAGCCGCGGGTCTGCCGGCGCGTTGGATATAACGCGCCCGTCAACGGTCTTAGCCACCCGGACGGACACCCAACCCGTCGCCCAACATGCGGGTTGAACGTTGGACGTTGAGCGTTGACAGTCGTTCTTTGTTCTTCTTTCGCTGTACGTTGTGCGTTCCCCCTCCCCAAAGAACGCTTCCGTCGTCGCCACACGAGAATCGGGACCGCAAAGAAACGAAAAAGGGAATGGCAGAAAAATGGATGGCAGAAAAATGGGGGGAGAAAAGATTGCCGCGCTGCTGCCGGCGCGTTGGAGAAGCGATCGCGCCGTGAGCCCGCCCGTCCTCGGGCGCACGAATCCGGGAACGTGCTGCAGTGGTAGGGCGGGCCTTCAGCCCTTTTATCGTCGAAGGTGACGTGGGGTCGGCCTTTCGTGCGGCGTTGCTCCACGGTGGTATAGGGCGCGCCGTTGGCGCACTGGTCACTGAACAGTGACAATAAGGGCCAAAGGCCCGATCTATACCAGCCTGGGGCAACGCCCCAGGTAAAGTGCGCCCGGCGAGGTAAATAAGGGCTGAAAGCCCGCGCCATGCCGGTCTGGCACAGAGAGAATTTCGGTGATAGCCGAAAAAAACGAAAAGAGACGAAAGAGGGAATGGCAGAACAATGGAGGGCAGAAAAATGAGGTTGTATTACTATATGGAGAAATCGATCATTTTTGCGAAGATTTTCAGACTGCGAGTTTGCTCAATTTGCCACCAGAGTGCGGCCTTTGCAGTCGAGTATAATACTGGGTAATCTTGGCGGAAATTGCAGATCAGCGCGTGCTTCGAGACTTTTGCCTTCGAACTTTTCGGCCACTGATCCCGCTCGCGTTTCCCCATTTGGCGACGAAGTCGCCCCTTTCAGCGCGGCGCGACGGAGTGCCAAGCCTGGAACGAACGCATTTATCTCGCCGCGGTCCTTTGGTTTCGGCTGCGCCGCGCTGAGAAATATTGCCCGCGGACGGCCCAATGCGTTGGAGAAGCAACTGCGCCACGAACGGGTTCGTCCATGGGCGGATCAATGCGCGAATGTCTTTCTGGGATGGAGCGGGTTTTTGGCCCTTTTGGTTGCGGCTGCGCCGCGCTGAGGTATATGCCGACCGAGATCGGCCTGCGTCGGGGCACGGACTTGCGGAACCGTGTGCGAAGTCTAAATTGCGGCCATGTCAACGGATCGTGGACAAGTTCCGCCGAATCTTCCTGCTGTGCAGGATCACAATCGGTCGTTTTCAGGGCTGACGATTGTGTATCCGGTGATTTCGCGTCGTGCTGGGGGGCTGTCGCTTGGTGTGAACCTGAACCCGGACAAGCGCTGTAATTTCAACTGCGCGTATTGTGAAGTGAACAGGCGGTCACCGGGTCGCAGTGGGAAAGTTGATCCGGCCAGGATTCTTGATGAGCTGACGCTGTTGGTTCGCTGGGCAAAGGAGGGCAGACTGCTTGCGGACCAGAAGTTTCACGATGCAGGAGACCTCGCGCGGACGATAAAGGACATTTCATTCAGCGGTGATGGCGAGCCGACTTTGGTTGAGAACTTCAGTGAGTGTGTCAGGGTTGCGGCGGAGGTCAGGAAACGGGAGAACCTTGACCAGACAAAGATTGTCTTGATCACCAACGCGACAGGGCTTGGCAAAGAGGATGTCAAGAAGGGGCTTGCGGTGATGGACGTGAACAACGGCGAAGTTTGGGCAAAACTCGATGCGGGGACTGAAACATGGTATCGCATGATCAACCGGTCACCGGTGCAATTCGAGCGGATACTTGGGAACATACTCGATACGTCGCGTGAACGACCGATTGTGATTCAGAGCATGTTCATGAGAGTGCACGGTGCGACAATGCCCGAAACCGAATTGCTTGCCTATTGTGAGAGGCTGAGAAGCATTGTCGCCAACGGCGGACAGATAAAAGAGGTGCACGCTTATACGATCGCTCGACCGGTGCCGGAGCCGTGGGTTGAAAAGCTGACCGCGCAGGAGCTCGAGGTGACTGCGGCAGTGATTCGTGGGCGAACAGGGCTGCCTGTCCGGACTTTTGCCTGACTATTTTAGCGAGGCGGGCCCAAGACCGAGAGCGGAGAGAGCCGGTTTGGCGTTATGACACTACTCCTTAGCCAGGAACATCAGGGTGTTACGGGCAGGTGTTCTTCGTGGCGGTCGGGAGTCATTAAAACGCCCTGTTCTTTGTAAGGTTTGAGCATAAAATGCGTTGCCGTGCTCAGCACGCCCTGGATTGTGGCGAGTTTTTCGCTAACAAACATCGCGACGTCACGGAGGCTTTGGCCTTCGACCTCGACAAGAAGGTCATATGCGCCCGACATCAGGTAACAGGAGCGCACTTCGCGATATTTCGCTATGCGCTCGGCGATACGGTCGAATCCGCCTTCGCGTTCGGGTGTGATCTTCACTTCAATGACGGCGCGGACGTTATCAACACCGAGTTTTTCTTCATTGAGGATGGTGCGGTAACCGAGGATGACGTTTTCAGCTTCGTACGCCTTGATTCTTGCGAGGACCTCGTCTTTTGTGAGGTTCAACTGGGCTGCGAGCTGTTCGGGAGCAATGTTCGCATTATCTCTGAGGATTCGTAACAAGGGGTCCATAGGTGATTTTTCAGTATCTATTGATATTACCCAACATGGCGCAGATGTCTGCGAGGGCTAGTCACTTGCGAGCACGGCGCCCTGACTTGCGTTGGTTACCATTTTCTGGTAGCGCGCCAGCCAGCCCGTGAGAGGTCGTTTGAGTGGTTGCCATGTTTTTCTTCGCGCTTCGAGTTCGGCTTCTGGCACGCAGATGTCGATGCGCCGATTTGGGAAATCTATTCTGACCCGGTCTCCGGGCTTCAAGAGGCCGATGGGGCCGCCTTCGGCGGCTTCCGGTGAGACGTGGCCGATGCAGGCGCCGGCGGTGCCACCGCTGAAACGGCCGTCGGTGATGAGCGCGACCTTGTCGCCCAATCCCATTCCGACGATGTAACTGGTCGGCGAAAGCATTTCCTGCATTCCGGGTCCGCCCCGGGGACCTTCATTGCGGATTATGACGACGTCACCGGGTTTGACCTTGCCGGCGAGGATGCCTTCGCAGGCTTCTTCCTGGCTTTCGAAGACGACGCATGGCCCTTCGAACACGAAATTATCGCCGCAGTTTTTCTTGAACTCGGGGCTGATGCCGGCTGTTTTGACCACGCTTCCTTCCGGGGCGAGCTGGCCGTAAAGGACTGCAAGGCCGCCGTCGGCTGAGTATGCGGTTTCCTTTGTTCTGATGCAGTCTGTTGGATTGAACATGAACGCCGGGTCATGCGGCATCAAACCCACGGGTTCGGCGCGGTTGATCTGTTCTTTACCTGATTCGAGGCGCACGCCAACGACGAGGTCGTCGCGGAAGCGAGTTGGTGTCATCAGCCATGCTCTGTTCTTTTTGCCGCCTGTGTATTGTGAGAACAACAGTGCGGGTTGGTTATCTAGCGCAGCCAACTCGGCGCGGATGCGGCCTGCGGCGCGGCGCATCTGGTCGTCGAACCATGTCTTCATGTCATCGCATTTTCGGACAATGCGGTCTTCGCCGACATTAAGTTCTGAGTCTTCTGAAAACACGGCCAGCAGGGCGTCGATGTCGCCTGCGTTCCACGCTGCTGCGACGCGCCAGAGTGCGATCGATCTGACGTCGGCCGGGAAGCAGAACACGGGTTTGGGCATTAGTGGGATACCTGGTTGGGGTGGCACTTCGACCACCGGGGCCGATGCGCCTGATACGCGAACAGCCCTGGCGGCAGGAAGGCAATGCGACGAGCGAACGTCCCATTGGTCGATGTTTTCGCCGATGGTCAGGCCTGTGACGGTCTTGCACGATGTGTGCAGCAGGCCCATGCGTTTGAGTTCGCCCATGATCGTGTGGATTCCGCCTGCACGATGGACGTCCTGGAGGTGATACGGTGAGGATGGTGAAACCTTGCAAAGGCATGGAACACGTTTCGAGATTGCGTCGATGCGTGCGATGTCGTACCGGATGCCGGCTTCGCGAGCGATTGCGAGGGTGTGAAGGACGGTGTTGGTTGATCCGCCCATTGCGACATCGAGTGCGAGGGCGTTGTCGAAGGCTTCGATTGTGGCGATGTCGCGCGGTTTGAGGTCCAGTTCGATGAGTTTGAGAATCTGGGTTGCGGCCCAACGATACAAATGTTCCCTGTCTTTTGAAACGGCGAGGATTG
>Ga0272448_1005826_pt1 | contig 13471 bp, 11 predicted proteins | sample YNPCB0191_FD_202220 | JGI IMG/M metagenome (GOLD analysis project Ga0272448, IMG submission 202220) | Hot spring sediment microbial communities from Yellowstone National Park, WY, United States - YNP-CB-019-1 | ecosystem: Environmental > Aquatic > Thermal springs > Hot (42-90C) > Sediment...
ACCTCTGAAAGCATATTTATTGCGGGATAATCGGGGTCGTCAAGTCTCAATCCAAGATGTCCCATAAGAATCGTTGTTTGCTCAACATCGTTTTTCTCAATGAAGTTTATGGATGGCTTTGTTTCGGGAATTTTTGGAAGCAAATAGTTCGGTTTGGGAGTTGAATTTTTCCAACTGCCAAGATATTTTTCAAAAACTGTCTTCATCTCTTTTGCGTCAAAATCGCCGACAACCGCTATCAATGTTTCATCGGGGCGAAAATATTTGGTGTAAAATTTAATGAGGTCTTCCCTGCTCAAATTATCAACATCGTCGTATTCAATTTGTCTTGCGTATGGCGAATCTTTTCCGTAAATCAGTTTGACAAATTCTCTTCTTGAAAGAGACATAACCTCGTCATTTCTTCTTGAAATCTGGCTCCTCATTTTTGTTTTTGCAAGTTCTATTTTATCTTCAGAAAATGCTGGCGAAGTCAAAAATTCAGCAAAAAGAGGAATTACTTCATCTTTGTTTTCTTTCAGCATACTTGCGGTAACCATAACATAGGCGTCGGAGGAGGATGACTCAATAGATGCGCCTATTCTTTCAAGAAATTCGTCAACCTTGTCTCCGTCCATTGATTTTGTCCCGCCAGTCCTTAAGACGGTCCCAAAAAGATTTGCCTGACCAGTTTTTTCCTCGTTTACTGTGCCGCCTTTAACAAGGGCGCTTATTTTTATGAGGGGGATTTCCTTGTCTTCAAACAAGAATATTTTAACCCCGTTTTCAAGAGAAATCGTTTGATACTGGGGAGTCTGAATCGGATTTAACGGCGGAATTTTAACTTTTTCAAACTCCCTTAATGGTTTGTTTTGAGCAAAAACAATAAGGGAAAAAGCAAAAATAAGTCCGATAACGATAATTGCCCTTTTCATTTTTATTCCTCCTCAGATTTTGTTTCAATCATAGCAACGACTCTGTTTGTTCTCTTGAAAAGATCTTTAGAAACTCTCATAATGTCGTCCTGCGATACAGCGTCAATTTTGTCAAGTTCTGTAAAAAGTTCTCTCCAGTTTCCCTTTACATTTTCAGCAAAAGCAAGTTGAATTGCGAGCCCAAGGTTGCTGTCAATTCCCTTCAGGAAATCTGCTTTCGCCCTTGCTTTTACGCCTTTTAATTCATCATCTGAAACTTTTTCAGTTTCAATTTTCTTAAGTTCATCATAAATCGCCTTTTCGCAATCTTCATTCTTCACACCTTTGTTAGGAACACAGATTATAGTGAAAAGACCGGGATATTTTTCGCCTTCAAAAGTTGGCATTGCATAAACTTCCATTGCAAGTTTTTTCTCTTTGACAAGCGATTTGTATAATCTTGAGGATCTGCCGCCTCCAAGAATGTCTGCAATTGAGTTATAGACTGCATCATCCTTGTCTTTGACTGCAGGCCTGTGGTAGGAAATAACAAGAAAAGGTTGGGATGGGTCTTCCATAATCATTCTTTTTTCCGCTCTCTGCGGAGGGTCAACTGTAATAGGGGGTTCTGGCTTCTGGCCCGAAGGAATTTTCCCCAAGTATTTTTCAAGTATGGGAAAAGCAGTTTCCGGATTTATGTCGCCAACAATTACAGCGGTAAGATTTTTTGCGCAGTAATACTTTTTAAACCAATCCATCGCCTGTTGTCTTGTTATGTTTCTTATATCTTCCATATTTCCGATAACATAAGAGCGGTACATATGCGCTTTGTATGCAAGCGGGAAAAGATCATCAAAGAGTCTTCCCACAGGGCTTGATTCGCCCATCCTTTTTTCTTCCATAATTACATCTTTTTCTTTGTAAAATTCGTGCAAAACAGGGTTCGTGAACCTGTCCGATTCAAGAGCCGCCCACAATTCAAGTTTGTTTGAGGTAAGAGAGTAAAAATATACTGTCTGGTCAAATGAAGTAAAAGCATTCAAATTCTGAGCACCTTCTCTTTCAAGAATTTTGTCGTATTCTCCCGTTTCAACCCATTTTTGCGCCTCTTCTCCCGCCTTTTTGAAATTTTCTTCAAGAACCTTAAGTTTTTCAGGATCAGGGTTTTGCTTTATTCGTTCAGCCCTTAAAGCAAGAAACGCTTGGTCTTCTTTGTCCATCGCCTCTTTTTCTTTCTTGTAATCTTTTGTTCCAATAGTTGTGGTTCCCTTAAAAGCCATATGCTCAAAGATGTGGGCAAGTCCTGTCATATTCTGCTGTTCATTCACGCCTCCAACATCGGCATAAATCACAAAAGATGCAACGGGGGCGTTATGCCTCGGAACCAAAATCACTTTCAAGCCGTTTGAAAGAGTTTTTTCCACAACCTTCTTTTCAAGGTCTTTGTAGCCTTCGTCTCCGGCAAAAAGCGAAAATGTGACAAAAACAAGCGCTAACAACCAAATCAGACATTTTTTTAGGTTCATAAATTCCTCCTATTAAATTTCAAAAAGGTTTATACGAAATTTTTTCTAAATAGTTTCTCTTTATTTCCCAGAAGAGCAGAATTAGTGAAGGGCGCAGAATCACCCTCCAATCCTAAAACAACCAATTTTTTGATGTGCGCAAACGCTAAAATTACTTGCTTTCTTCTTTCTTTTTCTTTATCTCGCCTTTTAAATGTTCAATGTAATCTTGGGCAAAACCCTGTCCTCCAAGCCCAAAAGCAAGAGCAAAAGCAAGCCCGACAGTTCCAAGGAGAATTACAAAGGCGGATGTTACTATCGTGTGGGCTATTTTGAGTTGGTCAAAAGCCATAAAGAAAGCAAACACAATAACGCCGTATCTCAAGCCAAGCCCTATAAGGTCCGCCTCAAAAGCTTTGTCAGCGGAGAAAGATTTTCTGACGAGGTCTTCAAGAATTTTTGCAAGATAAAACCCAAGCGCAATAAGGACAAAAGCGACAAGGATGTGGGGAAGATAGAGTATGAGTTTGTCAATTGCTGAAGCAAGAAGGCTAAAATGCATAAGTTCAAGCGCTTCCATCAAAAAGAGAAGAATTACTACAATGGCGACAAGGTTTCCCCCAATTTTAGCGAGAGAGAATTTTGTTTCTCTTTTTGAAAGTTTTTTCTCAAGATTTTCAGCGCCGATACTCAAAAGAAGTTTATCAAGCCCTAAATCAAAAAGAACTTTTGCTGTTATGTCCCCGACAAACCTCCCAACTACAAGACCAAGAATAAAAAGGAAGAAACCAGCAATTACATTTGGAAGAGCGGCGGCAAACTTGTTCATAAATGTTCCAAGAACAGTTGTCAAAATTTGGATTTGCATTGCTTCAAACGCAACTGCGACAATCGGAACCATTATGAAAAGAAATGCCAGAGTTCCCGCCATTTTGGCAAAATCAAGAGATTTCAAAACTGTGTCAAAAGGAAGGCTTTCTATGTACCTGTTTATTCCGGCTGATTCGGCAAAACCAGAGACAATCTTTTCAACAAGTCTCGCCACGAAAAATCCAAAAACAATGATTATTGCCCCTGTCAAAAGATTGGGAATATAGGCAAAAACTTTGTCAAACATCGCCTTAAGAGGAGAGACCAAACTTGACATTTTTAACGCCTCAAAAAATGGCATCAAAGCGACAAGAATTATAAGATAGAAGACAACCGAGCCGATATTCTCGTTCAGTTTTTCAAGAGATTTCCCCTCACCTTCCGGAAAGAGAGGAGAAAGTCTCTCCCACAGGCGGATCTTTGACAATCCTCCGACTATCACGAACCTTACTACAAAAGCAATTGCCCAAGCGATCGCAAGAATCAAAAACGCTTTTAAAACATCCGGCAGAGCAACTCCGATTTTCTCAAAAATTGCCTTCAAAATCCCAGATATTACTTCATCGCCGAGCATTTGAAGAGCAAAAAGCAAAGCGACAAGGACAAGCAGAACATAAAAAATCTTTTCTATGACAACGGCAATTTGCTTTTTCGCCTCTTGCCCTTTTTCTATTTTTGCCTCAACGCCAAAAAGTTTTGCAATTTTTGTGTCTATGTCGGAAGTTATCAAAATTTGCTTTAAGATCTTAGACAAAATTTTTGCGACAATCCAGCCCGCAACAAAGATTATTATTGCAAGGATAAACCTAAATGAGTAAGTGGTTCCGCTTGCAAAAAACTCGCTTAAAGACCTTCCAAAAATATCGCTCATTTTTCCTCCTTCACCTCCAGAAAAAAATGGGAGGTTGACCTTTGTCTCCAAGTATAAGAGTATATTATATTGAGTGGAGTAGTCAACTGTGAGTAGAGAGAGAATTTTTAAAATTTTGCTTGGAGCCCTGATAGCGCTTCTTTTGCTTCTTCTTTTCAGGTTTAAGCCCTCAGTGGTGGGGCCAAAAAACCTTGAGAAGCCGAAGGTGAAAGAAGGAAGCGCTGTTTTGAGCGGGAAGAATTTCTCTTACGAAGTTAGAGACAAAAACATCCTCAAATACACTCTTTACGCAGATGAGGTGCTTGAAAGGAATGAGCAGCAGGAAAAGGATCTTCTTAATCCTGTAGTATTAATTCCGAACAAAGAAGGGAAAACTGACAAAATTTTCGCCAAAAAAGGAATCTTTTCTCCAAATAAAAGCGAACTTCGCCTCTTTGACGAAGCAAAAATTGTTACAAGCGACGACCTTAAAATAAAGTCTTCAGCATTCAGGGTCACTCCTTTTAATGAGGTTGTTTCGGAGAGCAAAGCCGATTTTGAGAAAGATAAACTAAAAGGAAGCGGAGACATTTTAAGGTATGACAGAGAAAAAAGAATCGCTTACCTTGAAGGAAATGTCCACATTAAATCAGATTCAGATAATTTGTCTTTTGATGCATCAAGAATGACAATAGACCTTGAAAGTCACAACGGCAAAATTGAGGGACCAATAAATGGCAAAAAAGATGATATTTTAGTCTCTTCACCTAATGGAGAAGTTATCCTTGATGACAAAAACAACATTGACTCTATAATTCTTCAAGAGCCTTCAAACGGCGAGACCGAAAATTTCACTTTCTCAAGCAGAAACATCAAATTTGATTTTAAGAACTCTAAGGTTGACCATTTCACGCTTATTGACAATGTCATAATCGTTCAAAAAGCGGAGCCAAAATCAAAACTTAAAACTGAGACGCTCATCTTTGAAAAAGGAAAAGATTTGCTGTGGCATTTTACCGCTCCCTCAAAAATGTTTTTTGAAAGAGTTGATGAAAAATTGGAATGCTCCAAAGGCACCGGCGTTATAAACAAAGGCGAAATAACCGCAGACCTTGAAGGACCAGTTAGGGGCTGGGACGAAAAGATGGAAATTTCTTCAGCAAGAGGAAAACTCAACAATGATTCTTTTGAGTTTATCGGAAATGCACTAACTTCATCTTCCGAAGGAAATATTAGAGCAGAGAGAATCATCTCTTTCAAATCTGGAGAAAAAGAAGCGCGTTCAAATGTCAAAGGAACAATGTTGAGAAAAAATGAAAGCAAAATTTTATTCTCTTCTGAAAAGGCAAGAATTTCTCCAAATGTTTATCCCATAAATCTTTTAGAAAATGTCACAGTTGAATCTGACAATTTTAATCTCAAAGGCAGCGATTTCACATTTCTTTCAAGCAAAACATTTAAAGGGTGTAACGGCGTTTTGGCTTATTTTCAGGGAACTAAAGGAAGCATTACCGGGTATGGCAAGGAAGCTGATTATAACGAGGACGAACAATATTGTGTCTTTAAAGGAGACCCATACACCATAGATGACTCCGGAAAACTTTCCGCAAAAGATAAAATTACCGCTTTTTTCAACAGCGACAGGAAAATTAAAATGATTTTAGCCGAAGTTGAAGCAAAATATGAAAGCGAAAATCAGTCCGCTTTCGGAGATACAATAAAATACTACCCTGAAGCCAAAAAAGGAGAAGTCTCCTCGGAAAAAGGGATTGCTGAAGTGATTGAAAAAGAACCCTTTAGAAGAAGCGTCGGCAGAAAAATAGTTTTTGCCGAAAAAGAAGTTGAAATAAAAGGCGCTGAAAATAAAACTAATCGTGGTAAAATGGAAGGGCTGGAGGTAAAAGAGAAGCACTGAAAATGGCAAACGACATTCTTGAAACGAAAAATTTGAAAAAAAACTACGGGAAAAAAGAAGTGGTAAAAGGACTTAACCTTCAATTTTCCTCAAACAAAATCATAGGGCTATTAGGACCAAATGGGGCTGGAAAGACGACAACATTTTATATGATAGTTGGTCTTATTCCTCCAAACAGCGGAGAGATTTTCCTCAACGGCAACAGTTTGACCAGATTGCCTATGTATGAAAGGGCAAGGGCTGGAATTGCATATCTACCTCAAGAGCCCTCAGTGTTCAGGAATCTTTCAGTTCTGGACAACCTCCTTGCTGTTCTTGAGTTTTATCCAATGACACAGAAAGAAAGAATTGACAAAGCGATGTCCGCCCTCGAATCCCTTGGAATAACTCACATCAAAGACACTCTCGGCTATGCTCTCTCGGGAGGAGAAAGAAGGCGAACAGAGATAGCCCGCGCTTTGATTCTTTCACCAAAATTCTTCCTTCTTGATGAACCTTTTGCAGGAATTGACCCCCTTGCAGTTCTTGACATTCAGAAAATTGTAGTTATGCTCAAGGAACAGGGTCTTGGGGTTGTTATAACAGACCATAATGTGAGAGAAACTTTGAAAATCACCGATGAGGCTTATATGATAAGCGAAGGAACGCTTTTCAGGCATGGAACTCCAACCGAATTGGCAGAGGACGAAGAAGTCAAAAGAACTTATTTGGGAGAAGGATTCACATTAAACTGAGATGACGCTTAAACAGACTATAAACCTTAAACTTCAGCAGAAAATGGCTCTCACCCCCGCTCTTCAGCAGGCGATCAAACTTCTCCAAATGACAAGAACGGAACTTGAGGAGGAACTTGTTCAGGAAGTTGAGAAAAATCCACTGCTTGAAGATGAGTCTCTACCTTCTGAAGAAAGCGAAGGCTTTTCAGGTTCAGAAAAATTTGAAGAACAGGAACAGCGTGAAGTTTCCTCAGAAGAAATTCTTGGCGACAAGATAGATGTAGAAGCATACTTTGAGGACTACATTGAAACCTCTCAAAAATACAAAGGGATTTCTTACGAATATTCTGATGAAGGAGGCATTGAAGAAAACCTTGCCACAAAATCTGAAACTCTTGCGGAACACCTTCTTTGGCAGGTAAGGATGACAAATTTTTCTCCGGAAGAAATGAGAATCGCCGAATTTATCATAGGCAACATCAGGAACGACGGTTATCTTGATGATGACCTCGCCAAGATAGCAGAAGAATTGAACTGCGATTATCCAAAGGTAGAAAAGGTTCTCTTTGAAATCCAAAAAATGGATCCTGTCGGAGTCGGAGCAAGAAATTTAAGCGAATGTCTTTTAGCTCAACTTAACATTCTTGAGCCCAAACCCTTTCTTGCAATGGAAATTGTAAAATTTCACCTTGAAGAACTTTCAAAATACAATGCAGAAGAACTCTCAAAAATTTTAAGCAAGCCAATTGAAGAAGTTGAGGAAGCGGTCAAGATAATAAAAAACCTTGACCCTAAGCCGGGGCTTTTATATTCTGATGTTCCTAATTATGCTGTTATTCCCGATGTTATTGTTGAAAAAATTGGGAATGAATTTAGAGTCAGACTTAATGACGAAGGGCTGCCAAAATTGAGACTTAACAGGTATTACAAACTCTTGATTGAAAAAGGAGGATTTGAAAATTCTCCCGAAACTGTCTCCTATCTGAAAGAAAAACTTCGTTCGGCAATAACTTTTTTGAAAAGTGTTGAAGAAAGGCATAAAACTATTTACAATGTCGCCTGCCAACTTGTTGAAATTCAAAAAGATTTCCTTGAAAAAGGACCTTCTTATTTGAAGCCTCTGGTACTCAGGGAAATTTCAGAAAGGGTTGGGGTTCACGAATCCACGGTCTCAAGAGTCGTATCAAACAAATACATCCTTACGCCTAAAGGAATAATTTCAATGAAAGATTTTTTTGCCACAGGAATTCAAACCATAGAGGGAAAAGACATATCTCAGCAGAAAGTTAAATCTATGATACGCAAATTGATAGAGGAAGAGTTGCCTGAAAAACCGCTCAGCGACCAGCAAATAGTTTCTGTCCTGAAAAGAGAAGGGATTTTACTTGCAAGAAGAACTGTGGCAAAATATAGGGAAGAGATGAAGATTCCCCCCTCTTCACAGAGGGGGAAAAAAGATAGATTAAAAAAAGGAGGAAGCCATGAAAGTTGAATTTTTCGGAAAAAATCTTTCAATTACCGATGCCCTCAGGGAAAAAGTTGGAAAGAAACTTAACAAACTTGAAAAATTCACCGGAAAAATGGTATCTGCAAGAATCACTCTGGAAATTGAAAAACACAAAAGCGCCGCTGAACTTGTGATTCACTGTAGTCACGACAAAATTTACAAAGCAAAAGGAACTGCAGAAGATATGTATCTTGCAATAAACGATGCCGCAAACGCTATTGAACAGCAGGCAAAAAAAGTCAAAGGCAAAATTTTGTCTAACAGAACAAGAAGAGGAAAAGGAAAGCCGCTTGCCGCAGAGATTTCAGAAACGATTTCTTCAGAGCCGGAAGAGCCGACTTTTAGATACGAAAAAAAGAATGATTACTTCATTGAAAGGCCTGTAAGACTTGAAGATGCGTATCTATTTTTGGAAGAGAACAACTTTCCTTTTGTCCTTTTTAAAGAAATAGAAAGCGGAAGGATGTGTGTTCTTTACAACAAAGGCAGGTCAAACTACATTCTTGTTGAAGGCGAGAAGTAATTATGAGCAACTCGGAAGAAAAAGTGACACATCCTACAATTACAGTTGAAGAATTCAATACCCATATTTCCAAAGCGGAACTTAATCTTCTTGCCGGAGAAAAAGGGCTCCAAAGACAAATCAACAGGCCAAGAGTTCAAAAACTCGGATTGATTCTTGCTGGATTTCCGGAATTCATCCACAAGGAAAGAGTCCATCTTGTCGGAAACACAGAGATAACATATTTAAACAAACTTTCTTCGGCGGAAAAAATTAAAGCCCTGAAACCCATATTTGATTTGCAAATCTCCTGCCTTGTTGTGACAAAAGGGCTTAATCCCCCGAAGGAAATGGTTGATCTGGCAAAGGAGAGTGACACACCACTTTTAAGTTCTCCTTTAAGAACAACATTTGTGATTCAATACATAACAGAAGGGCTTCAGGATTTGCTCGCTCCTTTTACCCATAAACACGGAGTTCTCGTGGATGTCTTCGGCGTCGGTGTCCTTATGAAAGGCGGGAGTTCAATTGGAAAATCAGAAACCGCTCTTGACCTTATTGTGCGAAAACACCGCCTCGTTTCTGACGACATAATTGAAATAAGGAAAAAGGGCGAAATACTTATTGGGAAAGCCCCTGACATTGCAATGGGAAGAATGGAGTTAAGAGGGCTCGGAATAATCTCCATCTCTGAACTTTTTGGAATTGTGGCATTAAGAGATGAAAAGATAATTGACCTTATCGTCAATCTTCAGCCATCTGAGGAATTCAACGAAGTTGACCGCCTTGGAATAGATGAAAAATATGAGGAGATTATGGGCGTTAAAATACCATCCATCAATCTACCTGTCGCTTCAGGCAGAAATATCGCCAACCTCCTTGAAATTGCGGCGAGCAACCTCCTTCTGAAGAGAAAGGGAAAATATTCCGCTCAGGAGTTTGTAATTAAGCAGAGAGACAGGCTGAAACACAGGAAATGAAAAAGACCATTCTTATTGTCACAGGGATGTCGGGAGCAGGAAAAACGCAGGTGATAAACACCCTTCAGGACAACGGTTTTTTCTGCGTTGACAATCTTCCTTTGGCGCTTTTTTCAAAGTTTTTAGAACTTCTTGCCACACCTTCGGGCGAACTCGGCTCTTTCGTCGCTTTAGGGCTTGATTTAAGAGAAGGAAATCTTGACGAGAAATTTCCTGAAGTTCTTGAACTTCTTCAAAAATCTGGGCACACGACAAAAATTATTTTTATTGACGCAAGCGACGATGTTCTTTTGAGAAGGTTTGTTGAAACAAGAAGGCCCCATCCCCTTTCCCCCAAAGGCTCTGTCAAAGAAGGAATTTCAATAGAAAGAAGGAGAATGGCGTTTATCAGGGAAAAAAGCGACTATGTTTTGGACACTTCAAATTTCAATATCCATCAACTAAGAGAAGAGGTCTTGAGGCGCCTTGAGACGCTATCACTTGAAGCAAGAATGGTTATAAACATAGTTTCATTCGGCTTTTCAAAAGGAATACCGCCGGAAGCATCTCTTGTGTTTGATGTTCGTTTTCTCCCTAATCCTTACTTTGTTCCGGAACTCAAAGAACTTGATGGAAGGAACAGCAAAGTGTCAAACTTTGTTTTGCAATGCGACGATGGAAAAATTTTCTTAAAAAAACTTGAGGACTTTTTGGATTTTCTCCTTCCAAAATTCCAAAAAGAGGGAAAAGCGTATTTAACTATCGGGATAGGATGCACGGGAGGAAGACACCGTTCTGTTGCCATATCAAAAGCAATCTACGACTATTTGAAAGAGAAAAATATTTACGATATAAATTTAAAACACAATGAAATAGAGGAGTAGATATGTTTGGAATATTGGTTGTTGCTCACGGAGAACTTGGAAATCTTCTTTTGGACACAGCAAATAAAATTCTTTTGCAGGAAACGCCTGAAAATGTTTTTTCCTTCCCAATTGCATGGGATTGCGATTTTGCCAAAACCAAAGAGGCACTGGATAAAAAAGTTGACAAAATGCTTTCAGAATTGGGATCCATTCTGATTCTGACAGACCTTTTCGGTGGAACCCCGACAAATCTTGCAATGACTCAGTTCAAAAAAAACAAAGTGCAGATATTGACCGGGGTTAATTTGCCGATTTTGATAAAGGCTATAATTCTTCAAAAAACGGGTGTCGCTCTGGAGGAATGCCTTTCAGAGTTGAGAATGAAGGGACAGGAAGCGATTGTTCTTGTCTCCGACATTATTGGTGAAAAGTGATGGTTGAAAAAGATGTTATGATAACCAACAGACTTGGTCTCCACGCAAGAGCCGCGGCGAAACTCGTAAATCTCGCAGGAAAATATCATTCTCATATAACGATATCAACAGAACAAATTTGCGCTGACGCAAAGTCAATTCTCGGCGTTTTGACTCTGGCTGCGGGCAAGGACACTATGGTCAAAATTGAAGCGGAAGGGCCTGACGAAAAAGAATCGCTTGAGGCAATAATAGATTTGATTGAAAATAAATTTGGAGAGGATTAATTGAAACTAAAAGGAACCCCCGTATCTTCAGGAATAGCGATTGGACGCGCTCATCTTATAAGTTTTGAAGAAATGCCCATACCTTCTTACGAAATTGCGGAAACTGAAGTAGACAATGAAGTTTCAAGGTTCAATAGAGCGCTGAATCTTGTGATAGAGGAACTTGAAAATGTCAAAGAGGCGGCAAGAATCTCAATAAGCGAGGAAAGCCTCGCCATATTTGATGTTCATATTGCCATCCTTAAAGACCCAACGCTCAAAAGAAATACAATCACAAGAATAATCAAGGAAAGAAAAAACGCTGAAGCCGCTTTTCAAACTTCCGTAAGAATGGTTCTTGACATTCTGGAAAACTCTCCGGACCCCTATTTCAGAGAGAGAGTCATAGACATTAAAGACCTTGCGGCAAAGGTTCAAATGAGGATGCTCGGCAACCACAAAAAGCAGGATCTGGACATTTCCGACCCTGTTTTAGTTTCTTCTCAGCTTTCACCCTCTCAGACAGGACCCTTTCAGCAAATTGTAAAAGCGTTTGTGACAGAACACGGCAGTAAAACATCACACACGGCAATTCTTGCAAGGTCCCTTGAGATCCCAGCGGTTGTTGGAGTTACAGGAGCAGTCAGCAGCATTTCACAGGGCGATGAAATTATTGTTGACGGCATAGAAGGATTGGTGTTTGTCAAGCCAACTTTAGAGGAAAAAGGGGAATATCTTGAAAAAATAAGGGCTCACAAGGAGCGGAGGGAGAAACTCCTGTTGGAATTGAAAAAACCGTCAAGGACAATTGACGGCCACCACATAAAATTAAGATGCAACATAGACCTTGAAGAAGAATTGGATAAAGCCGTTGAGTTTGGCGCCGAAGGAATTGGGCTTTACAGAAGCGAATTCCTTTACCTGAAATGCGCTCCATCCCTACCTTCAGAAGAAGAGCATTTTGAAATTTACAAAAAAATCTCAGACAGCGCATTTCCTTACAAAGCGGTTATAAGAACTCTTGACCTCGGCGGAGAAAGGTATTTTCAAAAGCACCTCGCCCCGACGGAAGCAAATCCAGTCCTTGGATTGAGAGCCTTGCGGTTTTCACTGAAGCACTACGACATTTTCAAAACACAACTCAGAGGAATTTTGAGAGCTTCAACCAAGAAGAACCTTGAAATTATGTTTCCTATGGTAACTTCTTTGGAAGACATTCAAATGGCAAAGGCAGTCTTGAGAGAGGCGCAGGAAAGTCTAAAAAGAGAAAACATTCCTTACGACGAAGAGATAAAAGTTGGGATAATGATTGAAGTCCCAATCTGCGCCCTCAACGCAGAAGCATTTGCTAACAATGTTGACTTCTTCAGCATCGGAACAAACGACCTTATTCAATACCTGATGGCGATAGACAGAAACAATGAAGGCGTTGCAAATTATTACGATCCTTACCATCCCGCTTTTTTAAGACTTCTTTTAAGCGTCGCTTCAACAGCAAAAAGGCACAAAATTCCGATATCAATTTGTGGAGAAACCGCTTCAGACCCAGATTTAATACCTTTGTTTGTCGGACTCGGGATTGACGAATTTTCAATGACTCCTCAGGCAATTCCAGATGTCAAAGCAAGAATAATTTCTTTATCTTACAAGGATTGCCGTAAGATTGCCCTTGAAGCCACAAAAGCGTGGAGCGGAGAAGAAGTGCGCAGAATTTTAAGGAGCGGCAAAGCTAAAAGCGGAACTTTTCTTGGTGTAAGGTGGAAGAAAAGGGACAAAGGTGAAAATTAATTTTTCTTATGGAGAAAAAAACAAGTTGAATTTGGAAAAAAGAGCGCTCAAAACATTAAAATCAATGCGCTCTGAAATCCAAGATGAAAACAATCTCCTTTTTCACCTTATCCCCAAACAGCGCTATCTCGCTGAAATTTGCAAAAATGCAAGTGAAATAAGTGAGAACTCAAAAACGCTTATTGTGGCAGGCATAGGCGGCTCTTCCCTTGCAGGGAAAGTTTTTGCTTCCATCAAAAGTCAAAAAGAAGTTATTTTTTTTGAAGGAATAGAGCCGAGAAAGATTGAAAAAGCGACAGAATCTATTGACTTTAAAAAATGCTTTTTAAACATTGTTTCAAAATCGGGAAACACTACTGAAACCATCGTTAATTCAGCGTTTCTTTTGAAAAAACTTAAGCAGGCAAATGGAAAAAATTGG
>Ga0272448_1005828_pt1 | contig 13467 bp, 4 predicted proteins | sample YNPCB0191_FD_202220 | JGI IMG/M metagenome (GOLD analysis project Ga0272448, IMG submission 202220) | Hot spring sediment microbial communities from Yellowstone National Park, WY, United States - YNP-CB-019-1 | ecosystem: Environmental > Aquatic > Thermal springs > Hot (42-90C) > Sediment...
TCCATACATATCTCCTGTCCAGCAAAGATAAACCCGCCGGCTCCACAGATGGGACGCACCGGCACCGGAATGCCCCAAGCTGCCGCCTGCGTTGACAAAGTATTGTACACTTCTGCTCGATTTTGTTCGGGCAGCCCATGGGGCCTCGGGATGTGTGGGTCATTCTTAGGCAAGCGGCCCATTCGTTCGTACACGAGCTACCGCATGAGAGTGAAGGCGCCCGCCGCCGTAACCTTCGCCCCGGACTTCGGCTTGACAGTGACATCGTACTGGCCCGGAGGCAGCGATGGCACCGTGCACGTGATCGTAGCGGAACTCCAGGTCCTGACCTTGCAGCGCACCGTTCCGATGGTGACCCTGCCCTTGCGCGTGCCGAACTTCGTGTTGACCGCTGTGATCGTCAAGGTTGAGCCGGGCACTCCCCGGGACGGCTCGACTCGAATGGTACGTAATATCCTGCCCGTGCCGGAGACGATTCGCAACGCACCGCCGCCCCCGGTGAACGTGACGACCTTCGAGACCGTCCCGGCAGTCGTCGGCTCGAAGCGAATGAAGACCTCCTGCGTCTCCCCGGCTCCGAGCGAGTACGCCCCGCCCGAAACGATCTCGAAGGGCGGCTCGACGCTCGCTTGGCCGTTGAGCGTTCCCCCGCCGGTGTTCTTCACCGTGAATGCAGCCAGATCCTTCGTGTCGCCGACAATCACCTCCCCGAAGCTGACGGTCGTCGATGGCTCGACGCTGAGCACCGGCAAATCGTTCTCCGCCTCTGTGGCGATGACGTCCTTGGCCGTCCAGTTCGGAGCACTACAGCGGATCGTGGCCCGGCCCGCGTCGGTGTCGGGATCTTCTGCCGCAGCGAGGGTCACGGTCTGGTACACGCTCCAGTTTGCACTCGTGAAGACGAGGGTCGAGCCGGACTGCACGGTGATGTCAGCATCGCCCGAAGCCCGGGCAACAGAGACGGTCAGGTTTGCGGCGGGTGGGCGGCTCAGTTTCACGGCGAATGTCGCGGTCCCACCCTCCGGCACTTCGACGGCGTCCTTGTCTGCAAGCACCTGGGCGGTCACCCCGCAGCCCGTGACGGTCCTCGCAGCTCCGATCCCGCCCGTGAAAGCAACGATCTTCGATGTGCGCCCTGCGATGCTGGGGGTGAATCGGATCCTCACTGTTTGGCTCCCTCCAGCCGCCAGTTGGTACCGTCCGCCGGAGACAACTTCGAAGGGAGCCGCGACGGTCGCCTCGCCCACAAGCATATCGGTTCCAGGGTTCTTCACCACGAAGGCGTTCAGCTCCCGGCTTTCGCCCAGCACAACCTCCCCGAAGTCCACGGTTGCAAGAGGCTCTACGGTAAGAGACGTGTCGGGCGTCAGTGTGCCGCGGCCCGTGACTGTACGGGTCGCGCCGCCGCCACCGGTGAAAGTAACCGTATTGGAGAAAGTCACCGCCGTGGTCGGGCTGAATCGGATGGTTACGGATTGGCTCTCGTTGGAACCGAGACTGTAGCTCCCGCCGGAGACGATCGCGAACGGACCCGCCACGCTGGCCGTGCCGATAAGCGTCTCGCTGCCGACGTTGCGAACTACGAAGGCCGCAAGGTCGAGACTCTGGCCGACACCCACGTCGCCGAAGCTGACGGTCCCCTCCGGCTCCACGCTCAACACTGGCCGAGATGGAACCGCACCGGTCCCACTCACCGTTCTCGTGGCTCCACCCCCGCCTGAGAACGTAACCTGCTTCGATGCTGCCCCGACCGCCGTCGGGCTGAATCGGATTGTGACGATCTGGCTCGCATTCGCCGCGAGGCTGTAGCTGCCGCCCGAGACGATGCTAAAGGGCGCCGCGACGGTCGCCTGCCCTGCCAGTGTGCCCGTACCTACGTTCTTGACGGTAAAGGCATCGAGGTCCCTTGTCTGTCCGATCTCGACCGCCCCGAAGTCCACCGCCGACACAGGCGCCACCTCCAGGACCGGCTGTGCCGCGGGTGTCCCCTTGCCCGTGACAATTCTCGTCGTCCCGGCTCCGCCTGTGAACATAACGGTCTGGGAAAAGCTGCCGACGCTCGTCGGTGCAAACCGGATGGTCACGCTCTGCGAGGCACCGGGACCAAGGTCATACGTCTCGCCCGACACGACACCGAACGGAGCTGCAACGGTCACCTGCCCGGAGAGGGTGCCGGTCCCCACGTTCCGGACGGTGAACGCGGCGAGGTCCTTCGTCTTGCCGATCTCGACCTCGCCGAAGTCCACATCGCCGAGCGGCTCGACGCTCAGGGCCGGTTTGCCGGCGGCTTTGCCTGTCCCCGACACGGTCCGGGCCGTGCCGCCGGCACCCGTGAAGGTAACGGTCTTCGAGACGGCCCCGCTCACCGTCGGACCGAACCGGATCGTCACCGTTTGCGCTTGGCCACTCCCGAGGCTGTATGTTCCCCCCGAGACGACGACAAATGGAGCTTCAACGGTCGCCTGGCCGGCAAGCGTGCCGGTGCCCGTGTTCTTCACCGTGAACGCCGCCAAATCCTTCGTCTGACCGACCTCGACCTCCCCAAAGTCCACCGCCGTCGGCGGCTCCACGCTCAGGACGGGGCGCGTTCCGGTCCCTTTGACGCTCCGGGTCGCACCGGCACCGCCCGTAAAAGTCACCGTCTTCGTCGTGGTCCCGGTGGAGGTGGGGCTGAAACTGATCTTGACAGGCTGCGATGCCCCAGCTTGAATGCTGTACGACGCTCCCGAGGTAACGGCGAATGGAGCACCTACGGAAGCCGTGCCGGTGAGAGTGCCGGTCCCGGTGTTCCTGATCGTGAACGCGGTCAACTCCTTTGACTCGCCGATGTTCGCCTCGCCGAAATCCACCGTAGTCTGAGGCTCGACCGCGAGGACCGGTTTCACACCGGTGCCTCGGACCGTGCGGGCAGCACCCATCGCCCCCGTGAACGAGACGGTCGCCGTAGAGACATCTTCCTTCGTCGGGCCGAAGCGGATCGTTATCGTTTGAGTTGCGCCGGGGCCGAGACGGTATGTGCTCGCGGAAACGATGCTGAATGGAGCGCTGACCGTGGCCTGACCGGCCAGTATCCCAGTGCCGACGTTCTTCACCGTAAAGGCATCGAGGTCCTTCGTCTCGCCAACAAGCGCCTCGCCGAAGTCCACGGTGGACTCCGGTGTGACGCTGATGACCGGTGCGTTGTTCTGGTCGCCGGGAAGCCAGACATTCCCGGATTTCGCGGCAAACATTTTCGACGTGCCTGTGGTGACGGTCACATCAGGAATCGTATAGCCTGTCTTCGTAAACCGAAGCACGAACTGCGATGCGGAGGGGACCTTGGTAATGGCGTAGATGCCGCGCGAATTTGTCGTGCTCGTGTATGTTCCGCCGGTCCTCCCTATCGCGGTGACAGAGGCGTCGGCAAGTGGGTTGCCGTCCGCGTCGGTCACTCGGCCGCTGATGATCTCTCCGCTCCCGCTCGTGAAGACGTTATAGACGCACGAATCCACGGCGTTGAAGTCATAGTACGCGTCAACGGTCGGCAAGTTGTACCAGGCGGTGTCAGTCCCGCCCCAGCCCAAATTGAGGTGATGGTACGGGGTGGTACTCACGTACCCGTACCCATCGCATACGACGGCGTGACCACCCGCGCCGCCGTTCAGAGTCAGGAGCACCGGAAGTGCCGCATCCAGATTCGAGTTGACCATCGTCTGGTCAATCGAACCGGACAGGAAGGCGGTAATAGCATTCCCGTAGCCGAAAACACTGACGAGTTGGCCGGTTGGCAACATGCCCCCGGACCCACCCGGAGCATAGCTCGTGTTTACAGCTACCCCAGCGTCATGACAGATGGCCCCTATCGCCTGCCGCTCTGCCTCCGACATCCCGCAGCCCGGAGCGGGAATCATGCTGTTCCAGTTGTAGGGGCCGCCGGCGCCGTTGCCGCCGCGAAGCGTCCGCGTCTGGGCGACCCCGTCCACTAGGATATCGAATTTCTTCGTACCGACGCCGGTTACCGGGTGCTTGAAGTACCGCATCAGTTGCGCCATCGCTGTTGCCATGCAGCCGCAGACATGATTCTTCGGGGTGTAGTAGTTGTAGCATGGCAGCCCACACACGTTCGACTGGTCCCATCGGGTCTCCAGGACCGGCGGTACGCGCACGTCCGGCACGCTCGCGATGCCCCCAGCCATGCGCGAGTCAGGCTCGCGTAGGAGCACGTTCCACTTCTGACGGGCCCGGTCCAATGCGACCTTCAAACCCTCGCTCTGAAGCTCCTTCCCCTGCGACACTTTCCGCGCAACGCTCACGCGCCGGCCGAGGTCGTTGATGACGAGCGCCCCCAGGGGGTTGTCTGTCGAATGCTTGTAACGTCCCCGCGCCGCGAAAGCGATGACCGGCTCCACTTGGTCGTCGGCAGCGACGATCACAAAACCACTCGGCCACAGATGAACGGCGTAGCACACAACCTCGCCGCTGCCATCCGTAAATGACAGGACCCTGGCGATTCGACTGCCGAGTTGCACATCGAGCGGACGATGCTCGCGGCGCAGCCAGTGTTCGACGAGTCGCTTGGCTTGCTCGGCAGTCGTCGGATCGGCCAACAGCGACGCCCCGCCCGCCAGGACGAAGCCGGCGACGAGCACCATCGAGCGCAACGCCGAGGCATCGGCGAAGAGAAAGGCAAATCGCCGCGTTCGAGTTTTCATCTTTCCCTCAGGTCTGCGGTCGTCCTCAAGCTCATCGAAAAACCATACGCCGAGGCCCCGCCTGGCTGCGGAGCGCTCCTCTATGCGCGATTAGACCAATTCGAAGCCGCCAAGTCAAGCTTGCGAGAATATGCGGAGACTTCTCACTCCTTCCCCCAGGATCCACATGCCCGGGCGTGCGCCCTGTCTGCGGCACACGTGCACTGGTAGAAGCCTCGGCGGTTGGGAAACCGTTTGATCACTGCCAGCACCCGTTGTAAGATCATGGGCACGAGGGAGAAGCATGATCATGGCAGAGCCACTCCTGCGCGTAGCCCAGGTGAAGGTCTTCCCGGTAACAGGTCAGTTTCTGTAGAAAGCAGTGGGCTGGGCCTTCGGGGAGGACGCACGACGGGCAATAGCTCCGCTTCCGTAAGTTTGCCCAGTAGCAATCTCCGGATCGTATCGTAGCCCCCTAACCCCTGCCGCTGCGCCGTCTGCACGACGCTCGTCAGTACCGAGTGGTTCCGAGCACCTCTCTCGCTCCTCGACCCGTAGCTCGTCATCCGCTTCACTACGCTCGGTCTGAACGCCCTTTCCGCCTCGTTGTTCGTCGGTTCTATCCTCGGATCGTACAGAAATCGGAAGATCTCCTCGATCTTCCGTCCCGGTATCCCGATCGTCCGCATGTAGCCAGCCGCACTGCTCGCATTTGGCCCGATCCGCTCCCCAGCTCGACATTCCTCAGGCTCCGGATAGAAACTCCTCCTGCATCGCGGGCAGTAGCCGCGATTCAGCGGGCGGGACGGTGTGCGACCAGAGGGAGAACAGGCGACCCCCGGTGGCGATCGCCTTGTCGCGCTCGCCCACTGCCCGACAGGAGGGAGGGTGGCTTCGACGAACTGGCTCGAAATGGCTTCCGAAAGGCACCGGCCGCTGTCGCACTGGCCGCTGTCAAGCACTTGATTCGGGGGGGGAAATGGTATACTATCAGCTGAGTTGCGCAAGGTTTGCGCAGAAACTAACCTGTTACGTCGAATTAGGCATATAAAAAGGAGGGGACGGCCTATGGGTTCAAACGCGCAAGGGCTCGAAGGTTCCGAGTTTTCAGGCCGAGGGTTATGGAACGTAGGGTACAACCTACCACACCAATCCGTTTGCCTTCTTCATTCCGCAAACGCTCTGCGTCCTTCTACGCTGTGTATTGTGCGGCTCGCATTTCGTCTCCCCCGGCTGCGAGATCGCCTCGCATCCGCGTTCTCCATCCTGCTCGTGCTACTCGCCGTCACGTCGGCTGGCGCCGGCGATGCGGGAGGCATCGGGGAGTACTTGAAGAAGGCAGACGATCTGAAGAACCAGCAGGAAATCGCAGAAGCCGTCAAGATCCTGAACGCGGCGATCGAAAAGTTCCCGGACGATCCAAAGCTTCCGGACGCTTATCTTCGTCGGGCCGAGTTTCTCACGAGCGACAAGCGTTTGGAAGAGGCAGGAGATGCGTTTCTGGCCTTTGCAGGCCGGTTCCGGCAGCATCCGCGAGTGGCGAACAGTCTCCGCCGTGCCGCGCTGCTTTACGCGCAGGCGGGGAATTGGGGGAGGGCAAGGGAAACCTACGAGAGACTACTCGACGGGCTCAAGAGCGAACATTCCGAGGGGTGGGCGAACGAGGTCGCTGCCTGCTGCAACGAACTTGGAGGCCAGTCTCGGACACAGAATCGCCCAGGGGATGCGATCGCGGTGTACGAGAGCACGCTGCTCAAGTGCCCCGAAATCCGGTCGAAGCCGAATATCCTCCGCGACCTGGCCGGCTGGTATCAGAAGATCGGCGATCTGCAGAAGGCCGAGGCTGCCCTCCAGCGCCTGATTGATGACTTCCCACCGAAGGAGGACGGAACGGCAACGCCGGGCGTCTGGGGTGCCTGGGACCTCGGACATCTATGTGAGAGGCACGGCCGGTTCGACAAGGCCGCCGAATGCTTCGACCTTGTCCTCACCAAGTACCCCAAGACCGGCGAGGCGGATAACCTACGCCGCACTCCAGAGCGCATAGGCTGGCTCTACGAGAAGGCGGGAAATGCGCGGAAGGCTTTCGACGCCTACACGGCCGCCGGCCTATCCGCCAGGGCGAATGCTCTCGGTCCGCAACTCGACAAACTCGCATGGTCCGTCACCTGCGAAAACGCTTATGCACCTCAGTTGCCCAGGTTCACCATCCGCTTCTCCAACAGCTTTGCTGCAACGAAGCGGGTCGAGACGAAGATCGAGATCGCGAGAATCCCAGAGTCCAAGGTCCGTACCTCGAAGTCCGAAGTCAAGGCACGTGCTCAGGAAGATGCGAAGCCAGTTATTCTCCTTGCCGAAAAGAAAGTGGTTGAGTTGCCGGGGGGTTCTATCTTGGATGTCATCCCGGACTTGCCGAGGGACCAGAATGAAAGTGCGCTCGGATTCGACGGACGGCATAGGTACGTGATGACCGTCGAGGCACTCGGCGAGACCAAGCGGGCAATCGCTTCGCTTGGGGGAACCGACGTGGTGCCGCTCAAGCCAACCTGGAAGTCGGCAGCAACCATCCTCGCCTGTGACGCAGCTCTAATTTCGGGGGATGTGAAGCTTGGGAAGGAGGAGTTGGTCTGCCAGGCTCCTACGGGCATGATCTCCCCTGGTAACTACGCCGAGTACCGGCTGGAAGCCCGCGAGGAGATGGTCATCAGTTTCCATCCCGTCGTCGAAGGCAAAGGCAACGTCCGACTCGCGCTGGACGGCAAGGCTGGCGAACGCCAACTCCTCGCTCCGGGTCTCTATACTCTCCGTGCGAAATTCCAGGGCGAGGTGGCTCTCAGGAGCGTCGAAGTCGAGCTGTGGTGGCGAAAGGAGAAGCCGCTGAGGAAAACGCAAGAGCTCGCGACGGATGGTGTCCGGATAATCAAGACACGCGGAGTCAAGACCTATAGAGCGATGACCGGCGAGGCTACGGTGGACCTCCTCGTCCCATCGGAAAAGGACGTCGCGTACCATCTCGACTTTGCGGCACCGCCTAACACATCTCCGATGGCCCCGCTCGCCTACGAGTTCGAGATGCACCCCGGCGTACTCGGGAAGGATGTCCGACAGGACGAAATGAATGCAACTTACTCGCCCGTATTCTGCCGAGCTGGTGCGGAGGGGAGCCAAGGTTCATTCCTGCCGCCGCTCCCGCTGCGATCCGGGAACAATCGTCTGCGAATCCGAATCCCCGGGGGCCAGTCTCTGGCTGGCCTCTCTCTCGTTCCCTGCCTCCCGGACATCGAGGTCAAGGCGAGCTGTGCCAACGCGGGCAATCTCTTCACGCCGGATGAAACGGTCAGCGTCGTTCTGCGATTGACCAACAAGGGAGCCGTAGCCGTTCAGCTCTCTGGCAAGTGCCGGCTCCAACTGCTCCGACTCGCCAGCGCGAACGAGGGCGAGTTTGCAGACCGCGGCTTCAAGTACCGTAACTACGTCGCGGAGCCGCTCGGGGAGCTTGAGATCCAGCCCGTAGGGATTGCAGCCGGCGGGACGGTCGAGGTGCCCCTGAGCTTCAAGCCGAGCAAGATGGGCTGCATTGCACTCGTCGTTCGGCTGTCCGACGGTTCGCGAGTGTACGAATCTCATGTAACGAACGTCGCCGTCGTCTTCCCCGTCGCGGACGAATGGAAGCCCGATTCGCCCTTCATGATCTCGGGCGGACAGGGTAAAGCTGTCATCCCGCGCCTGCCACTTTACAAGAAGCTTGGCCTCAACTGGAGTCGGACTGAGATTCAGTGGGGCGCCTTCGAGCGCGAGAAGGGCAATTTCGTCTGGGACGAGTGGGACGCATTCTTCGACGCATGTCGGAAAACCAAGATCTACATCATGAACCTTGCCGAGGGAACACCGAGCTGGGCGAGACCGCAGTCCAAGGACCTGCTCGTCATCCCGTACAAAGACTACAGGATCGTCACCGACGAGGCTCCGGCTCGTGAACACCTCGACGACTGGGAGAACGCTTGGCGGCAGTTCCTCACGCGCTACAAGGACGTCGTTCGCTCTGTCAACATGTGGAACGAGCCGTGGGAAGGCGGGGGCATCTCCGGGTGGATGTCAACGGGCGAGCACTACCGCCAACTGCTCGACCGCGTTCATAAGGCCGCCCGATCCGTTGATCCCACGATCACTGTCGTCGCTGCCGACTCCTCGCACAATACCGACTGGAAGATCTTCTCTGCAGGCATGGAGGACAAGATCGACGTCATCTCGACCCACTACGAGCCGTTCTACGGTTCGTTCTCCTTCGCTGCCGCAAAGCACTACAAGAAACGAGTCTGGGAGACCGAGACGTGGACGACCCAGGAGGGCGACATGCTGGCCATACGGCGGGCACTCGTCGCCCTCGCTTCGGGCGCAGAGAAGGTAAGTTACTGGATTTACGAGCACATCTTCGATCCAGGTCAGGGGTATCCGACACCGACGGCCGCCGTGACGAGCGCGCTCTGCCACTTCATCGAGGACACCAAGTTCATCAAGACTGTCAACCCGCAGTCGAGTCCGTTTATCTTCCTCTTCGCCGGCAAGGACAAGGCAGTCGCAGCGCTCCTGTCCAATATCGGCGAGAAGCAGCTGCGCGGACAGGTCGGCGCGACCGAAGCCGTCACGCTCGAGGTCACCGATCCCCGGAGGGCGTACCAGCCATTCGACATCCTCGGAAACCCCACTGGCGAACGGAGGGGTGATTCCCTGCTCATCCCCGTCGGCCGGGAGGCCACCTACCTCCAGACGACCGCTGCCGAGCTGGCTGCCTTCGAGAAGGCGCTCGCCTCCGCCCACATTAACGGCATGAAGCCCTGCCAGATCACCCTATACGACCTCGATGCACCCGTCGAGAAGCTCCCACCGCTCCGAGTGAAGATCGAGAATGCGTATAACATCCCCATCTCCGGGAAGGTCAAGGTAAGCGTGCCGGAGACGCTGAAGCTCGAGGAGGCCGAGCAAAGCTTCAAGGACCTCGCATCCGGCACCGTTCGCGAGTTCCTCTTCCCGATCGCTCGAGCAAAGGCGCATCCGCTCAACAAGTACCCGGTCCGGGCGACGGTCGAGACGGAGAAGGGCACTTCGGATCTCGCGGAAACGATTTCGGTTGCGACGATCGCGAGGGGCACGCCGGTGGTGGACGGCGATCTTGCGGAGTGGGCAAGCCTCGGCTCCTCACCGGTCTACAGCGCAAGCGCCGAGCAGAGCCTCGCCACGATGATAGCCTGGTACCCCTGGGAGAAGTGGATGGAGGAACACGGGAGCGAATTCTCCGCTCGCGTCGCCTTCCTCTACGACGACAGGTGTCTGTACTTCAGCGCGGACGTCAATGACCCGACGCGCGATGTTACGCCGAGCCTGCTCTCCGGCAAGAACCTCCACAAGTTCCAGCTTCCCCCCGCGGACTATGTGTATGTCGAGGCCGGCCCAGGCACCACCGGGTGCGGAGCCGACGCCTTCCTGCTTTCGCTGGGCAACGTGACGAAAGAAAAGCAGGACACAAAGTACGAGAGCTACCCACCGAGCCATCCGCTGTACCGGCTCAATCCTTTCATCCCGACGCCGTACCAGTACTCGATTTACCCAACGGAGGACGGCTGTGAAATAATGCGCCTCCGTACGCCGAACTTCTATTGGCTTCATCCGCTGCCACTCAACTACCAGTGGATGCACGATCACTGTCGGGTAGCTGACGCCAAGGTGGTCGTCAAGCGGACCGATCGCGGCTGGCTCTACGAGGCGGGAATCCCCTGGACCGAACTCGAGGAGATACGCCCCGAACCCGGTAAGCGAATCCGGCTTTCGTTCAAGATCAACCAGGGCAATCCCGGCAACTACATCTGCTGGTCGGCCAATCGAAGCGTCGCCAAGCCTGCGACGCTCAGCTTCGAGCCGTCCTGGTGGACATCCTGGTCGGCAGAGACGGAGTGGGCATTCGGACGATAGGCACGGCTGCTAACCACAGAGGACTCGGAGAACACAGAGGGAATTGGATGAAGGTTCTTCTCTTATCCGTTAATCGCTCGCGGACGCTGGTTCCGCCGTTCCCGTTCGGACTGGCGTGCGTGGTCGCCAGTGTGGATGCCAGGCGTCACGAGGTGGTGGTGTGGGACGCGATGTTCCACGAGGACTGGGCGGCAAGCCTGCGCGGGAAGCTCCGCGACTTCCAGCCGCAGGTGGTTGGCCTCTCGGTCCGCAACGTGGACGACCAGGAGATTCGCCATCCCACATTCTTCCTCGACGAGGCCAGGGAGATGGTGACAGTCTGCCGGGAGGAGTCCGAGGCCGTGCTTGTTGCGGGCGGATCGGGTTTCAGCATCTTCCCTGCGGAGGCGTTCACCTACCTCGGCGTTGACTTCGGGATCGCAGGCGAAGGCGAGAGAGCGTTCAACATCCTTCTCGACAGCTTGGAGGAAGGCGTAAGGCCGGCTCACATCCCCGGACTCGTCTGGCGGGAGGGGGAGCAGGTTTGCGTCGCGCCGCCCGAATGGATCGAGTCCCTTGATACGCTTGCCCTGCCGGATAGAGCTCAGTTGGATGTCGCCCGCTATTACGACCTTCAAGGTGGCGCGGCGATTCCGAATATGGCGACGGTGCAGAGCAAGCGCGGCTGTCCGCTGCCGTGCATCTACTGTTCGACCTTTGCCGTCGAGGGGACGCGGCACCGGGTCCGGTCGCCGGAATCCGTCGTGCAGGAGATCGAGGGCCTGGTCGGGCGCGGCTTCCGCCGGGTTCACTTCCTCGACAGCATCTTCACCCATCCCGCCCGGCACGCCGAGCAGATATGCGGGGGACTCATTCGACGCGGCCTCGATGTCCGCTGGAGTTGCACGGTCAACCCCGGCTTCGCCGATCCGGCGCTGCTGCGGTTGATGAAGCGCGCCGGCTGCGCGCTGACAATGATCGGCAACGAAAGCGGCTGCACGGGAATGCTGGACAGGCTCAGAAAGGACTTCACCAGGGCGGATGTCGAGCGGTGCTTCTCGGTTTGCGAGAGCGAGGGGATTCGGTACAACGCCTTCCTGCTCGTGGGTGGTCCCGGCGAGGATCGTGCCAGCGTCGAGGAGAGCGTCGAGTTGATGGAGCGCTTTCGGCCGAGCCAGGTCTCGATCTCCGTGGGCATCCGGCTCTACCCCGGCTGCGAGTTGACGCGGATCGCCGAGGCGGAGGGCGTCTTGCGTCCCGGCGAGAGCCTCTTGTTGCCGAAGTTCTACCTATCGCCAAAGATCCGTGATTGGATCTGGGGCTACCTCGACCCGATCATGCAGCGGCACGGTAACTGGACGTATTGAACTTGAAGATCGCTCTTTCCTGTTGCCTATGCTCCTGGTTCGGATGGACAGCGTCCCTCGGGATGGGGGCACGGCGTGCCGTGCCCCTACTTCGGCTGCGGCCGGCCGCGGCGTTCGGAAATGATGAGGTCGGCAATGTGAGCGCCAGCCGCCGAATTCCACGGGCTGACGGAGGTGTATTATGTTGAGCTTTGGACTCTTATTCAACGCTGTGCTCCTTGCTTTCGGCGTCTACTGGTGCTACGAGATGTTCGGCAGGTGGCGGTCTGACCTGGAGGAGTTTCGAGAAGCCGAGGATAACACGCGCAGGGCCGTGATCCTTGGCCTCTGGATCCTCACGCTGCTGATTGCTCTTCTCGTCCTGAACTTTGCGATAGCCGTGATACTGGACATCGTCTGGGGCATTCGTGCCCTTTTCTGACTTTCAGAGCTGCAGAACCTGCGGATGGATACCGGTCGCTCAAGGAGCCTGATATAATCAGGCGGAACAAGGAGTCGAGCATGTTGAGAGTCGGGATGTTGAGCGGTTGGCATGTCCACGCGAGAGGCTATGCTCAGGAACTGGGCACGATCCCCAATGTCAAAATCACTGCGGTTTGGGACGAGGAACCGACGCGGGGAAAGAAGTGGGCAGCAGAACTCGGTGTACCATTCGAGCGGGAGCTCGATACCTTCCTCGAGCGAGACGACATTGACGCGGTCGTGTGCAACGCCCCCACCAACCTCCACGCGGAGGTCATGGTCGCAGCGGCAAAAGCAGGGAAGCATATCTTCACCGAGAAGGTCATGGCACTGACCGTGCGGGAATGCAATCGCATTGCCCGGGCCGTGCGCAAGGCGGGCGTCAAGTTCACGATCTCCATGCCCATGCGTACCTCCCCCAACAACCAGTTCGCCAAGAAGGTCGCCGACGAGAAGCTGCTCGGCGAGGTCATGCTGCTTCGGGTCAGAGTCGCTCATAACGGCGCATCGGCAGGCTGGCTCCCGGCACACTTCTACGATCCAGTAGCCTGCGGCGGTGGAGCAATGATGGACCTCGGCGCACATCCGATGTACATCGCCCGCTGGATCCTCGGGAAGCCAGCTCGAATCTCATCCACCTTCAACGCCTACACAAAGCACAAGGTCGAGGACAATTCAGTCTCCGTAATCGAGTTCGAGAGCAAAGCCATCGCTATCGTCGAGACAAGCTTCATCTCGGCGCGCAGCCCCTATGCGCTGGAGCTCTACGGGACCGAGGGATCGCTTGTGATCGGCGGTCCGGACAATATCGTCAAAGTCACCTCGGAAAAGATCGAGTCCCTGGTACCCGCTGGCTGGGTGACGCCAACCCACCTCCCCAAAGCACTCCCGTCGACACTCAGGCAGTGGGTCAGCTCCATCCTCGATGGGACGGAAGTCCTCTATGGCCTCGAGGAGGGCACGCAACTGACGGAGTTGATGGAGGCCGCCTACATCTCTCACAGGACGGGCCGCCAGGTCAG
>Ga0272448_1005829_pt1 | contig 13467 bp, 11 predicted proteins | sample YNPCB0191_FD_202220 | JGI IMG/M metagenome (GOLD analysis project Ga0272448, IMG submission 202220) | Hot spring sediment microbial communities from Yellowstone National Park, WY, United States - YNP-CB-019-1 | ecosystem: Environmental > Aquatic > Thermal springs > Hot (42-90C) > Sediment...
CGATCACGCTCAGCATTTGTTCGTGGAAGAACGCGTCCACCTTCGCCGGGTCGGCTTGGAATTCTGCGAGTTGCTCCGGCGTGACGCGAAACGGGTAATAGCCGCGACTGCCGACGCGCCGTTCCATGTCGCGCACTTCTTGCTCGTTCCTGAGGATGAATGCTTGTTGGAGCAGCGTGGCTTGGTACGTCCCATCGGCGCGCTGGGTGATGGGCACCAGCGCCTTGCCCGTCATGTCGCCCCCGAGGATAAGGACTTGGGCGTCGTAGAATTTGCCAGCGTTGAGGAATTTTCTCCAGCAGATTTCCGAACCGTGAATGTCGGTGGCAAAGAAAATCCGGGGCAAGTCACTCTCCTTGAAACCGAGTCTCTCCGAGCACGCCAATCCACGAACGCGCGCAATGATACCGATTCCCAAAAGGCTAGTCAAGGGGGATACTGACTCAAGGGGGCGAGCCAAGAGCTGACAGAGATTTGCCTCAAAGTTATCGACGCGCTATAATCTCCCCATCTTGCTTGCACGATCCGATCGATCGCCGAAAGGAACGCGAGAGGAGGAATCACCCATCGCCAACTTGTCGCTCGTCACAACGAAACCAACCCGGCTTGTCGCAATCGCCGAAGCGCTCATCGTGAACGCGATTTGGGCATCCACATTTGTACTCGTCAAAATCGGCTTGAAAGACTTGCATCCCCTGACTCTGAGCGGGTTGCGCTATTTTGGCGGTTTCCTTTTGCTGGTCCCGCTTCTGCCGGGCCGCCTGAACCCCGCGCGATCCTGGACGCCGCGGCTTTGGCTTCGTCTGATCCTGATGGGCGTCTCGATGTACGCCGTGGGGAATGGTGTCCTTTTCTGGGGTTTGCAATTCATGCCGGCGACGACCGGCTCCTTCATCCTGAATCTGCTGCCGCTGCTGGTGCTGTTCGCGGGAATTTTTTGGTTGAAAGAGATTCCCACCCGCGCGCAGTGGATCGGCATCGGCGTCGCGGTCATTGGCATCGCGTGCTTTTTCTCGCCGGGGCTGAGCGCCGGCGATCCGCTCGCGATCGGGGTCGTGATCGTGGGACTGGGAAGCTTTGTGGTTTTTGCGATCTTGGGTCGCGAGGTCGCACGCGATCAGCGCGTGGATACGCTCTCGCTCACCGCGCTGCCGCTGGCATTCGGCGGCGGACTCGCGCTGCTGATCGCCTTGCCGCTCGAAGGGCTGCCGAAATTCTCAACCACGTCGATCCTCGTCGTCGTGTGGCTCGCGCTGATCAACACCGCGTTCGCCTATCTGCTGTACAATCACTCGTTGCAGGCGCTCACCGCGTTCGAGATGAACTTGCTCACCAATCTCGGCCCACTCATCACCGCGCCGTTGGCTTGGCTCGTCCTGGGGGAAAGGGTCACGCCCATTCAACTCGTCGGCATCGTCACTCTAATCGCCGGTGTCGTTTTGGTCGAATGGCGCGGGCAAAATGTACCCCCGGCGTTGGGCGATTGATCCCCGCGCGATGGCGCGGCGACCGAAGGAGGCTGATCGCGCCGCGCGTCGATCCCGTCGAGCGCCGTGGCGCCATCAACTTGCGGCTCACGCGCGCCCCACCAATCCCGATGGGGACTGGCGTACCAGAATTTTCATTCTCTCAACTCTTCGACGACCGCGACGATTTCTTCACGCGTCACGTCATCTACGATAACGATGTCTCCCAACCCGCGCAGCAGCACGAACCGCAGCCGCGCCTCGACGCGCTTTTTGTCCACCGCCATCGCGCCCAGGATCGCGTCGGCAGACCGATCGCGCGGCACCCGCGTCGGCAGACCGATCGCGCGCAAGAGATTCTCGATTCGGGCGGCGAGATTCGCCGGACATATGCCGCGCCGCGCCGCCAGCCGCGCCGCGCACACCAGACCGATGGCGACGGCGTCCCCATGGCGCAGTTCGTAATTCGATAGCGTTTCGAACGCGTGCGCGAACGTGTGCCCCAGGTTCAACTTGGCGCGCTCACCCCGCTCGAACGGATCGCGCGCGACGATTTCAACTTTCACGCGTATCGCCCGCGCGATCCAATCTCCAAGCTCCAAACTCCAATTCCCGCGCTCCAGCCGCGCGAACAATCCGGCGTCTCCGATGATCGCGTGCTTGACCACTTCCGCCATCCCCGTGCGTCGTTCCGCCGCCGGCAGCGTCGCGAGCGTATCGAGATCGGCGATCACCGCGTGCGGTTGTTTGAACGCGCCGATCAAATTCTTGCCGCGCGCGTGATCGACCGCCACCTTGCCGCCGATGCTCGCATCGACCATCGCGAGCAGCGTCGTCGGTATCTGGACGAAGGGGACGCCGCGCAGGTAGGTCGCCGCCGCCAAGCCAGCCACATCGCCGACCACGCCGCCGCCGAGCGCGCACACCACCGAGTGACGGTCGAGGCGCGCCGCGATCAGTTGATCGTAGATCGAGCGCAGTGTGTCGAGCGTTTTGAATTGCTCGCCCTCTGGAAATTCGATTACGCGCGGCTCCCAGCCGCGCGCGCGCAGCGAATCGATCACGCGCGCGCCGTACCACTCGCGCACGCGCGGCTGGGTGACGATCGCGCAGCGTGTCGAAAAGGTCGCCGGCGAGTCCGCCCCGGCGATCAGCGCGCCGACGCGCGCGAGGATGCCCGCGCCCACGAAAACTGGATACACTCCCTCCGGCGAGGCAACATCGATTCGCTGCACCTGCATCCTTTCGATCACCGCGCGCGCGACCTGGAAGGGATTTTTTCCGTCATCCGTTCCCAGACCACCGTCCGCGCATTTCGCCAATCGAATCGCCGCCGAACTTGTCCATCAGTGCGTCTGCCAGCACCCACGCGACCATCGCTTCGCCGATGACGCACGCGCGCGGCACGTGACAGAAATCGGAACGCTGGTAGGGCGCGAGCGCCGGCGCGCCCGTCGCGAGATCGACCGAGCGCAGCGGCGTCGCGGTCGTCGCGATCGGTTTGAGCGCGGCGCGAATCACGATCGGCATTCCGTTCGTGATTCCGCCTTCGAGTCCGCCGGCGCGATTGGTGTGACGCGTCAGTTTCGATTTTCGATTTTCGATTTTCGATGGGGCATGGGTCATGCGCTCCTTGTCATTTGCAAAGATTTCGTCCTGCACTTGCGTGCCCGTGCGCCGCGCGTTGTCGAACGCCGTGCCAATCTCGACGCCTTTGACAGACGGAATACTCATCACCGCCTGCGCGAGCAAGCCATCGAGTTTGCGGTCCCAGTGCACATGCGATCCCAAACCAACGGGTACGTTCAACGCGACAATTTCGATGACGCCGCCCACCGTGTCTTTGGCGCGCATGACCTCTTCGATTCGCGCGCGCATCTTCTCTGCGCTGGCTTCGTCGGCGACCGCGACATCCGATGCCTGGGCGCGCGCGAAAATTATTTCGTACGCCGCGTCCGGCATTTCTGCGCGCACGCCGCCGATCTCGAGGACGTGACTGCCGACGAGGATGCCGAACTCGGCAAGTAACTGCCGCGCCAGCGCGCCGCACGCGACGCGCATCGCGGTTTCCCGCGCGCTCGCGCGCTCCGCGACGAGACGCACGTCGTCCAAGCCATACTTGATCGCGCCGGCGAGATCGGCGTGCCCCGGACGCGGGATGGTCTGGCGCGGCGCGGGCTTGTCTTTCCAATTCGCGTAATCCAGGTTTTCGATCCGGAGCGCGACCGGCGCGCCCATCGTCTGCCCGTTCACCACGCCACTCAAAATCTCGGCGCGATCGTTTTCGATACGCATGCGCGCCGAGCGCCCCACACCGATCTGCCGTCGCGCCAAATCGCGATGGATCGCCTCCACATCCACGGGCAATCCCGCCGGCAACCCTTCCACAATCCCGATGAGCGCGGGACCATGCGATTCGCCCGCCGTGAGAAATCGTAACATGAAAGCTCCACTTGCAAATTACGTTTTATGGATTCTGTATGGCACGTGCCGTACGATGCAACGCCGTCTCCGCCGCCGCCCTCATCACATCGACCGGCGCGTCGCGCTCTGTCCACAACTTGAACGCCGCCGCGCCCTGGTACACCAACATGCCGAGACCGCCGACGGTCGGCGCGCCCGCGCGCGCGGCATCGCGCAAGAATTTCGTCTCCGCCGGTCGATAAACCAGGTCGACTGCAACGGCGCCGCGCGGGAACGCCGCCGGCATCGGCGATTCATCCTCGCGCGGCGACATACCGACCGACGTGGCATTCACGATGAGGTCCGAGCGGACCAGCGCGCTGACATCGTTGACCGCAATCGCAACGTGCGAAAAACCCGCGCGCAGGAACGCGGCGAGCGATTCCGCGCGCGCCAGCGTCCGGTTGAACAGGACGAGGCGCGCCGCGCCGAGTTCTGCAGTGGCAACGGCGACCGCGCGCGCCGCGCCGCCCGCGCCCAGAATCGCCACCAGTTTATTGCGCGGGTCCACGCCGGCGTCGCGCAGACAGCGAGTGAAGCCATCGCCATCGGTATTGTCGCCGATCAGTCTGCCGTCGCGCCGGACAATCGTGTTCACCGCGCCGATCTGGCGCGCGCGGTCGGTCACGTCGTCCAGCCAAGGCAGCACCTCTTCTTTGTAGGGAAGCGTCACATTCGCGCCCGCGCAATCCGCCGCGCGCAGCCGCGCGACGGTTGGAGCCAGTGCGGCTTTCGGCGTCTCGAGCAATTCGTATTGCCAATCGAGTCCGAGCGCGCGAAACGCCGCGTTTTGCATCGCTGGCGAAACGGAATGCGCGACCGGGCTGCCGATCAGGAAAACGCGTTTCATGCGCAGAGCGTCTCCCCAAAATCCGGGAACGAATCCGCGACGCATTCCCAGCCGTCGATGACGGTCTCGCCGCGCGCGATCAAGCCCGCGACCGCGAGCGACATCGCGAGACGATGATCGGCATGCGCGTCGACGCGCGCGCCGCGCAGCGGCGTGGGGCCCGCGATGACAAAACCATCCACGCGTTCTCCGATCTGCGCGCCCATCTTGCGCAATTCCTGCACCAGCGCCGCGATGCGATCGGATTCCTTGACGCGCAGTTCCGACGCGTCGCGCACGATGGTTTCGCCGCGCGCCTGCGTCGCCGCGACCGCCAGGATCGGAAATTCGTCGATCATGCGCGGCACCTCGCCGCCGGACACTTGCGTCGCGCGCAACTCCGCCGACCGCACGCTCAGATCCGCGACCGGCTCACCCGATTCCTCCCGCGCGTTTTCGATTTCGATTTGCGCGCCCATCCGCCCGAGCGCATCGAGCAAGCCGGTGCGCGTCGCGTTCACGCCCACGCCCGCGATCTGGATGTCGGATCGCGTAACAAGCGTCGCGGCGACGATGAGAAACGCGGCGGAGGAAAAATCGGAAGGAATGGCAATGGAGCTTGGAGCTTGGAGCTTGGAGATTGGATGAACGCAAACCGCTCGCGAATCCCCCACCGACGTTTGTACGCCCAAGGCGCGCAGCATCCGCTCCGTATGGTCGCGCGACGCGCTCGGCTCGCGCACGATCGTCGGCGAATCCGCGAACAGACCTGCGAGCAGGATCGCGGATTTCACCTGCGCGCTGGCGACTGGCAGCGTGTAATCGATGCCGCGCAGCGGCGGCGCGCCGCGGACCGCCAGCGGCGGCAAACGTCCTTCCGCGCGCGCGAGAATCGTCGCCCCCATCGCGCGCAGCGGCTCGGCGATGCGCGCCATCGGGCGGCGTTTCAGCGCCGGCGTGCCATCGAGAATCGAGAGGAAATTTTGCCCCGCGCAGACGCCGGCGAGCAAACGCATGGTCGTTCCCGATCCCGCGCAAAACAACACGTCGCTCGGTTCGCGGAGTGAATGCACGCCGCGCCCATGAACGACAAGCGTCGTCGGCTCGACCGACTCGATGTCTGCGCCGAGCGCGCGCAAGCAGTGGAGGGTCGCGCGCGTCGTTTCGCTCGGCAAGAAATTTTCAATGCGCGTGTCACCCTCCGCCAACGCGGCGAGGATCGCGGCGCGGTGCGAGATCGATTTGTCGGCGGGTACGCGGAGGGTGCCGCGAAGAGGAACGTTCGTTGCCGAAATGTGGAATTCCGTCATCTTGATTTCCGATTTTCGATTTATGATTTGAACAGTGCGCGACGTCGTCTTGCCGAGTCCTCCAAGATTCCGCGCAACGCGTTTTCATCCCCTTGGGCAATGGCATCCGCCAATTGGTCGAGCCGCCGCGAGCACGCGCGAATCGCTCCGGCGACGTGATCGCGATTCGTCAGCAAAATGTCGAGCATCATTGCCGTATCGCTCGCGGCGAGACGCGACGTATCGCGAAAGCCGCTCGCGGCGAGCGCGTCGAACAATTCGTCATCGCGCGCCCAGTCGCTCGCGGTCGCCATCAGCATCGCCGCGAGCGCAAATGGCAAATGACTCGTCGCAGCGACGAGCCGGTCGTGGCGCGCTGCGTCGATCACGAGCGGGCGCGCGCCGATCGCTTCGACCATTGACCGGACGAAGGCGAGTGTCGGCGGCGCCGTGCACGCGAGCGGCGTGAGGACGAACGTCACGCCGCGAAAAAGATTCGCGTCCGCCGCGTCGAAACCGGCGACTTCCTTGCCGCACATCGGATGTCCGCCGATGGGCTGCGCGTGCGCGGGCAGCGCGTCCATCGCGCGCACGATCTCGCGCTTGGTCGATCCCAGGTCGATCACGACTGCCCCCGGGGGCGCGATGCCGCCGACGCGTGAAAGCTGCGCGAGGATCGTCCGCACCGGCGTCGCCAGCACGATCACATCGGCGGACGCGGCGAGCGTCAGGTCTGCCCCCGCTTGATCGACGACGCCGCGCGCAAGCGCTCGCGCACACACGTCCGCGTCGCGGTCGATCGCCACGATGCTTTTGCACGCGTTCTGCGCGCGCAACGCGAGCGCGAGCGAGCCGCCCATCAAGCCGAGACCGACAATCGCAAAGTCAGATTCGTCGAGCGACTTCATAGCGTCCGCCCCACCGCCGTCGCGACGCGCCGGGCTTCCGCTACCAGCTTGGCGAAATTTTCCGGCTTGAGCGACTGCGCGCCGTCGCTCAACGCGTGCGCGGGATCGCAGTGGACTTCGACCAGCATGCCGTCCGCCCCGGCGGCGACCGCCGCGCGCGCGACCGGCGCGACGAGTTCCCATTTGCCGGTGCCGTGGGATGGATCGGCAATGATCGGCAGATGCGTCAGCGATTTCAAGACCGGGATTGCATTGATGTCGAACGTGTTGCGCGTCGCGGTCTCGAACGTCCGGATGCCGCGCTCGCACAGCATCACGCGCTGGTTGCCATGCGTCAGAATGTACTCGGCTGCCATCAACAATTCTTCGACGGTGGACATCATGCCGCGTTTGAGCAGCACCGGCTTTTGAATCTCGCCGACGGCGTGGAGCAGTGCAAAGTTCTGCATGTTGCGCGCGCCAATTTGGAGAATATCGGCGTACTGCGCGACGAGCGTCACCTCCTGCGGCGACATCACCTCGGTGATGACCGGCAAATGGTACGCGTCGCGCGCCTCGCGCAAGAGTTCGAGTCCCTTCAAACCGAGTCCTTGAAACGCATACGGCGAGGTGCGCGGTTTGAACGCGCCGCCGCGCAGAACGTGCGCGCCGGCTTCTTTCACCGCCGCGGCGGTCTCCATCATCTGCTCGCGCGATTCGACCGAACAGGGGCCCGCCATCACCACCACCGGTGGTCCGCCAACCGCCACGCCATTGATTCGCACGACCGAGTCTTCGGGATGAAAATCGCGCGACGCGAGTTTGAACGGATGCAAGACACGCACCACGCGCTCGACGCCTTCGAACACTTCGAAATGTTCCGGCTCGACCGGGCGCTCGTCGCCGATGACGCCGACGATCGTGCGTTCTTCGCCACTCGAAAGGTGCGCCTTGTATCCCAGCGTCTCAATGTCGGCGACGACGCTGGCGATCTCATCGGCCGTGGCGTTGCGTTTCATAATGATGATCATGGATTTATCCTCCCCGTGCAAAGTGTGGATGGGATGTTCGCACCTCGCGCGCGGTGGTGTAGGTGTGTGGAAGACACAAATCGATGAGCACGCTTCCCTCCTCGAAAACAAACTTCTGATGCAAAGGCGCGAAGAAAAACTGTCCTGCTTTGCTCGCTTGGAATGGGATTCCTTTGCGACTCGGCGTCTTCGCGCGGTGGATGTTTTCATTTCTCCACCGGCGCGGGCAACGCCGCTGCCGGATACGAGCCCAGAACTTTGACGAACGATGTCTTGTCGATTAACCCGGTCAGCGCGGCGCGGCACGCGGCGTCGTCACGATGACCTTCGAAATCGAGATAGAAAACATAGTGCCACGGACGCCGCCGATCCGGGCGCGATTCGAGCTTGGTGAGATTGAGGCGGCGCGACGCGAATTCGCCCAAGCACGCGTAGAGCGCGCCGGGAATGTGCTGCGTCGCAAAGACGATAGACGTTTTCGATTTTGCCGCGCGCGGGGATTCGGTGTGTCCGATCACAAAGAAACGCGTATAGTTATGCGCGAGGTCTTCGATCCCGTGCGCGAGCACCGGCAAGCCGTACAGCCGCGCCGCGGTCTCGCTCGCGATGGCGCCGGCGTCGCGTTCGCGCGTCGCGACGAGCTGCTTCGCCGCGCCGGCGGTATCGTACGCGGCAATCGGCTCCCAGCCCCGCGCGGCGATGAATCGTTCGCACTGTGCAAGCGCCTGCGGATGCGAATAGACGCGTTTGATCTCGGCGAGCGCGACGCCGGGAGCCGCCATCAACGCGTGCCGTACGCGGAAGACGACTTCGCGCGCGATCTTCAAATCGTGTTCGAGCAACAAATCGTACGATTGATTGATCGCGCCGGCGGTGGAGTTTTCGACGGGCAGCATCCCCAGGTCGGCGCGCCCGGTCTCGACCGCGCGGAAAAGTTCAACGAACGAGGCGCAGGGCAGCGTGCGCGTCTCCGCGCCGAATGTTTCGAAGATGGCTTCCTGCGAATATGCGCCGTCTTCGCCTTGGAACGCAACGAGTGTCATGGCTGGCTCTCCCGCGCGCGGTCGGGGCGCAGCTGCTGCGCGCCGCGCAGGTAGATGTGCTGGATTTCATGCGCGGCGCGCGCGGTGTTCCAGTGAATCAGGACACGGATACAGCGCGGCAAATCGCCGGCGACTGCCGGCGCTTGCGCGTCGAGCAGCGCGGCGTCGCTCCACCCCAAGTCGCGCGCCGCGCGCGCGGGAAACGCCGCGTCGAGATCGGGCGTCGTAGTGAACAAGACGCTGGCGATGTCCGCCGCGCTCAAATCGTTTGCCCGCACCATCGCGTCGAGCAACTCGCGCGTTGCGTCGAGGATGGCTTCGCGCGTATTGGCGCTTGCGACGGTCGCGCCGCGAATGCCGCGCAGTGCCATGGTGAATCCTCCAGATTAAACAAAAAGAGCGTGGGGTCTATTCCCACGCTCTTGAACGACGAGAGGTATACTCTAAGGCGTGACGATTCGACCCCGCGTTGAATCGGCGGCGTAAAAGTAGCCGTAAAAGTAAAACGCCAGGGTCGAAGATCGGTTCGTCATATTGGGCGGGAGTTTACATCAAATCGATGGGAATGTCAAATCGTCTGCCATGGGGCCATGGGGGGCGTGGGGGTTTACTTATAGGCTCGTACGCCATCGAGAACATGGAGAAAGAATCTCCATGCTCCCGATGACCTCTGTGGCAAGATGTGTGCAATCACCGGGTATGCCGCTCCGGCGATGAATCGATTTTGCCGGCGAGCGTTTGCAGCGCGAGAGCGGGACTCTCTTTTGCTTTCACGTTAATCCGCGCGTCCACAAGCTTGCCGCGTTCGTCGATCATGAAATGACTGCGGATGATTCCCTGGAACTTTTTCCCCATGAATGATTTCTCGCCCCACGCGCCGTACGTTGCCGCGACGGCGTGATCGGGATCGCTCAGCAGAATAAAAGGGAGCTTGTATTTGGTGCGGAATTTTTGATGCGAGCTGGCATCGTCCGGACTGATGCCGATGACGACCGCGTTCTTTTCCTCAATCTCGTCTATGCGGTCGCGAAATCCACAGGCTTGCGCGGTACAGCCGGGCGTATCGTCCCTGGGATAGAAATAGAGGACAACTTTTTTACCGTGGAAACTCGAGAGCTTGACCGGCTTGCCGTCCGCGTCCGGCAGCGTGAAATCGGGCGCCGTCATGCCGACTTGGATATGTTTCGTCATCATTGGAATTCTCTCCTCAAGTGGAATCTGACTCCCGGGTATTATCGTCACCCACCCGCCCTTGTCAACTGCGCTTTCACATTTGACCTCACATCGCAAGTTGCCTATGATATGTGCAATCGTAGAATTTACAGAGCAAAGGGGACGAATCAAATGGAGTATCGCCAACTTGGAAAATCCGGCGTACGCGTTTCGGTGATTGGTCTCGGCACGAATCGTTTTGGTACAGAGGCGGTCACACAGGAAATGGTGAACCATATCATCGCGGCGTGCATGGATGTGGGGATCAACTTGATCGATACCGCCAATGTCTACAGCCGTGGCAGCTCCGAGGAGAAACTGGGTATCGCACTGAAGGGTCATTGGGATCGCTTCGTCGTGGCGACCAAATTTTCGTTCGCCATGGGCGACGGACCAAACGACAAAGGCGGATCGCGCTATCACCTGATGAACGCCATCGACGCCAGCCTGCGCCGTCTGCAAACCGACCACGTCGATCTCTATTATCTGCACGGCTGGGACGCCGCGACGCCGATCGAAGAAACGCTGCGCGCGCTGGACGATCTGGTGCGCGCCGGCAAGGTGCGTTACCTCGGCGCCTCGCAGTTTGCGGCGTGGCAATTGGCGTATGCGAACTTGCTCGCGGAGGTGCGCGGCTGGCTGCCTTTCATCGCGATCCAATCGCACTATCATATGCTCGAACGCAACGCCGAGCGGGAGATGCTGCCGTACTGCCGCGCGCATCATGTCGGGTTGGTGCCGTACTTTCCACTGGCTGGGGGCTTTTTGACCGGCAAATACAAGCGCGGTCAGCCGCCGCCTCCGGGGTCGCGCGGCGAATCGAGTAGCTATGTGCAGGCGTACATGACCGATGCGAATTACACCAAGGTGGAAAGACTGACCGCGTGGGCGGAGGCGCGCGGGCGTGGGATGAACGAACTCGCGCACGCGTGGCTGCTCGCGCAGCCCGCCGTGTGCTCGGTCATCTCCGGCGCGACCAAGTTGGAGCAGGTGCTGAGCAACGCGCAAGCCGCGGATTGGGCGCTCAGCGTGGAGGAACTGAAGGAAATCAATGACATCTTGGAGAATTAGGGATGGTTCAAGGAATGTTGTCTAATTGCGGAGGGGCGAGTCTGAGGCTCGCCCTTCCGTCGAGACGCGTCAATTCCGAACTTGAACTGTCACTTCCTGCCACGGTCCATAGTTGCCGCTGGCATCGACCGTGGTTAGGCGCAAGGTGTATGTCCCGTTTGCGAGAGCGCGAGTATTCCATGTTGCCAGAACGCCGTTCGCGATCGGCGTATGCGACAGATTGACCAGGGTCCAAGCCGTTGGTTGATCGCCGGCGCCCACTTCGACTTTGTAAAAACCAAAGCCGGACTTGTACCCGAGTTGGTCGCTGTCCGCCGTTCCGCGCAGTTGCACGCTCCCCTTCACCACGTCTCCCGGTTTCGGATCGCTCAATTGATTGCGATTGAGACTGTACAGCAAATTGTGCGCCTCTTGAAGCTCCGGTCCCAGAGCGATCGACAATCCCAGGTTGATGGAGGCTTGGGTGCGACCGGTCTCTTTGCGCGCGTAGAGACTGCCAAGCTGTAGGTAAGCCGCTCCGTTCGCCGGATCCATTTTGATCACCCGCTGCCAGTAGTCAATCGACTGATCGTACTGCGAAAAGGCTTCGTAGAATGCCGCCAAGCGGATATTGTTGCCGATGGAATCCGGGTTCGAGTCGTACCAAGTCTGATATTGCGCTTCGAGTTGGCTGTCGATGCCGGTATGGACGGTGATGTCTCCAATTCGCAGATTGCAGAGAGCGACTTTGGGATAGTACGGGCACGGGATGTTGAGGGTGGGGCGACCATAACGCTCCTGCTCGTACGCGTTCATGATCAACTCGTACGTTTGCACGACGCGCTCATTGACCTTGGCGGCTTGCTCGAACGAGTTGATCGCCTGCGTGTAATCTTTCTGTTGGTTCATATACAACTCGCCCTCGCCCAGGTACGATGCAATCTGGTTCGGGTCGAGCGCCTCGGCTTGCTGATAATACTGGTGCGCCGTCGCCGGCTCGTTCGAGTCAGCGTAGACTTGGGCAATCTGTCCCAAAATCAGCGCCTGATTCTCTGGATAGATCGGCATCGCGTCCTGAAGGGTTTTCAGCGCGCCCCCCATATCGGAATTGGCAGTCAAATCAGTCGCCAGGGCAAAGCGCGCTTCCAAACCTGGGGGGATGTTTGCCTCCAATAGGACCGTATTCACCTTAGCTGCCGGATCGAGAGTTGGAGTAAGGTAGGCGGCGCGCACCGCTTGCGTTGCTCGGATCATCAAGTCCACCGCGTCCTGAGTGCGATGAAGCAACAAATAGTTTTCGTTCAAGAGGAGATACGGGTCGATATTCGTCGGCTCGGCGTCCACCGCTTGCTGGAGCAGCGCGATCGCGTCCGCCTGATCGGTTTCCGCGAGCATCACTCTGGCTTGGGCGAGACCCGGCGCGCCGAGACTGGCGTTGAGTACGCTGGCGCGGCGATAATCTTGCAGCGCCGCATCGGTGTTCCCCAACACTTCTTGCGTCTGTCCGTGCTCCAAATACACCTCAGGGACGCTGGGCGCTACAGCCATAGCGCGCTCCAAGATGCTCGCCGCTTGCGCAAACTGCCCTTGCGCTTGCAGCGTCTGCGCCAATCCCAGATAGCCATCGACGTTGCCTGACCATTGCTCGATTACTCGCTGGTATGTCGCTGTCGATCCTTCCAGATCGCCGGCAGCGCGCTGCGACAAACCCAAAGCCAGCAGGGGCTGGGGGTCGCCGCCCGGAGCGCTCTTCATCCACGCCTGGGATTCAGCGACTGCCGCTTGCGTTTGCTTTTGTCCGAGATAGGATTTGATGATCCCTTGATGAGCGAGAACATCGGCAGGAGATTTGGTCAGCGCATTGCGATAAGCGGAAATCGCGGCGTCCCAATTCTGGCGCCCCAGATAATAATCTCCCAAAGCCACGTAGGGCGTCGGTGAGCCCGCGACCAGACCGATCGAATCGTTGAGTGTTTTTTCCGCTTGCTGGAATTGACCTTGCCACCCGTACGCCTTGGCGAGCGCGGCGCGCGCATCCACATCGGCGGGCGCGAGGCGAACCGCTTGCTGATAGGTTTGCGTCGCCGTGATGACATTGCCGCGTGCGAGCTGATAGTCTCCCAGCGCAACGAGCAAATCAGCATTCGCGGGATTGGCGGTGATGGCAGATTGGTACAGCGCCAGCGCATCGGACTGC
>Ga0272448_1005832_pt1 | contig 13466 bp, 15 predicted proteins | sample YNPCB0191_FD_202220 | JGI IMG/M metagenome (GOLD analysis project Ga0272448, IMG submission 202220) | Hot spring sediment microbial communities from Yellowstone National Park, WY, United States - YNP-CB-019-1 | ecosystem: Environmental > Aquatic > Thermal springs > Hot (42-90C) > Sediment...
TGTAGGGGATTATCTGGTCGCCCATGTATTTATCGAGGGGGCTTCCCGATTCTATGAACCCTATGAGTTCCTCTGCAGCCTCAGAACCGACCTTCTCAGCCCTCTTACCCGGCTTTCCAAGGGATACTGCCCCGAGGCGGGTGTTACCCTCCATCCAGAGGGTTATGCCAGAACCCCTCCCCACCGGGCCTGATGCATCCTCCACCCTTATATCAACATCGAGGCCCGTCTCCCTGAGTATCCTCCTGGCTGATTCGGCCTGTCTCTCTGCCACATGTATTGGGAGGTTTCTTGAATGTGATACGCCCCTTACAGCATGGATCTCTGACTCCTCAAGGGTGATGGGGCTGAGCTCAGATGGTTCGATCATCGCATGAACCATGCCACCACCCTCAGGGTAGTAGCCCCTCCTGATGATCTCGATCCTTGCCCTGTAGCCCATCATCTCCAGGATAGGGAGTGTTACCTCCCTGAGGTAGTCACAGGTGGGAGCCCAGAGTACATCGGTTCCACCTGAGACAGTTACATCAATTTCACCGTCTGATGCTGCAGCAGCTATCATGATGGCCTGCAGGACCAGACCCGTGCTTCCAGCAGTTTTAACATCGAAGTTAAATGTCCCGCCCTTCACCCTGCCCGGTGAGAATTCAAGTTCCATTGAACCCAGCTCATCACCCCTGAGGTTCCCGTTGCTTATCCTGGCAACGGCCCTCACTGCTGTGAGGTGCTGATGTGATAATCCCTTCCTGGGCCTCCTGGCCCTGATATTGTATATCCTTAACCTCCTGGAGGTCACCGCGGCGAGGGCAGTTGATACCCTTACAACAGCTCCTCCACCCTCACCCCTTGATCCATCTATGACCACCAACCAGACACCACCCTATGGTTCAAAGAGCTCCATGGCTTATCCAAGGATAAGTCTGCGCATTTTCTCATCATCAGGGATGATCCCTGAAAGCTTCTCGATTGCATCATGGATGGCCGCCTGGAGGGATGACACTTCAAGCCTTCCAGCGTCCCGGGCTGCAAGATCAAACCTCAGGGTCTTTGAGGCTCCGGGCATTCCAACAGCGGGTATGGTTACTATGCCATGCTCTGATAGGAGTAGCATGGATATTGCCGTTGAAATCTCATCCTCAGTATATCCTGAACCATTGAGGCCCTCAACTGATGATGGTCTTATCATGAACCCAGTTGGTGTCTCCTCAACCCCAGGTCTGAAATCCCTTAAGAACTCCTCCTTCCTTTTAAGGGCATCCATGATTTCTGATGGCTCGAAATTCTCAAGGGCCCGGGCCATTGCAGCGATCAGGGGTGGCTGAGCCTCCAATCCAAACTGGTAGGCCTTTGACTTAACCACCTCGATGAGTTCTGCTCTTCCCGCCATCAGCCCACCCCTGGGGCCGTGCATCAGTTTATCTGTGCTTGTAACTGCAAGGTCCGCGCCAAGGTCACAGGCCCTCCTCTGGCCAAAGAGGACCGTCCTCAGCCTTGCACCTGATGCATCATCCACGAGGACCGGGACGCCGGCATCATGGGCCATTTCAATGACCCTGACAAGATCAGACTCCTCAACAACCCGGTGGTCCATGGTTGACCCTGTTACAACAACGAGGCTCGTATCAGCCGGGGGATTCTCTGTGAAGTCCTCTGTTTCATGGTAGCCTGCCGATGCAAGCTGAGCGCTTCTTGGGACTGATGGGTGTGATGGGAGCTCGGGGAGGTAGTGAAAAACTGTGGAGCCGGGCTCTGTGAGTGCCAGTACCGCTGAAAGAATGGCGCTGCTTGTCCTGTTGAATGCTGCAACCATCTCACCGCCCATATGCTCTCTTCCAGCTCCCTGAAGCTTCTCCTCAAATATAGCCGGGCCAACATAGGTTTCAAGGAGGTCCATATCCTCCTCTTCAAGTGGAAAGCCTCCTGAAAGACCTGTGAGGTCATAGATTCCGTCCCTTCCATGTTCCTCCATCCTCTCCCATATAATTCGGAGGGCATGTTCTCTGCGTTTAACCTCATTGAGGGGGTCCTCAAGCATGGATTCACCTTTTCATAATTATTCGGCAGGAGGCCTTTTTTTCCTTGGCTTGCTGTTTTCTGGTTTGAGTATTATGGCATGGTCTGCGGAATTCTGCAGCGCAGCGCTGAAACCTGGCTCTGCACCTATCACGATGGTGTCCTTCCCGTTCTCCTTTGCCTTGTTTATTATTGGCAAAAAATCAGCGTCACGTGTCATTAGGGCTATTATATCAATATTAGGGTTGTATATCAGTTCCATGGCCTCAACAGCCATGTAAACATCGGTGTCCCCTGCCACAACGATTGGTGTAAAGCCCTGATTAACAATTGCCTCTATGAGTTTATCTGATGCGTACTGGTTGAGAAGGACCTTACCAACACGCATATTACCATATTCTGACATTATCTGCCTTACAAGATCCAGGTTGAGGCTGAATTCCTTTCTGAGCATGTTCGGTCCATCAACCAGGAGGCCTATATTTTTTTCCCCACCCTCCTTCTTCTTGATGGGAATGTATTCCTTGAGGGAAGTTAGTTTCTCAAAACTTCGCATGGTATTGAATCCTCCAGTTAAAAAATTTAATCATAATAATTATTTGAGTTATTATAAATAAACTTTCTTAATGGTTATATGTGTCCCCACCAGTTCATTCTATCTCAAGGGACAGTTCATCCTCAAAGAGATCCCTCACAACCTCCAGGGAGTCTCCCTCAAGCTTTGTGATGGCCCCCTTACCCCCCTCATTGTAGTAGTACTCTGCACTTACGATCTTGCCCTCATCGTTGAGGTAAAGAAAGAGTCCATCGTAGTACTTTTCCGGATTCCCTGATGGTAGAAATATTTCGATTCTTACAAGAATTTCAGAGCCGCATATGCTGTTATAGAAGCTTTCACGTTCCTCATCATTCTTTAAAAGTTTTTTAAATTGATTTATCCTCTTCTTAAGTTCCTTATCTATCTTCTCAGCAGACATTATATCACTCGCACAGTTATCTGAAGAACAAGTTGTTCACCCTTGATCCAATTCCCAATATATAATTTTGCATGTTCTGGATTCCTGGCTCTGACTGTGGCGGCAGTCTATGAATCACATTATTTGGATTTCTGATCCCTGCCCTCTCTGGCTCATTAAAGAGGGTTATGATATGAGCTTGAAGGGAAGATCCCACAGACTCCTCACCTAAATGGAATAGCTATGATATGAGCCTGAGGGGGTTCTCCCGGCACATTATCCTCAGATCCTCATCAGTGAATCCATGCTGCCTCATGAGGTATATGAAATGTTTCATCCCCAGAATGGGTGATGGGTTGTGGCCCTGCCCGAAATCAGTTGCCAGTATGCACCGCCTCACACCAACATGCCTTACAGCCTCTGCTATTGATTCAAAGTCAAGGCCGTCATGGAGTGGCATGCAGGCTACGAGGCAGTGCTCAAGGTAGGCCCTCCTGGACATCTCCCTCTGCTCCTCGAGTGTCGCCCCAACGACTCCAGTCAGCGGGTGGTTGATGATGATCCTCCTGACCCCATGTTCAGCTGCAAGGTCAAGTACCCTGAATATCTCATCTGGTTTAAGGTGACCCGTCCCGAGGACCATCTCATGCTCACCAACAGCTGAAAGTACAGCTTCAAGGTCTCCATCTGCACTGCCCGCAGATGTGGTGGGTAACCAGACAAATTTTCCACCCATTAAAGCCGTGGCCTCCACGGCATCAGGGTTGAGGCCGCCCACAGAAGTGTTGAGGGTAACACCCCCTATAACCCTCATACCAGTGACCTCCGATGCCAGTCCTGCCCTCCCGGCGGTGGGTTCAGTGTGGCTCTTTATCACAACGGCCTCCATTCCCTCATCAAGTGCAGCGTATGCAAGTTCGATGTCGTTCATTATCCTCTTCTTCACATCAGGGGCCGTGTGCACATGGGTGTCCACGAGGCCAGAAAGTTCAATGTCCGCTGATAGGCTGAAATCAAAGGTCATTCCACTGCCTCCACCACAGAAATACTCACTCATCAAATGATAAACCATCAGTTCACTTTCTCCAGTACCGGGGACTTCATCAACCATTAAATACTAGTCGAGCAGTTTCTGGACCTCAAGGTCATGGCTGGCCTCCTCCACATTATAGAGGCTGCGGCCACTGGAGTCCATTGCAACTATCAGGGGTCCGAATTCCTCTACCTCAAGCTCCCAGATCGCCTCTGGAACCCCCAGGTCAAGCCAGTGCACTGCCCTTATGGCCCTAACGGCTGATCCATAGAGGGCTGCGCAGCCCCCGACAGCGGCAAGGTAAACTGCCCCATGCCTCTTAAGGGCTGAAAGTGTTCGATCATCCATACCCCCCTTACCTATAACTGCCCTGACACCAAGCCCCAGGACCTCTGGCTGGAAGGGGTTCATCCTGCCACTGGTGGTGGGCCCCACAACAACCAGTTCCGCCTTCGGGTCCTGGATGGATTCCCTGCTGGGGTCTGGTTCACCATCAAACCTTATTATGGGCCCCGCATGGAATATCACAGAACCCTCAATGTCAAAGGGGGCTCCCCTCTCAAGGATCCTCTTATGGGCCCTGTCACGGGCTGTGAATATCCTTCCACTTATATAGACCACGTCACCCACACTGAGTTGAGTTACCTCCTCAGAGAGTGGTGTTTCAAGTTTAATCTCCATGAAAAACATCTCCTGCACGCATAATGGGCTATGCACCTGTTGCACCGGGACACTGGATCATGACCATGCCATCGAACAGATTTAACGGGGATCAGATTTTTGAATCATGACCCGTGCCATTGAATAAAATTTAATAGGGATCAGATTTTTAAATATCTTTCTCCAGTATACTGGCTGATTGCCAGAGAGATCAGTATGAGGTAGAATATGTCAAGTACAAAGAATGTGACCGACCTTTCAAAGTACATCATGACACTCCCTGAAACCGAGATATCCCTCCTCTCAATGGTATTCATTAGTTTCATTGCGGGTGCCCTCGGGTTTCTCATAGACCTTGTGCCTGGACAGAGCCCCCTCCATGACATCCTCTATGGAGGTACAAACGGCGTCCTTGTACTCGGATTCGCGTCCATAATGGCCGGTGCAATCACACAGCCCTGGGTCAATTCACTGGGCGGAAGGAAGATGAAGATGAAGCAGTCCATGTTCCTTGCCTTTTTCTCAATGATGATATTCTCAGTTATCTACCTGGGGGGATGCCTGGCTTCATCCATCCTGAACACTGACCTCATACTGGACTCAATAATAATTGCATCTGCAGTGATATTTGCGTTCCGCCTCCTGGTGATCTGGGGAACCTCAAACATAAGTTTCACAAATTCCGTGCTGATATCATCTGTCCAGCCCCTCCTGATTGTGAGCATGAACGTGGTTGTGGCGGTTCTGAGCCTCACAAGCAATGTCGGTTACTTCAGTGTCATAGGATTCTTCCTGAAGATGCTGGTGGCCTCTGTCATACTGATACTCGCCATCTACTCCTTCGTAATGGTGGTTGAGTCTCCGATGCGAAAAAATCTTGGTGTGGGGTCCCTGGAATTCCTCAGCCTCTTTCTCTCCCATATAACCGAGGACTCCCCTGAACTTGAGAACATCTTCAGTGAGATCGGGGAACCCGTTGACACCCTTGTTGGGGTTGTGGCCTTCAGGAGGGGTTCCGATGTGAAGGCCATCCTCATAAGCCCCTCAGTGCACCCGGGCCCCATAGGTACTATCGGTGGGGGTAACATGCCCACCCTAATCTCACGGCGATTCAGTGAATTCACCATGGTCGCCCATGGCCCATCAACCCATGACTTCAACCCTGTCTCTGTTAAGGAACTTGAAAAGGTGGAGGCTGCTGTGAGGGAGGCCCTGGATGATATGGAATACCATGATACTGCCAGTGAGTTCAGGAGGTACACGAGAAAAAATGCCACCATCGGTGTGCAGTTCTTTGGAGAGGATATGCTTATGCTTGCAACGCTGGCCCCTGAGGGCTTTGATGATATAGAATTCGGGGTGGGGCTCTCCATGATGAACCTGGCAAGGAGTAAATGCGGGTCAGAAAACGTTGTGGTGGTGGACTGCCACAACTCCTTCAAGGGGGAAACAGGCAGGATACTCGCAGGTAACCCTGAAATGTTTGACCTGCTTGATGCAGTTGAGTCAGTTGAATGCCCATCATCCTACCACAGGCTAAGGGTCGGATGCGCCAGGAGAACCGGTAACTTCTCAAAGGAGGATGGTGTGGGTGAGAGTGGAGTTATGGCCATGGTTGTTGAAGCTGGAGACCAGAAAACAGCCTACGTCCTCCTTGACTCCAACAACATGGTGATGGGCTTCAGGGATGAAATCAGGGAAGAGCTCATGAAACTGGACTTAGATGATGCAGAGGTCATGACAACAGACACCCACTTTGTAAACACCCTATCAGGGGGCCATAATCCTGTGGGTAAACAGAAAAGAGATGAAATCAAAAATGAGATCATCATGACGGTATCGGATGCACTGGACGACCTTGAGGAGGTCAGTGCCGGTTGCAGGGTCGTCAGGATAAGGGGCCTCCACACACTTGGACCCACCAACTCCACTGAACTCGTATCAACCATAAGCTCAATTGTTGCAGTTAGCCGGTTGATAGCGCCCCTGATATTCGTCCTGGCAATCATATTCGTATTTGCCTGGGTATTATGGACCTAAGGGATCGTGAAAGAGGATTTGAACTGGATTAGTTACCGGGAACTCACCCATCGCCACATAGGGAGTTAGATCCCTGAAATTCCTAACTTTCTGCTCTTCCAGAAAAAACTTTTATGGAGTTATTGTTGTTGAGGTGATGAGCATCGCCCATACAACAGACCATACAAAGAAGAATGGCACTATACCGCTCCAGAGCCACCCCTTAAATCCTCCAACTTCCTCCTTACCGAACAGCCTTTCAGCAATGTTCCCTACAATTAGAAGTATCACAAGACCCGCAAAGGTCCCAAGAGCCTGATTTTTGCCTAAAACTGCTATTGAACCATTAGAAAGATAGAATGACACTATTGCAGCAACTATCCCTGCAGGAACGTGAATAGCTGTCATTTTAGCCTCGATATCCATTTAAGAACCTCCAGATATATTTTCTGTATCTGGTTTAAATCAAACCATACAGAAGATATTATTGGTCCATGGTTAATATACTTAAACCCGTCGCTGATCCCGTATCATGGACTTTGGTAGGATGCATGTTCATGGTTTCCTACCGTAGTGGACCCATTTAAAGAATGTGAAACCCACTCCATAAATGTGAATATACTTAAACAGCCGGAGACAGAGAGGTATACAGACCCAATTTTATGGCCACTGCTTTTCCCATGAGGTGTTGTATATGAAGACAATGTCAAACGTTGATGTTTTTGCAGTTACCAGTGAACTGAATGAGATGCTCAGGGGTGCCAGGGTAGACAAGGCCTACCAGCCCCTAAAGGATACCGTGATCATAAGGTTCCATGTGCCGGGTGAGGGGAGGGTTGACGTGGTCATGCAGGCCGGTGCGAGGATCCACCGGACAAACTATCCGCCACAGAACCCCAAGGTCCCGCCCTCATTTCCCATGCTACTGAGAAAGCACCTCCGGGGAGGTATAGTGAGGGAGGTAAGACAGCACGGATTCGACAGGATAGTGGAGATAACCGTTGAGAAGGACCAGGAGTACACCCTCATTGTTGAACTCTTCGCGAAGGGCAACATAATACTCCTGAACCAGGACAGGGAGATAATACTGCCCCTGAAAAGGAAAACCTGGAGTGACCGGAGGATAGCATCACGTGAAATATATGAGTACCCCCCATCAAGGGGTATCAACCCCCTGGACTATGAACCCTCAGAGCTTGAAGAGATACTGATGAGCTCCGATGCTGACCTGATAAGGACACTTGCAAGGAGCGGCTTCGGGGGCCTCTATGCTGAGGAGATAGTCCTCAGGGCGGGCCTTGACAAGAACACGCCATGCAGCAATCTCAGCATGGAAGATGTAGAGAGGATTAATGCTGCAATAGGAGAAACCTTCAAAGACCTCCGGGGACTTGATCTGAAACCGCAAATCATAGGGGACGGTGAAGACGTCCTCCCCATTGAACTCATGGTATACCAGGGCAGGAAGAAAAAATACTTTGAAAGCTTCAATGACGCTGCAGACGAGTTCTTCAGCTCCATCTTCAGGGAAGAGATACGGAGGGCCCATGAGGAGGAATGGGAAAGGGAAGTTGACAGGTTCCGGAAGAGGCTCCGGATTCAGAGGGAGACCCTTGAAAAATTCAAAAAAACCATAGAGGTTTCAACAAGGCGGGGTGACCTCCTCTATGCAAACTATTCCCTGGTGGAGGATGTGCTCGCCACCATAAGGAAAGCCCGTGAAAAATACTCGTGGGATGAGATCAAAAATATAATAGCTGATGCACGTAAAAGAGGCCTCCCGGAGGCCAGAAACATAACCGAAATCGACAGGATGGGAAACCTGACCCTCCTCCTTGATGGGGAGCCAGTAAGGATTGATTCAAAGCTTGGGGTCCCCGAGAATGCAGAGGTGTACTATGAGAAGGCCAAGAAGGCTAAGAGAAAGATAAATGGTGTTATGACCGCCATTGAGAGGACTGAGAAGGAAATTGAAAGGATTGAAAGAAAGAGGGACGATGCCCTAAGGAACATCATGGTGCCCAGGAGGAGGGTTAAAAGGAAACTGCGATGGTTTGAGAAGTTCCGGTGGTTCGTATCCTCTGACGGCTTCCTTGTGATCGGTGGAAGAGACGCCGGCACCAATGAGATTGTTGTGAAGAAACATATGGAACCAAGGGACATATACCTCCACTCAGACATCCATGGGGCCCCATCCGTCGTTATAAAGAGTGGGGGGCGGGATATTCCAGAGACAACAATACAGGAGGCTGCAGTTTTCGCGGCCTCATTCTCAAGTGCCTGGACCCGCGGATTCACATCACTGGACGTATACTGGGTCCACCCGGAGCAGGTCACAAAGACACCAAAATCCGGAGAATTCGTTGCACGCGGTGCCTTCATCATAAGGGGACCCAGGAACTACCTGAGGGGTGTTCCCCTAAAGATAGCCATCGGGGTGGTTGACTATGAGGGTGAGAGGGTTATGAGCGGTCCTCCCTCTGCTGTTAAAAGGATGGCAGAAAAGTTTGTGACCGTGAAACCAGGTTACACCAAAAAGGAGGCCCTTGCAAAGGCCATAAAGTCAAGGGTTGATGATGAAAATCTATTCCCCCTTGAGGACTTCATAAGGAATCTTCCACCGGGAAAGGGGGACATAGTTGAGGAGGACTGAAGTCCCCAGCATGTAAAGCCCTGAACACCATAAAAGCCAAAAATAATATCTCAGGAGCCTACTTAACCTTCCTCTTAAGATTCTTTTTAAGCAGAAAGTTCAGGTCAATGAAGTACTTACCCTCCTCATCTGAAACAATTATTGAGTCATCCTCAAGGAGGGAGGTCAGGTTAACCTCATATATTCCATTCTTCCTTACCATTATTGTCTCAATGGGCTCCCCTTTGGGTTCAGGATCCTTCCGTTCAGCCACATACCTGAAGTATCTGCTTCCACACTTCGGACAGCCATTCATGAGCTCCTCTGAGGACCTGAACTTAGCACCGCACTTAATGCACTGATGCACCCGAATCACCGATCTCTGCAATCATTGAAAGGAAGTTGGACTTCCTTTTGACCGTCTTCATAACATTGGCGGGGCCTATTATGGTTAGCCCCACTGTCCTCCTCTTTGAAAGGCCCATGAATGCCTTCTCATCCTTTTCAAGTGTGTATATGTCTATACCAACGAAGTTCTCGACGTCGATCTCCCTCATGGTCGTCTCTATGAGTTCTGCCTCCTCCGAGGGCGAGAGGCTGCCCTCAAGTACCAGTATGTCCCCATCCTTTACACGGTCTATGATCATTGAGATCTTTTCCATGCTGCTTTTATCTTCAAGAGCCTTTGATGAAAGAAAATCCATTTTTAAGCCATCCATTTTGAACCCTCATCTGAATTTTTTAACCATTTCCATGTAGAGGTCCTCTGTATTCTCACCGTGCAGTGCGGATATAGGGACAACGGTGTGCTGGGGGAAGACCGATACTATCCTCTCAGGTGATGAATCCGGGAGGTCTATCTTATTGGCAACTATAAGGAATGGTATCTTCCTTGCCTCCAGGTTCCCTATTATGGTTATGTTCGCCTGTGTCAGGGGGTCCTGTGATGAGTCCATGACAAGCAGAACCCCTGTTACGTCATCGAGCCATTTTATGGCCTCTATTATCCCCTTTGTGGCCTCCTTTGCCCTTTCCTTGGCCTCTGGTTCTGATAATCCAAACTCCAGAAAGTTCTTGTAGTCGACCTTGGTGGCTATCCCCGGTGTGTCGATGATGTCAAAGTCAAGTTCAGCACCATCCTTCCTTATGGTTATCTTCTCCTTCTTGTAAACAGTCCTTGTCTCATGGGGTATCTCTGATGTTAAGCCCAGTGGTTTTCCAAGCCAGTCCTCACACATCCTGTTGGCCAGGGTTGTTTTACCTGAATTTGGGTGTCCATAGAGTCCTATCTTAAGTTTCTTGTTCCTTCCAAGCAGTTTATCCATGAAGTTTGTGAAAAAATTTGCCATCCTACCACTCTTTCCTTGATTAATCAGCATTCATGGAATCCGCCGACATCCAGTATGACAACCTCCGTACCGGGGGATGTCCTCTCAACGAGCTCAGCGAATACCTGGGGGTTCTGTTCGATTACAGGGAAGGTATTGTAGTGCATCGGGAGAACCTTTTCAGGTTTTATCCAGCCCACTGCAGCTGCAGCATCATCAGGGCCCATGGTGTACCTGTCACCTATAGGTAAGAGTGCAATTTCAGGCCTGTAAATCTCACCTATAACATCCCTCATATCTGCAAAGAGTCCAGTATCACCGGCATGATACACCTTACCCTCCTGGGTCTCAATTATGAAGCCGCAGGCGCTGCCTCCTGATGTAACATCCTCTGTAAAGTCTATATCAGATGAGTGCCTTGCATCAACCATCCTTATATCTATACCATCAATGGAAACCTTTCCGCCGATGTTCATCCCGTTACTTTCAAGGCCCTGCCCTGAGAAAAAAACAGATAGTTCATGGTTAGCTATTAGGAGCGCACCAGTCCTCTCAGCGATCTCCATCGCATCACCGAGATGGTCAGCGTGTCCATGGGTGACGCAGATCACATCTGGCTCCAATTCCTCAACTGCAGTGCTGCAGACCGGGTTGTTACTTATGAAAGGGTCAAGGAGTATCCTTGTATCAGAGGATGTTATCTCAAATGCTGAATGTCCAAACCACTGAATTCTCATTAAACTCCCTCCAGATTGATTTCATTGGAAAGTTCCCATGCCTCCTCAAAGAGTTTTTTGATCTCAGAGATTGATTTTTTATCCTTGTAGATGACACCAACCTCAAAACTCTCATATATGGGATCTGTTGATATTATAAGACCGTTTTTATCATCTGCGACTGCTGCAACCGTGTGTATGTGAGGCATTGTCCTTATCTGAACATTGTTATCCACCAGGACCTTTATCAGCTCCACAGAGGCCTCATCATCCAGGCTTGCCTCCTGTATTATGAGTCGGCTCTCTGTATCCATGAACTTCTTGAGGACTGAGACATCTATATTACGTATCCAGGGGTACATGAGGACTACGCTTTCCTCTGCCGCCGTAATGGTCTCCCTCATAGCATCCTGAACGTCTGAAGCATCGAATGACCATATTATGCTTGGCTCCCTCGTTTCAGCCCTTATCCTGTTTATTGCACCCTTGAAGGAGTCCAGGCGGTCCTCGAGGAGATCCTCGACGTCATCAACGTTTTCAATGTACTCCTGTTTGAGTCTCTGGAGCCTCTCTGTAACGTAGCTGTTGTCTGCTGGTTTCCTGGCGGGGCCCGGCTTTGGAGGTGCTGGAGTCTCTTTTCTGGGAGGCTTCACGGTGGACGGTTTTCTGGTTTCCTCTTTCTCCTTACCCCTCCTGATCTTTGGCAAGCTGAGAAACTTCCTTTTTGGGGCCTCTTCGTCCTTAGATGGTGGGACCTCTGATTTTTTTCTGATCTCCCTCTCCGGCGCTGACCTCATGGGTCTTATGGGGGCTGGCTTTATGGGAGGTTTTTCAGTCACCCGAGTAGTTTTATGGGATTCATCAGGCTTTTCAGCCAATTCACCCCGTATTTCCTCTGAGACTCTTGAAGGTTTAATTCTGGGAGTGGTGGAGGCTTCTGATCCTTTAACCTCTAACTTTTTATCGGCTGTCTCTGCAACTTTAATAGACCCTGTTTTTTCTTCATGTTCATGTTTTACCCTTACAGGTCCAACCGGCCCTTGTTTCCTTTCAGGTGCCTCCCGGGTTGATTTTATGGTTTCTGTAGCCCCTGTTTTTTCTCCGCCCTTAATCATTTCAGGTACCCTTCTGGGCCTTCCGGATTCTGCGGCTGAAGTTTTTCCGGTGACTTTACTCTTAACAGGAGGCCTGGCCGTTTCCGTCTTAATCCTTTTTTCACCTTTTCTGGCCCCCGAATCAGTTTTAATTGACTTCAGGTCTACCTTTCCAGCGAATAGAAGGGTTATTATGAGGCCCGGCACAAAGAGAATGAGTCCCAGAAAGAACATGAAGATATCAGGGGGTGTTGCAAAACCAAGGGACATGAAGTAAAGGCCGGCGAATATCATGAGTATTCCAGCAAGTGTGATAATCAAATATATCATTTAATGCCTCCCGCTCCCAAGAGTAACTGTAACTGGTTATCTATTTCTGCATTCCTTTATAAAAGGTTTTTTAAAGTGAAGTTTTATATAATCCTGTTTCCATATGGTGATCTAAAATTAAATGGGGTGGATTTCATTGATAATAGTTTTTGATGAACGCGGCCAGGGAGCCGCTGAGTATATACTGCTATTTGGTGGTGTGATCGTGATTGCGATAGCAACTCTCCTGATTTACAGCCAGTACATAAAAACAACGAACCCACTGAACGTGGATGATGACCTCAATAATGTGAGAGAAAGTGTGAACACCGGTTAAACTCAAAAAAGGGACTAAAGGTTCCCTGCTCGAATCTCAAAGTATGTGATGAGGTGCCTGAGCTGTTCAGGGGCATCCTCCTCATCACTGAGGGCATAGGCAAGTTTCTGTGTTATAACCCTCTTCTGGTCAGAACCCAGCGATAGGATCTCATTAACTATCAAGGAAAATATACCCTCAGCATCAACCCCAAGATCCCCTGTTTAGATGATGTTATCCTGTGACAGTTATTCTGCGGGCCTTGAGTAGCTTGAAGATGGCCTCATTTACTGTCTTGTCGGTGACAGCAAAGCCGGTCTTAGACCTTACCCTCTCCCCAAGTTCAACACGGCTGAGGTCACCATCCTGCAGAACTTCAAGTATCACCCT
>Ga0272448_1005833_pt1 | contig 13464 bp, 9 predicted proteins | sample YNPCB0191_FD_202220 | JGI IMG/M metagenome (GOLD analysis project Ga0272448, IMG submission 202220) | Hot spring sediment microbial communities from Yellowstone National Park, WY, United States - YNP-CB-019-1 | ecosystem: Environmental > Aquatic > Thermal springs > Hot (42-90C) > Sediment...
GAGGATACGCTCATCGTCAACGCCCACGATTTCCCGCCCGAGGGCGACGACTGCGACGCCAAGCTGGTCGTTGAGGCGTACAAGCTCGGCTGGCGCAAGTTCAAGTGCTACGGCTATGTCGGGCAGAGGTTTCTGGGGTGCGGACTCGGGCCGAACTCCTATGGTACCGTTATCGACGCCTACGGCAGTACCGGGGACTACCTGGCCTCGGGAATCGACGGCGCGACGGTGGTTGTCCATGGCAACGCTCAGGACCAGGTCGCGCAGATCATCAAGGAAGGCAAGCTCGTCGTGCACGGCGACGTGGGACAGACGTTCATGTATGGCGCCAAGGGCGGAGCAGTGTTCGTAAAGGGCAACGCTGCAGGACGGCCTTTGATCAACGGAGTCGGCAGGCCGAGGGCGGTCATCAACGGCACTTGCCTGGACTTCCTGGCGGAGTCCTTCATGGCGGGTGATCCGCTGGCCGGCGGTGGGTTCGCGATCCTGAACGGCATCAAATTCGGCCCGGACGGCGAAATACTCGATCTGGACACACCTTATCCCGGCTCCAATCTCTTCTCGCTCGGCTCGGGCGGTGCGATCTATGTTCGTGATCCCCACCGGATACTCGACGACGAACAGCTTAACGGCTGCGAGTACGTCGAGCTTACGGAAGCCGATTGGAGGCTCATCAAGCCGTACCTTGAGGAAAACGAGCGACTCTTCGACATTGCCGTTGAGGCATTGCTGACGGTTGACGGCGTCCGCAGGGAACCGTGGGAAGTCTATCGAAAGGTCGCGCCCATCAGCCGTAAGGCCTCGGCGCCGGCTGCGGCCGTTCCGGACGACGATGCCAACCTTGTTGAGGTTTCCAATGAGTAAGCCGGTCGTAATCGAGGGACTGGACGGCAGCCTGCTGGCAAAACTCGACCCCGAAGGCAAGCTCCGTGTCGCCGCGTGCCTGCAGTGCGGACGGTGTTCATCCGGCTGCACAATGCGCACCGAGACGGACATTCTTCCGCACCAGATCAACCGGATGGTATTGTTCGGCCTTGAGGATCAGCTCTTGACCAGCAAGGCGATCTGGACGTGCGTTTCGTGTCAGACGTGCGTGGCACGTTGCCCGATGAAAGTCGATACGCCCGCGCTCATCGACAACCTGCGCGCGATGGCGCACGCGGTCCCCGCCGAGACGAGGCGGATTCGCATATTTAACGAGGCGATGCTGGGCAGCATGCGGCGATTCGGACGGGTCTACGAGTTCGGAATGATGGCGATATATAAGCTGCGCTCGCGCGACTTCTTCAGCGACCTGCTCAAGTTCCCGACCATGCTGCGCAAAGGCAAGATGAAGCTGGTTCCGCCGGCAGGTAAGGGACGGGCCGCGGTAGCGCGCATATTCGACCGCACGCAAAAGAGGGCGAACCGATGAGGTATGCATTCTTCCCCGGCTGCTCGATGAAATCGACCGCGCACGAGTTTGAAATGTCTACACTCGCGGTTGCGAGATCGCTTGGAATCGAGCTGGAGGAAATACCTGACTGGACATGCTGCGGATCGACTCCTGCGCACGCAACCGACGCGCTGCTTGCGGCGTCACTGCCTGCCCGCAATCTTGCAATAGCTGAATCACTGGGACTCGACGTGGTTACCTGCTGCGCAGCGTGCTACAGCAGGCTGGCGGCGGCGAATCTCGCGATTTCGCAAGATGCGAGACTGCGCGCCGAAGTTGCCGATGCAATCGGGACGGAATACAGCGGCGGAGTCAGGGTGCTCCATTTCCTGCAAGTGCTAAACGAGAGTACTGGAATCGACGAGCTACGCGATTCGGTGGTTGCCGGCCTCGGCGGGCTGAAGGTGGCGTGCTACTACGGCTGCCTGCTGACTCGGCCCAGGGAACTGAGCATTGTCAACGTGTCGAATGGCGCCGATCCCGAGGACCCCCAGGTGATGGAGAAGATTCTAACGGCGGCCGGAGCCGAGCCGATCGAATGGTCCTACAAGACGGAATGCTGCGGAGCGAGCTTCTCGATCACCCGGACCGATACCGTCAAGCGCCTTTCCGGCGACATACTGCGGATGGCGAAGGCGAGCGGAGCCAAGTGTGTCGCGGTCGCGTGTCCGTTGTGCCATACCAATCTTGATTTGCGGCAGGCCGATATCGAGTCGGCGACGGGCGAGAAGATCGGGTTGCCGGTGTTCTTCTTCACTCAGCTTCTCGGCCGCGCGCTCGGCATTCCCGACAGTGAGCTCGGCATCGGCAAGCTGATGACCGACCCATATCGAGTTTTGAGTTCCAAGTGATGAGTGTTGAGTCTAAGCGGACAGACAACCCAGTAGGCGCTGCCATGGTCTGCGGCGGCGGGATCGCCGGCATTCAGTCGGCGCTCGACCTTGCCAACTCTGGTTTCAAGGTCTACCTGGTCGAAAAGTCGCCGACCATCGGCGGCAAGATGGCTCAGCTTGACAAGACGTTCCCTACGGGCGATTGCGCCACGTGCATAATCTCGCCGAAGCTGGTTGAGTGCACCCGCAACCTCAACATCGAGATACTGCCGCAGACGCAAATAGAAGCAGTCACGGGCGAGCCAGGGCGCTATCGCGTCAAGCTGCGGCGCAAGGCCCGATACGTCGATATAACGCGGTGCAATGCGTGCGGAGACTGCGAGAAGGTATGCCCCGTGCGCGTGCCTGACGAGTTCAACCGTGGTCTGGCCGCCAAAACAGCCATCCACAAAGTGACCGCACAGGCCGTACCGAACGCCTACGTGATCGAAAAGCGCGACCGGCCGCCATGTATGTCCGCGTGTCCGTTGGATCAAAACGTCCAAGCCTATGTCGCGCTCATCGCCGCGGGCAAGTTCGCTGAGGCGGCCGATATCATTCGCAAGGACAATCCCCTCCCGCTGATCTGCGGCTATGTCTGCCATCGCCCGTGCGAATCGGAGTGTCAGCAGGGACGCTATGGAGAAGCGGTGTCGATTCGTGCGCTGAAGCGGTTCGCGCTGGAAGCAGAGAGCAGAGAGCAGAAAGCAGAGAGCCGACAAACCTCCCCTGCCCCCTCCTCAGTGAGGAGGGAAGAGCGGATAGCGATTATCGGGTCGGGGCCTGCGGGACTGGGGGCAGCGGATTATCTTGCGCGGAAGGGCTATCGGGTTACGATATTCGAGGCGATGTCGGTGCCGGGCGGGATGATGCGCGCGGGCATTCCCGATTTCCGGCTGCCGCGCAGCGTCCTCGACAGCCAGATTCAGGATATACTCGACCTGGGCGTCGAACTCAAGCTCAACTCGCCGATCGGGGATGAGCGCAGCATAGACTTGTTGCTCGATAACGGCTATAAGGCCGTGTTTGCAGCCGTCGGCGCGCAGAAGAGCGTGGGGTTAGGCATCGAAGGAGAGGATTTGCAGGGCGTCACGCCCGGAATCGACTTCATTAAGCAGGTCAATCTTGCCGAAGTCGAGAGTCCAGACTCGCCGGTCCGGAGACCCGTGATCGGCGAACGGGTGGCGGTCATTGGGGCCGGAAACGCCGCCATGGACATCGCCCGAAGCGCAGTCCGCCTCGGCGCAAAAGACGTTACGGTCATCTACCGACGAACCAAGCGGGAAATGCCGGCAGACCCGGTCGAGGTTGAGGACGCATTGAGAGAGGGGGTCAGGTTCGTTTTCCTCACCAATCCCAAGCGATTTGTCGGCACTGACGGCAAGCTCACGGGTATCGAGTGCGTCAAGATGCAACTGTCCGAGGAAAAGGACGCATCGGGACGCCGACGCCCGGAGGCCATCGAGGGATCGGAACACGTTCTCGATTTTGACGAGGCGATCATCGCGACCGGCCAGGTTCCCAATATGGGCTTCGCCGCAGGCACCGAGCTTGCAGTCAATAAACGGGGACTGCTGGATGTCGATCCGGTTACGCTTGCGACCAGCAGGCCCGGAGTGTTCGCGGGCGGAGACGTAGTCGCAGGCGCAGGAACCCTAAGCGAAGCGGTCGCGGCCGGTCGGCGAGCGGCAGAGTCCATACATCGCTTCATCAAAGGGGAGGATCTCGCCGAGGGCCGATCAGCGGATCCGCGCGTGTGGACCGAGGAGAAACACCTTGCCCTTGAGAAACTGCAACTGCGCGAGAAGCTAACCAGAACTAGACGCGTCGCCTTCGACCACGAAATAGGCTACACCGCCGAGCAAGCGATGCAAGAAGCGAAGCGGTGTCTGGCGTGCGGCGGTTGCTGCGAGTGCGAGGAGTGTGTGAAGGCGTGTCTGGCGAAGGCGATCGACCACGATATGGTGGACACTATCGAAGAGATCGAGGTCGGCGCGATCGTGCTTTCGCCCGGATACGAGGAGTTCGACGCGCGTCTGCGCGGCGAGTTCGGCTTCGGCCGCTACGACAACGTTGTCACCAACATCCAGTTCGAGCGGATGTTGTCTGCAAGCGGCCCGTTCGGCGGCCACCTGATGCGGCCGTCGGACGGGGTCGAGCCGAGGAAGATTGCGTTTATCCAATGCGTGGGCTCGCGTGATGCGGCCAACGAGCGGCCCTACTGCTCCTCCGTTTGCTGCATGGCGGCGATCAAGCAGTCGATCATCGCCCAAGAGCACTTGCCGGGACTTGAGGCCGCCGTCTTCTACACGGACATCCGCGCGTTCGGTAAGGATTTCGACTCGTACTACGAGCGCGCCAAGGCCAGCGGCGTGCGGTTCACGCGAAGTATGATCTCGCGCGTTGTCGAGATGCCCGGATCGAAGAACCTTAGGCTCTCCTATATCAAGGACGGCAAACCAGTCGACGAAGAGTTCGATCTGGTCATCCTTTCGGCCGGCCTGCGCCCCAGCGAGGAAGCGCTTCGCACTGCGGCAGCACTCGGAGTTGAGCTGGATGCGTGGGGATTCTGTCACTCCGAAGAGTTTGCGCCCGTCACAACCTCGAAGGAGGGAGTGTTCGTCGCGGGCGCGTTCGAGTCGCCAAAAGACATTCCTGAAACCGTCACCCAGGCCAGCGCTGCCGCCGCGATGGTCATGCAGATGCTTGCGCCCGCTCGCGGCACGATGATAACCGAGAAGATATATCCGCGTGAGCACGACTTCACCGACGCAATCCCACGAATCGGCGTGTTCATCTGTCACTGCGGGATTAATATCGCAGGTGTCATCGACATAGACAGGGTCGTAGAGGCTGCACGGGCAATGCCCTACGTCGCTTATGCCGAGAACGCCCTGTATGCCTGCGCGGACAACACACAGGATCGCATAAAAGAGCTCATCCGCGAGCACAATCTGAACCGGCTTGTAGTCGCTTCCTGCACGCCGCGCACTCACGAACCGCTGTTCAGAGATACGGCGCGCGAGTGCGGCCTCAATCCGTTTCTTGTCGATATGGCCAACATCCGCGACCAATGTTCCTGGGTGCATTCGAACGAACCCAATGCCGCAACCGATAAGGCTGTCGACCTCGTGCGAATGGCGACCGCCCGTGCCGCCAGGCTCAGGGCACTGCCGACCGAGGAGCTGCCGGTTGAGCAGGCTGCGCTTGTTATCGGCGGCGGGCCGAGCGGCATGACCGCCGCGCTCTCGCTCGCGGAACAGGGCTTTCCCGTTCATCTGGTCGAGAAAGCGGACAGACTGGGAGGGCGGCTTGCGCCCGGCGCACTGCGCGACGGTCTCGTCTCGCGAATCGAGCGGCACCCGGCCATTAGGACGCACCTGTCGAGCCGGCTCAAGTCGCTTTCAGGTCACATCGGCAGCTTCAAGGCTGAAATCGAAGGAGTCGGCGGCTTGACCAACGTCAAGTTCGGCGCGTTGATTGTCGCAATCGGCGGAACCGAGCGCAAGACGACTGAGTACTGCTACGGTCTGGATAAGCGCGTCGTGACCCAACGCGATCTTGAGTCAATGTTGGCGTCGGGCGGAATCGATCTTCCGCAGGGAGCAACGGTCGGCATGATTCAGTGCGTCGGGTCGCGCGACGACGATCACCCCTACTGCAGCCGCTCCTGCTGTGCGGAGGCCGTCAAGAACGCCGTGCGCATCAAAGAATTGCAGCCCGACGCCAACGTAGTCATGCTTTACCGCGATATGCGCACTTACGGAGTCAACGAACTTCATTACCAGAAAGCGCGCGAGGCAGGGGTGGTGTTCGTTCGATACGAACGAGAACGCCCCCCGCAGGTGGCCGCCGACGGCAAGCTGACCATCGACTTCGTGGAACCGGAACTAGGCGTACCCGTGAGGCTCGACCTCGACATGCTCGCGCTCTCGACAGGGACCTCGCCGGCAATCGACAACCAGTCTGTTTCCGAACTCGCCAAGGTTCCGCTGAACAAGGACGGCTTCTTCGTCGAAGCACACGTGAAGCTGCGGCCCGTGGATTTTGCCTCGGAAGGGATATTCCTATGCGGGAGCGCGCACTCGCCCAAGACAACCGCCGAAAACATTCAGCAGGGGCTGGCTGCGGCAGGCCGCGCAGCAACCATTCTCAGCAAGAAGACGATGACCGTGGGCGGCCAGATAAGCAAAGTGGACGTGCGCAAGTGCGTGTCGTGCTTGACCTGCGTGAGGGTGTGTCCCTACGGAGCGCCAGAAGTCAGCGCCGCCAACAATAAGAACCGTGTCGAGATCCAGGCGGCCAAGTGCATGGGCTGCGGAAGCTGCGCCGCTGAATGCCCTGCCAAGGCAATCCAGCTCCAACATTACGTAGATAGACAGGTGGAAGCAGCGATCGAAGCGCTGCTTGAACGAGTTGCGAGTCATTAGGCGATCCACGCGGGCACGTGAATTGCTGGGTTGCGACTTACGAATTGGCGCCGCCATCCGTGCGATCCGCAGCTCACGGTTCTTAACTCACAACTAGAGGCGTTATGAACGACGAACCGAGAATACTAGCTCTATGCTGTCACTACTGCGCCTATGCCGCGGCCGATCTCGCCGGATCCATGAGGCTGCAGTACCCGCCAAACGTGCGCGTGCTCAGGCTGCCGTGCACGGGCAAACTCGACGCAGCCTACATTCTGAAGGCGTTCGAGCACGGAGTGGACGGCGTGATAGTGGCGGGCTGCCTGGAAGGCGGATGCCATTTTCAAGAAGGTAACCTGCGCGCCAAGAACCGCACGGCTCTGGTTCGACAGATGCTCGAAGAAGCCGGTTTGGAACCGGAGCGGCTTGAGATGTTCAACCTCTCCAGTGCCGACGGTCCGAGGTTCGTTGAGATCGTCCAGATGATGACGGACAGGATCAAGAAGCTGGGGCCGAATCCCCTGCGCAGCGCCGCGTGGAACTCGATTCAGAGTCCGGAGGGCACCGAAGCGGACTCCGAAATGGGCTCGAAATGAAACGGGTATGGAGATGCCGATATGATAGTTGCTCATAGAAAGCACGTGCAGGAACTCAAGAACATGCTCGCGCCGCATCGGCGCATCCTCGTGCTGGGATGCGGCGGATGTGTAACAGTCTGCCTTGCGGGTGGTGAACGCGAGGTCGGACTGCTGAGTTCGGCCCTGCGGATAGCATTCAAGCTCAGTCCTCCCAATCCCGCCTTGGAAAGAAATGGCGCACAGGAGGTCGACGAGCACGAGATAATCGAAGCGACGATCGAGCGCCAGTGCGAAAACCAGTTCATCGAAGACATCCTCGAAGAGGTGGAGAAGGCCGATGCTGTGCTGTCGCTGGCGTGCGGAGCTGGCGTCCAGGCGGTTGCCGAGCGCTATCCCACAAAACCCGTCTACCCGGGCCTCGATACCAGGTTTATCGGTATTCTCGAGGATCAGGGCGTGTGGGCGGAAAAGTGCATCGCTTGTGGGAAGTGCGTGCTGGGCATTTACGGTGCGGTCTGCCCGATCACTCGCTGCTCGAAGGCCCTGCTGAGTGGGCCGTGCGGAGGTGCCCGCGACGGCAAATGTGAGGTCTCGCCCGATATCGATTGCGCCTGGCAGCTTATCTATGACCGCCTCAAAGCTATCGGTCAACTCGACAAGCTTCGCGAACCCGCTCCTCCGGTCGATTGGTCCCTCGGCCACGAGGGCGGCTGCCGCAAGCTCATAAGGGATGACCAAAGAATCAAGACGGACTCTTGATGATGCCCATTTCCTGGTTCGTCACAATCCAAGTCAGCACGATTCTGTTCGCGGCGGGCGCGCTCTGCGCATCCGCGGCGCCGGTGGAAAGGAAACCTGTTCGAATGCGCATCCCAAGCCTGCCCCCGCACCCTCGCCTGCTGCTGAGCAACAAAGGCATCGAGGAAATGAAAAGCCGCATCGAGCGATTCGATTGGGCAAAGACCCGATGGGAATCGATCAAGAAGGCCGCAGACGCCCTGCTCAAGGAAGAAGTCGTTTTGCCTCCGCGCGGCGCTAACTGGTCTCACTGGTATGCCTGCCCAGTGCATGGCTGCGGTTTGCAGACCGGCAAGCAGGTCGGGCAGTGGAAGTGGGAGCACAAGTGTCCTGTGGGCGGGGAGATTGTTCGCAGCGATCCCACCAAGCCGAGCACTGACTACGACGGCTGTGTGCTCCATCAGCCGCATAACAAGTTGTCGCGCGGTGTTCTCGACCTGGGTCTTGCTTACCAGGTGACCGGAGACCGTCGCTATGCCGCCAAGGCGCGCGAAATACTGCTGGCCTACGCTGAAAAGTACCTCTCCTACCCGCTGCACAATACTCGCGGCGAAGCCAAGATCGGCGGAGGACGTGTCGGCTCCCAGAACCTGGATGAATCGACGTGGCTGATCCCGATCTGTCAGGGCGCAGACTTGATATGGGAGACTCTTTGTCAAGCCGACCGCGACGCCATAGCCAATGGACTGCTTCTGCCCGCGGCCAAGGAAGTCATTCAGCCGGGCCCGCACGGGATCCATAACATACAGAACTGGCGCAACAGCGCGATGGGGCTCGTCGGGTTTCTGCTGGGGGATAAGGACCTCATCCGCTACGCGATCGACAACCCCGATACCGGTTTCCGGTCGCAGATGCAGAAGGGTGTTACGGCGGACGGACAGTGGTGGGAAGGCGCGTGGGGCTATCACTTCTACACGATGTCCGCTATCTGGCCTCTCACGGAAGCCGCGCGGAACTGCGGAATCGACCTCTATGTGCCGCAGTATAAGGCAATGCACGACGCGCCGTTGCTCTTTATGATGCCCAACAATCGCCTGCCCGCGTTCAACGACAGCGGCGAGATCAGCCTGACGGGCGATTCTCCGCTGTATGAGTTGGCTTACGCGCGCTACAGGGACCCCATCTGCCTGGAGCTGTTGTCGTCGAGCAAGAGAATCAACGATTTCGCGCTGTGGTTCGGCGTCCCGGATCTGCCTTCGCAAGAGCCGACTTCTCGCAAATGCGCTAACTATCCGAGAAGCGGCTACGCCATCCTAACGAGGGGCAGCGGCAGGAATGCCTCGTGGTTGTGCATGAAATACGGCCCCCACGGCGGCGGTCACGGCCATCCCGACAAGCTGAGTTTCGTGTTGTATGCAAAGGGGCAGGTGCTCGGCGTCGATCCGGGCACGTGTCGCTACGGTCTGCCCATCCGGTTCGATTGGTATACGACCACCCTTGCCCACAACACCCTTGTCATCGACCAGCAGTCCCAGAAGGCCGCCGACGGCCGTTCAATCGCGTTCGGCAGCGACAAGGGCGTCGATTACAGCGTCTGCGGCGCAGGCCCGATCTGCGACGGCGTGCGATTCACTCGTACCGCCGCGATGGTCGGGCCGGAACTGGTCGTATTCATCGATCAGATCGCGTCGGATGCAGAGCACACCTATGACATCGTTTATCACGAGCGTGGGCAGTGGACGGATCTGCCGTCCGGCGTCGCTTGGGCGCCTCCCGACGCGCGCGGCTACAAGTGCCTGCGAGACGCAACCACCCGCACAACTGACAAAGGTGCAGCCCTGAAGGCTGCGGTATCGAACGATCTTGGCGTCGTGATTGGTCTGGCGGCAGGCGAGCCGACAGAGATCATAACCGCTACCGGCATCGGCGCTCATGTAAATGATGAGGTGCCTGCAGTCATATTCCGGCGCAAGGCGAGGAATACCGCGTTCGTGTGGTATATTTCGCTCAACGGCAAGCCGGCCGAGGTCGACGTCCTGCCCGCGGCTGATCGCAGCGGCGAGGGGCTCGATGAGTCCGATGCTGTGGCGGTCTGCGTCACACGCTCGGACGGCACTCGGCGTGTCCTCGTTGCCAACCCGCAAGGGAGATCGGTACGTGTCGGACCCGCCAACGGTGCACGATTCGAAACCAGCGCGGCATTCGCGGTAAGGTAGCGGTGTGCATTTGGTTCTGCCGCGCGAGTCGTCTTCGGGTCGTTTCTGAAGACCGCAGCAGGTTAGGGCTTCGAACCCACAGCGGCATTGACGGGCGGGGGCCGGGCTGGTACACTCAGCCTATGCGCACACTCGTGACTCTGGCTGCGGTGCTTGTTGCGCTTGGCGGTATTGCCTGGGCGGATGTTGATTACGCTTCCCTCGATCCAATTGTTGAGGTCCGTGGGATATGGATCGATGCCGCTGCCATTCCCAAAACCGAACGCGGTATCCGGCAGATGGTGCGGTCTTACGCGGATGCGCATTTCAATATGCTCCTGCCGGAGACGATCTGCAGGGGTTACTCGATTTATCCCAGCGCCGTGATCGATCGCGACCCGCGATTCGCCGGCGCAATCGACCCTCTGCCCGTAATGATCGACGAGGCGCACAGGCTCGGACTGGAAGTGCATCCCTGGGTTTGGGTGTTTCGTGCCGGTTACTCTGCGGACAAGGGATCAGTACTGCGCGCGCATCCGGACTGGGCCGAGCTTGATGCACGCGGCAGAGACCTCTCGCCCAATGGTGGATATTGGCTCAGTCCCGCGAATCCCGCTGCCAGGGACTACCTCGCGTGCGTCTACGCGGAACTTACAAGCAAATACGACATCGACGGCATCCACCTTGACTACGTCCGGTACGAGTCTGAGCAAAAGGCATCTTACGGCTTCTCCACCTTAAGCAGACGCCTTTTTGAGGAGCAGTATGGCTTGGATCCGGCGGACGTACGGCCCGGCACGCTCGATCAGCTCTTCTGGATTAAGTTTCGCGAGAGGCTGGTCAACACGTTCGTCCAACGGATCGCCATCCAAACCAGATCGATCAAATCCCGCGCAATGATTTCGGCAGCGGTAGGTCAGTACCCGCCTGACGCGCGCATTCAGCTATCGCAGAATTGGCCCAACTGGGCTGCAAATAAGTGGGTCGATCTGCTCGTGCCGATGTCATACGAAACGGATGATGCGCGCTTCGGACGACTCACACTCCGGCAGCAAGAGGCTGTCGGTTGTTGCGCGCTGCTTGCGACGGGCGTAGGCGTGTTCGTTCAGAAGGACGCGGCCCAGACTGTCGCGCAGATCGGCATATCGAGGCAGATGGGTGCGATTGGCCAGGTTTTGTTCGCCGCGTCGTATATGGGGCCGGCACAATTCGGCGCGCTGAAATGCGGCCCTTACGCCAGGCCGGCACTGCTGCCGTTTCGTGACCCGAGCCGCGCGGGTGCGGCATTAGCCGGCAAGGCACGAGAGTGCGCCGCGGCTGCAGATGCCGAGCTTGCAGCGTACTACGACAGTGCGGCAAGGTGCCTTGCCCACTACGACGAGTATCGTAGAAGCACGACGCGTTACGTTGTTCCCACGCTACCCGAACTGCCTTGACCGATGGCATGAAGGTCATGATATAATCAATTAGGCCGCCGGCTATATTCTCGCGCTAGTCAATCGAGGAATCGCAATGATCAAGTCGACAGTGTTGGTTCTCCTGTTAGCCCAGATCTGCCACTGCCGAGAGAGCAAGCTGTCCGGGCTGGAGCGCAACGGATTTGTCAAGAACGTGTGGTACCGGCGCAGTCGACTCATGCCTCGGTTTGAAAAGCTTGAATACACGTGGAGCACCGGTCCTGCTTGAGTTCGCAGTGACGGATCGAGGATGCATTCTCGCAGTCGCTGCGCCTACTACGGGCGCACGGGCTCGTAGATACAGTAGGGCTCTTCTCCGAGGAAGTCCCCGGTCTCGGCATACGCACGGGCCCTGCATCCGCCGCAGACGCGCACGTATTCGCACCTGCCGCACTTGCCCTTGAGAAGCGAGGGATCGCGCAGTCTGGCGAACAGCTTCGACTCGCGCCAGATGAGGTTGAGAGGAATCTCAAGCACATTGCCCGCGCTGACCGGCAGGTAGCCGCAGGGGTAGACGTCTCCCCGGTGCGACACAAAGCACACAGCGCTGCCTGCAAGGCAGCCCCTGGTCATCGCTTCCATTCCGTGCCTATCAGTTGCGATCTTGACGCCTTCCGCCTTTGCGCGTTGCCGCATCACTCTGAAGTAGTGTGGGGCGCAGGTTGCCTTGAGGCTGATCGGAGAAGTGGATGCGGCATCATACAGCCAATTCAAAACATCCTCGTATTCCTGCGGCGAAATCATCTCGAGCTTTGCGATGTTCTTTCCGCACCCCGTCGGCACCAGCAGAAACAGGTGCAGCGCGCAAGCGCCCAGGCTTACGGCGAGATCGAGGATGGCGGGAAGTTGATGGAGGTTGTGCCTGGCCACTGTCGTGTTGATCTGCACCGGCAGACCGGCGACTTTGCAGATGCCCATTCCGCGAACGGCGGCGTCGAACGCGCCCGCGAGACCTCTAAACGAATCGTGGGTGTCCGCATCGGCGCCGTCGAGGCTGATGCTGACCCGCTGGATACCGGATTCGACGAGCATCCCCGCCTTGTTGCCGTCCAGGAGTGTACCGTTGGTGGCAAGCACCATACGGAGACCGAGCCTTGTGCCGTATCGAGCGATATCGAAGATATCTTCGCGGACGAGCGGTTCACCGCCGCTGAGCACAATCACCGGCTGGGAAAACGACGCGATGTCCGACAGAAGGCTTGTCGCCTGCTCGAAACTCAATTCCTCCGGACTGCGGTCTTCGACTGCGCTTGCCCGACAGTGGGCGCACCTGAGATTGCACGCACTCGTCGTCTCCCAGAAGACGAGCCGAAGCTGGTTATCTGTTCCATGCGAAGGTGCGTCCATATTTCAAGTCTACACGAACGGCCGCAAATCCGCAAAGGCTCGTACAAGCGCGACGGCGGACGACTATGGCGTCGTCCGCCGTCTCTGCAACGAAAAGCGAATGCAGCGATATCACCGCTTAGGACATCGACTTCTTCTTTCGTCCGCCGCCGTGACTTGCTTCGCCGCCCTTTCGGCCGGCAATGCGCGCCTCCTCGCTAGTCCACTCATGAGCAGTGCCCTTCATATGCGCGGCACGCCCACCCTTGCGGGCTATCTCTCTTTGCTTTTCGGGGTCCATGGAGGCAAACCCTCTAAGCCGAGTGGACATAAGGACACCTCCCTCCATCCCTGGGCAACGTTAACTGAGCTTTTCACCGAACTGCTTTTACCCCGACCACCGGTACACTAAACTGAACAAGGCATGTAATTTTCGCAGGCGTTGCGCCGCGCG
>Ga0272448_1005837_pt1 | contig 13458 bp, 12 predicted proteins | sample YNPCB0191_FD_202220 | JGI IMG/M metagenome (GOLD analysis project Ga0272448, IMG submission 202220) | Hot spring sediment microbial communities from Yellowstone National Park, WY, United States - YNP-CB-019-1 | ecosystem: Environmental > Aquatic > Thermal springs > Hot (42-90C) > Sediment...
GCGAGCCAGTACCACTTGCCATTCGACACGGCGCGGGACAACTTCACGCTTGCCTACCTCCTTGCGGACGACACTGTGGCGCCGGTCGCTCCGCCGCCTCGGAGCCGGCTGACCTGGCGGCATCCGCTCGTCCCCGTTCCGCTGGAGACGCTCCGCGCTCGCCCCGGTACCAGCCCTATGGCCATGGACTCGACTCGCTGGATCCCGGACAAGCTCGTCCTCACCAGCGGCAACGAGCCGCAGGGGCTCTGGGCACTCGTCGACCTACTGCCTGCCGCGGGCCACGGCGGGGAAGTGCCGGGCAACATCATCGCTCTGATGATCCACGACGCCGCACTTCTCGCCGGCCAGGGCTACTACGAAAACACGCCGAACTTCCAGAACCTACTCTGGATCGAGGACCTCGACGGCCTCGCCTCCGATCCGCGGCCGATGACAACCGAAGTGCCCATCTTCGTCGAAGACCCGTACTTCAGCTTCGTCCGCATACGGACGACGCCGTACCAGCATCTGCCGGTCGTGTACACGCGCGACATCTTCTTCTACAAGAACGGCTTCCTCGTCGTCAAGGACCGCGCGAAGTTCGAGACGACGATGAAGGTTCGCCTCGGCCCCTGCTACCAGACTCGCGACCTCGGGCCACAGTGCGGGGAGCACTGGTTCAACGCCTACTATGACCAGCTCTACTACACGGGACTCGGACTCGGCCGCGGCGTCCAGGCGATCCGCAATCCCGCCTGGGACCTGCTCGTCTACTTCAGCCCGCGTCCGGGTCGAAAGCACACGGTCCTCGACCGTTACATGGAGAACCCGTACCGCTGCTCGCCCGTGCAGATGCGCCAGGTCTGGCAGGGCATGGCACGCGCGGGACAGGAGATCACTTTCACCTCCGTACTCCTCCCGCACGTGCCCTCCGTCACGCCGAAGGACTTCCTGGAGCCGCCCGCCGACTCGAACGATCCGAAGCGGATCGAGATCGCCCAGGACGACGACACGCTGACCGTCGTCAAGGCCATCGGCGAGATGGACCCGGTCAACAAGATCCGCTACGAGACCTGGGTGATGCTGAACGATACCGGCAAGCTCGCCAAGGCCGGGCCGCTCCAGAGCGACGGCCTCGTCGCCGTCGTCGGGCACAACCACGACGGGAAGCTCATGTGCCTGGCCGTCGCCGGCGGCAAGGTGCTCGTCTATCGCGACAAGGACGAATCCGCCGGTGCGAAGAAGCTCGACCTATCGCCGGTCGCCGTACCGGATTGGCTTCTCGAGTGAGTCGTTCGCCAGACTCGATACCTGACCGTACCAGGAGACTATCATGCTGAGGTTTTCAGCCCGTCGGTTTCGGAGCAAGGAGGAGTTCGAGGGCAAACGGGTCCTCATCATGGGACTCGGGCTTTTCGGCGGGGGGGCCGGCGTCGCCCGCTTCCTCTGCGAGGCGGGGGCGGATGTAACCGTGACGGACCTCAAGCCCGAGGACAAACTCAGGCCGAGCCTGGAGACCCTGCGGGGGCTGCCGATTCGTTACCGGCTTGGCGAGCATGTCGCCGAGGACTTCGAGGCGTGCGACTTCCTCGTCGTCAGCCCGGCGGTGCCCGACGACTCGCCCTTCCCGGCCATTGCCCAGAAGCGCGGCGCCGAGCTCATCACCGAGATGGGACTCTTCCTCAGCCTCTGCCCCTGCAAGGTGATCGGCGTGACCGGTACGAAAGGCAAGAGCACGACGACCGCCCTGCTCGGCGAAATCCTCAGGACCGCCGGCATCGAAACGATCGTCGGCGGCAATATCGGCGCCTCGCTCCTCGCCAGACTCGACGAACTCGCACCGGACTGCTTCGCCGTCCTCGAAATGTCAAGCTTCCAGATCGAGCGCTTCGCTCCCACCGGCCTCGCTCCGCAGCTCGCGCTCGTCGTCAACCTCACAGCCGATCATCTCGACCGGCACGAGACGGTCGAACGCTACTGGTTCGCCAAAAGCTGGATCGTGGCTAACCAGTCTCAGGATTGCACTGCCGTGCTCAACGCCGACTGCGTCGGGACGCGCTGCCTCAAGCGGCTCGGCTATTCGAAGAAGGTCATGTTCTCCTCGAAAACCCGGGAGGCCGACGTCTACCGCGACGGAATCGAGATCATAGAGGGCGGCAAGAGCGTCGCCTCGCTCCGCGGCATGATCCTCCGGGGCGAGCACAACAGAGAGAACGCACTGGCAGCCATCGCGGCGGCGCGAGTTCTGGGAGTCGGGCGCGAGCCGATCGAGCGGGCACTCGCGAACTTCTGCGGCATCGAGCACAGGCTCGAACTCGTCGGCACCCTCAACGGAGTGACGTTCATCAACGACTCGAAGGCGACTTCGCCCGAAGCGACGGCGGTCAGCCTCAACGCACTCGACGAGCCGGTCGTCCTCATCGCCGGCGGACGCGAGAAGGACCTGCCGCTTCAGCCGCTGCTCGCGGCGGCCGCCCGGCGCGTCAAGGCCGTCGTACTCATCGGCGAAGCGACCGAGCATCTGTCCCAGGAGTTCCGTACGACCCTCCCACAGCTCGAAGTACACAGAGCTGCGAATATGCAGGAGGCGGTCCGTGAAGCCTTTCGCCTCGCCCGGCCCGGCTGGACGGTGCTCCTCTCGCCCGCCTGCACGAGCTGGGATATGTACAACAACTATGAGGAGCGCGGACGCGACTTCAAAGAAGCCTACCGGGTCATACGCGATAAGCACTGAGAGGTGGACGAGGGGTTCGAAGGGGAAACGACAACCGCAGCACTTCGGGGAACGGCAGGTACAATACTCGATACCGAACGCCCACGGGATGGCCGGCAGCGAGGGCATCGGAGAGATGCCGATCAACCAGACCGTATCGAGCCTCGCCTAACCCGCTGCGCCGCCCAGTCGGCTATGCCGGCTCGATGATCCCCAGTATATCCCCCTCTTTCACCTTTGCCCCCTCACCGGCCTTGATCTCCTTCAGCACACCGGTCGCAGTTGACTCGATCTGGACGCTTGCTTTCTCCGTGTGAACCTCGAGGAGGACGTCACCCTCCTTCACTCTGTCCCCCTGCTCGAAGTACCAGAACGATACCTCGCCGCCTTCGGCATCCTCGCCCAGTTCGGGCACGCGAATCTCGACCGCCATCGTGTTCCTCCACCAGATATCCTATAGCACCTCTCGGACGCAACCAAAGGCGAGTCCGATACGTCAGACCTCTGCGACATGTCCGACCTGCGTGGTGCCCAGCGTCGCAAACACCTCCGCGGCGTTGTACGAACTCCGCACGAACGGCCCCGACGCGACCGCTCGGAATCCCATCCGCAGCCCCTCCAGCCTGTACTCGTCGAACTCCTCCGGCGGGACGAAGCGGACGATCGGCTTGCGCCCGGGCGACGGTCTCAGGTATTGGCCGATCGTAACGATCGTACAGCCGGCAGACCGCAGCTTTTGCAGCAGTTCGGTGACCTCCTCCCGTGTCTCGCCGAGGCCGACCATGAAGCCCGACTTGGTCACGAGCCCGGTGGAGGCGACCAGTGCGAGCAGCTCGAGCGAGCGCTGAAGGTCCGCCTCTGGCCTCACCTCCGGGTAGAGCCGCTCGACCGTCTCGACGTTGTGATTGTATATGTCGGGCCGGGCGGCAGCGACGCGAAGGACGGCCTCGCGGTCGCCCCGGAAGTCCGGCGTGAGCACCTCCACCGCGGCTTTCGAGACCTCTCTGATCGCACTGACCACTCGCGCAAACTGCTCGGCCCCGCCGTCAGGGAGGTCGTCACGGGTCACGGACGTCACGACGCAGTGTCGGAGACGGAGCTTTGCGGCAGCCGCCGCCACGCGCCCCGGCTCGTCCGGATCGGGCGGAAGTGGCTCGCCCTGCTTCACGGCACAGAAGCGACAACGCCGCGTGCACACATCCCCCAGGATCATGAACGTCGCCGTACCCTTCCCGAAGCACTCCGGCAGGTTCGGACACCGCGCACTCTGGCAGACGGTGTTCAAGTGCAGGTCGGCGAGAAGCTCCCTCACCTCGCCGCTGCGGCTTTCCGCCGGCAGCCGCTTCTTGAGCCAAGCCGGGAACTCCGTCCTCACGCACATCATTCTACCTCCTTCCCGCACACGTCGCAATGCACCCGTTCCCCGGGGGTGCACGAACGGTCTTGCTGGGTGAGCCCGGCCCGAGGGCGCGGACGGTCCGCACTGCCTACCAGCAGGCAGGCGGCAGCTGAAGGAAAAAGGGCGACGAGATCGCTCCTGCGAACCCAGCGCCTGGCCCAAAGCCGCCCAGCGCGGTGCGCCATTGCCCGCCGTCCCTTCGGCACTGAGGCTGGATCTTACGCCCCCCGCTCCGAGTCGAGGCCATCCCGTCCCGGCTACTGACGGTCGTCTCTTTGGGACGGTGCCAGGAGCTCCGAGGCCGGGCAATAATCATGCCGGCCCCATGCGAGAGCGTTCGTGCACCCGTTCCCCGGCCGCCCCGGCTGCGAACAGAGCTCGGAGCGGCGCATGGATGGCGGATAAAGAACGGCTTCGAACAGAAACGATGGAAAATGGGCGAGCGAGGAGAGAATCTCCCCTCGGTCGAACCAATGACAGGGGAAAAGCGCCGGCCGGCAGTCCCCTATTCGTGATGCGGGGTCGAGGCCGCGCCGTCGAACGATGTGACAATGGGCTGCGTCTTGGCCGCCTTGTGCATCGAGATCTTGAGCGGTTTCACCAGCCGGCCCGTCCCCTCGCGGATCAGCCGGTCGTGGCAGCGCTTGCAGATTCGATGCCAGCGGTCGGTCACGAAGACCTTACCGCACTTGAGACAGGGTCTCGGTCCTAATTCTGCACGGGCGTTTGATTCCAACATCCTTGCTCCTCATTTGAACCGGGGACGACACCAAGAAAGGAAGGCGAATCCCGCCGCTCCCTTTCTACTCACGTTCACTACCTGCCCATCTCTGAGACAACAGGAAAGATAGAGCGCGGTCGCGTCCGGGCCGAGGGCTGGGGTGACCCCTTTGGGAAGGAGTTTCCGAGCGATGTAGGAACGCTCGAGGAGGCGCGACCGCGCCCGTGAAGTTTGTATCCCGCGAACCGTTCCGCGGGCATCGAACGATGCTCGGCCTCCCCGACGAAGACCGAGACGAAAAGAGCCCCGGGTGCGGCCACATCCGGGCCGAGGGCTGGGGGTGATCCCTTCGGGAAGGAGTTTTCGAGCGACATAACGTCGCTCAGGGAGGCGCAGCCGCACCCGGGCGGAATCAATCGTTCGCAAGTCACCCTTGCTGCCCCGCTTCTCATGTACTTGCCTGTTACACGGCCTCGACGGATCCTGCCCAAGCCTGCCGCGCTCTCGAGTCCCCACCGCTTTGTTTCTGCTTCTTCTCGACACCGCTTCGTACCGGCTGGTGGGACCACGCCTGAAAGTCGCTCGCACGGCAGAATAGGCTCGAAACCGGCGAATGCACATACCCGTCTGTGCTCGAGAGAAATGGTACCGGCGCACCACCGCCGCCGTTTTTCGCAGCCCGATCTGTGAAATACCTCATCTTGACAACTTCATGATAACAAAAGCCCGTGTCCGTTGCAAATCCACCGCCCGCTACTCTCGGGGTTATGCGGATTTGACCACAAGTCCGAAGTTGGGTATAATAACCGTTCCAAGTGGACGACGCCCGCAAAAGGAGCAGGTTATGGCATTGACCAAACTGGACGAGCTGGAGAGCAAGAGTATTTTCATCATCCGCGAGGCATACCATCAGTTCCCAAAACTTGGGATGCTGTGGTCAATCGGGAAGGATTCGACGACGCTGCTCTGGCTCTGCAGGAAGGCGTTCTTCGGGCATATACCTTTCCCGATCATACACATAGACACGACCTACAAGTTTGCCGACATCTACCGATTCCGCGACGAGTATGCGAAGAAGTGGGGACTGCGACTGATCGTTGGCAGGAATGAGGCGGCCATCGCTCAGGGGATGAGTCCGAAGGTATCGAAGCTTGGCTGTTGCGGTGCACTGAAGACGGAGGCGTTGAAGCAGCTGATCGAACGCGAGGGTTTTGATGCGCTGCTCCTCGGAATCAGGCGTGACGAGCACGGCATCCGGGCGAAGGAGCGCTACTTCTCGCCGCGAGACAAGAACTTTCAGTGGGACTACCAGAACCAGCCGGCTGAGCTCTGGGATCAATACAAGAACAGTTACGCCGAGGGCACTCACGCCCGCGTACACCCGATGCTCCACTGGACCGAACTGGACATCTGGCGGTACATCCGCCGGGAGAATATCCCGATCACCTCCCTCTACTTTGCCCGGAACGGGAAGCGCCTCCGCAGCATCGGGTGCGAGTGCTGCTGCCAGCCGGTTCCCTCGAACGCCTCGACAGTGGACGAGATCATCCAGGAGTTGAGCACGACGACCGAGGCGGAGCGTGCCGGACGTGCGCAGGACAAAGAATCCGTCTATACGATGCAGAAGCTCCGTGCGATGGGATATATGTGATGGAAGCACCGGCAAGCGAGCGCCCGCAGCTCAAGTTCGTCATCGTCGGCCACGTCGACCACGGTAAGAGCACACTCGTCGGACGCCTGCTCTACGATACCGAATCGCTTCCGCCCTCGAAGCTGGAAGAGATTCGCAAGGCCTCCGAGGAACTCGGCTACGAGGTCGAGCTTTCGTATGTCATCGACCACTTGGAGGAAGAGCGCAGCCGCCGGATCACGATCGATACGGCCCAAACCTGGTTCAAGACACCCGAGCGCGAGTACGTGATCATTGACGCTCCGGGGCACCGCGAGTTCATCCGCAACATGGTGACCGGTGCGAGCCAGGCCGATGCGGCGGTCTTCATCGTGGATGCACAGGAAGGTATCCGCGAGCAGACCCGTCGCCACGCGTACGTCCTCGGAATGCTCGGCATCCAGCAAGTGCTCGTCCTCATGAACAAGATGGACCTGGTCAACTGGCAGAAGGCGCGCTTCGACGAACTGAACGAAGAGTTATCCGGTTTCTTCGCCAGCATCGGCATACGTGCTCTTGGCTCGATCCCGGTTTCCGCCAAGCTGGGCGACAATGTGGCGCGACCGAGCAAGAACATGCCCTGGTACACAGGGCCCACGCTGCTCGACTCGCTCGCACGGCTTCAACTGACCGCTCGCCCCGACAACCTGCCGCTTCGGTTCCCCGTCCAGGACCGGTACACGATTGACGGAAGGGCGATCATCGTAGGCCGGATCGAGGCGGGGAAGGTCCGGGCAGGCCAGGAGGTCGTCTTCGTACCATCGGGCCAGAAGGCTCGTGTGGCGACCGTGGAGATGTTCCTCCGAGATCGCACGGAGGCGGAGGCGGGCGAGAGCATCGGTCTCACACTGGAAGGCGATCCTGCGATCGAGCGCGGGCAGGTCGCATGTCCCGTCGATGCACCCGCTACCGTCGGTAGTCGCCTCTCGGCCAGCATCTTCTGGCTTTCCGATACGCCGTTCCGGAGCGGCGAGACCCTCCGGCTCCGTTGCGCCACCCAGCAGGTCGGATGCAGCATCGAGCGGATCGAGCGCCTGACGGACAGTTCGACGCTCGAGCTGATCGCCGAGAATGCTCAGAGCATCTCCGCTACGCAGGTGGGGCACGTGATCCTGCGGACGGATCGGCCCATTGCCGCCGAACCGTTTGCCGCTATGCCGAGTCTCGGCCGCTTCGTCCTCATGCGCGGCCACGACGTCGAGGCTGGCGGCATCGTCCAGAGAATTGAAAGTTGAACACTGCCGGGTTTCGCTTGTCCCCGACCTTTGAACCTTTGAACCCTTGAACCCCTCGCAACGCGTCTTCGTCCTCGGTATTGACGGCGTTCCGCATTCGCTCGTCCAGCGCTTCGCCGACGCGGGTGTCATGCCGAACATGGCGAGGCTGATGCGGGCCGGCTGGGCCGCCCAGATCGATAGCGTCCTTCCCACTGTCTCCAACGTCGCCTGGGCGTGCTTCCAGACGGGGAAGAATCCGGGCAAGTTCGACATCTTCGGGTTCGCGGAGGTGGATGCACGGCTCCAGATCCGGCTGCCGAACGGCTCGCACCTCCGAAGCGAGACCTTGGAGGAGATTGCCTCCCGCGCGGGCAAGCGCGTCGTCAGCCTCGGCATCCCCACGAGCTACCCGCCGCGGAAGGTCAACGGCCTCGTCGTCAGCGGCTTCCTCGCACCATCGCTCGAAAAGGGTGTATACCCGCTCGAACGCCTCGCGCTACTCAAGTCGCTCGGCTATCAACTGGACATAGATCCGAGGCGTGCACGCGAAGACCTCACGTTCTTCAAACGCCAGTTGCTCGAAGTCTTCGATGGCCGCCGACGCGCGGCGGAGGCACTGCTGGAGAGCGAGCCGTGGGACCTGTTCATCATGCACGTCATGGAGACCGACCGCATAAACCATTTCCTCTGGCGTCAGTGGGAGACGGGCGACGCGGCAGAGGCGGCATTCTTCGAGGATTTCTATCGGCGCGTGGATGCCTTTGTCGGGTGGCTGGACGAGCGACTCGGCGAGCGGGATACGCTGGCGATCGTGAGCGACCACGGCTTCTGCTCGGTTCGCGCGGAGGTGCAGATCAACCGTTGGCTCATGCGCGAGGGATACCTGCGAGTCCAGGGCGACCCGAAGGATATGTTCGCTGCGATCTCCGACGATACGGTCGCATTCGGCCTCGTCCCCGGCCGCATCCACATCTTCCGGAGCGACGCCTACGACCGAGGAGGCGTCCCTCCCCAGGAGCGTGACAAGATCAGCGGCGAGCTTGCCGACAAGCTCCGATCGTGGACTGATCCCGAGACCGGCCAGCTGATCTGCAAGAGGGTGCTGAAGCGGGAAGAGGCGTTCAGCGGCCCGTACATCCGCCATGCCCCGGACGTCATCGTTGATCCCCACGACGGCTACGACTTCAAGGCGGCTTTGACACAGGGCGAAATCTTCACCCACAGCCCGATCACGGGCATGCACACATACCACGACGCGAGCCTGTATCTGCGCGGACGGCGGCTCACGGCCGAGCGGCGCTCGATCACCGACCTGACCCGAAGCGTCCTCGACATCCTCGGCGTGCCGGTCCCACCGGACATGGACAGCCGCGGCGTCCTGGCATAGCGCCTTGCCGCCCCTTCGGCTGACCGACCTCCTATCGCGGTGGTTTGACCGCAGAGAGCGCCCCCAATAGAATACCCCTTGAGATGGAACTCGTCCGGATCCCCAAGGCCTCGGAGAACCTCGAGGAAGCCACTATCGGCAGGTGGCTGAAGCGCGAGGGCGACCCGGTCTCGAAGGACGAACCGCTCGTCGAGCTCCTTACGGACAAGGCGGACTTCGAGTTGCCGGCTCCGGCTGACGGCGTCCTTCGGAAGATCGTCGCACAGGAGAAAAGCGCCGTACCCGTCGGGTACATCATCGCGATCATCGGACTGCCGGACGAGGCTCTTCCCGATGTCGAGCCGGAGAACCGGCGGCTCGTGGAGGCCGCTCGCGATGGGCTGAAGAAGTCGCCTGCCAAGCCGGCGGTCTATGCAAGGGGAACGGACCAGCCTGCAAGACAGGCCGCCCCCGGCGGCCCCGCCCCCCGTGTCCCGGCTACGCCCGCCGCTCGGAGACTCGCCAGGGAAAAAGGGATCGAGTTGGCAGAGGTCGCCCGCTGGTTAGGCAAGGACGTGGTGCTCTCCGAAAGCGACGTTCGAGCCTACCTGGACAGGCAGTGAGATGGTCGTAACCACAGAGCACGGAGAAGAGATCGCGGGGCGGAGGCCGGAGACGGCGCTGGCTGGTGCCGGTTTCGCCTCTGCGCTCTTCTTGTCTTCGGCGATGACGAGGCGGGTAGTCGAAGCTCCCGAGATGCAGGAAAGCCGGGGATGATCTACGCGGTCGGCTACGACATCGTGGAGGTCGCGAGAGTTCGGCGGCTGATAGAGCGCTACGCCGACCGATTCCTCGACCGCGTGTTCACGGCCGGCGAGCAGGAGTACTGCGCGCGGTTCAGCGACAGCTACCGCCATCTGGCGGCCCGATTCGCCGCCAAGGAGGCGGTGGTCAAGGCGCTCGGGACAGGCTTTACCCAGGGTATCCGTTGGCGCGACATCGAGGTTTACAATCTGGACTCCGGGAAGCCGGAGATTCGTCTGGTGGGCCGCGCGAAGGAGGTCGCGGACTCGCTCGGAATCTCCGCCGTCCATGTCAGCCTGTCGCACTCGCGCGGAATGGCCTCGGCGTGCGTCGTGGCGGAAAAGGCGTCGGCAGAGAGCCAGAAGGCCGAAGAGGGAAGAGGTAATGATTGAACTGCAGGATCGAGTGGCGCTGGTGACGGGGGCGTCGCGCGGCATCGGGCGAGCGGTCGCGCTCCTCTTGGCGAAACAAGGCGCTCGGCTCGCCCTCAACTTCAGGCAGTCCGAGGAGCTTGCCGGGCACGTCCAGTCCGAGATTGCCTCCCTCGGCGGCAAGGCTATCCTCTGCAAGGCCGACGTGAGCAAGCCCGACGAGGTCGAAGCCATGTTCAAGTCCATAGTCGAGCAATTCGGCCGGTTGGACATTCTCGTCAACAACGCCGGCATCATCCGCGACAAGTTCCTCTCCTTCATGAGCGTGAACGAGTGGGACGAGGTGATCAGCGTGAATCTCCGCGGCGCCTTCCTCTGCACGAAGGCGGCCGTGAAGATCATGACTCGCCAGCGCTGCGGTCGGATCGTCAACATCGCCTCCGACGCCGGCCTCATGGGCGACGCGCAGCGAGTGAACTATTCCGCCGCCAAGGCTGGCCTCATCGGCCTGACCAAGGCGGCGGCCCGGGAGGTCGCCGCACTGGGCATCACTGTAAACGCCGTATCGCCCGGAGTCGTCGAGACGGACCTCATTGCCCCTCTTCCGCCGGAAAAGAAGGATGCGATGCTCAAGTTGATCCCGCTCAAGCGTTTCGCCAAACCGGAGGAAGTGGCGCCGCTCGTTGCCTTTCTCGCCAGCGACGAAGCCGCCTACATCACGGGTCAGGTCTTCTGCGTTGACGGCGGGCTGAGGATGTAGCGGTACGTAGCGTCTTGCGCAGGGAGTTCCTGATCGGTGTCGAGCCTGAAGGAACGCCGATCTACCGTGCCTCGCGGGAGGGCCGCTGCCTCGTGCTCGAGCTCGACGGCCAGGAGAAAGCTATGAAGCTCCGCCTGCGCAACGTCCAGGCCATATCGGCGCTGGACGGCCTCGACGCGAGGCCATCGACCTCCGACGCCTTCGGACTTGGTATCCACCATGCCGGTCGTCTGCGTCCGAAGCTTGCGCCGTGGATATGGGGCGCAGGCCCCGCACCGCGAAAACCCCGCGGCCCATGTCCGACGCCGCGTCACGGAGGCGACGCCCCGTGCTTGCCCGCATTGGCGCGGATGGTCCGTGCAACTGCTTCGGCGAGAATTTGGAAGCCCGCCGGCGAAGGATGGACGAAGTCGCCCGGTGGGCGTTCGAAAAGGCTCACGACATCCTCCCGTGCTCGGAAGAGTTCCGTCCCGTCAACGAGCGGTGCCCGCCTCGCGGCGGCCACTTCCTTGACGAGCTGATTGTAGCGGTCGTGGAGCTGCACGAGTTTCTCCGCCGTCTCCCATGAGCCGAACACGGCGGCGAGCTCCCTGCGCTTGCCGGAGGGCGCCAGTTCGAGGTAGTTCGGCGTCGTCATGAGGATGGCTTCCGCGCCGATCGCCCGAACCGTGTCAACGATCTCGGCGAGGTTGGTTCGGAAGTCCTCCGGCGGTACTCGGACATTGGCAGGCACGACGACCGAGGCCGGTTCCACTTGCTCCAGATGGGGCATATTGCGCTTCCGGCGGCAGCTCTGATATGCCTTCAGGACGAGCTGAAAGAGTTTCGATGAGGAGAGCGCCGCTCTCGCCCGTTCCGTCGCGGAGCCGGAGACCTGCTTGTCGGAGCCGCCCACTCGTGCGAGCCAATGGTCGTTCCAGCCAAAGGAGACGGTCACGAAGTCGGGCTGATAGCGGACGATCTCGCCGCGGAGCCAGCGGAGTCCCTGGTCGGAACTGTAGCCGCCGACTGCCGCGTTGATGACCTCGAACCGCTTCGGCGGCGAGCCTTTCGCGGCGGCTCCCGTCTCCTGTGTCCGTTCAAGAGCTGCTGCAAGCTGGCAGGGGAAACTGTCCGCGTACCTCGCCAGGTAATCCCCCGCGACGCACGAGTCGCCGAGGCAGAAGATGCGCGTGACGCCGGGTTGCTTCCGCGGGGCGAACTCCTCGCCGATGAAGCCGCGGCTGTTGATCGAGAAGCGTTCGCAACGCCAGTTGGGCCGATTCTTCCAGCCCAGTACGCCGTCGCGAACGAGACGCTGCTCCGAGAACTCGACAGGCAGGAGCCTGAGAATCCCCTCCGCAAGGAGCACGGCGACGACCGACCCGCCGAGGAGGAGCAGATACTTCTTCCTCATCCCATCATTGTACCGGACACGGCAGTGGCGTCGCAGGACAGCTGCAGAGACGGGGCAGAGCTCGCCCGGCGGAGTCGGGTGGACGGGGAGTCCGCGAACGCTCCGGCACGCGTCCGGCATGATTGTTCCCCGACCTCCGGGGTATCGCTCCAGTCCCGTACGTAGGGCCGCGGGAGTGGTAGTGTCCGATGCCCTTGCGGTTCGGACGCACCTGGCTCTCGGTATCGGACGGGCCGAGCCGACGCTTCCAGCTCGCGCCGCAGGAGTGTCCGTGCACTCTTGGCTGTGCGAGATCGGGAACCGGAGCGGGGGAGCGGCTATAATAGCGGAACGTACGATTGGAGGTTGACGATGGCGCATACCGTCACGCTGATCCCCGGCGATGGCACGGGACCGGAGATCGTGGAGGTGGCCAAGGCGTGCATCGAGGCGGCCGGTGCCGAGATTCGCTGGGAGGTCGAACAGGCCGGCGAGTGTGTCCTGGAGTCCGCCGGGACGCCGCTCCCGAAATCTGTCCTCGATTCGATTGCGAAGAACGGCGTTGCTCTGAAGGGACCGGTTACCACACCCGTCGGCAGCGGCTTCCGATCCGTCAATGTCTCGCTCCGACAAGCGTTGGACCTCTACGCCTGCCTCCGCCCGTGCAAGTCATACAAGGGCGTAAACTCGCGCTACTCCGACATTGACCTCGTGATCGTCCGCGAGAACAGCGAGGACCTCTACGCCGGGATCGAGTTCCAGCGTGGCCAGCCCGAGACACTGGAGGTCATCGAGCTGGCGCGGCGGCTCTCGAAGAAAAGCATCCGCGAGGACTCAGGCGTGAGCCTCAAGCCGATCTCGGAGTATGCCTCCGAGCGGATTGTCCGCTTCGCCTTCGAGTACGCCCGCAAAGAGCGCAGGCGTAAGGTTACCGCCGTGCACAAGGCGAACATTATGAAGTTCTCCGACGGCCTGTTCCTCGAAGTTGCCCGCAAGGTGGCGCAGCGCTACCCGGACATCGAGTTCGAGGACCGGATCGTTGACAACATGGCGATGCAGTTGGTTCAGAAGCCCCATCTGT
>Ga0272448_1005838_pt1 | contig 13458 bp, 15 predicted proteins | sample YNPCB0191_FD_202220 | JGI IMG/M metagenome (GOLD analysis project Ga0272448, IMG submission 202220) | Hot spring sediment microbial communities from Yellowstone National Park, WY, United States - YNP-CB-019-1 | ecosystem: Environmental > Aquatic > Thermal springs > Hot (42-90C) > Sediment...
CGCTGGCCAGATTCAGGGTTTCTTTGATATTCCAGTGGACCATCTTTTTGCAATAGGGGTTTTTATAGACTATTTTTCAAGACTTAAGGTTAAGAATTTAGTAGTTGTTTCTCCTGATGTGGGTAGCATAAAGATGGCCAGGGCCTATGCCAAGAGATTGGCAGCGGGTTTGGCTGTAATTGATAAAAGGCGGGATTCTCCCGAAAAGACAGAGGTGATGCATATATTAGGTGAGGTTAATGATAAGAATGCCGTTATTGTAGATGATTTGATTGCTACGGGTAGCTCTTTGATTGAGGCAACTGAGGCGCTAAAAGAGGCTGGTGCAAGCTCGGTGCGGGCAGCGGTATCTCATGGGGTTTTATCCGGGCCGGCGATTGAGAGGATAACCAAATGTGATTTTTTGCAGGAGTTGGTAATTACCGATAGTATCCCTTTGTCGCCCCAGAAGCAATGTGGTAAAATTAGGGTTTTATCAGTTGCCGAACTTTTGGGTGAGGCAATAAAACGCATACACCGTGAGGAATCGGTAAGTTGTTTGTTTGATTAATTCAATAGATATGATAAAGGAGTTTGAGATGGAAGAGGTAATTCTTGAGGCGGAGTTAAGGAAAGATACAGGTAGGATTGGCGTTACAAGGTTACGTCGGGAGGGCTTTATCCCAGCGGTTATCTATGGAGAGGGTAAGGTATCAGAGGCAATAAAGCTGTCCGCACACAGTTTTTTGCATCTTTTGCATGAACAGAGATTAGAGAATGCTATACTTACCCTTAAAATTAAGAATGCCAAAAAGGCCCAAAAGAAGGCCTGTCTTATTAAGGAGATACAGTATCATCCAGTCCACGGGAATATACTTCATGTGGATTTCTACGAGGTCTCCCTTACCAAGGCCATTAAGGTAAATGTCCCGGTGGTTACTAAAGGTGAGGCCCAAGGGGTAAAACAGGATGGCGGTTCGCTGGAGCATATTCTTTGGGAGATAGAGGTAGAGTGCCTGCCTACGAATATTCCCAAGCAGATAGAGGTGGATGTTACATCTTTGAAGATAGGCGATTCTCTACACGTCAAAGACCTAATTATACCTGAGAATGTTAAGGTCTTAAACGACCCTGAGGCCACGGTTGTGGCGGTGTCCGCGCCCGTAAAGGAAGAGGTGGCGGCTGAGGCAGTAGAGGGTGAGTCGCCTGCTGAGCCTGAGGTTATCAAGGAGAAGAAAGAGAAGCCCGCAGAATCAGAAGAGAAGGGCGAGGCAGAAAAGCAAAAGTAACAATTGTTAAGATGTTATGAAACTGGTCGTGGGCCTGGGGAATCCAGGCAGGAAGTACGCCCTTACGCGTCACAATGCGGGTTTTGCAGTAGTAAAAAAGCTGGCTAAAAGATGTAACCTAAGTTTTAACGAGAGGTTCGCATTTAGTTTATGCGCAAAAGGGATTGATGACAGAGGGGGGTTGATTTTGGCCTTACCGCTCACTTTTATGAACCTCTCAGGGAAGGCAGTTGGGGAGCTACTTGATAAATTTGATGTTGGCGTTGGGGATATGCTTGTAGTCTGTGACGATGTAAACCTGCCGTTGGGGACCTTAAGGATTAGGCCCTGTGGTTCTGCAGGGGGTCATAATGGATTGAAGTCAATTATCTCAACCTTGGGCAGGGATGATTTCAGCCGTTTGCGTATAGGGGTGGGTAGGCCTCAAGAGCAAGATGTGGATTTGGCGGAGTATGTGCTTTCGCCTTTTACTAAAAAAGAAAAGCTAATTTTTTCCCAGGTAGTTGATGATGCCTGTGATTGTTGTCTCTTGTGGTTAAAAGAAGGTGTCGGGTGTGCGATGGATAATTTTAATAAAAGGAGACAGGTGTATGAATAAATACGAGACAATGTTCGTTTTAAAATCAGAACTCTCGGAAACCGAGAGAAAGGATTTATTTAACCAGCTATCAGATGCGATAACTAAAAATCAAGGCGAGGTTTTGCAGGCCCAGGTGTGGGCGGAAAAAAGGAAGCTCGCCTACCCCATAAAAAAACACACTGAGGGGATGTATTATTTAATAAAATTCAATATCCCTGCCCAGAAGATAACGGAGTTGAATCGGCTTTATCGATTGAATGAGAATATCCTGCGTTTTATGTTTATCAAGCAGGAGAGGTAAAATTGGAGGTTTTTTATGGCTAATTTTAATAAAGTATTATTGATGGGTAATCTTACCAAAGACCCTGAGCTTAGGTATACGCCACAAGGGGTGGCAGTAGTGAATTTGCGTCTGGCAGTGAACAGGCGTTTTCGCGATCGGAATCAAGAGGTTAAGGATGAGGTTTGTTTTGTTAATTGTGTGGTTTGGGATAAACAGGCTGAGAGTTGCAATCAGTATCTTCACAAAGGAAGCGCCGTTTTTATTGAAGGGAGATTGCAGTCAAGGTCTTGGGAGGATAATGCTGGTCAGAAGCGCAATGTTATTGAGGTAAGGGCAGAACGGGTTCAATTCTTGAGTGGGTTTCAGGGCGGGGCGGCCTTAAAACAGCCTCAGGCTGAACAGGAAAACCTACCTGAGCCCGATAATTCTTTTACCGAGAATGCCTGGTTAGAGGAAGAAAGTGAGGGCAAGACTAATGAAGGTTAAAGGGAAAAAAATAGTAAAAAAACAACGCACAAACGTATTTTTAAGAAAAAAAACCTGTAGGTTCTGTCGGGATAAAAATAGGCAGATAGACTACAAGGATATTGACCTTTTAGAATCGTTTATCAAAGATAGAGGCAAAATGGTTTCAAGCCGTTTGTCGGGAAACTGTGCCAAACATCAACGCAGGGTTGCCGAGGCAATCAAGCGGGCTAGATACCTGGCATTATTGCCCTATGTAAAACTTTAAACTTACAAACCTTAAAAGGAAGGTGCTATGGAAGTCATATTGAATACGGATATAGATAGGTTGGGTCGGGCAGGCCAGATTGTCAAGGTAAAGGATGGATTTGCCAGAAATTACCTTTTTCCTAACCGACTCGCAGTACCACTTACCAAGGAAAACCTGAGACGCCTGGAAGAAAAAAAACGGCAGGCAGAATCGCTTAAAGAGAAGGCTAAATCCCAGGCCGAAGAGTTAAAACAAAAACTTACGAATGTCTCGCTAACAATACCAGTTTTAATTCAACAGGATGAAGCGCTGTATGGAAGCATTACGGCTGTAGATATAGCAAGGGCATTAAAAGAAGAAGGATTTGATATTGATAAATCTAGCATTGAGCTTGAGGAGCCGATAAAAAAACTAGGCATATACGAGATTTCGGTAAAATTGCATCCTGAGGTGACTGCGGTAGTGAAGGTTTGGATAGTTAAAAAATAACCTTTGGTTTTTTATTGCCTTAAGGATTTTCTTGCTACTGTTTCAGTAGTAATATAATTTCGGGTTTAATCTTCGTAATTTATTTTCAAATAAGTTGTTATGATGGAGACAAACCTAGAAAAACTACCCCCCCAAAATTTAGAGGCCGAGATGGCAGTTTTGGGTTCTATGCTGATAGATGAGGAGGCGATTTCTATTGTCCTTGAATCTTTAGATAAGGATGCCTTTTATAAAATCGCCCATCGTAAGGTATTTGAGGCTATCACCGACCTTTTTAACAGCAATAAGGCAGTGGATTTAATTACCTTGACTGATGAGTTGAAGCGCAGGAATATACTGGAAGAGATAGGGGGGGCAAGTTTTCTTACCGAGCTGGTTAACTCGGTTCCTACCGCTGCAAATGTGGCCTATTATGTCGCAATCGTAAAGGAAAAAAATATCCTCAGGAATTTAATTAACAATGCTACTAAGATAGTGGCCCAGTGTTTTGAGGCGGATGGTAATGTTAATGAGTTAGTAGATAATGCCGAGAGGCTAATCTTTGAGGTTAGCAACCGTCGTTTAGGTACCAGCTTTATGCCGATGAAGGAGATAATCAAGGAGAGCATCGAATCCATTGATAAACTTTACCAGCACAAGACCCACGTTACCGGACTTCCTACTGGGTTTATAGAACTCGATACCAAGACAGCAGGTTTGCAGGCTTCGGATTTAATTATAATAGCGGGCCGTCCATCAATGGGCAAGAGTGCCTTGGCCTTGGGGATAGCTGAATATGTAGGGGTGGTGGAGAAGATTCCTTTGGCAATCTTTAGCCTTGAGATGTCTAAGGAGCAGTTGGTCCAGAGGATGCTTTGTTCTCATGCCCGGGTTGATGCGCACAAAGTAAGAACTGGTTATCTTTCTACATCCGATTGGCCACGCCTGACTGCGGCAGCAGGGAAATTGTCCGATGCCCCCATTTTTATCGATGATACTGCAGCGATATCGGTAATGGAGTTAAGGGCCAAGGCCAGGCGGCTTAAGGCCCATCACGATATCAAACTCCTAATTGTTGATTATCTGCAGCTGATGAGGGGATTAGGGCAGGTAGAAAGTAGGCAACAGGAGATTTCCGATATCTCGCGTTCTCTGAAGGCATTGGCAAGGGAATTGAATATTCCCGTAATAGCTATCAGCCAATTATCCCGGGCCGTTGAGTCGCGCAATGACCATAGGCCACAACTTTCAGACCTGCGGGAATCAGGGGCGATAGAACAGGATGCCGATGTGGTTGCGTTAATTTTAAGAGAGGAGTACTATCGGCCTACCCCTGAGAATCAAGGTATAGCTGAGGTGATTATTGCCAAGCAGCGCAATGGTCCAGTGGGGACTATAAAGTTGGCTTTTATTAAGGAATATACCCGTTTTGAGAATCTGGCACCATCAGAATAGTTGGTTAGTTAAGGAAAATTTATTTAAATATATTGTAATTGTTAGTTGATTTGTGTATAATTATTCCTTAATGCTAATGATGCTAAGGAGAGTTGTTTTAGTTTTATTCATTTTTTTTATTTTTGCGCCTTCTTTGAGGTTGTCTATTTTTGCCCAAGAGGAGAATACCTCATCCACTCAGGATGAACCTCAAGAAGTGTCTCTCCAGCAATCCATTCAACCCGAGCCAACCGAAAAAAATATAACCGCAATTGAGGTCAGGGGTAATAAATCTATTAGTACAAATACCATTATTTCTAAAATCAAGTCGCGCATCGGAGGTATTTTTAAGGAGAACATCATTAGCGATGATATTAAGCGGCTTGTGGGATTGAAATATTTCAGCGATGTGAAGATAGATACCGAAGAATACCAGGGGGGGATTAAGATAATTATTACCGTTAGCGAGCGGCCTATAATCGAAAAGATGAGTTTTGTAGGATTTAGGCAGCTGAGGATGAAGGAGGATAAGCTTAAAGAGCAACTCAGGTCTAAAGAGGGTCAATACTTAGATTATCCTGACCTTGCTGAGGATATCCATACCATAGAGAAGTTGTATGAGAAAAAAGGGTTTGGTAATGTAAAGGTAGATTACGATATTAATTTAGACCAGACTACCAACAAAGCCAAGGTAGAGTTTCGTGTTTCTGAGGGTAGGCGCCTTAGAATCAAGGAGATTATTGTTAAAGGTAATAATGCCTTTCCTGCCAAGAGGATCCTGAAATTAATGAAGACCAAAAAGGCCTGGTTGTTTAATGCCGGTGTCCTTAATGAGGAGGTATTACAGGAGGATATTAAGCGGGTAAAAGATTTTTACCAGGGCCAGGGTTACGCTGATGTGGCAATAGACTTTACAGTCAAAAGCGATGAGCTAAGGCCATTTCTTTATATATATCTGGAGATAAAAGAGGGCGAGAAGTACATTGTAGGTGATGTCAGTATTGAGGGTAACCAAGAATTGCCTGAAAAAACTATCCTAGCGAATTTAAAAGAAATCCTGCCGGGGAAGGTGTTTAGCGAGGAGGCATTGAAGAGGGATATCGCCAATATCCAGGGGTTGTATTTTGACCGGGGGTATATATCTTGCCAGGTGCAGAAGTCCACAAGTTTAAATCCGTCTACCCAGCGTGTGGATGTTCACTATCGGATTATTGAGAATGATGTGGCCTATGTGGATAAGATAAAAATCCGGGGTAATGTCAAGACGCGAGACCTGGTTATACGTCGAGAATTGAGGATAAAACCGGGGGATAGGTTTGATGGTTCAAAGCTGCGCCGCAGTTCCGAGAGATTGCAGAATTTAGGGTTTTTTGAGGAAATTAATTATGATACCGAGGATACCCCTGTCCCCAATAAAAAGGATTTGATCGTGGAGGTCAAAGAGGCTAAAACCGGGACCTTTAGTATAGGTGGGGGATATAGTAGTGTAGATAGATTTGTAGGGTTTGTTGAGATTGAACAAAAGAACTTTGATTGGCGTAACTTCCCTTATTTTACCGGAGCTGGCCAGAATCTTAAATTTCGGGCCTCCACTGGTTCAGTTGCAAAAGGCTTTGACCTTAGTTTTACTGAGCCATGGCTGTTTGATTACCCAATCTCTTTTGGTTTTGATGCATATCGGCGCCAGCATGAGCGCGAGACAGATGTGGGTTATGGTTATGACCAGACTGTAACTGGTGGAGATTTGCGTTTAGGTAAGGAGTTGTCAGAGTATATACGGATAGATGGGACGTACCGTTACGATGTGGTCAGGATTACTGATGTCTCAAGCGAGGCTACATCCGATTTGCAGAGAGAGGTAGGCACTAATAGCATAAGTAGTACAGAATTGGCAGTTACCTTTGATAGCCGCGATAATGTCTTTGACCCCCATAGGGGCAATTTACTCATCTCCTCGGTTGAGGTTGCGGGAGGGCCTTTTGGTGCGGATAAGGATTTTTGGAAGACCTACAATAAGGCTGCTCATTTTATCCCTTTATTTGTTAACTCGACCTTAGAATTAAGGGCAAGGGCAGGGGTAGTCAAGGCCTATGGGGATTCTCAAAGGGTTCCTCTGTACGAGAGGTTTTACGCTGGGGGGGCTGATACTATAAGAGGTTACGATGAGAGGAGGGTTGGCCCAATTGACCCTGTTACCAAAGACCCCTTGGGTGGCGAGGCAATGCTTATAGGAAATGTGGAATACATTTATCCTTTGCTAAGCTTTTTAAAGCTGGCTGCGTTTTATGATGTAGGTAATGTCTGGGCTGAGGCAGGTAAGTTAGGTAGTGGAGATTTTAAATCAGGCGTTGGTTTTGGCCTGCGCATAAAAACTCCCTTGGGGCCATTTGTCCTTGATTATGGTATACCTTTGGATATAGAGCCAGGTGAGACAGATAAAAAAAGTGGCAGGGTGCATTTTAGTATGAGCCATGGTTTTTGAAATGGCTTGTTAATAGGTTTATGTTTATAAGATGTGTTTAGCAACCGAAAAAAAGGAGGAGATATGAGAAAGATAGTGGTTGCTTCTTTGGTGTTTTTAGGGAGCGTCTTTTTACTGCAGCTCAGGGATTGTTTTGCTGCGGATAAACTTGGTTATGTAGACCTTACCAAGGTATTCACCGAGTATCAAAAAACCAAGGATTACGATAAGGTCCTTACCCAGAAAGAGGAGTCATTTAATGCGGAAAGAGAGAAGAAACTCGCTGAGATAAAACAGCTGCAGGATAAGCTTAATCTTTTAAGCGAGAAGGAAAAGGAGGCTAAAAAAGGCGAGCTTGATGCAAAGACTAAGGATTTGCAGGAGTTTGACCGCCAAAAGACTATGGACCTGCGTAAGGAGCACGATGAAAAAATGAAGGAGATCTTGCAGGATATAGATGAGGCGATAAAAGAGGTAGCGAAGAAGGAAGGCTACTCTTTCATTTTTAACGACCGTTTTCTTCTCTACCAGGCAAAGGAATTTGATCTTACTGATAAGGTTATGAGCGTTTTAGTTACGAAGGCTGCTTCTGCTCAGTCAGCTACAAAGAAGAAGTAATTGTTATAACCTGACAGGTAGAGTTATTGCCAAATGCCCAAGACAGTCAGAGAACTAGCTGGGTTGATTGGGGGGGAAGTAGTTGGGGATGCCGATATTATTATCAAGGGTGTCTGTGGGATAAAGGAGGCGCAAGAGGGGGACATCACCTTCTTGGCTAATCCTAAATATTTTCCTTTTCTTAGCAAGACCAAGGCCTCGGCAATCGTAACCTCGCGAGAAATCAAATCTGCTCCCAAGACCATCATCAAGACAGATAATCCTTCCTTGGCCTTTGTGAAGATTATCTCTGAGTTTATGCCTGTTTCCATCCGGCATCCCCAAGGGATTCATCCTACTGCGGTTTTAGGCAAGGGTGTATCCTTAGGTAAGGATGTAGCAGTTGGTCCTTATACTGTAATTGAGGATGGCGTTTCCTTAGGGGATAGGACGGTAATATATGCTGGCTGCTTTATTGGTTATGATACCAAGATAGGTGATGATTGTTTGATATTCGCTAATGTCTCCATAAGGGAAAGGATTGTCATCGGTAATCGTTGTATTATCCATAGCGGTTCAGTTATAGGCTCAGATGGTTTTGGTTTTTTTACGCTCGAGGGTAGACATTACAAGATTCCTCAGGTTGGGGGCGTTGAAATCCAGGACGATGTGGAAATAGGTGCTAATGTAGCTATCGACCGGGCTCGTTTTGACCAAACGGTTGTAGGCCGAGGCACCAAGATAGATAATCTTGTGCATATAGCCCATAATGTTATAATTGGAGAGAATTGTTTGATTATTGCCCAGGTGGGAATTTCGGGAAGTACCGTTTTGGGAAAAAATGTAATATTAGCTGGTCAGGCAGGATTGGTTGGTCATATTACGGTAGGCGACAATGCAACTGTGGCTGCCCAGGCAGGGGTGACTAAATCTGTTCCTGCAAATACTATAGTTTCAGGTTATCCGGCCAGGCCCCATGATATAGCCAAGCGGGTAAACGCCTGCGTGCAGAATTTGCCGCATTTATATGAGACGGTAAATATGCTGAAAGAAAAATTAGAACAATTGCAGAAAGATTTAGAAAAGTTGCGAGGAAAAAGTTAATATGGAGATAATTTATCAACAGACAATAGCAAGGCCTTGTAGTTTTAGCGGTATAGGATTGCATGCTGGAAAGAAGGTAGCGGTTACATTTAAACCTGCGGATGTAGACAGGGGTATAAATTTTGTCATGATAGATATTCCCTCCAAGCCCACAATACCTGTGGCAGTGGATAATTTAATCACCTTCGGTCCCATCTCTCGTCGGACTTCCCTTCGATATGAGGGCGCTGAGGTGCATACCATCGAGCATCTAATGGCAGTATTGGCGGGGTTGGGTATTGATAATCTGACCGTGGAGTTGGACGGTATTGAACTGCCGGGTATGGACGGAAGTGGTAAGTTTTTTGCCGACAAGATTCTTGAGGCAGGTATTCAGAAACAGACCAAGCCCCGGCAGTTTTTTACGGTAAAAGAACCGGTGTTTGTCGAAGAGGCAGGCGCCTCGATAGTAGTTCTGCCTGCACAAGATTTAGTTATTTCCTATACGCTTAGTTATAACCATCCTCTGTTAAGGGCGCAATTTCTGGAGCTGGTAATCAATGAGGATAATTTTAAAAAAGAGCTTTGTTTGGCCCGTACGTTTTGTTTGGAGCAAGAGGCACGGCAGTTACAGGAAAAGGGCTTAGGGGGTGGCGCAAATTATGAAAATACCTTAGTTGTAGGCAATGATGGGGTGATAAAAAATACCTTGCGCTATGAGGATGAGTTTGTGCGCCATAAGATACTCGATCTTTTAGGTGACCTTTACATCTTGGGCCAACCATTGAGAGGGCATGTCATCGCTTTAAAGAGTGGGCACTCTCTCAATTTAAAGTTAATAAAAAAACTTCAGCAACAGAAGCAGAGGGCTATTGCCAGCGGGGTTTCTACTGTTTACACTGGTCCAGTGGGGAATCAACTGGATTCTGAGATGATTATGAAGATACTCCCCCATCGGTATCCTTTTTTGTTAGTGGATAGGATAATTTTCCTCGAAGAGGGCAGGCGGGCAGTAGGGATTAAGAATGTTACCATAAACGACTATTTCTTCCAGGGGCATTTCCCTAAAAGGCCGGTTATGCCTGGAGTCCTTATTGTAGAGGCCATGGCTCAGGTGGGCGGGGTAATGATGTTGGCCCCGCAGGAGAATAGGGGAAAGCTTGCCTTCTTCCTTGCTGCCAATAATATCAAGTTTAGAAAGACAGTTTTGCCTGGGGATCAACTTGTGCTGGAGGTGGAGGCAGGTCGGATTAAATCTAAGACAGGACAGGTTTTTTCTAAGGCCATTGTTGATGGAAATACTGTGGCTGAGGCAGAGTTGATGTTTGCCTTGGTGGAAGATTAGGGATGATAAATATACATCCAACAGCTATAGTTTCTCCAAAGGCCAATCTTGATGAAGGGATTTCGGTTGGGCCATTTAGCATCATCGGCGATGATGTGGTTGTAGGCGCAGGTACGGTTATAGGTGCGCATTGTGTTGTTGAAGGGCACACAAGAATCGGTAGGAACTGTCGTATATTCACCGGTGCTATCATTGGAAGTCAGCCACAGGACCTTAAATATAAAAACGAGATTACCTTCCTTGAGATTGGGGATAATAATATTATCCGGGAGTATTGTACCTTTAATCCTGGTACTGGTGAGGGCGGAAAGACCATTGTGGGTTGCAATAATCTTTTTATGGCCTACTCTCATGTTGCCCATGACTGTAAGGTGGGCAATTATTGCGTGATTGCTAACAATGGTACTCTTGCTGGCCATGTAACTATTGAGGATAAGGTTGTAGTAGGAGGATTAGTGGCTATACACCAGTTTGTCCGAGTAGGGATGTTGGCGATTATTGGCGGTTGCTCCAAGGTGGTTCAAGATATTCCTCCTTTTTCAACTTGCGACGGTCATCCGGCTAGGGTTTATGGATTGAATTTGGTTGGATTGCGTCGTCAGGGGTATTCTCAGGAGAATATTCATTCTTTGGGGATTGCCTTTAAGATTATTTTTAATTCTGGACTTACCCTTACCCATGCCTTAGAGAGAGTAAGCCGGGAATGCGTTAATTCCAAGGAGATTGCTTACCTCATTGAGTTTCTGAAGCATAGTGAACGAGGCATAAGTCGTTCCTGTGGCCAGGTTAAAAAATAATCGATGGAAAAGATTGGACTGATTGCGGGAAGCCGTAAGTTTCCAATTCTTTTTTCGCAGATGGCTAAGAAAAAGAATTATAAGGTCATCGCCATTGCGGTTAAGGATGACACCTCTTGTCAATTGGCAAAATATGTGGATAGGATATACTGGCTTGGGTTAAAGGATTTTTCCCGAATTTTTGAGATTTTAAATAGAGAAGGAATCAATAAGATTGTTATGGCAGGGCAGATTAACCCTCGGCGTTTATTCAATGATGAGGTTGGCCAGGACCCGATTCTTAAGGGTTTATTTTCTGAACTCAAGGATAGAAAGGCAGAGACTATATTTAAGGCCATATGTGATAAATTTGAAGAACAGGGCGTGAAGGTTATGGATTCTATAACCTTCTTAGATGATTTTTTGCCTAAAAGAGGGGTTTTGACCAAAAGGGCACCTTCTTTTAGTGAGTGGGAGGATATCTATTTTGGTTTTGAATTGGCCAAGAGGTGTGCCTCTTTGGATATTGGTCAGGCAGTGGCTGTCAAGGATAAGGCAGTGGTGGCGGTAGAGGCATTGGAAGGTACCGATGCCCTTATAAAAAGGGCAGGAAAAATTACCAAGGGTGGGGCGGTGGTGGTTAAGGTGAGTAGACCTGCGCAGGACCTTCGTTTTGATATCCCTGTGGTAGGAGAAAAGACTGTAAGCACCTTAATTAAAACCAAGGCCTGTTGCCTTGCTATTGAGTCAGGTAAAACCTTGTTTATTGAACAGGAGAAATCCTTGAAAGCCGCGGATAACAACAATCTGGCGATAGTCGCCCTTTGATTTTTAGATAAATTCCTTGACAATACAATAGTTGTTGTGTATAAATAATAGACAAAACAAGGAGGTCGCTATGGAAAGATGTGCAACTGGCAGGGTCAAATTAACTGAGTTTAGGCTTTATGCCCCGCAGGCCAAAAAGGTTTCGGTTGCGGGAAGTTTTAACAATTGGGATACCAAAAACTTGACTGCGAAGAAGGATTCCCGAGGAAATTGGATTGCAAAGGCCAAGTTGGTCCCAGGCAGATATGAATATAAGTTTTTTGTTGATGGCAACTGGATTAACGATCCTCATTCTTCCCATAGCGTTCCCAATGCCTTTGGTACGCAGAATTCAGTTGTTGAGGTAAAATAATTTTAACCCCACCTTAAAGTTAGATTATCTACGCTTTTATTGTTGGTTTTAGACAGCGTGATAGAGCTATTATGCTCGAAAGGGTGGGGTTTTTTACGCGCTATTTTTTATTTTGGTTAAAAGGTACTGTTAGGCTATGAAATACATCTATGGGCCAATTAAGTCGCGACGTTTAGGTTATTCCCTTGGCATAAGTCTTTTCTCAGATAAAACTTGTAATTTTGACTGTATCTATTGTCAGCTTGGTCCTACCAAGAATAAGATAAATCAGAGAAAGGAATATGTTGCCAGGGATGTTATTATCGCCGAATTAAGGGGTTGGTTTTCAAGATGCCCTAAAGAGTCTGCCCAGCTTGATTTTGTCACCTTCTCAGGGGCAGGTGAACCTACTTTATACCAAGGGATTGGGGATATTATTTCTGAAATAAAGAGGATGACGGCGGTGCCAATTGCGCTTTTAACAAATTCATCTTTATTAGGCGATTCCTTAGTGCGTAGGGAGATCTTAGGATTAGACCTTATTGTTCCTTCTTTGGATGCAGTAACACAAGCGATATTTGCGAAGATTGATCGTCCTTATCCTGGCCTATCAATTGAGACGATTATTAATGGCCTGGTTGGCTTACGTAAGGAGTTTAGGGGGAAGATTTGGCTGGAGATAATGTTGGTTAAGGGTGTAAATGATTCTTGGCAACATATAGAGGCAATGCGCAAGGTTATCTACCAAATTAAACCTGACAAGATTCAGTTGAATTCTCCTGTGCGTCCGCCAGCAGAGCCAGGCGTTTCTTCTTTGGATAAAGAGACCTTATTGAAGATAAAAGGTTTCTTTGGCCCTAACTGTGAGCTATTGTAGTATCTGTGCCTGTAGCTCAACTGGATAGAGCGCCAGTCTTCGGAACTGGATGTTGCAGGTTCAATTCCTGCCAGGCACATTTTATGTTCTTTATTCTTTAGGGTTGACGAAAACCCGCATTTACGCTAAAATAACTCTCCACATATCTAAATGTTTCTCATCTTGGGCCACTAGCTCAATTGGTAGAGCAGGTCCCTCTTAAGGACAAGGTCGATGGTTCGACTCCATCGTGGCCCATTTTTATTTTATCTAAGGCCTGGTGTAGGTGGAGAAAAAATTTTATCAGCTTATTGAACATACCGCAGATATTGGTATCCGGATTGAGGCTGCCGATTTGAAGGGGTTGTTTGAAAAGGCGGCTATTGCGATGTTCGATATTATGGCCCAGAGGCTTGAGAATCCAGGCCGAAAG
>Ga0272448_1005840_pt1 | contig 13456 bp, 8 predicted proteins | sample YNPCB0191_FD_202220 | JGI IMG/M metagenome (GOLD analysis project Ga0272448, IMG submission 202220) | Hot spring sediment microbial communities from Yellowstone National Park, WY, United States - YNP-CB-019-1 | ecosystem: Environmental > Aquatic > Thermal springs > Hot (42-90C) > Sediment...
TCAGGCGCGCGTCGAAGAGATCTTCGAGTTTATCCAGAAGGAGATCAAGCGTTCGGGCTATGATGGCCTGCTGCCGGCGGGCGTGGTGCTGTGTGGGGGCACAGCTGAACTGGCCGGCATCCGTGACATGGCGCGCGAAACGTTGGGTCTGCCCACGCGCGTGGGCGCTCCGCACAGCCTGCGCGGCCTGGTGGATATGCTAAGCGGCCCGGCCTATGCTACCAGCGTAGGGTTGTTGCAGTGGGGGGTGCAGCCAGAGGCGCCGCACCCGCCGGCACCCCGACGTAACGAACGGTTCAAATTGCCCGGTTGGTTGAGGGCGTTTTTGCCAGAACGACCATCACCTGCAGGCGCCCCACATTGAATCTGGGGATGTCCTCAGGCCAAGTACCGTCTTGCTGAGCTAGAAAAGGAGAATCAAACATGCAGTACACGAATCTACTCAACGAACCTGAGAACTTCGCCCAGATCAAAGTGGTGGGCGTAGGCGGCGGCGGTTCCAACGCCGTCAACCGCATGATTGCCGAAGGGCTGCGCGGGGTCGAATTCATCGCGGTCAACACCGATGCCCAGGCGTTGCTGCTGAGCGAGGCCCCGCAACGCGTGCGCATCGGCGACAAGCTGACCCGCGGCCTGGGCGCCGGCGGCAAAGCAGAGATCGGTCAGAAGGCCGCCGAAGAGTCGGTCGAAGAGCTGCGCGAGGTGGTCAGCGGCGCCGACATGGTGTTCGTCACCTGTGGGATGGGCGGCGGCACCGGTTCCGGCGCGGCGCCGGTGATCGCCGGGCTGGCCCGGGCCAGTGGCGCCCTGACGGTGGGCGTGGTCACCAAGCCCTTCACCTTCGAGGGCACACGCCGGCGCACGGTGGCCGAGGAAGGCATCGAGCGGCTCAAGCAGAACGTGGACACCCTCATCGTCATACCCAACGACCGCCTGTTGGAGCTGGCCGACAAAAAGATGCCGCTCACCCACGCCTTCCGGCTGGCCGATGACGTGTTGCGACAGGGCATTCAGGGCATTGCCGAGCTGATCACGGTGCCTGGTTTGATCAACCTGGACTTCGCCGACGTGCGCGCCGTGATGAGCGAGGGCGGCTCGGCCCTGATGGCAGTCGGGCGCGGCAGCGGCGATACGCGGGCCGCCGATGCCGCTCGGGCGTGTATTGCCAGCTCACTGTTGGACGTGACCATTGAGGGGGCGCGCGGCATTCTGTTCAACGTGACGGGCAGCAGCAACCTGACCTTGCAAGAAGTGTACGAAGCCGCCGAGATCATCCACGCCAAGGCGCATCCGGACGCCAACATCTACTTCGGCGCGGTGATTGATGAGGACCTGCAGGACGAGCTGCGCATCACTCTGATCGGCACCGGCTTCGAGGCAGCCACTCAACGCAAGTCGGTGCAAACCGTCAGCCCGACCGCGGCCGCGGCCCGCGCCAAGACCATCGAGTTTCCGGCGGTGCAGCCACGCCTGTCGGCGGAGGTGGACGACCTGAACGTGAACATCCCTGCCTTCCTGCGCCGTCAGCGTTCGGTGGAGTAGGCTGTGCCTATGTCAAACTGATTACCCTCCCCTTGCCCTGCGGTCGGGCTAATGACCGCAACCGCATCCCTACCTGCCCCCGGCTGTCTCTCCCGGCCGGGGGCAACCTTTCCCCCGCCGGCCGGGGCGGCATCTTCGATGGGACGCACCGCCGTGAACAGGCGGTGCCGGGTGGTGCGCATAGCCAGCAGCGGCTCTTCAGGTCGGTGCGCAACCCAACGGGTCAGGCGCCCGGATCTTGCAACATGCGGCGCATCAAGCGCAAGATCTTTTCCAGCTCAGCCTGCCAGACGCTCGGGTTGGGATGTAGCGGCATCCAAATCTGGCGGCGCGCCACCCGGATCTGAGGACCCAAGCGTCGTTGCAAACCGGCCCGGTCCAGCTCTTCCAGCGTGTTGGCTCGAATGACGATCTGCCCGGCCTCAACGTTGATGGCCTGGACGCCGGCTTCCATGGCCAGCACCTTGATGCGCAGCTGGCTCATCAGATTTGTCACCTCCGGCGGCAGCTTGCCGAAGCGATCCTCCAGCTCCTGGGTCATAGCGTTGACTTCTTCCTCGGTCATCAATCCGGCCAGGCGGCGATACAGGCGCAGACGCAGGGTGGCATCGGACACATAATCCTCGGGCAAGTAGGCCGGCAGCGGCAGGCTGATCTGGATGCTCTCGGCCAGGGGCGCCAGATAGGCAAGCGTCTCCTCATCTTCCTGGATGGCCTCGCCTTGCATGCGCTTACGCCGTTCGCGCACGGCGCGCGCCAACAGGCGGCAGTACAGATCGAACCCGACCGCGGCGATATGTCCATGTTGGCGGGCACCCAACAGATCGCCCGCGCCCCGGATCTCGAGATCGCGCATGGCCAGGCGAAAGCCGGCGCCCAGCTCATTGGCCTCGGCCAGCGCCTCCAGCCGTTTGCGGGCTGCCTCGCCCAATTCGACGTTCTTGGGGGTCAACAGGTAGGCATAGGCCCGTACCGCGCCGCGGCCCACCCGGCCGCGCAGCTGATAAAGCTGCGCCAGCCCGAAACGATCGGCGCGGTTGATGATGATGGTGTTGGCGTTGGGTATGTCCAGGCCACTCTCAATGATCGACGTGCACACCAACACATCGTAGCGACCGGCCACAAAGTCCATCATAACCTTCTCCAGCTGGCTCTCTGGCATTTGGCCGTGTGCCACCGCCAGGCTGGCCTCGGGCACCAGTTTGGCCAGGCGCTTGGCCAGTTGTTCGATGCCCATCACCCGGTCGTGCACGAAGAAGACCTGGCCGCCGCGGTCGATCTCGCGCAGGATGGCAGTACGGATCAACGTTTCGTCGTACTCGCTGATGGTCGTCTTGATGGGCTGCCGATCGGCCGGGGGAGTGTCAATGGTGCTCATGTCGCGCACGCCGGTCAGCGACATGTACAGGGTGCGGGGAATGGGCGTGGCGGTCAACGTCAGCACATCCACCTCGGTGCGCATCTTCTTGAGCCGTTCCTTGTGGCTCACCCCGAAGCGTTGTTCTTCGTCAATGATCAACAGCCCCAATGACTTGAAACGAACATCCTTTTGCAACAGGCGATGGGTACCGATGACGATGTCCACCACCCCTTTGGCCATGCCTTCCAGGACTTCCTGCTGCTCTTTGCGCGAGCGGAAGCGAGACAACATCTCCACGACCACCGGGAAGTGTTTGAGACGTTGCAGGAAAGTCTGATAATGTTGCTGGGCGAGCACCGTAGTGGGCACCAAAACGGCGACCTGCATGCCGTCCGTCACCGCCTTGAAAGCGGCCCGCAGGGCCACTTCCGTCTTGCCATAACCGACGTCGCCACAGATCAGGCGATCCATAGGCTTGGGCTGCTCCATGTCCGCTTTGACCTGCTCGATGGCGCGCAGCTGATCCTCGGTCTCCACGTAGGGGAAAGCCGCTTCCAGTTCCTGTTGCCAGGGTGAGTCGGGCAGGAAGGCGTGCCCCGGGGTCAGTTCGCGAGCCGCGTACAGCTCCAGCAACTCCTCGGCAATCTCCTCGACCGCTTTGTCGGCGCGCCGTTTGACCAGGTTCCAGTCGGCGGTGCCCAGGCGATACACCTGGGGCGGGCGGTCATCCACGCCCACGTAGCGCGACAGACGGTCGGCCTGGTGAATGGGCACGTACAGCTTGTCGTTGGCGGCGTAGTCCACCTGTAGGTATTCGTGTTCTACCCCTTCCAGACTCAGTTTCACCAGGCCGCGGAAGATGCCGATGCCGTGCTCCACGTGTACCACGTAATCGCCCGGCTGCAGGTCGGTGAAGAAGAGCTCCGAAGCGGCAGCCGCCCGACGAGTGGCAGGGCGCCGGCGTGGTTCTGGTTTGTGATGGCCGAAGATCTCGGTGTCGGTTAACACCCAAGTCGTCGGGACATGAGGCGTCCGCTGAGCGGCCGGATGGGAGTCCAACACCCAGCCCTCGGCCAACGTTCCCTGTACCAGAGTGATGCTTGCCGCAGGGGGTGGGGATGTATCTCGCAGGCTGGTCGACTCCCCGGGCGCGGGCAGGGGCTGCCCCACACGAAAAGCCGCTCCCCGCTGGCTCAACAGGTCGCTCAAACGGGCGCTCTGGCGCGTCACCAGCACGCTGCGCTGACCGGCCTGTTGGCGCTCGATCAGTTCTTCAACCAGGCGTTTTACCTGACCACCGTACATAGGTGCCGGGCTGAACAGGCTGTCCAGGCTCGCGCTCTCGGAGGTCAGGGTTCCCGACCAGTCAGAATGGGCGAGCAGCAGGTGTGGGCGCCGGCGAATGTCGCCTGTCAGTTCCTCTTGCGTGAAGTAGGGCCGCGGCCAACCGGCGGGCGACTCGCCCTGGCGTTGCCAATCGCGTTCCAGCTCCTGCGCCTGCTGTTCCAGCTCGGTCAGAACTGTCTCGAGCTCAGCTGGATCGTCTACCACCAACAGGCCGTCGGGTGGCAGGTAGTCCAGCGGGCTGGCCGGCGAGTCATAGAAGAACGGCAGATAGAACTCGATGCCGCGAAAGTTGTGTGCCTGGCTCAGCTGTTGGATCTCCTCTTCGAAGCTGAGTCGGGCCATCGTATGGCAGCTCGAAAAGTCCAGCCGGCGCACTTTCTCGGCGGCGGCGGGTGCCAGCCGGGTGAGGGCCTCGTGGGCGGGCACAATGTCGAAAGATGTCACCCGTTTCTCCGAGCGCTGGGTGAGCGGATCGAACATGCGTAGCGATTCGATCTCCTCCCCAAACAGCTCGATGCGCATCGGGTAGGGCAGGTTGGGTGGGAAGATGTCGAGGATGCCGCCCCGGCGGCTGAAGTCGCCCGGTTGTTCGACGACGCTTATGGGGCGGTAGCCGATGTCCAGCCAGCTGGCCACCAGCTCATTCAGGGAGACCTGCTGGCCCACCCGCAGTGTGCTCAGCCCGGAGCGGAGCAGGGCAGGTGGGACTGTCTTTTGCATCAGGGCGCGCGCCGAGGTGATCACCAGCGGCGGGTGACGATCGGCACCGTCCCCGCGCCAGCTGGCCATGGCCGCCAGCACGCGTACCCGCTCGCAGATGGTATCGCGGCCCCAGGCCACGCGTTCGTAGGGCAAAGCATCCGGATCGGGCAGACGCATCACCGCCTGGGGCGCCGGTGTCCAGGCCTCGACCTCTTGGGCCAGTGATCGGGCCTGGTCGGCCCGGGCCACCAGCACCAGGAGGGGCCGTCGGGTATGGGCGTGCAAGGCGGCCAGCACAGCCGGGCGAGCAGCCGCCAACAGCCCCAGTGGTCGCCGGGGCAGGCGCGGCGGGCTGGCATTCAGCGCCTCGCGCAGGCTGCGGTAGGCGGGCATCTCATTCAAGACGGCCAAAACGCCGGGCAAGGTCATAGGCTCAACAACACCTGATCGGTTTCCCCTTCAAACACACCCGTAAGTCAACCATTGAACTGGTTCATCGCCTTTTGGAAACCGTCTTGCAACACCACCTGCACGGCCTCGACTGCCCGTTGATACGCTTCTTCGATGATTGGTCGCTGGGTTTCGCTGAAATCCTGCAAGACGTACGCCTCGGGTGGCAACTGCCCGGGCGGACGACCGATGCCGATACGCAGCCGGGGAAAGTCACGGCTGTTCAGGCTGTTGATGATGCTCTCCATACCGTGATGTCCGCCGGCGCCACCTGACTCGCGCAGGCGCAACACGCCCAAGGGCAGGTCCAGATCGTCATAGATGACCAACATACGCTCGAGCGGCACCTTATAGAAGCGCACCACGGCGCTCACTGCTTTGCCGCTGAGGTTCATAAAGGTCTGGGGTTTAACAATGGCGACGGCTACACCGCAGATCTGGCCGCGCGCGATGTGCGCCTGATGGCGGCGTTGATCGAACGCCAGCTGATGAGCGGCCGCCAGCCGGTCCGCTACCTGGAAGCCGACGTTGTGTCGGTTGGCGGCGTACTGGCGACCCGGATTGCCCAGACCCACAATCAGCCATTCTATCGGACCGGCTGGCTGGACCCGGCCGAACAGGTTGAACGACAGCTTCATGAACCTCGTCGACCCAACAAAGCATAAACCAGATTGCGGAAGGCGATCAGGAAACCGAAGATCAGGAACACGCCTATGGAGATGCCCGCGCCGTACAAGCAGGCCGTCTTGAGTGGACCGGTGTCCAGCTGGATACCGCTCGGCGCCGCCGCCACGGTCGGCAGTGGCTTGGGAGTGGGCGTTGGTGAAGCCGGCGGGCTGGTGGGCAGGGCCGGTTGTTCGATGATGATGGTGGGCGTCGGAGGTAAGGGAGTGGGTGTCACGGTCGGAGTCGGCTCGACCGACGGTGTGGGCGTGACGGTGGGCTCGGCCGGCCGGGTATTGGCCACTATGATCTGTACCACGCGGGCTTCGCTGTAGTTACCGTCCTGGCGCACGACGCGCAGCCGCAGGGTATAGCTGCCGTCGGGTACCTGGGTGGTATCCCAGACCGCCAGCTGCCCGTTGGTAACCATCTGCTGGTAGATGGCGCCGATGATGGCGTATGACTCATCGCCGCGCGGCGGTTCGCTTGCGAATTCTACCTTATAGAACTGAAAAGCGGGATGGGTAGCTGTGCCAATGATAGCTACCTGGCCGCGTACCTCCTGTCCGTTGCTGGGTGAGGTGATGATCGCCATATCTGGTACCTGGGGCTGGGGTGAAACAGCCCTCGCGTCTTGCCAGTCCCAAACCGTCAGGCTGGCAAGGATCAGCATGACCAAGATCACTGCCCAGTTTCGTCTCATCAGGTTGTACCTCCCTACTGAAGAGAGCGCTGTACAGGCCAACGCAATCTTCTAAACCTGATAAGTGTAACATGACTCGCGCCGAACAACAAAAGTTCGCCTGGCCAGGATCTGGTGCGCCGCCGTAAACAGGCGGTGCTGGCGTTCTGCCTGCCCAGCGCCGGCTCTTCAGGGCCTGGTGCGCCGCCGTAAACAGGCGGTGCTGGGTGTTCTGCCTGCCCGGCACCGGCTCTTCGGGCCGGTGCGCTTCTCGCACCGCCGTAAACAGGCGGTGCTGGGCTTTCGGCTTGCCCAGCACCGGCTCTTCAGGCCGGTGCGGAGTAAACCTGCCAAAAATCTGGGACAGACCCAGCGGCAAATAGGTAGTTGACGTAATAACAAGAACTTGATATAATATTATGTGTAGCACAGAGCGAGATGTACCCAGCAGGGAGTAGGCAGCATGCGCGCGGGGGAATCCAGCTATCTGTTCGGCATGCACGATCGGGGCGCAGAACCGATCATGGCAGCCGCCGGACGTAAAGGATGGGTGTTGGTCAGCGAGACGGTAGGGCATGACCCCAACGACATGTCAGGGGGCAACTACCAGGATCTGGCCGACCACGGCTTCGGCGTCATTGTCCAGCTCGACCACGGCTCGGGCAGCGCCGGCACCCTGCCAACCTCGGAGCATTACGACGATTTCGCTACCCGCTGTGGCAACTTCGTGCGCAAATCCAGCGGCTGCCATATCTGGATCATCGGGCACGAACCCAACGCCGGTGAACAGCGGCCGGAGCGCAATACCCCACGCGAAGAGGTGATCACGCCCCAGCTCTACGCGCGTTGCTACAAGAAATGCCGAGATGCCATCCGCAACCAACCCGGTCACAAGGATGACCTGGTGCTGGTAGCCGCAGTGGCACCCTTCAACAGCCAGACGACCTATCCAGGCAACAAACGCGGCGATTGGGTGCGCTACCAGCAAGATGTCCTGTTGTTGTTGGGGCCGGGCAATTACGATGGGGTGGCCATCCACGCCTGTTCGCACGGCCATACCCCCGACCTGATCAGCCACGAACTGAAGATGGAGCCGCCTTTCGGCGACCGGTACCGAGATTTCAAGACGTACCAGGACATCATGGCCATCATCCCGCCCAAGGTGCCGGCTTTCATCACCCGGGCACATCCTTTGCCCGGGCCGCGCACGCCCCATCTGGCATGGCCCGAAGGCACCCAGGCGTGTGTTTGGGCCCAGGCGGCCTATCGCGAGATCCATCGTTGGAACCAGACCCATCCCGACCGCCAGATTCGTTGCATGATCCTCTATCGTTGGGGGCCGGAAGAGGAACCGGCTTCCGGGATGGCCTCGGCTGAGCCAGACGAGTCGCTCTGGGTGATCCGCACTCGGCCGACCGTTATTGAGGACTTCCGGCGTTCCCTGCTCAACGACTACCGCTGGAGCGAGCCGGTGCGGCCTGAATACCGTGCCGCCTTCTTGAGTCAGAACACGCCGGCCAGCGTGATCGCCGGCGACACCATCAGCGTTCCCTTCCGGCTGCGCAATGACGGGACCAAGGTGTGGGTTGCCGGCGGCCCTCATCCGTTTCGCCTGGGTTCGCACTGGTACGACGACGTAGGTCGCGAGGTGCTGGTGCCGGTCGGGTACCACAATGACCTGCCTCACGATGTCCGCCCTGGCACCGAGGTCAAACTGGTCGCCAGGACCATGGCGCCCGAGACGCCCGGCCGCTATCGCCTGCGCTGGGAGATGGTGCACGAAGGCATCACCTGGTTCAGCCATCAGGGCGATCCCGGGCAGACGTTGTTGATCGAAGTGTTGCCGGCCAAGTTGCCGCGCAAGCCGGCCATTGAGGACTTGGTCGGCCGGTTGCCTCAACATCCCACCGATCGCTACACGGTGCGCGATCGGAGCTCCATCGTGGCCATCATTATGCACCACAGTGCCGTACCGCCCAGTGTGGATGCCCAGCAGATCGCGCGCTACCACGTGGAGAGGAACGGCTGGCCCGGCATCGGGTATCACTTTTTCATCGAGGCCGATGGCCACATCCAGCAGACCCAGCCGCTCGAAGTGGTATCGTACCATGCCGGCGATGTCGGCAATCGGGAGGGGGTGGGCATCTGCCTGGCGGGCAACTTCAACGACCAGCCGCCGCCCGAAGCCCAGCTGGCGGCCGCTGCCCAGCTGGTGGCCTGGCTGCTCGATCAGCTCAAGCTGCCCATCGAAGCCATCCACGGCCACTGCGACTACCGCAGCACCCAGTGTCCCGGCCTGACCTGGGCCAGCAGCTGGCGCGCCAGCCTGCTGAGCCAGGTACAGAGTGCGCTGGCAGTGGCGAGCGCCACCCCATCTACGTCGAAGCTCATCAATCATTATCTTCTTTTCTGGCAGACGCCCTCGGTATGGTCCAGAGATGAGTGGCTCAGTGCCGAGAACTACGTGGCCCGCTTTCGGGTCACCATGGGCTTCTCGATCGAAGACGCCATGCACGCCCGTTATGTCACCATCATTGGTGGGGCAAACGGCGCCACGGCTGACATCGAAGCGCAGCTGCGCGCCGCCGATTGCCAGGTAGAACGTATCCCTGGCTCGACCCCGGCTGAGATCAAAGCCATCCTCGATCAGCTGGCGGCTCAAGGGCGCCCATTCCTTAACTTGAAGTAAAAACCAGGCAGTATTCTCGAAGGCGGCAGCCCGCGTGCCCCGGTCGGCGCGGTCGGCGGCCAAAACCGCGCCGCGGACGGTGTGCTGCGCTGTTTGCAGTTTGTGTGATAAGTCGTTACAATTCAATTAACCAGGCAGATGCTCCACAGGAGGCATGCAAAATGACCGAAAACCAAACGCCAGACGACAATTGGGAGTGGGAGACTCCCGAACGCCGTCGCCCCGGGCGCGGGGACGAAGGCAGGGAGCCGGCTGAAATCGGCTTCCCCATGATCTGGGTGATCATCGGAGGACTGGCTGGCCTGTTGACGATCGCGTTGATCGCCTTGGGGGTGATCAACTTGCTGAGCAGGAAGCCGGTGCCCACCCCAACCCCTGCGCCAACCGCCACCATCGCGTGGCCTACCTCGCCTGCCGGCGAAGCAACGGAGGGGACATCCACCGAAGGAGCGCCTACCGGCGTGGCGCCGCTGGCTGTTGAGTCGGCCTCGCCCATACCCACCGAGACGCCCCAACCTACACCCCCGCCGGTAGTGCCGACACCCACTCCCATCGGGCAGCCCACCAATACGCCGTCGCCCGCGGAACAGCCAACACAAGCGCCTCCCGGCGGGATGGCGGTGGGCAGCAGAGCGCGCATTGTCACCGAGGGAGGTGCCTGCCTTAATGTACGCGAAGGGCCGAGCACCGGCTACAACGCGGTGCTGTGTGTTCCGGCCGACACGGTCTTGACCATCATTGGCGGGCCCAAGCCCGATGAACAGGGAGTAATAGACGAAGAGACCGGCAAGGTGTACCAGTGGTGGCAGGTGCGCACCGCCGACGGTCAGACGCAAGGCTGGGCGCGCGGTGACCTGATCGCCCCGGGCATGTGACCGGGCAGTCAGGCATGTGGAGGTCGATCGGCCTCAGCGCAATCGTTGTTGATTGGACACATGCTCGACCGGTCGGCTACGGCAAGTTGGCCCCGCCCGGCCGGTCGAGCCTCGCGGCGACGGGCTCCTGGATGGCCCGGGAGCGCGCCGGGTAGCTTACCACACTGAATAGAGGGCAAACCGTATGGCAGAACAAGCGCCTCCAGAGGTTGTGCGGCGGTTGGCTCAGCTGCGCGCCGAGCTTAACTACCACGCTTATCGTTACTACACTCTGGACGATCCCATCATCAGCGACGCAGAATACGACCGCCTGATGGAAGAGTTGCGCCAGATTGAGGCGGCTTATCCATATCTGATCACGCCCGATTCCCCGTCCCAACGGGTGGGTGCGCCGCCGCTCGATCAGTTCGAGAAGGTCACCCATCCGATTCCCATGACCAGCCTGAGCAACGCCTTTGATGATGATGACATGCGGGCCTGGTTGGCGCGCATCGGCCGCCTGCTGCCCGACGGGGTGAGCGTCAACGATCTGGCCTGGGTGGTGGAGCCCAAGTTCGATGGCTTGGCGGTAGCCCTCACCTATGAGGATGGGGTGCTGGTGCGCGGCGCGACGCGAGGTGATGGCATCACCGGTGAGAACGTCACCGCCAATCTGCGCACGGTCAAGAGCATCCCCCTGCGCATACCTGTTTCGGACAAGACTCTGGCTGCTCCGGCCCGCATCGAAGTGCGCGGCGAGGTCTTCCTGCCCATTGCTGACTTCAACCAGCTCAATCAGCGCCAGGCCGAACGGGGCGAACGCCTCTACGCCAACCCACGCAATGCAGCCGCTGGCGCAGTACGCCAGCTGGACAGCCGCATCACTGCCGAACGGCGCCTGTCCTTCTTTGCCTACGGCATTGGCTATGTGCAGGGAGGTGAAACGCCGCGCAGCCAGTGGGAGAGCCTGGACTACTGCAAGCGGCTGGGTTTCCCGGTCAGCCCGGACATCAAACGCACGCGCGATTTCGATGAGGTACTGCACATCATCCACCAATGGCGCGAAGTGCGTGACCGGCTGCCCTACGAGGCCGATGGTGTGGTCGTCAAGGTGGACGACTTTGCCCTGCAAGAGGTACTGGGGGTGGTGGGTAACGCGCCGCGCTGGGCGATTGCCTACAAGTTCCCGGCTCGCGAGGCTACCACCCGCCTGATCAAGGTGGGCGTCAACGTGGGGCGCACCGGCGTGCTCACGCCCTATGCGGTGTTGGAGCCGGTGAACGTCGGCGGCGTGACGGTTCGCCAGGCCAGCCTGCACAACTTCGAGGATATGACGCGCAAGGACATCCGCGAGGGGGATATGGTCATCATCAAGCGCGCCGGTGACGTCATTCCCCAGGTGGTCAAACCCATCCTGGAACGCCGGCCGCCCGATTCGCGGCCCTATCAGCTGCCCCAATACTGCCCGGCCTGCGGTGAGCCGGTGGTCAAGCCGGAAGATGAGGTTGCCGTCTATTGTGTCAATGCTGCCTGTCCAGCCCAGCTGGTGCGGCGTGTGGAATATTTCGTATCGCGCGAGGCTATGGACATCGAGGGCTTCGGCATCAAGATCGCCGAGCAGCTCATCCAGGCCGGCCTGATCCAGGATGTGGCCGACATCTACAGCCTGAAGCGTGAGCAGCTGCTGGCTTTGGAGGGCTTTGGCGAGAAGAAAGCCGACAATTTGTTGGCAGCCATAGAGGCCAGCAAGGCGCAGCCCCTGGAGCGGGTGGTCACGGCGCTGGGCATACGGGGCGTGGGCAGCACGGTGGCGCGTGCCCTGGTGGCCCACTTCCCGTCGTTGTCGGCCCTGGCCAACGCCAGCCCCGAGGAGCTGCAACGGGTGGAGGGTATCGGGCCGCACATTGCCCACAGCGTGGTAGATTGGTTTAGCCGGCCCCGCCATCGCCAGCTGATCGAGAAATTGCGCCAGGCAGGTGTGACCTGCGAGAGCAAGCCGGCGGCTGCGCCGCGCGGCGCGACCCCATTGGCCGGCTTGACCTTCGTGATCACGGGAACCCTGCCCGGTTTGACCCGCGAGCAGGCCACCGCCCTGATCGAAGCCGCCGGCGGCAAGGTCAGCGATAGCGTGTCCAAGAAGACCAGCTATCTGGTGCTGGGTGAGAATCCGGGCAGCAAACTGAACAAGGCGCAGGCCCTGGGCATCCCCATCATCAACGAAGAAGAGCTGCGCCGGCTGGTCCAGTCGGGTGCATGACGCTGCCCCTTGCCTTCTCATACGGCAGTAAACAGACGGTGCTGGGTGTACCGCTCGCCCGGCACCGGCTCTTCAGGCCGGTACGGAACCTGCCGGACATCTGGAATGGGCCAAACAGGCAAGGGTGTGTCCCAAATTTTTGACGGAGAGAAGCGACGGGATTTCTCGCACCACCGTAAACAGGCGGTGCTGGGCTTTCGGCTTGCCCAGCACCGGCTCTTCAGGCCGGTGCGGAGCAAACCTGCCAAAAATCTGGGACAGACCCGCCTTTCCCCTTGGCTCGGCTTTGGTGGTATAATGGTGCGTCACCCGACGGGGAGCGACTGGAGAGGACGCGCGCGTGCCTAACGTATATGTTGCCATTGACCTGGAGACGACCGGCTTGGACCCTGAACGCGATGCCATCATCGAGATCGGCGCGGTGCGCTTCAGGGGTGATCAGGTGTTGGGTACCTTCGAGAGTCTGGTCAATCCAGGGCGCCCCATCCCTTACAGCATCCAGCAATTGACCGGCATCAAGCCGGATGACGTCCGGCATGCTCCTCCGTTGGCCAGTGTTTTGCCTCGCCTGCGTCGCCTGGTGGGTGATCAACCTATTGTAGGGCATAATATCGGTTTCGACTTGAGCTTTCTGGGGCGTCACGACCTGTTCCGAGACAACCCGGCCATTGATACCTTTGAGCTGGCCAGCATCCTGTTACCGCATGCTGGCCGCTACAACCTGGGCATGTTGGCGCGGGCGTTGAACATCTCCCTGCCAGCTACCCATCGGGCACTGAACGACGCGCGCGTGGCTCACGCTCTATTCATTGCCTTGCTCGAGGAGGCGCGTCGTCTCGACCTGTCTCTCATCCAGGCGGTTAACCGTATGGCGGCCCGTTCCCGCTGGTCTCTGCGGCCGGTGTTTGCC
>Ga0272448_1005841_pt1 | contig 13455 bp, 14 predicted proteins | sample YNPCB0191_FD_202220 | JGI IMG/M metagenome (GOLD analysis project Ga0272448, IMG submission 202220) | Hot spring sediment microbial communities from Yellowstone National Park, WY, United States - YNP-CB-019-1 | ecosystem: Environmental > Aquatic > Thermal springs > Hot (42-90C) > Sediment...
CCTCAACCCGTATCCCCGGAAAAACCTCTGACCTCTTTCTCTCGGCCTCTCGTTTTTGGCTGGCGCGCCAGATGTCCCAGCCGCCGTAGGCCAGGAGGCCGAGGGTCAGAAGTCCCACAAGTATCCAACCTATGGCCTTCCAACCCAACCTGAGGGGTTTCTTCTCTTTTTCCACAGGAGCTGATATGGCTTTTGGAGGCACGGAGAGGGCGGGATTTGAACCCGCGAGAGGGTTTTACCCCTCTACACGATTTCCAATCGTGTCCCTTCAGCCAGGCTCGGGCACCTCTCCAAGACACATATAATAAAGGAAAGATCTCGCCCGTTGCAATTCGCTGACATCTCACCCCTCTCTTGCCAGTAAGTTATTTGGGCACAAGAGGTTTGAGCTTTCCCCCTTGTAATCGCTCAAGACAGACGATGGCCTTAGTGTATACACTCTCGCTCCTGTCGGACTGGAAAGTCCGACCTGGGAAAACATCCGATAACCCGCTTTCAATCCTGCCTCCTTGATGTGAGGAACCCCGCGCGCAGTGGTATTGCCTCCACCAGAACCCTTACCCGCTGGGTCTATATCCGGCGAAAGGCGATTGCACTCTGTCGCATACCTGATACACAACATGAGAGCTCTGAGCCCAGCTGAGGTGAGCCAGCTCCTCATCTTGGGGATATATTTTCATCCAACGCCGGCCCAAAGCGATTCCGAGCTTTAGCTTATCCGGCAAGAAGATCAAGGGTTGAGGAAGTGTGAGATCTTTGTCAGAGCAATTCGCGCTTGCAGAGTTATCCCCTCGGGGTTTATACTTGCCGGGCCATGTTGGAACTTCTTGCGCTTGTTTTGACAGTGGAGGGATGGACAGGAATGTCCACAACGATGGCCGTATCCGAAAAGGACGGCATCACGCACATATCTGGAACGGGAAGCTGCTACATTGACCTCACATCCCAGGCCTTGCCATCGCAGATAAAGGGCCTCTCTTTCATGGTGAAGGGCAAGGGTAGCGCTGAGGCCAGGATCATGATGACCATGGAGGGGACCAATTATGCCGTGGTAAAGAGCTTTACTGCTGGCGACGAGCCGCAAAAGATAAGCCTTGCCGTGGCTGACAAGGGTATGCCCATTACCATGGCGCCCATAAGGCCGGACCTCCCGGAGCGTCTAGTGTTCTACATAGACGCGAACGAGCCGGTTGATCTCCAGGTATGGGGGATAGAAACATGGTAGGGCTCGCGCTTCTCCTGCTGGCGGACTGGCCCTGGTCAACCGATGTAAGGGTTGACGACGCGACCGGAACATCGGATCAGAACGAAACAGCGTTCTCGCCCTACGGCGGCGGCTGGAACGATTACAGGACAGGGAGCTGGCGCTACGGGTTCTCCGGCTCAACTGACCAGGGCGCGACCTGGATGACGAACCAGCAACATCACTACACCCAGTATTCAATGGACTGCGATCCGGTTCTGGGGACCGACAGGCTCGGCCGGCTTCACGAGATAGACCTGAACTTTTACAGCAACGGGGTCCTCGTTCACAGGATGTCCACAGATATGGGCCAAACCTGGTCCTCATGGCACGCGGTTTCCCAGAACGGGAGCACCGGCCTTTCGGACAAGCCTTGGCTCGCTTTCAGCCCCTCAACCGACACCCTTTATGTTTGCTACATACTTTTCTACACCTCGCAGGACGGCGCATATGTCTGCAGGTCAACCAACAACGGCACGACCTGGACCGAGCAAAGGGTGTCGGCCATAGGAACCATGTCAAGGCCGTTCATCTGCACGGACAAGGCCGGAAATGTCTTCGTCATCTGGATAAACTGGAACACAATGGACTACTACATGGCTTACTCCACCAACGGCGGCACCAGCTACAGCACGCCATCACTCGTCACCCACAGCTACTACACCTGGGACAGCCACCGCGCGAGCATGATACCATGGATCATGGGCGGGCCCGCAGGGACGGTTTATTTCGTCTGGGCTGACGAGCGCTACTCCTCTTCTCAACAATACGATATCCTCTTCATGAAGACCACGAACTACGGGACCAACTGGTCAACCCCTGTAGCGATAAACACCCTAACGGGCCGCGGCCACAAGGTTGCCCTGCCCGCGCTCGCTGTCACTCCATACGGAGACCTGATCGCCGTTTGGGCCCAGTATTCCGGAGGGACATGGAGCCTGGAGTATGCTTATTCTGTGAACGGCGGCACGACCTGGCAGATAACCCCTTCGGCAACAGGAAGGATATCCGACGCGAACTGGCCGCTCAGCTACGGCCAGACTGGCATGGAGATGGGCGATTACCTCACGGCCTACGCTGACAGCCAATATGCCTACGCTCTCTGGGCCGATGACCGCACGGGCGAATACAAGATATACTTCTCAAAGGCCCGACTCTCTGACCTCATACCCACAAGCGCCAGGGAGGAAGCGGCTAAGGCAGAGATGGGCATAAGGCAGATAGCCGGAGGGTTCGTCCTTACACTTTCGGGAAACCAGGATGTGAGCGTTGAGATATACGACCCGGCCGGCAGGCTGGTCTCTGAGCCCTTCAAGGGAACCCTTGGGGCCGGGGAGCACGCCTTCGCTTGGCCATCCCTGAACCAGGGGGTCTACCTTGCCACGGTTCGGGTCGGCGATAGGATGACAAACCTCAAGTTCGCGGCCAGATAAACATCAAAAAAGGATGCTCGGCCCCCTGCGGTGCCGCAGGGGGCTTTTCTTTGGGGAAGCCGTTTACCCTTGTGCCTTATAATTTCGTTATGAAATTACCCGAGGGAACAGCGAGGGATTTCCAGGGGTCAAAAAGCAAGGTGAGACTATGAAAAGGTTTCTGATTCTTGGGATTGTAGCTCTGGCGGTTTCTCCCCTTTTCGCACGCGGCAAGAAGGGGAGCTGGGATCTCGGTGGTTCGGCTGGCCTTACCTGGATAGACAACAAGCCATATCCCACCGTGTCCGTCTTCGCTAAATACAGCATAAGCTCCTATTTTATCTGGAGCAACGAGCTCAAGGTAACGGTGAGGTCCGCAGACAGCCTTGACCTCACTGTCCCGTCAACCATGGAATACCATCCCTTTGGCGGCAAACAGAAAATAGACCCGTATCTTGGCCCTGGCATAACATACACCCATTCCTATACGGGCGAGAACATGGTCGGCGGATGCGGGATCGTCGGGGTTGACTTCCTGTTCGTCAAGGGGACAAAGTTCGGTCTAAAGGGCACCCTAACATACTACCTCATACCGGAGAAATCATACAGGTGGACGATAGAGCCGACCGGCTCCTGGAACTGGAGTTTCTAGACCCCCCGTAGCCTCGCTTTTATCTCCGGCAGGACGCGCTCCGCGAGCGCCCTCTCAAGCCGGGCGAAGATCGCTTTTCTAACGGTCTCTTCCTGGGCGTGGGGATCAATAATGCCAAGCGGATCAAAGATCTTATCGCGGGAAACGCCCAACTCTTCAAGAAATCCGGCGTGATAGCTTTCCATAGGGAATATGAGGTCGGCCCAGCTAGCCGCGGATAATATCTCCTTCTCCGGCCAGAGCGTCCCCACGAAACGGGCCTCTACGCCCTGAATGCCTTTGGATTCAACCCATTCCGCCGCGGCCGGGCTCCTGTCAACCCCGCCAGTGCAAACGAAAAGGACCCTGAGGGAGGAGGATACAACTCTTAGCCCGGTCGCCCTCTCAGCCTCCATAAGCCCAACAGGCCCCCTCCGGATGAGGACCAGAATGTCGCCCCTCGCGTCCAAAACGGTGGAGGAGGGGAGCCCCCCGCACTCGCCTGCGAGCGCTGGCAGATGGGGAAAGTAATTTGCGAGCTCCTCTCTGCTCCTTGCCGGCTCAAGCCCGGAGAGGTTCGCGCTTGTTGTAGCAAGGGGAAAAGCAAGGCAAGAAAGGAGTTTTAGCGCCTCCGGATGCTTGGGAACGCGTATGCCCACGCTCATGTCTTTCGCGACCACCCCCTCAAACCAAACCCTTGACTCAAGAACGAGGGTCAGGGGCCCGGGGACGAACCCGGCGGCGACGAGAGCCTCCGCGGCCTCGCTCATGACAGCGTAATCCTTTATCCTGTCAACGCTCTGAGGGAAAAGGGTGAGGGGTTTCCCCTTATCCCGGCCCTTTATCTCAAATATCCTCCGGGTGGCCGCGGGATCATCCGCCCTTGAGGCGAGCCCCCAAACGGTTTCGGTAGGTATAGCGATAACATGGCCTCCCTCCAGGAGTCTAGCGGCCTCAAGGTGATTAACGATCATCCGCCCTATTCAGTAGCCCAGATTTATCTCAATGACCTCCCCAGCCTCCATGAGTGGGACCAGGAGCTTTGAGCCGCTCAAAGAGAGGTGCATGTCGGCCGGAGTTGTGAGCCCCTCAGCTACGAGCTCGGGCTTGGCGGTCGCCAGGTTTATCCTTATTATCTTTCCGGAGTTATAGCCCCCGGCGTAAAGAAACCCCCTGGCCTCGTCAAGACAAAGCCCATCCCCGCCGGCGATGTCCTCTGAAGCAAAAACCAGCTCAGCCTTGCCGTCCTTGTAAGCGTATATGCGGCCGGGGTTGGTGAAGGTTATCGTGTAGATAGTCCCGTCAGAGGCAACCGCTAACCCGTTCGGTTTCTCCACCTTGAAAATGGGCTCAACCTTTCCGAGGGTAGAAAGCCTGTAGACCCAGCCGCCGAATGTGTCAGAAACATAGAGGTAACCGGTAGCGTCGGCGGCCATTCCGTTAAGGAACCTGGGTTGCTCGGGAAAGGCGTTCGGGCCTGCTATGAGCGAAACGGCGCCGGATTTCTCTATCCGCCAGACCCTATCCACATCAGCCACATATATCTTCCCGCGCGCCACGACAAGTCCTTTGGGATCGGTGAGGTTTTTCGCCACCGCCTCCTTGGAATTGCCGGATATCTTCCATATCACCCCGTCCTTCATGCTGAACTCGCCGACATCAGAGACAAAAACCCCATCCTCCGTTTCCAGCGCGCTTTCCGGGTGGCTGAAGCCCGTCCAAGCAAGAAGAAAAACGATCTGCGTCATGGTGAAATTATAATCTAGCCCCCTTGCAAAATGCACCGCGGAACCTCCCGCGGCCTTCTCCTAATATTCCGGCCCGCGCCAAAGAGGGCGTGAGATGGGTAAAACCGTTCACCACCCCTGCGTTGTTGATCCGGAATGAGGCCGGCCTTTAATATTTATAGCTAAACCCTAAATGGAGGTTATGATGAAAAAGCTGATCGGACTGGCAACAGCAGGCGGCCTTGCTATCGCTCTGGTAGCTTGCGGCGGCAAGTCAAAGGGCATAGAATACAACGACAGCAGTTTTGGCATAAGCCTGAAACTGCCCAAAGGTTGGGAACAGGTCTCACAGGAGACCGAAAACGGCATGGTAACAGTGGACTTCAAGAAGGGCGATCTGGATGTAAGCCTCATGTATGGTGAGGTTGAGGGCATGGAGCAATCAGGGCTCACCGGAGAGGATTTCATGGACATGATGATGGAGGAGTTCGCTGGCAAGGACGCGACACTGGAGACCGTCCACGAGGGCTCTATTGTGGTGGCCGGAGTCAAGGGCTATGATAAGACCTTCAGAGGCCAGATAGAGGGCTCTGAAGGCATAGCCAGGACCATAATGCTCACCCAGGGCGACAAGATGACGATCCTTATCTTTAGCCACGAGAACGAGAAGGAGTTCACCTCATCCGACAAAAAGGCCATGGATGAGTTCATAGGTGGTCTGAGCCTCTAGGAGCGAATATCGGTCTGTTAAAAATCCCCCCGGAGCCGGGGGGATTTTCATTATTGCAAAGCCCCCGGAGCGCGGCCTAGAATCTAAGCCTCATGGATGTCAGAGAGGTTTTCCCCGATAAAGGAGAGATAATTGAGATATTCGCGCGCGTGGGCGTTGACCCTGACGGGGCGAGGGTGATGGCGCCTAAGGCACGCTACAGGTTTTTCTATGTGAGGGGGCTTTCTGCCCCGGCCGCTAACATCCTGAAGCAAGAGGCCCTCTCCTATGGCGCTGAGGCCGCGGTATCAATAGGGGTGATAAATTGCTCGGTAAAGAGCACAGATGCCCTGGTATGGGGAGATGAGAGAAGGCTTTCGCTCCTAGCGGAAAAGCTCAAAGGCCAGGTCTACGGCCTCGCCGCGCTCAGCAGGGCGATTGCCGAGGCCCTCGCTGTGAAAACCCCCAGATGGGTAGCCAAGGGCAAGGGGATACCTCTAGGAAGAACCCTCATCATGGGCGCGATAAATGTAACGCCCGACTCGTTCTACGGAGGTGGAAGGTGCAACAGCCCCGATGAGGCCGTGGCGCGCGGGGTCCGCATGGCCGAGGAGGGCGCGGACATAATTGATGTTGGCGGCGAGTCAACCAGGCCTGGCGCTGAGCCGGTGCCGGAGGACGAGGAGCTCAGGAGGGTGATTCCGGCCGTTGAGGGGCTGAGGAAGGAGCTCGGAAAGGATATCCTTCTATCCGTGGACACATACAAGGCCCGTGTGGCGAGCGAGGCACTGGCCGCGGGGGCCGACATCGTGAACGACATATCCGGCCTGGGCTTTGACGAGGGCATGGCTGATGTTGTTGCCAGGACAGGGGCCGGGCTTATAATCATGCACATCAAAGGTAGTCCCCGCGACATGCAGAATAACCCGGTATACGAGGACACGCTCCAGGAAATAACCGATTACCTGAAGAGAAGGGCCGACCTGGCGCGCGAGCGCGGGATAAGCGCCGATCAGTTCGCCTTCGATCCGGGCATAGGCTTTGGCAAAAGGGTATACGATAACCTTCTTATAATAAAGAAGATCCCTGAGCTCAGGGCATTGGGACGGCCACTGGTGATAGGCCATTCAAGAAAGAGCTTCATAGGCAAGGTCCTTGGGCTTGAGGATCCGGGCGACAGGCTTCCGGGCTCACTGAGCGTGGCCGCTATTTCGGCCTGGTTGGGTGCCGATGTCATAAGGACTCACGATGTAAAGGAGACCAAAGAGGCAATCGGGATGGCAATGGCAATTGGAGCGCCGGAGGGATACCTAACTTGAACATAGGGCTTATCCGTTATTTCGGATTCGGGGTTACCGATGCCCTGGACATAATCCTGGTGGCGGCCCTCATATACCAGTTCCTAAAGCTTTTCCGAGGGACCAGAGCGCCCTACATATTCGCGGGGGTCCTCGTGGTTATAGCAGTAGGGGTCATAGCGCAGATACTTGATTTCCCAGGCCTCAGCTGGATCATAGACGCTGTGAGAACCGTGGCGCTGGTTGCTCTCGTCATAATATTCCAACCTGAGATAAGGCGCGCCCTCGGACTGGTGGGGCAGAGGCCCTTCTTCAGGGGGTTCATCAAGGAGAGCGTGCCGATTGACAAGATAGTTGAGGCCTCGTGCGAACTGCGAGAGCGTGGACTCGGCGCTGTAATCGTCATTGAGAGGAGGATGGGGCTGAGGGAGTTCACAGAGGAGGCCGTTGCCCTGAACACGGGTTTTTCCGTTCCCCTCCTAATATCTCTCCTCCTGCCGGATTCGCCCCTTCACGATGGCGCCGTGATAATCCGGGAGAACCGGATACTCGCCGCAAAGGCCATCCTTCCGGTTTCAAGGAACCTTCCGCCCGAGCTCTACGGGACGAGGCACCGCGCGGCTGTTGGAATAACAGAGGTATCGGACGCTGTCGCCATAGTGGTCTCCGAGGAAAACAGGAACATAAGGGGAGCGGTTGGCGGGAAGCTGACGGCCCCGCTCTCCAAGGAAGGGCTCACGAGCTTTCTCAACAAGGAGATGGGGGTAAATGCGTAGGAACTGGGGGACAATTCTCCTCGCCGTTTTCCTGGCTTTTCTCCTTTGGTTCTACGCCAAGACCCAACGCACATACAACATAGCCATAACCGTGCCGGTTGAATACAGGGGGCTTTCTCCTGAGCTTGCCTTCGTGGAGCCGCCGGATACAGAGGTCCTCGCGGAGCTTACGGTAAAAGGTGGGAGCCTATTGGGGCTCATCTTCCTAAAGCCAAGAATAGCCGTTGACCTGAGCAGGGTGAGGCTCGGAAAGAATGTAATCACATTGGGCCCCTCCAACCTTGACGCCCGGGGCCTGAGCCTCGGCATAAGGGGGTTCAAGCCACCCGAGCTGGAGTTTGTGCTGGATACGGTTGCGAGGAAAAGGCCCGCGGTTGTTCCTCAGCTCAGGGGCGAACCGCAAAAGGGTTATGCGGTAGCGGGGGTAAGGGCTTTGGGCTCCGCGGTGGTTGAGGGGCCGGGAACCCTCATGGCGCAGACAAGGGAAATATACACCGAGCCGGTTAACATAGAGGGGAGGAGCTCCGGTTTCAGAGCAAGGGCAAACCTCATCCCGCCGTTTCCAACTGCGAGGCTTTTCCCAAACGATGTGGAAGTTGAGGTTATCATAGAACCGCTCTCAAGAAAAACAATAGCCGTGCCCCTTGCACCTGAGGGCAAACGAGCGAGGCTCTCTCAGGACTCGGTAATCTTAGAAATAGAAGGCCCGGCGAGCCTCGTAAGCTCATTCTCGGGAACGGTTGGCAAGGTAAAGACAGACACACTTAAGCCCGGAGTATACCGGATAAGCCCTGATATCAGGCTACCGCGGGACATCAAGCTGACGAAAATGGAGCCCGACAAGGTGGAGGTGAGGGTATGGTGAAATACTCAGCGGTTATCCTTTCGGCCGGAGCGGGAAAGAGGTTCGGCGGCCCGAAGCACACCGCTCTCCTCGCTGGCAGGCCCTTGTTCCACTGGTCCCTGAGGGCGTTTCAGGCGCACCCGGATGTGGGCGAGATCGTGCTGGTTCTGCCAGAGGAGGAGGTTAAAAAGGCCGGGGAGTTAAGGGAGGCCTTCCCGAAGTTAAAGGCCGTGGTCCCAGGGGGCCCGGAGAGGACCGACTCAGCGAGGGCGGGCGTCTCAGCGAGCAGTGGGGAGTATGTTCTCATCCACGATGCCGCAAGGCCATTAGTCTCCAAGGATCTCATCTCCAGGGTCATAAATGCCCTTCAGAGCCATCCTGCGGCCGCTCCGGCTGTGCCAGTCAGGGATACGATAAAAAGGACGAGGGGCGAGTTCATGGTGGGCGGTATTGATAGGGAAAGGCTCTGCAGGGTCCAGACCCCACAGGGCTTCAGGCGCGATCTCATCTCTGAGGCTTATAAGAAGGCTTTCTCCGGAGCCACAGACGACACGACCCTCCTTGAGGCAACGCTCGGCATCCAAAGCCTTATTGTTCCCGGAGAGGAGTCCAACATAAAGATAACCGTTAGGGAGGACCTGGCTATGGCCGACAGGCTCTTGGGCAGAAGAAGGACGGGGTTCGGATGGGACGCGCACCCGTTCAGAAAGGGCAGGCCGCTGATCCTGGGAGGGGTTGAGCTGGATTACGAGAAGGGGCTTCTCGGCCACTCCGACGGGGATGCTTTGTGCCACGCGGTAGCCGACGCGCTTCTGGGCGCGGCCGGCCTCGGAGACATAGGAACCTATTTCCCTGACACCGATCCGAAATACAGGAACGCCAACAGCCTATCCCTCCTACGCGAGACTGTGGCGATGCTTGAGGAGAAGGGTTTCCTGCCGGAATCCCTTGACGCAACGGTCATCATAGCTGAGCCGAAGCTCGGGCCCTACATAAAGAGGATGACGGCCTCGCTCGCCGACGCGCTCGGAATAAGCCCGGAGCTCGTTTCGGTAAAGGCCAAATCCGGAAACAGGCTCGGATTCGCCGGAGAGGGCCGGGGATGCGAGGTCTACGCTATTGTTGGGGTGAGGGAGCTAGGACTTGAATAGGAGCACAGAGAAACCTTATACTATTCTCATAGGAGGTTTAGGATGAAGGAGGACATGGACGGCAGAGGCAAGAATCTTGTTCTCTATCTGGCACAAAAAGCCCAAGAGGAGGGGGTCTTTTTGGGAATCACCAGGCTTATCAAGATGGTCTACCTCGTGGATCTTGCCTACGCGGAGAATTACGGGGAGACCTACACCGGCTACGATTGGATTTTCCATCACTACGGCCCTTATGCCAGAGAAGTCGAAGAAGCCGTTAAGGATTTCATTACCGAGGAAAAGGCCGATAATCTAACCATCAGGAGGATCAACTATACGGGCCTACAAGTTCAAGTGCCACCAGAGGTAAAAGAGCTTGCTGACGATGTATTCGGATCATGGGCACGGGCGAGTCTGGACGACCTTCTTGATTATGTGTATTCGTCATTGCCCATGCGTGCTGTGTCGTGTCGGGGAGAGAAACTTAATCTAACACTAGGTCATTGAGTTGTCCGGTTGCGAACAAGAAAAAGGAATCGCACCTCTTAGGCAAGAAATAGATGAAATCTGGGAAAAGTGGAAAGGGATCCAGTCTATATCCGCCTAAGTGAACCAGCTTCAAATGAGAAGTTTTCGGCCCGCTATTATACCCCTGGTGATGAAATTGAGCCTCCGTTATTCTCCCTAAAAAGAAGCGACAAGAAACTTTACGAGGTCCCTCGTAAAAGAGATGAGCTTGATGCTGGCATACGAATGGACGATAATATTGAAGAGATAGTTGTAAGGCTCAAACAGAGACCCGTGATCCTGTCTCATAAGCTCTCCTCCGGAGCCTGGATGGCCTATAAATTAACCTCGCCCAACAATACGGATGATCCCAAAGTGTTAAGGGAGATCAAGGAGGCTCTTAAATTAAATCACCATGATCATTTCTACCTCTATGATCTTAACGATCCTAACGAAGGCCTTCATCCCTCCTGGGTAAAAACAACCCCCATCATCCTCTATGCACTGGGCGGTATGAAATTTACTGGGTGGATCGTTTCCTCAGGTATTCTGAGAATTATGGCCTCACTGAACGATAAGGCTGATTTCAAAAGCATGCAAGAAATCATCAGCTAGCGGCTTTACTCCCGCTTTGTCGGAAACTCCGTTATCCTTATCTCAACGCGGCGGTTCAGGGCCCTGCCCTCAGGGGTGTCGTTCGGGGCTACGGGACGGGTATAGCCGAAGCCCGCAAAGGTGATCCTTTCCTTAGATATGCCAGCGGCAAGAAGGTAATTCACCACAGCCTCGGCCCTTTTGGTGGAGAGCTTCATGTTGTAATCGTATGTGCCAACGCTATCGGTGTGGCCCTCCACAGATACCTTCATCGCGGGATAAGTGTTCATAAGCCTAACGAGCCTATCCAGCTCCGGCTTTGACTCGGGAAGGAGGTCAGCCTTGTCAAACTCAAAGAATATGTTGTTTATCACGAAAGAAGCGCCCTGCGCTAGCGGGGTCAGTGGGACATCAAGCCGATACTCCTGGTAATCGGACATGGTCCTCAGGTCAAAGTTCGCCGAGTAGAAGGCGTAGGTTCCCAAAAGCGCCTCCGCTGTTATTCCGTATAGCTTCTTTGATGGGAGGATGGTGTAGAACTGGCCAGCACTGTCAGTCGTGGTCCCGAAAACCCTCTTCCCCTCCTTGAGGTCCTCTATGATGACCCTGGCCGGAACGGGCGCGGCCGTGATCTTGTCAAAGACCCTACCTTTTACGAGGGTGACAGGTTCCGGCAGGATGTCCTTGGTATCGTTTGTCCTGGGAGGAAGCTCCGCCTGGTATATGTGATAAATGGGGTTTCGCTTCTCGTCAGCAGAGTCAGCCCTGGCAAAGTAGATGAGCCTTCCGGAGGCCGGTATCGTGAAAAACAGGTCATTATCGTGGGTGTTGTAGGGAGGGCCGAGGTTTTCCGGCTTGGTCCAACCCCCGAACTCCTTCTTTGAGACGAATATGTCGTATCCGCCAAAACCCCTGTGCCCGTTGGAAGAGAAATAAAGTGTCCTTCCGTCGCAGTGGATGAAGGGGGAAACCTCGTCGCCGGGGGTGTTAATCGGGGGGCCGAGGTTCTGGGCCTCGGACCATGTGCCGTCGGGGTTCCTCCGGGAAACCCATATATCTGAGCCCCCCATCCCTCCGGGCCTCGTTGAGGCAAAGTATATCTCCGATCCGTCGGCGGAAACAGAGGCGTGGCTTTCCCAGGCCTTGCTGTTCACCGAGGGCCCGAGGTTCTGCGGCTGGCTCCAGCCTCCGGGTATCCTCTTTACCGAAAATATGTCCATATTACCCATGCCCTCCCGGACCCCCTTCTCCTTAGGGAATCGTTCGGTATAATAGATTACATATATCTCTGAGCCGTCGCCGGAGACAGATGAGACCCCCTCTGACTCAGGCGTGTTCAGGGCCCATATGTCCTTGACGCCCGTCCAGGCGCCTTCGGGGCCGAGCTCGGCCGTCCAGATGTCCTCCCTGCCCTTGCCGGATTTCCTCGTGGATGTGAAATACATCCTGCCACCATCAACGGTTATGACAGGGCTGTAATCCCCTCCTTTGCCGTCAGAGAGGACAGCGTAAGCGCTGTTCGGCTCAGTGAGGCCTGGGGCGGGGATGACCTTTATGTTCGTGGGGGCCCTCCTGATCACCCTGCCGAGCTCCTCGTCTTCCTCCAACCTGGCCATGACCTCCGACTTGTCCGGGGCAACGACCCCCATCCTCGCGAGCAGGGCGAGGTATTCCTTGAAGGCCTCGGCCGCCCTGTCGTATTCGTAAACGCTCTCGTAGCAGAAGGCCTGGTTGAAGCGCGCCCACGCGGCGGCCCGGTTATCCGGCGCCCGCCAGAAAGCGGAGTCATAAAGCGCTATTGCCCTCTCCCACTCGCCCATGGCCTGGAATACGAGGGCGAGGTTGTAGTATGAGGTGAAGGATTCGGGGGCCTTTGCCTTCCACTTCTCGGCCCTCTCCAAAGCCCTGTCCAGCTTTCCCCTCTTGAGCTCTGCCTCAAAGCTCGCGAACCCTCGGAGGGTATCCGCGCCAACGGGCCCCTTCGGTTCAAGAGCGAGAAGAAGGGCAAGGAGCATAATTCAATTATAACCCAGCTCTCGCGAAGGATTCACCTAGCCCGGGCACGAGGGAACCGTCCACGGTTCCGGACAAAGATAGGAGGTGACCCATACCGCCTACTATCAGCGAGATAGTGAGCATCCAGGCAGATCTGGATGCTCTCAGAGGTAGGGAAGGAGATGATAGGCGAGGCGTTCCAGAGCATAATAAACTCAAAGGCACCTAAGAGGGGCGTAAAGGAATGGGTTGGCAAGCGGACGCATAAGGCTATAAGGGTGAGGCCAAGATAGCCTTTCCTTACAGTGAGAGGAATGACCGTGCTCCCATCAGCCTACTGAGACTACAGCCAAAGGCGCGGGCGAGTCCCTACCCCGCTTCAGCAATGAGATGAATATAATTCCTCAGCATGAGGGTTGGGCCCTAGGGTGTCCGGAAATCCGGACGGATCCGATGGGCCCAGACAGCTTGCGCGGGATAGTGGCCTTGTAGTAAAATTTCGGCCAAACAAAAGCTGTAGGAGGAAAAAGAAGATGAGCAGTCTGATAGACTACTTTGTGAAAGGCGGGTCCATGATGTGGCCCCTCCT
>Ga0272448_1005842_pt1 | contig 13454 bp, 10 predicted proteins | sample YNPCB0191_FD_202220 | JGI IMG/M metagenome (GOLD analysis project Ga0272448, IMG submission 202220) | Hot spring sediment microbial communities from Yellowstone National Park, WY, United States - YNP-CB-019-1 | ecosystem: Environmental > Aquatic > Thermal springs > Hot (42-90C) > Sediment...
CCTGAGAAAAGATGGCGCTTCGCGGGGCAGCCTCGACATGAGGGACCGACCCCGCGCACGCGCTCTCGTACTGGCTGTCCCGGCCTCGCCCTTCTCGCTCGCGTCCTGGGGCTGCCGGGGGAAGAGAGGCCTCCGGCTATTTCCTCACCACGAATTTCCCGTCGAGCTTCTTCATTTTCTCTACGATCCCGCCGTACTCGAGCTCGCTGTACGGCAGCATGGCCGCACCGAAAAACCCCTGTCGCCTGATATCCAGAGATTTCCTCGAGACGTCGTTTCTGACGTAGTCCCAGAAAGGGTGGTCGAAGGCGTCCACCGGTTCGGTCAGCCTCCCCTCGTGCACGCAAAATGCCGTGCAGCTGACCACCGGCGGCCCGTCGAAGTAGGAAATGGTCGAGTTGCGCTTGACCGGCATGAACGGACCGTTGTGACTCCCCCGCATGAAACCGGCCACCAGCGGGCCGATGCAGAAGGGAGCGAGCACCTCGCCGGTGGCAGGGAAATTGCCCTGCACGCGGACCAACATCACAGGGTCGTCTTTGCCGACGTACTTGCCCGCAATATTGTGCAGACGGGTCGTGCTTACCGCCACGGCTATCTCGCCGTCGGCCCGGGAGTGGATCGACTCGACCACGAACCGTTCAGGGTCCCTCAGAAGCGCTGCGATATCGTAGAGTTCTTCAGGTGCACTGAGCTCGATGACGCGATCGGCCTCTGTGTAAGCGACATCCATGATGGTATATTTGAAGCCCGAGGCCATCTTCGGAGAAAGGATGAGGCCGGCGCAATACATGGGGTCGGAGAAGGCGAGATAGAGAGGCAAGCTGTAGGCCCCGGGGTCGGTCTTGTCGGCGGCAAAAAAGAGAAACGGCTCGTTGGGCCTTTCGGTGAACTCCATCTCGGCCACGGCAGGCCCCATGCCCTTCACATTGCCCGAAAAAGAGTCCTTGAGCAGATCCTGGCCGGCCCCATAGAGGCCCTGTTTTCTGGCGACCTCGGTGCCGGCGACGAACGCGTCCCAACCGAGCTTGTGGACCTTGGGGCTGCCCACCCCCTGCTCGTGAGTGCACAGGATGGCGATATCGTCGCCCGTGTGACTGACGTCGAAATCGATGAGTATCCCCTTTGAATTACTCTTCACATACTCCTTGACTCGCTCGACGAGCGCCCGACTCGGGCAAATGTGGCCTCCGATACTCCCGATGTCCGCCTTGAGCACAGTGAGCGTGATCTTCATCCTTCCTTCCTCCTCTGTTGTCACGGTTTCTCATGACGCCAAGATCAGGGTGTCGAAAACAACTACGGATTCCTGTGCGCCTTTACCGTCCGAGACGTCCATTGCCAGGCGCTCGGCGGCTCACGATGTATCCGGACTATGCCCGGACGGGCCTCGAGGGAGCAGCGCGCTCCGCTGCCTCAAGATGTCGTAATACCAGACGCCCTTGCGGTAGCCAGGCACACCGAGGGAAGTGGCCCAGATCATGGGGAACATTGCTCGCGGATGGGTGACCGTAAGGAGAAAGATGCTATTCCTGAGGCGCCTGGGCAAGAATCGCAGGAATTCCTTCATGCAGTAGGCGAGGCTGTAATACTTGTTGAGCTTCTTGAACGACTCGAGGCCTGCCTCTGGATTCTGCACGGCCTCAGCCGCGACCTTTCCGGAGAGGATAGCGCCATGTATACCGAAAAGGCCGTTCGGGTCCATTGCGCCGGAGAGGCTTCCGGCGAGTATATAGCCGTCCTGAAACAATCGTGGGTTTCGTGCGCTCCCTGTGGGGACCCTCGCGGTGAAGTATTCCCACGCATCCACGTCGAGGTCGAACCTCTGGGCGATATCGCGCCTGCAGACCTCGAGCGCCTCTGCAGAGACCTTCCCCCTCCCGAAGAGCAAGGCATACAACAGCCCATTGGCGCTGCTTGCGTAGAAATAATCGTCCGTGTAGGAGGCCAGCACGCCCGCGCACCATGGACCCCGCTCGGTCGTGCTCCTGGAGGCAAACCCGCGGGGGATCTCGAACGGGATCTCGAAATAGTCGTACATCTCAGGGTGAAGACCGGTGGCGATGATAGAGCCTTTGGGGATTTCTCTGAGATCCTTGAGATGAACTCCAAAATCGAACGTGACACCTGCCTCTGTGGCCTCATGGTAGAGAAGGGCGTCGATCGAGCCTTTGCGCGAGCCTCTCTCCACACAGTGCAGGGTGCCCACGGGAAGACTGAAGGTCTTCTCTTCTATGCCCAGTGCAAACTCGCGAGGTTTGTGAAATACGGAGGTAAGGTCGATCCCCACCTTACGGCTCATCCAGGCAGGGTCGATGGGTGTGGCATGGACAGAGGGGTGAAGCCCACCCATCCCCCCGATGGAGCTGCCACCCTCTATGACCCGGACCTCGTAACCTTTGCGGGCGAGGAGAATTGAGGCAACCATACCTGAGAGGCCCGCGCCCACTATGTGAATCTTGGGTGCCATCCGAGAAACCTTCCCGGGATCAGGTGAGCATCTCCAGTCGGGATACAGCTGAAATCCGTCCGGCCATGCACGCCCCAGGCCTCTGCGCGAAGCGAGGTCCCCTCCTTTGCTGCCCCGGGGCCGACAGGGGTATGGCCACCCGCTCCTCCCTCAGCGAGATTCCGCGCAAGGGATACACAGGAGCTCCTCGCCCTTGCGGACCGTCTTGGTCACCATCACCTTCTCACCGCATCGCGCGCACACCGCAGACTCCGCTATCCGCGCGCCCTTTACCGACACGTACGGAACCTCTCTCACCTCGAATACCTTTTCTTCAGGGGCCTGGAGTACCATCCTGATCTTTCTGCCCCTGTGAAGATCCCATAGACGTCTTTCTTCCTGCGAGGCGATGCCTTCGAGCATGCGGTTCCTGATGGCCCCGATGTCGTACCCCTCCGGTTCCGGAGGCCTCATGGATTGTGCGGAAAACCGAAGTCCCCTGGAGGTCTCACGGTGGAAAAAGGTAAAAACCTGCTTCCCGTAATCACGGAGGATGAGGTTTCCCTTTCCCACGGTGCAGCCTGCGACGAACTGAACGGCATCGACGCCGCATGCATCGTTTTCCACTACGCAGAAAAGTTCGTCGTCGGCTGGTCTCGCGATCCCGAAGCGGCCGAGCGCGGCGACCGCAACACGGTATCCAATGGCCAGGCCTGGGCAGGAATGTCCGTGGAACAGGACAGTTTCAGCAAAAGAGGGGATCCGAGCCCGTCTCATCGCCGCACCTCCGGTTGCGCTCCCCCGCAGCCAGCTGGCAGATTGGCTTTAGCCTACCATAGATGCCCTCGAAATGTCACGGCCGGTCGAGCCGGGGGCCCGGGCCGGGCCGCATGTTGTGTGGGCGACAGGGCGCACCTCCCTCTCGAGCAATGCTATTCCTCCCAATCGGCACCCGTTCGGTCCGCGGCGTTCGGCGGTGGGCAGGCTTGAGGGGTCAGACCCGGAGGAACAAATACCGGGCAACGAACAGGATTGCTATGAGGTAGACCACCGCCGAAACCTCCCTCGAGCGGCCGGATAACACCTTGATGACCGGGTATGCGATAAAGCCTATCGCGAGACCGTCCGATATGTTGAAAAACAAGGGGATCCCCAGCACGATGAGGAAACTCGGCAGCGATTCGGTAGGGTCGTCCCACTCGACCTTTTCGATGGTGCGGACCATCATGGAGCCGACCAGAACCAGGGCAGGGGCGGTGATGGCCGGATAGCCGCCCACCATTCTCGCTATGGGTGTGAAGAACAAGGCGACCAGGAAAAGCATGCCGGTGACGACACTGGTGAGCCCTGTCCTGGCGCCGGTCGCCACGCCCACCGCGCTTTCTATATAGGAGGTGACCGTGCTGGTCCCCATGCAGGCCCCTGCGACAGTGGCTACGGCGTCGGAGACCAATGCCTGGCGCGCCCTGGGCAGCTTGTTGTCCACGAGAAATCCGGCTTGCTCGCTCACGCCGATGAGCGTTCCCACCGTATCGAAGACATTCATAAAAAGGAAGATGATCACGAAAGGAACGATCTTCAGGTAGGTCTCGGGCGTGCGTATCCAGCCAAAGTCGAATTGGAACAGGGCGTGCGCCCTGGGCAGGCCGATGACGCCCTCCCACCTCTGTTGGCCCGAGACGAGGGCCAGTGCCGTACTGAAGAGGATCCCCCAGAGCAGGGCGCCCCGAACCTTCCACGCGCACAAGGCACCTGTCACCATGAGACCGGCAAAGAAAATGAGCACCCTCGGTTCGGTGACGTCCGGGTTGAGCCTCAGCGCGGTTCCAGGGGCCTCGATGATCACCCCGGCGTTCTTCAACCCGATGAACGAGATGAACAATCCTATCCCGACCGCGATCCCGTTCTTCATGCTGGGGCTGACCGCATCGATGAGGGCCTCCCTGACCCGAAACATGGTGAGGGCGAGGAACAGTACACCCGAGAGGAAAATGATCCCCAGCGCCACCTTCCACGGATGGGGGAAGCCGTCGGCCGCCAGTGTCATGACCACAGTGACAAAAAAGAAGTTCTCCCCCATACCAGGTGCCTGGGCGATGGGGTAATTGGCGAGCAGGCCCATGAGAGAGGACCCGATACAGGCCGCGACACAGGTGGCGAGCATCACCGCCTCTGCTGGGAGCCCTGTGGGGTTGCCCGCGAAATCCTTGGAAAGAACGGCGGGGTTGACGAAGATGATATAAGCCATGGTCAGGAAGGTGGTAAGACCTGCCAAAAGCTCGGTGCGGATATCGGTGCCGGACTCCCTTATTCTGAACGTCCTTTCCAACACGCAGAGCGCTCCTCTACCCCCTGAGCAGCACGGTCTGGCGGGCGAACCCAATCCTATTCGATCGGTGGTCAAAAGAAAAGGGGGCCCTTTGCTGAGCTCGGTGCAGTGGGGGCGGCTGGTCAGCGGGGGAGTCGGTCCTCTTGGCCCTCGAGAAGGCTCAGTATCCTGTCTCTCAAGACCTTTGTGGACAAGGGCCTGGCGATGACCCCGTCCACCCCGAGGCTGGAGATTCTCTGGAGAAGGGCATTGGTGCGCGAAAGGTACAACACCAGGACCTTTATCTCCTTCGTGTCGGGCAGTTGCTTGATGGCCCTGCAAAATGTCTCGAGCGCGGCAGTAACCTCCTGACACACCACTATCACGAGATGGGGCTTGAGAAACCCTATGCGCAAGGAGGCCTCGACGATGGTGTCTGCAGCAACGATCTCGTAGGAATCCGACGACCTTCTGAGTAATTGCTGGACGATGCGCTTGAGCGAACCCTGGGCCTCGACAATGAGGATCTTTCTTGTTTCCTGGGTGCGGACGGAAAAAGGGATCCTATACGACTCGAGAAACCTGACGAGGTCTTCCTCTTTTACTCTCCTATGCCCCCCAGGTGTGCGGAACGACGAGAGCCTGCCCTCGTCGACCCAGCGGATCACCGTCCGGAGGGAGACCCGGCACACCTTTGCGATATCCAGGGTGGTGTATACCTGTCCGCTCATAGGCCATGGCCTTCGTCTGGACCGACAATCGAACCGACCCGACCCATATACGTAGCATCGGCATCCTGGCAATGTATTCTTTATGTTTCTTCAACCGCCCGCCCCTTTTTCCGAAAAAACCCGTGCCAGCTCGTCGGCCGGGAAAGGGCAAAGATCCTTTGTGGCATGGCCGCTCTGGATCCTGATCCCAAAGCCGGCTTCGCGTATCTCGCCGATCTCCGCACATTGGGCCCCCCCTGAGCGGATCGCCTCCATGATCTCCAGGGAGCGGCTCGGATCGGCAACCACCACGAGGGCCCCTGAGGCCAGAAGCCCCATAGGGTCCAGACCGAGCTCGTCACACAGAATGCGTGTCTCTGGCAGGACAGGGATACGATCCCCGTAGATATACATGCCGACCTTGGCTCGCTGGGCCAGTTCCCAGAGCCCTGTCGCAAGCCCCCCCTCAGTGGGATCGTGCATCCCGTGAACACCACCGCAGGAGGCAGCGGCCAAGGCCTCCCTGACCACACTGATGCCTGGATCGAAAAGAAACGACGCGGCCCTCTCGATGACCGAGGTCTCGACCCTCGGCGAGATATCCCGGCCCACCTCGCGGGCGATCACGCATGTGCCCTCGATCGCAATGCCTTTTGTCAGGATGACCCGGTCACCTGGCCTTATGCTCTCCTTGCTGACCAACCGGTCTTTTTCCACCTCTCCGATGAGGTGGCCCACGAGGATGGGTCGGGCGAGCCCATAGGTCACCTCCGTGTGGCCGCCGCACAACGTGATACCCAGCGCGGCCGAGGCCTCGACCACGTCGTCAAAAAGCCTCTCCACCATAGACCTGTCGGTCGCCCCCTCGGGCAAGAGCATGGTCACCAGAAGCCAGCATGGCTTGGCACCCATGCACGCTATGTCGTTTGCGTTCACGTGGACGAGGTACCAGCCGATACGATCCGCGGCAAAGGTTATAGGGTCTGTCTTCACGACGAGGTACTTCGCCCCTGTATCGATCACCGCTGCGTCCTCTCCTATCTCAGGGCCGAGGTGCACCCTGTGGTCCTGCCTCTGGATCCTCGAGAAAAGATGTGCGAGAACGCTGTGCGGGATTTTCCCGACAGGAAAAGGGTCCATCACGTCGTTCACCTCTCGAGGCTGGGCCGTTCTCGTGACCGTTCGCGCCAGACCTGAGAGAGCACTCTCTGTCGCGGTTGCGGCAGGGGTCGGACAACCGGACCCGCAGCCGGCCCCCGTCAGCCCTTGTGGGGGACGCAACACACGAAGGCCATCCCCTCTCCACCGGCCCTGAACTGGTGCATCTCGCCCTGAGGGACGAAAACACTGCACCCTTTTCTCAGCGGATAGTTCGTCCCCTCGCCCACCACGCTACCTGTGCCCTCGAAAACAAAGACCTCGTGTTCCCACGGGTGCGCATGGAACGGGGTGTACCCTTCCGGCCCGAGTCGGAAGACCCTGAGCGAAAAGCTCGGGGCCCCGTCCGCGCCGGTGATCATCTCTTTCATTTCGACGCGACTCGCATTGCGCTCCCCGGAAAGATCCTTGGGCGATACCTCCTCGTACGTTCGTACCTTCATGGCACACCTCCCTCTCTGCCTACCCTTCCGGCCCTCCAGGGCTTTCGATTCTCCAACCCCATCCATGCGGTGGATTGACCGAACCGTGAGGGGTCGCCTCTTGCATTCCCTCCTCCTCACCGTACAATCTCGGTATTATAAGGCACCCGGTCCGAATTATCATTACCGGCGCATCGGTCCAGAGTGCGGCAGCGTGCGGGGAAGTCCTAAAAGGCTCTGACTTCGCACACAAAGGTCATTGAACCGTGCAGGAACGTCAACCGGCACAGGCGGGCATACACCCATCGGCTCTCAAGGAGCCTCCTCGAGACGTCACCTTCCGCGCCTGGAAGCAGGACGACATCCCCACACTGGCCCGGCTGGCACACGAACTCTACCGCTATATCGAAACCTTCGACCCGGTCTGGCGTACTTCACCTCACGCAATCGACCACCTGCGGGCCCACCTCCTCGATCTTTACACAAAACGCCATGCCGTAAGTTACATTGCGGCAACCGGGGACGAGATCGTGGGGTTCATCACAGGATCCATTATCCAGAGACCTCCTGTTATCTTGCCGCCACGGGACGGCCTCATCGACAATGCATATGTGAAACCACCGTGGAGGGGCCGAGGCATAGGGACTCGATTGACCCTCATGATGCTCGACTGGTTCCGCATGCAAGGGGTGACAGAGGTAAGGATTCACTACCAGGTGAGCAACCAGCGTGCCCAGGCCTTTTGGGAAAGGATAGGGTTTCGCGGCTGGACGATGCAGGCGCACCTGTGGCTCGCCTCTGAGCGGGAGGGACCATGATCGTCGTAGCGGGCAATGGCCGCATCGAGCCCAAGAAGGCAGAAAGGATCCTTTTTATTCAGTTGGGTTATATCGGCGACGTGGTCGTGACCATCCCTGTCATGAGGGCGGTCCGGGAGACCTTCCCTGGGAGCATGCTCGCGGTTTCAGTGAGAGAACACTCGAGAGAACTGGTGGAGGATCTGCCCTGGGTGGATGCGGTTCTCTCGGTAGACAAGAGGAGGCGGCCCTGGTATTCCACGCTCGCCCACGAATTGGGTTTCTACCGGCGTCTGCGAACGTATCGGTTCGATCTCTGCATCAATGTGCGCACTGGGACTCGAGGCGCCCTGATGTCGCTTCTGTCCGGGGCCGGATGCAGGGTCGGACATTACTGCTATCGCCACCCATGGACCAATCGACTCTACACCCATATCGTCCAGCCCGTGGCATGGGACGGGATCTATGCAGGGGAACAGAACTTCAACGTCGTAGCCCCCTTGCACCTGGATATCCCCACCCGGGTGCCAGAGTTGCACACTTCCCCTCGAAGAGCCAGGCGGGTGGCGAACATTCTCAGAGAGGTAGGTGTCCCCGAGGACAAACCTCTCATCGTCCTCCACCCGTTCTCGTCGCGGGAGAGCAAGAACTGGGGGGTGGCCCGCTTTGCAGAACTGGCCGAACGGATTGTCACCGCTTACGACGCAGCCGTGATAATTACCGGATCCGCAGCGGATCGCCCCCAGGCCTTGAAGATTGCCGAACAATGTCCCAGGATGGTCTTTGTGCTCGCCGGCACGGTTTCCATAGGGGAACTCGCCTGTCTCCTGAAGAGGTCGACACTGCTCGTCGGCGTCGACACGGGCGCGATCCACATCGCGGCTGCGGTTGGGACACCCACGATCACCATTTTTGGGCCTTCGGACCCCTTGGTGTGGAAACCCCCTGGGGACTCCCACGAGATCGTCAGTGCTGAACTGCCGTGCGCACCCTGTAGGAGCGCGGTCTGCGGCAATCCAGAGAAAGGATCCTGCCTCGGCAACCTTTCAGTCGAAACGGTATGGAGCGTGGTGGAGAAAAGGGTGGCCGAACTCCTTTCAGCTCACCGCCCCCCTGTTGAAGCACACGGCTTCAACACCACGGGTGCCAGCGAGGCATCGTCGTTGCCGTCGTAGATCGCCCGGTTTATCCCTGCCTCTGAGGCGGCACCCCAGTAGCATCCCGATGCGACCAACGGCGGTGAGCCGGCGGGATTCGCGTTGTAGAGTTGGTAGCCGTCGTTCCCGACGAAAGAGTTGCGCTCGAACACAAGGGTGCCGGTCACGTAGACCCCACCGGTCCCGTGAGGCGAGTGTGTCCGGTTCCGCATGACCTGATTGTCGCTGAACACCTCGTTCTTTATGCTCATGCCCCAGAAATTGAGGAATGCCGCCCCTCCCACATTCCCCTGTGCCCGGTTGCCCACGATGCGGTTGCCTTCTATCGAACTGTTCTGCTCGGCGTAAATACCCCCACCCTCTCTGCCGGAATTGCCCTCGATCGTGTTGCCGCGGACCAGCGCAAAGGTTGCGTATATGCCGCCGCCTGCACCCCCAGACTCGTTGCCGGCTACCCGATTGCCGGTTACAGAGGACCGGGAGACCCAAAGGCCGCCGCCGGCCCCCTCGCACCGATTCCCGAGGATCCGGTTTCCCGCCAGATTGACGGCCGTGTTCGCGTGCGACCCATAGGCGAAGACCCCGCCGCCATCCTCGGCTGCACGGTTGCCTTCTATGAGATTGCCGGCGATGCGAATCAATGTGCTTCCCGAGGCATAAATGCCTCCGCCATTGCCCGGGCTCGTGTTGTCGACAATGGTACTCGCCTCTATCCGCACCAGCGCATCGTTGACCGTGATGCCGCTTTCGTGGTTTTTGCGTATCGTGCAATGCGCAACCGCCGTCGGCGAGCCTTTGATCTTGATACCTTTGCCGTGCTCGACAATGCAATGGTCGAAAACGCTGCCCTCTCCCTCCCCTGCGGCCGCGGCGGCGGCCGTCTCTGCCTCGCCTCTGCTCGCCGCCCTCCCATCCGCCTTCTCGATGTGCACTCCCCCCCAAACCCCCTCCCCTAGCCCGTCTCTGGTAAACACAACGGGACGCTGGGGGGTGCCTTGCGCCACCAGCCTCCCCCTGACCCTTATGAGGGCCTCAGGCACGACAGAGAGCACAGTGCCTGGAGCGAGGGTGAGGGTCGCGCCTTTCTCCACAAGCACATTACCCGTGACTCTGTAGTGGGCAATCCCGGCGTTCCCCAGTGTTGTGTCGCCATGCACAGCACCGCTTATCGCGGAGGCATCGCGCGCCGCCGTGGTAAAACAGGTCGGCTCGCTCCACGGCGTCCACATGCCGCCTCTCTCCTCGAGGCTCACTCTCCACCAGTACGTCGACTCTGGCTCCAAGACCCCTGGTGGGACCTGCAGAGAGCGTATCTCACCCACAACCCCACTATCGAAAACCGGGGAAGAAAGATCGTCTCGCCCTTCTGTGACGACCCATCTGGCACGCACGTACCCCGCCCCTGATCGAGCTGGCGCGGCCTCGAGCCTCGGGGCAACGGTAGGCACTACCGCTTTGTGCTCCGGAGACCTGTTCTCCGGCATCCTCTCGCCTGCCTCTGACCCCGACTCCTCCCCCGCCCCTCCCGCTGCATCCACAAGAAGCTCCTTTGAAAAGGCGCTTTCCACATATGCGTCGGTCCCTCCTCGACCGAGACCGAGAGCCGTCAGGCGCACGCGATACCTCCCCCCCTCAGGCAACGGCACCCCGAGCGACCTCGCCTCCGGAGGGATCTCCACTCCTTCCTTGGCGGTCGAGCCCTCGCTTCTCTCCACATAGAGCCTGAACCCCGATACCTCGACCCCCGACGGATACTCCCAGTACAATCGTCTCTCACCAGCCCGCAGCGAGACCCTGAGAATCGAGGGGGGCGGAGGCGGGGCCTGGGGCGACCAATCGAGGAGGGGCTCCCCAACGTCGGCGATCGCTCTCTCGGGATCGTCGAACCAGTCGTAGATGAGGGCAGGTATGTGTCGTGGGTCGAGGACGCCCCAGAAGTTTTGGCGTGCCTCCACATCAGGGCCTTCGGAGTGTCCCTGAACTCTCAGGGCATACCCATTGGCGCTTCTCACTATATTGTTCTGGACGAGGGTGGGATTGCCCGAGACGAGGACCGCCTCACCCTCAGGAACGTCGGGGCCGTTGGAGACGATGGTGTTCTTCTCTACCGTCCCTTCGCCGTAGTAGGCCAGGCCCGAGCCAAAGCCGGGCGGGGCCTGATTCGATACGATGCTGTTTCGGATGAGCGTGGAGTACTCGGCATCGATCCCTCCGCCACGGCCGGCCCTGTTGTCCTGGACGATGTTGCCCACGAGGCTCCCCCTCACGGAGAATATGCCGCCGCCGGCGACCCCAGCCTCGTTGCCGAAGACGAGGTTGTCGCGCACCGTGGACTCGAACGCCACGATACCGCCGCCGAACCGATCGCTCTTGTTGTGGTATACCCTGTTGCGCGCAATCTCCACCTCGCCGATGCCGCCGTAGGCATAGGCGAATATCCCGCCGCCACCGTCTCTGCCGCCGCTGGAGATATTGTCATGGATATCGTTTTCGGCTACGACCACCTGCTTGTCCGTGTAAACGACAACAGCGCCCCCGTTGCCCGAGGCAGGGTCGGATTCGGTCGAATTTCCGTAGAACTCGCTCCCCACGATCCTGGCAGCGGAAAACTCGATACGAACCGGCGTGGAGAGGTTGCGTCGGAATACCGAGGATTCGACACGAAGGGAACCGCTGCGGCAGACAATCCCTTTGCCGCCCTCGACGATACAGTGACGAAACACACTCTCCTCTGTGTCCTGGGTGCGGGTCCCGAACAACTCGATCGTTCCCCATGGCCTCTCGTCCTTTGCCGTAAAGCGAATCGGCTTCTTGGGGTCCCCCTGGGCAAGGATCCGTCCCTGACATCGAAGGGAAACCCCTGGACCGAGCACCACCTCCACCCCGGGGTCGATCCTCAAGGTCTTGCCCGCCATAACGAGGAGATCCCTCTCGATCCGGTACGGGCTGCGCCACGCCCTCCAGCGGGTGTTCGTGGCGATCACGTCGAAGCCGAGCTCTCTCACCTTGATCCCGAGATAGAGTCTCTCGCACCCTGTGCCGGCAAAAGCCAGGTACCCGACAGTGGCGGCACAGAGCCAGGCGGCAATGGCGTATCGTGGCTTGGATCTCGACCGCAACCGCACCATATCCATATACATGTTCAGTAGAAAACCTTTCGTGGGACGGGGATACGTGGCCTCTGGTATCTGTCTGTCATCCGGCAGCCGCTCGCTGCCTGCCCGGCCCGCTCAGTACTGAGTCCAGTCGGTTTCAGCGCCGGGTCGCACCTCCTCGATCTTTTCCTGTTTGGCAGGCTCAGGGACCTTTTCCATGAACATGAGGTAGAGCGAGGCGTACTCTATCCACTTCTCTGGGTCCTCCATCCTGGGGACACCGTCAGGGGAGTAGAACACGAACGGCATCTTCGTTCCTGCACCTGCGTACTTGTCCGGGTTGCGGAGGAAATTCTTGATCCACTCGAACCTCAGCCTGCTCTTGGCCAGCATGAGGTTTATGGAGAGATCCTCGACCTTGACACCCTCGGGCAACCTGCCGTCGAACGAGATTGGATGACATTGCGCGCACTTGTCTTGCTGAATCCTGTATTCCCCCATGGCGAGGATCTTGGGGTCGTAGTCCTCTCGAACGGGCAGCAGCACGTAGGGCACACGAGGCTCCGAGTCGGCCTGCCCGAGGCCGGCAAAATAGTCGATGATCTCCTGGCGCTCTTTGTAAGAGAGCCCGAACTCGGGCATCCGCACTGTGAGCCATGGTCTCAACGCCACCGGCCTGCTGAGGAATTGAAAGAACCACTGCGGCTGAACCTTGTCCGCCTCTCCGGCCAAGGAGGGGGGGACGAGGGACTTCAAGGAGAGATATTCCTCGATTCTCGGCTTTCCTTCCTTCTCGATCTGGTGACAGCCCCGGCAGCCGTAGTGCTCCACGTACCACTCCCCTTGCATCATGAGCCGACGCTTGGGGGACAAGCGGGCAAGATACCTTTCGGGCAGATCGCGCAACCGATTGTCGAGGTAGTATACTGCGAGGTCTTCCACCTCTTCGTCAGTCAGTGCGTGGCTGGGCATCTTCAGGGGCATCTGGCTCGTCTCGTAGATCGCCGGGGTCTTTATCTTGTTGAGGATCCAATCCCACTTGGTTCGCGGGATATCCGTGTCTCCGAAGGGAAGTTCGTCGAGCTTTTTCTTGGCCACCTCGGCCACCTCGACTCCGGGCATAGCGGCGGTTTCCATTTCTTTGAGCGGGTGGCATCCATAACAACCGTAGAGCTGCACGAGTTTTCTGCCTTGGTCGGGATCTCCCTGAAGAGAGTCGCGAGGCACTCCGGACAAAAGGCCAGCCACTGTTGTGTTCCGCAGCGACACGACATAGGCGGCAAGGTGGCCCCGTTCCTCCTCAGTGAGCATTACCTTCGGCATGGGTGTCTGGGGCTGCATGGCGCGGGGATCCTCCA
>Ga0272448_1005843_pt1 | contig 13451 bp, 16 predicted proteins | sample YNPCB0191_FD_202220 | JGI IMG/M metagenome (GOLD analysis project Ga0272448, IMG submission 202220) | Hot spring sediment microbial communities from Yellowstone National Park, WY, United States - YNP-CB-019-1 | ecosystem: Environmental > Aquatic > Thermal springs > Hot (42-90C) > Sediment...
AAGAAGTCGAAAAAGAATTAAAGAAAAGAGGAGTTATATGATGCAACTTAAAGTGGGCGAGAAGTTCCGTGGTAAAGAAATTAAAGAAATTATTAGTTTATCTAATGGATGGTATGTTATTAAAACTGAAAATAAAAAATCATTAAAAGATTTTAAGGTTAAAACAATTTTTTCATTAAAACCTTTACGATCTCTTACTCCAAAACATGCTCATTTTGTTATAGATTTTTATGGAAAGTTGTGCGCAAATAAGGAAAAAGCAATGAAAGTATTTAATGCTATAATTGAAGTTTGGAATACAAAACCTGTTGAGGAGGTCCTTAAAAAATACGAGAGGGAAGTGAAAGGCTTACCTGGTTATGAGTTAGAGTATATTCTTTATGCTTTAAAATGGATACTTGACCAAGAGGATATAAATTTTATTGGACGTCCTCAAAAGAGACAACAACAAATAGATGAAATTCTTAAAAAACAAGGAGTCATTACACCAAATGGAAGAAAGGGTAGTGAATTGGCTATTTCGTTGTTTTGCGATATAACTGGTGGTACCCATCCCGTAGAAGCACTTATTAAAGCAAATTTAGACATTTTACCTAAAAAGAAAAAATTGTAAGAGGCTTTATAAACAAATTTTTTCAAAGTAAATCTTCGAAGGATACTTCTTTACCAAATCTGGATATTCCTTCCCATTTTTGTTTAAAAATATCTTGTCTTTCCGAAAATTGAATATTATGGAATATATAAATAGTGTGTTTTTTCACCCCTAATGTGCTTTCTTTTAAATCAACATTTAAATCTATTTCATAATTTTCTCCTCCAATCCATCGTTCATGAAGGTATGGTTTCTCTTCAATTTTACCTTGTTGTAAAATTGTTTTAAAGACTTTTTTAATTTGAATTTTCCAGCCTTCCTTTTGCATTTTATTTAATTCTTCGATGCATTTCTCTTTTTCTTTTACAACGCTAACCATTAGTTTTATTATAGAGTCTTTGGGTAAGTACCTTAAATATTTAAATGTTGTTTCGTCAATGTATGCTAATTCTCCTACAATTTCTCTTCCTAATTTAGGGAAGAAATCTTTTATTACTTTTTCATCCTCTTCTTTTTTACCACTTTCGATCTCTATACTGAGTAATATCTCTTTTTTGTCTTTAGGTGCGAAATCTGGTAATTTTATTCTAATCAGTTTCGCCCAATCTTCACATAGTTTATCCGCTCCACCTTCACCTAAATACTCACCTCGATGAGATTCATTTCGAAAATCAAAGTTCTTCAATTGTTCTAAACAACTTGTAATGGTATCTTTATCATCTATACTTTTCTTGTGTCTCAAATTGTATTCAAAAATTTTAAGAAGAAGCCGCAGCAAACCTCTTATTCCTCTATCTGTTGCCAATAAAAAATCATCAGAATTGTTCCATTCCTTCGGAAAAAATTTCCCCACTTCTTTAAAGAATTCTATAAATATTTTTACACAAAATTCTTTAAACTTTATATATACATCTTCATTTTCAAAATTTACTCTTTCACCAACTCTTTCTTCAAATACTTTTGCTAAAAATCCTCTTTCCCCTACCAATTGCTTCATTGGAGAAGTAAGTGCAAACGAAACTAAAGAAATTTTACCTTTTTTAAAGCGGGGTAATTTTATTTTATCTTTAAATGGTGGTTTGTCTTTTAATGTCTTTACAATCTCCACTCTTATATCTCTTATTCCGACTAATTCATATAAATCGAGAAGAAGTAATTTTGAAATTTTCTTGGCTTTCTCATTAATATCAATGAATATTTCTGCTTGATCTTTTTCTCTTAATTCTTTTCCATCGAAACCAACGCATAGTAGTTGAAAATTTTCCCGTATTGGCTGAGGGACGTAGCAAAATGAATAGAGTCTATGTTGCCCATCTATTATCCATATAGAGTGATATTTTAGTGGTATCACTAATGAATTATTTTCTATTTTGATACCCTCATCAAACACACATACAATAGGTGTAGGTAATAAGGCTTCTTCCCTTTGAAGAAATTCAGCAATTTCTTTTTTTAGTCTACGAATATTTAACATTCGTTGGTATCCCTTTGGGCTATATTCACGCCTAAAAATGTAAGCTATTTTGAGTAAAATTTCTGGTGAAATTTTGAAAATAAACAATTCGTATTTTCCTTGGGAAATTTTTAGGAAAGGTGTAACATAAGGTTTTCCAAATTCATCTTTTATTTTGAAATCACCCAAAAAATTGTATTTTGCAAAGTTACCTAATGCTTTAACAACATCTTCATAATATTCTATTAATTGATCATCCCAAATTATGACGTGATCTTTTTCAAGTAACTCTTTTTTATACTCTTCATCTTGGTATTTTTCAGGTATTTTATATCCAGAAATTGCGAGAATAGCTATTTTTGCTCTTTCTTTATCAACTTTTTTAGAATATTCATCAACTAGACTTTCTAGAGAAAATGGTAGAGGTTTTCCTTCTTCTGTTGAACACTTACATTGAATAAGAATCTTTATACCTTCGCTTTCGGCAATTATATCTGGTCCTTTTGCATAAAAATTACTTTTAACTTCGAATCCCGCTTTTTCGAACAAGCTTTGGATTTTTTTCTCGAATTTTTTTGAAATTGCCATAACTTGTTTTTTATATTCATCTAAATTAATTCTTGTATTATTCTCTTCCAATTTACCACCATTTCATGCTTTCCTTAAATCCATTTAGTTTTTCATTTTTTTCAGGTTTTCTAAAAACAAATAAATGTTCGTGAGCAATTAAATAAAAATCATATTTGCCACTCCATTTTTCTCTTGTTGATTTCATCTTCCATTGAAGTTTTATGATATCCTCTTTTAAAATAAAACCAACCTCTAAAAATGCTTGCATAACTCTTGTCGTTACAGGAACAAAGTGTTGATGCCTTCTTGTATCTCCCATCAGAATTGCACAATGTTTTCCTGGTTTTAACACTCTAAAACATTCTTTTGCAACTTTTTTCATTTCCTCTATAAATTGAGCTACATCACGCACATTAGAGAGGTCTCCCTCAACTCTTTGATTTGTATACGGGATTATGCTAACATAAGGAGGATGTGTTGCTATTAAATCTATGGATTCATCATCAATAAGGTTCAAATTCCTAGCATCACCAACATAAGTCTTTTGTGTAGTTTTAGGAAATTTAGGATTAATTGTAGAATAATTAAAATTAAGTCTATCCCTTGTTATCATTATAGCTTCAAGATTTATATCTACTCCAATTCCATTTCTTCCAAGCAATTTGCATTCAATTAAAGTTGTTCCTGATCCGACCATTTGGTCTAAAACAACTTCTCCCTCTTTTGTATACTTTAATATAAGATTTCTTGGTACTTCTGGTGCCCAATTACCTCTATACTTTGAATTTAAGTAGTGAGTGGCCCAATTACCTCTATCAGGAAAAGACCATACTGTTATAGTTTCAAGCTTAAAATTTTTTGGTTGCAATTCCTTTATTGGCCAATTTTTACCAATTTCCAATTTTACATCTTCGATAGTAGCGAATTTATGAGTTTTAACATATTCTAGATAATCCTTATGAGTTATTTCTTTCATTTCAATAAATTTTTCGGCCATGGTATTTCACTTTTCTTCAATCTTAATTTCAATTTTCCCATCATCATGAAGTATCCATACTATTTTATGCTCTTTTGTAATTCCTAGCTTCTGAGCTATTTCTTTCGGTATTGTGCATTTAAAAGTACTGTTGTTTTTAATAACTCTCACTGGTATTGAGTACAAAATACCCATAAGGTCACTAAAGGTATATTAAATTACTGGTATTTAAATTTTTATCTCCTTTCTTTCAAAACTAATAATTAAGGGTTGGTAAATTTTCATGCAGATGTCAAAACTTGTTCCACAGCTTAAATCCCTTAAGCCCAAAGAGCATAGGATCATCTACACAAGTAAAAATGGGGTTAAGGTTACGGTTACAAAAACACAAAAATTTTCTGCAGATGATTTTGCTGTCGGTTTGATAATTCCAGGTAGAGAGGAATTCTACCCAACTCATATAAGATTGCTGTTTGACCTTTATCTTAAGCGATTGCGTAACCCAGAAGGTGCTAAGAAATTATTTTTGGCATTAGAGAAGGTATACGATGGTGAAGACCCAGATAAATTTATTCCTGAATTAGAAAAAATAGAGTTTCCTATGCAGTTGGATGAAGCTTCTGTAAATCTTTATGTTGCTCAATTGCTTATGATAGAGCAAGATTTTAATTTTTCTCCAGGAGCTAAACCAGGAGTAAGTGGAAAGATACCAAGGGTAAGCAAGTATAAACCACCAAGAGAATTTCTAATGAGATTTATAAGATGGGTAGCTTCTGGTGATGACGAAATTGATAAGATCATTTTTCTTGCTGTTACAAGAAAACCGGCACCAGAGAAATATGGTAAAAAGCTAACAGAATGAGCTTTTATCAAAAATTTTGATGTTCAGTTCACTTACTTATTATTAACACAAATTTTTAAGAAAAAAATAAAGAAAAAGAAATTAAACTACCTATCCTGTTTGAGCTCTGTATCCTGTTGGAATTGCATGTGCAAAAAATTCATGTGTATGGTCTGACCAAGTGCCATGGTCCATTATTACTTCAAATTGACCCCAAATTGGATATCCTCCTTCTCTCCAATAAGGGCTATTTTCTAGTTCTGGACCGACCCAAATTATCTTGTAGTGCCAAACTTCTCCTGAACCTCCAGGCACAGCACCATTCCACTCGTTATCTAACCATGCGTCTGGTGTCCACGGTGCTCCGTGAAATCTCGCATCATCCCAAGCTTTAGACCATTTCATAACAAGATGGTCATTCGCATAAGTTGGGTCGCCCCAAACTGCTCCGTCAAGAACTCTGTCAACACCATCTGCTTTTCCAACAAAAACTCTTGCTTGGTAATTATATCCAAACTCATCAAATCCGCCTTTTGCCATTACTGTTCCTACTGTTGCTAATAGCATTACTGTAATTATTCCCAATAGAATAGTATTTTTTCTCATACTTAATTGATAGAAGGAGAAGTATTTATCTTTTAATAATAACTTCCAAATTTTTTTGTCAAAATTTTTGTTATTTTGTGCGCATTAATGGTGAATGCAATAATTTCTACGTTAATTTGACAAACAAAAAGGCAATTAAACTAAAAATTAAAATTTGCCAACAGATTTAAAAGACTCTCCTATGTTTATACGTCTGATAAAACATCTTTGTAAGAAGATTTTGATCACCTTTCACAATTTTTCTGATTCTGCATCCCCATTTGGTAAAAACTCTAAAAGAATGGCCACAATTTATACACTTAACCATTTTAAGAGTAGAAGTATTTTGCTCAAAACCACAATGACAGCATCTAACCCTTACTATTAATTCTGGTTCTTTTTCTTCTATCGTGACATTTCTATTCTTTAGTTCTTCTAACAGCTTATTCCTTACAAATTCAGAAACATCTATCCCAGCTTTAATGACTGCTTTCTTTAGGCCTATTCCTATCCATAGGTGTATTCTCCCGTCTTTTATCGAGATATCCTTAAGTCTGTTGAATGATGTGCGCATATGCGTATTATCATCGATATTCCCGGTTGGTATAGAAGATGAATTATTATTACTAACTACCTCTCCCCTTTCAACCCTCTCTTTCTCTATATCTATCTCTCTTTCCGTTACAGTAGCGCATGTGTGCATATCGCCTTCAGAATTGTTGTTATTAGGAAGTTTATTCTCCTTGCTCATCCAACTCATCCTTTCCGATCTTTACTTTCCTTATGGCATCAAAAGAAATAGCAAGGATATTTTTATTAGTTTCCAGAATTATTCCTTTCTCATAAACAGATTTAACAAGGCCTCTTGCGTAAACCTCCTTTCCTGTATCATTGTAAAGGATTCCAACTTTTGCTCCTTCAAATTGTTTAAGTATGTTTTTATCCATCATTTCCTTTCACTTCCCGGTTTTTAGAGTTAGAATTGAGATAAGCTTCTCTCAAAATCTTAAACCATTCTGGTAACTTTAATAAAATTTCCTTTTCTTCTTTTCCTTTCTCTTCCATGCTATCAGCCAAAAATTTAGAAAATTTTTTCCTTACAAGTGCTACTTGTGCAAAAGTTATCTATAAAGTTATCATTTTACCCAGCACAAAATTTTCAAGAAAAATGATAATTTTTTATAGAAGTGTTGATTTCAAAAATGAAATTCGTTCCGCTTGAAATAAAGAACACTAATTTTTACGTTATTTTTTCAATCTCTTTTCCGAGCTTCATTTCTTTTATCTTCTCTACTAAGAAAGCAATTGTCTCAGGGTCTTTGATTAACTTCAGCATAATGTTATCAATATCTTCTCTTTTTTGCTCTAAGCTAGCAGCAGATTTTAAGTCTAAGACCATTCCACACTTTCCACAAAACCTAAAAGTAGCAGGATTTATTTCATTACATCTTGGACATTTCTTCGGCCTTAATGTTTCATCTTTCCTTTTCTCCTCTTCTAAACTTTCTTCAGTCAATTTTCCGTTAAGCATTAGTAATTTTTTCTCAACATCAGCTCCTGACAAATGAACATAAATTCTTGGCATGTAAGAAGACCCAACCCATCCTGCTAAAATTTTTAGCTCTTGCTCTGTAAACATTTTTGCCAATTCTGTTAACCGGGAATGCCTAAATAAGTGAGGATGAACTCTTTTGTTAATTCCTGCCTTAGCAGCTAAAACCTTTATTATGTGGAGCAAAGCATAATATCCCAATTGTCTGCCTCCAACGTAAGCTCCCAAATCAATAAACAAAGGTGCTTCTGGGTTATCTTTGTATGGATGATGATTAACCCAAAGTTGCAAATCAGGAACAGAATCTATCAGTCTAATTCTCCTCATCCCAGTTTTTCCATTGACAATTATTACAGCTCCATATTGATCGAAAGCAACATGCTTCATTTTCAAATTAAGAATTTCTCCAACTCTACATCCAGACTCATACAAAATCATTATCAAAGCTCTATCTCTTGGGTTGCTGGCTTTATTGGCCATTGCTTTTATTTCTTCCTTAGTTAACAATTCCTCTGGCAACTTTTGGCTTATATTCAACTTTCTAGGAGTCTTGATCCAGCTAACAACTTCAGGATAAACTCCCCAGCCATCCATTTTATAAAGCCATTTGTAGAATTTTTTCAAAACAACTTTAATTTCATTCATGGTTCTAGCTGAAACTTGTTTTTCTTTAAGCAAAGGAAACCTTACTCCCAACTTCTTAAGAAAATCAGGCCTTTGTCTTTCATTCAGGAAATACACCAAATTCTCTTTTGTCATTTTCTCAAATGGCTTTTTCACACATAGGCCTAAAGTTCTTAAATGCCTTAAGTAATTCAAAGTAGTTTTTGGACTTAGGCCATCAGCATTGCATTGATTGTAAAATTCTCTTAAAGTCTTAAGCTGAGAAGGCATAAGTTTTGGAGGAGGATTTTTGTAGTCCGCAAATTTCTCTGGATATAAAATCTTTTCTATTTGGTCTTGAATTATTTCCAAAGTGTAACTCATCTGCTAGAACTATGTTTCCGCGAACTATTTATATCTTTGCTTTAAAATGAAAATATACTTCATTGGCATGAATGCTTCCAAATCACTTTCATAAGCGCAGTCTGTACAGCGATAACCAATTACAATTTCTTTGTTTAGCAAATTCTTTACTTTTATCGGCTCAACAGGTGAATCGCAGATTGGGCACTTTTCTATTTTCAAAAGTCCAACCTTTTTCTTGGTTTTTGCCTTCACTTCTACTTCGGGTATATCTAGTGCAATCCTTTTAACTCTCGTCGGCGATAGTGTGTACTCTTTGTCTTCTTTCCTTAGCTGCCTTAGCACTAGTTGACAAAGCTCTTCTTGCGACTCGACCTTAAGTCTAGAAGAAAGTACAGACTTGATAGCTTGAGCAACTTTTTCTTTAGGAGCAATCTTCTTCATAATTACAATTCTGCAACCAGGATTAAAAAGCTTCTACTTTAAGCTATATTTTCCGGTATAAAAATTTTTAATTCTTTAAAATTCTTACTTTGGTGTGGGTCTTGAAAGAATTATATGTCACTGCTATAAGAAAAATTCTAGGACCAGAACCGACTTGCTACTGTCCGAAAAGGAGAGAAGAAGTTCCTAGCGAGCTATGCTTAAGTTGTAGCGAGTTTGTAGGAGATTCTGGTTGCACTTACGAGAAGAAAGCATACTGGCATTCAAAAAAGAGAAAGTAGGAAGCCCGCAAGCATCCCAGCAGAAATCACCGGTAGTGCAGGCAAAGCCCTGCCAGGCCTTTTGACAGTAAAGTAGAGTAAAGCACCTAAAGCTATGAAAGAGCCGACTATTGCAGATATTGCATTTATCAAGCTAAACTGTCTGAGAACAGAAACAGAAAAGAGTAATGGAATTAGAATGTCACCGCCACCGAGCTGGAAGATGTGAGTTTTTATTCTTTTTTTACCCCCGCTGTAACCTACCTTAACAGGTTTTTTAAACTTGTGCGGAAAAGAAATTGTAAAAGCACTATCACTCTCTATTATTGCTTTTGCCATGTACACCATATGCTTTGTAACAAAGACCGAAAGAAAATCATAGGCAGAAAGGATGATTACGAAGACCATAGCTGGTAGGACATCTATAGAAGCACCTATCACTGCTCCTGCCCCTGCTATCGCAAAGATTGTCGCTAAAGTTTTGTTTATATGATTTGGTCTAAGGGCCCGCCAAAGAGTTAGAGCAAGAGCAAGAACAGTCCCAAGGGAAATCATCACATCAAACAGAACAATTCCAAATGGGATTATTGCATCGAACGCAAGCCAAGAAGAGAAGAAAACTGCAAAAAGTTCTAGTCCACGCAACAGAATGTTCTTGGCACGAAAGAAACGGATGATGGCTAGAACTAGAACAGTTGTTATTATCACATAAATAAAAATTCTTAATGCGCTTAAAGGCGATTCGGGATTCTCTACTACAGGAGGTACTGCACCCGATTGAATAAAGCTTATGTACTGTATGCCTACGTAGAGCCCGATGGCTTGAGTGATCAAGGATATACCGACAAACCAAAGGATTACTTTTTCTTCCATTTAAATATTTTCGTTTTACTAGTAGAAAACCTTTAATAGCTTTTACTTTTTCTTAGCTCCACCAAGACTTCTCTTTCAGCTTCTGCTACAGCCTTCCTCACGTTATCTAAAGCATCTATGTTGCAAGACACGCTACTTATTCCAAACTTTACTAGCCTTTTAACCATATCTGGATTGCTGCCACTCTCACCACATATAGAACTTTCTACTCCATACCTGTTGCACGTTTCTATAACCTCTTTCATCATCTTCAGCACAGCAGGATGGAATTCTGAATATAAACTAGCAATCTTTGCATTGTTTCTGTCTACACCCAAGGTAAGCATGGTCAAGTCGTTAGAGCCGATGCTTGCAAAGTCTATGCCAGCCTTGCAGAAATCTTCTATAGTTAAAGCAGCTCCAACAGTTTCTACCATTATTCCAATTCTAACTGTGAGTGGCAGGTCTATTTCATTTGCAATTTTTCTTGCTTTCTCAAATTCTTGTGCCGAAATGATAAAAGGAAGCATTATGTGGACGTTCGTCAATCCATCTTCATGCAACCTTTTAACAGCTTCAAACTCAGCCTTCAGCAGTTCAGGCTCGTCCAAGCTTCTTCTTATACCATGCCAGCCGAGCATCGGGTTAGCTTCTGCTGGCTCATCACTCCCACCTTCCAAGTTCCTGAATTCATCAGTTCTCGCATCAAGAGTCCTTACCCAGACAGGCTTATCCTTGAAGGCTTTTGCAATTGGCCTTATGCCGTCTAGCAGTATTTTTATGTACTCTTCTCTTTTTCCTTCTTTTATCAACTTGACAGGATGTATACCGTATTTAGAAATCATATGCTCTATTCTAAGCAGACCAACTCCATCAGCCTTTGCTGCTATTTCTTCCAAGTTGTCAAGAGCAAAAGCAAGGTTCACTTTTACTTGAGTAACTGTTGACAAGCTAACAGGCACTGTTTCTTCTTTAACCTTCTTTATAGCAACTTCTCCTGGATAGATTGCTCCATTGTAAGCATCTACAGTTACAATTTCTCCATCCTTTAGGGCCGAAGTAGCGTTTTTAGTTCCAACTATACAAGGAATGCCCATTTCTCTTGCAACTATGGATGCATGACAGTTTACACCACCTTCATCTGTTATTATCGCAGAGCACTTGCTCATGGTCGGAACTAGGTCAGGAGACGTCATCTTAGTTACAAGGATATCGCCTTTTTCCACTTTTTCTATGTCCTCAAGATTTTTTACTATCCTAACTCTACCTGTAGCAATTCCAGGTGAAGAGCCAAGACCTTTTAGAATCGGCTCGCCAGTAATCTTTGCTTCTTCTTTCTTAGCTTCTGTAGTTACTGCTCTTGTCTGGACTATGTAGACTTTACTTTTTTCGATTGCGAATTCTACATCTTGAGCTCTACCATAATGCTTCTCTAAGATTTTTCCAAAGTCTACAAGCTGTAACATTTCATTCTCGTCAAGCACTTGAGCCTCTACAAACTCTTTTGGAACAGGTACTGTGACAGTAGTGTCAGAAGCAAAGTCTCTAATTCTTTTGATGGTCTTCTTTCCAATTTTTTTGCTGATAATCTTTCCGTCTTTTGATATGACATACAAGTCAGGTTCAACTTCACCCTGAACAAGAGTTTCACCAAGACCCCAGCAAGCTTCTATGACTACATTATCTTCTCCTGTAACAGGATCTTTTGTGAACATTACTCCAGACTTATCAGAGTTTACCATACGTTGGACTATTACTGATATGCTGGCATGCGGAATGTTGCTCTTTGCTCTGTAGAAAATGGCTCTAGGTTCGTAGAGTGAAGCCCAACACTCTTTCACTTTTTCTAAAAGCTCCTTTACACCTTTAACGTTTAGAAAAGAAGCCTGTTGTCCCGCGAATGAAAACTCCGGCATGTCCTCAGCTGTAGCACTGCTTCTAACAGCAACTATGGCAAACTCTCTCCCAGCAGCTATAAGCTTTCTCAGTCTTTCATCTATTATCTTGTCAGAAAAGGAAAGTGAATTGTATGCCTCGACTATAGCTGCTTTTATTTTTTCTGGAATTTCCTGCGAGACTATCAGGGACTTTATCTCTTCAGAAGCTTTTAAAAGCTGTTTTGTATCTTCTACGTTTGTAGTGGTGATTATTTCGTATATCTTGTCTCTTATCCCTGTAGAATAGATAAAATCGTCAAATGCTTTTGTAGTTATGGCAAAACCTTCTGGCACTGGCAAGCCCAGCCCAGTCATTATCCCAAGGTTAAAACCTTTACCACCAACAAGGTTGAACTGATCTTCTTTGATTTGGTCAAGCCAGAGAATGTACATAAACTAATTTTTGTTTTGTTTGTTAAAAAGTTTATTCACTTACTATTATCCTTGTTCTGACAGAAATTTTTGATGAGAATTTCTTTAAGGCTTGCTTAGCTGTATCAAGATTTTTCTTGTTTACAGCAACCATTACAAGCTTTTGACCTTTTTTAGCTTGGGTTGCAGTTCCAACAGGCTTACCGAAAGCTTGAGCCATACCTTGAGAATACCTGTCTGCTCCAGCTCCAGTTGCTATTGGCTTTTCCCTAAGCACGTGATGAGGATATACAAGAATTTTCATGAAATAGTTTAGTGGTCCTATTGTTGATTCTAAGAACTTATGTGCAACTACACGTGCAGCTTCTATTGCGTTATCCCTTATTTGGGCATCGTCTTCTGATACAAGGTAGCAGATTGTTTCAAAAGCACCATCCTTTGACCCCATTTCAAACTGATGAGTCTTAGGAAAAGGTACACCTACAACGTAGCTTTTTTTAGGAACCTTTTTCGATACTCGAGTGTAGGGTCTTTCTACATGTCTTACAGTTCTACCCGGTCTTAGTGGCATACTAAGATTATTAGCAGTAGAGTTTAAATGTTTTAAATTCTGAATGTAGTTACTTTTTGTTAAGCTCGTTTTAATAAAAGACCTCTGAATCGATTTACCATATCATAAAAAACTCTATCTCTCGCTATTCTCAAGTTAGGATAGTATCCCATCTCGTTTGCTACGTTTTTGTACAAGTCTATTAAATCGTCCATTCTCTTAGTAGCTTCTTCTGATGAGATTCTATTCTCTTCTTTCAAGGTTACATCCGCTACATTTACATAATCGGCTACTATACTTCTAACAGCACTCGCACTCATTACATGCGGTGGATTTCTCCTTCCCTTATACCATTCTAGTAGATAACCTTTGTTACTGTTGACAATATCCTTCCATTCTTTTTCAGAAATTTTATATTCTTCTGGTCTAGTTTCGCAAACAAAGAATCTGATGGTATACAATTCTTCAAAGAGTTTATCAATATCAGTCGTTCTTTCGATGATATCCCTAGCTTCGATAATTGTGTATTCTGAAGCCATGAAGATAATTTAATTGTCAAGAATAAATTGTTATGCAATTTATGAAAATGTATTTCATCGAGTCGATGTAGAATTTTTTAATTTAAAACAAATCCAAACACTACACAATACTACCTAAGTCAGAAGTATAAAAATATTTGATATAAAAGCCAATATAAAAAGTATGAAGCCTGAAGAAGTTTTCGGTATGAATGCAGGAAAGGTCTGGAACGCTCTAAAGGCAAAAGGCATGCTTACAGCATTGCAGATATCTAAGGAGGCAGGGTTAAAGATTACAGACGTTTTTGGTGCGCTTGGCTGGTTAGGCAGAGAAGGCAAGTTAGAGATAGTGGAAGAAAAGAAGAAAGTCATGTACAAGCTAAAGGAGTAGTTTAAACTTTTGGAAGGGTTATAAGCTTGTAGAAACGCTCCTTAGAGCTCTTACAAGTAGAGCTTATTTTTCTACCAGCCTCTTCTATTGTCAATTCTATCAAGTCTTTGTCTACCAGCTTCCTTCTTTTTACTCTATTTTCTCTTATGGCCGGACTTATTGTTATAGACTTGTTTATCACATCTTCTTTAAGGCCTAAAAGAAACTCGTCTATGCAGATTATTACACCAGCAGCAGACCAAGCTTGTAAGAAGGCTGCATACTCATAACCAAAAGGCTTTAATAAGTTTAGGCTTCCATCTTCAGAATTCCATGCTTCTGGCAAAGAGTTTACACAAAACTTGTCTATAGTTTTGCTTATTTTTTGTAGGTATTCCATTCCCTTTTCTGTCCTGTTGTTCAAGAATTCTGCGCAGGCCATCAAGGCTGTAGTTATCCCCCAAGAAGACCCTGTGTGGTAGCCAGCAGGGTTGTATGAGCTAGAGTATTTGGAAAGAGTTCTTATACCGAATTCAGTCGTAAACTCATCACTTTCTAAAACTTTTAGTGCTTTTGTTGGTCTTTTGGATATACCAAAAATTAATGGGAATAC